>Ga0207797_1000568_pt1 | contig 28552 bp, 10 predicted proteins | sample PRCRCaboRojoPR_6_FD_187275 | JGI IMG/M metagenome (GOLD analysis project Ga0207797, IMG submission 187275) | Marine sediment microbial community from Cabo Rojo, Puerto Rico - PR CR 10% Liquid 1 (SPAdes) | ecosystem: Environmental > Aquatic > Marine > Coastal > Sediment | place: Cabo Rojo, Puerto... | reverse complement strand
ATGTATTAATTCCGACTCCATCTATATTTCACCTGAGATGGATATAGGGGTGACAGAGATATTTGAGCCTGTCTCTTCCTGTGAGTTGTCGGAGAATGAGTATGTCCGCGTCACAGTGAAAAATTTTGGGACTTCGACCCTGAATACAGGTGACCGGTTTACAATCGCACTGGTGATTGATGATCAGGAACCCATGGTAGAAACCCATGAGATGATAGGGGATATTGATCAGGGAGAAACATTTCCACACCGTTTTGCCCCGCAGCTTGACTTTAGCGGGATTGGAGATTACAGGCTTGTGGCATACACCGATATGGATATCGACGGGAACAGGGCTAATGATACCACCAGGACAACGGTTACCGTTTTTGGCTATCCGGAAGTAGATCTTGGCCCGGAAACCATTGAAGCAACAGAATTCCCGGTCACCCTGGATGCCGGACCCGGATTTGCTGCCTATGAATGGCAGGATGGTAGCAGCAACCAAACATACAATGCCAGGTCGGAAGGATGGTATTGGGTTACCGTTACGGATGACAATGGTTGTAGCGCTACCGATTCGGTATTCATTGAGGAGGTTGTAGGAATATTCCCCGGTGAAACAGGTCGTGAAATCTACATTTATCCCAATCCAGCAAGGAATGTATGTAGAATTATATTCAGGGGCAACAGGGACTTAAACAACCTGGAGATAATCGATCTGGTTGGTAAACTGGTTTACAGCAGAAGATTGGATCAGACACAAGCCAGGGAGTTGGAACTGGATCTTTCTGTTCTGGATCCTGGTGTCTATTTCCTGAGATTGAATCTGTCGGGTAAACTGGAAACATTAAAAATGATTGTAGAATAAATCTCGATTGGTTGTTGAGCCGTTTAAGTCCACAAGGTGGGTTTTTATAAATCGTATTAAATGTAGAAACAATAAAATATCTTGTTTTTTCTTTTTCCTGAATTTCAGATAATTTTTTAAAACAAAAGATTGATGAAAAAAATCTTTACTTCCTTATCCGTTTGGTTCCTGTTGGCAACCATTTCGGGTGTTTCTGCGCAGAATGTCTGGCAGATACAAAATTCTCCGGTCAGTTCGGATTTGGTTTCTGTAACTTTTGTGGATAACCTGCATGGTTGGATTGCCACAGAGACCGGTAACATCTTATTTACTGAAAATGGTGGTTCAAGCTGGCAAACCATTGCCCAGGTAACGAATGCAACGCCTTCAAAGATTTTCTTCAGGGATAATCTTCTCGGATGGCTGACGGGGAGATACAACACCCTTGTGGATTCGGCATTCATCTTGCGTACCTTGGATGGCGGGGTAACCTGGCAACCGGTTTTTCAGAGACAGAATTTCGAGCTGAACGATCTTTTCTTTATCAATGATACATTGGGCTGGACCACGGGATGCGAAATCTCCGGGAGCGATACCCTGAGTTTGATCATGCACAGCCTGGACGGAGGGGATAACTGGGCCATTCCTTCAGGCCCTCGCGTACAAAACCGGCTGTACGGCATCCATTTCAGGGACAATAACTATGGAGAGGCATGTGGACAGGATGGCATCTTCTTCCATACCAACAACGGGGGAGAGGGTGAGCTGGCCACCTGGACCAGGAACCTGGCAATACCTGGCTATGGAAAAGATCTTTACGGGATTTACAATTCGGGCAACCTATACGGTTGTTCGGTGGGCGAGGACGGATTTGTGCTCGTTACCAAGGATGAATGGACGGGTCACATCGATAATTATACCTCCAGTGGCGATACCCTGTTTGCTGTATCGGGATTGTCGGACCTTCCCCGATTCTGGGCAGCTGGTAGCAACGGATGCATTGCAACCATAAGGTATGCCTTGTTCATGGTAATGATATCCGAGGAGACACGTATTACTTCCAATGACCTTCACGATATTTGTGTTGTAGACGAAAACAATATCTGGGCTGTGGGAGAAAAAGGGACGATCGTTGCATTTCGCAGCAACAACCCTCCGGTTGCCGTGGATGATGAAGCGATCGTACGGCAGGATACCACGATCATGCTCCAGGTGCTGGAAAATGACAGTGATCCGGACAACCACGATGTAAAAATTTTTTCATATACCGAAGGAAACCATGGTTCGGTTTCTTTTGCCCCCGGTAATGATTACCTGCTGTTTGATCCCGACAATGATTACACGGGGATGGATACCCTACAGTACGTGATAACCGATGATTTTGGCGGATTTGATACTGCCAGGGTGTATATTGAAATTATAATGGCCGATCCCGGGTACTTTGAGGAAATTGCCGTAAATCTCGACTCCGTGGCTTTCGGCAATGCCATCTGGGGCGACATCGACAGGGACAGGGATTATGATATCCTGGTTTGCGGGGAAAAGAAGGACGGCACCAAAGTCACTTCATTGTACATCAATCAAAACGGCACATTTGAAAAAGCCACCACAGACCTGAAAGGGGTAAGTCCCCGGAACGATCGTGCCATGGCATTTACCGACCTGAATCATGACGGATACCTGGATTTTATAGTCACGGGTGAGGACAACTCCGGCAATGCGTTAACCAGCCTATATCTTTATAGTTACATCGATGAGGACTTTGATGAATATACAACCGAAATACCCGGGGTCATAGAAGGAAGCGTTGACTGGGGGGATTACGATAACGACGGCGATCCCGATCTTCTGATCTCAGGCGAAATGTCGAATGCTGAAAATATCTGCAAGATATTCAGAAACGACGGCGAAGGCGAGGATGACCATACCTGGATCTTTACAGGCACCACCCAAAACTTTTACCCCCTGAGCGAAGGTGTGGCCAGGTTTGTGGACTTCAACCTGGACGGTTTCCTGGATGTGGTTGCCACGGGAACAAATGAAAATCAGCAAATCAAAGGGTACTATTATACAAACAACGACGGATTATATGTCGCCCAGCTTCTTGAGGGGCACAACAACGGTTCGGTTGAATACTGCGACTACGATTCCGATGGCAACCTGGAAATACTGCTTACCGGTGACACCGCTTCTTCCGGACCGACACCCCATTCGGGCCTGCTGACATTTGAACAGGGTTCGTTTAACGAACTGCCGCAGGATATTGAGCCTGTAAGCCTGAGCTCTGCCGACTGGGGCGATTTTGACAACGATGGTGATTATGACCTTTTGATAAGCGGGATGAATGAAGATCTGGTTAAAACTACCACAGTTTACGAAAACAAGGACGATGTCCTTGTCAATAGCGGAGTCTACCTGCCGCAGATGGAATCAGGGACCGTTAGGTGGGGGGATTATGACAACGACGGCGATCTGGATATTTTGCTTTCGGGGTATGTCAGTGATTCGCCAAACCGTTTTACCGCAGTCTACAGAAACAACATAGGGATTGGCAATCAATCCCCGGCTCCCCCTGTTAACTTGCAAGTTGACCTGTATATTACGGGTGAAAATGAAGTAGTCACAGCCATTTCCTGGGACCAGGCCTCGGATCCGGAAACACCGGCCGGGGGACTTACCTACAATATCCGGATAAAAAGAAAAAAGGAAAACCGGTACATTTTATACCCGCAGGTGCATGATGACGGGATGCTCAAGATAAGCCGGCAGGGAAGCGCCTTGAACAACCTGCTGATAATGGATGATCTAATGGATGGGGCTCTTTATACCTGCCAGGTGCAAACGGTGGATGCAGGCTTCCAGGGATCATTATGGACTGAAGTTACATTCAATGATCCCGGGCATCCCCGCTTCCTGGAACAGGATTTTGAAGTGGATGAGGTCACCACTGCAGCAGAATGGATCGATCACGACAGCGACGGTGACCTGGATCTGTTCCTGACTATCAGGAACCTTTTCAATGATAGTTGGTTTGCACGCGTATACCCTGTGGTGGATAATGAGCTGGACACCAATTACACCGAACAGGAAATTGAATATTTCACCGATCAGATGAAGGTGCTGGATTTCAACAACGACAACCTAGTGGATTTTTCCTATGGATTTCATGCAGACTCATCCGTAAAGCTCACTATAACAGGATACGGCGATACATTGATTAAAACCGGTATTCATATGGGAAGCTTTGACTGGGGCGACTATGAAAACGACGGTGATATGGACCTGATTGTAACAGGACTGGAGAACGGCAGTTACCTTGCCACAAAATTGTTCCGAAACAATGGGGGCGTCCTTGAAAATTACGATGTGCTGATACCCGGTATGGTATACGGCAAAATTCAATGGGTGGATTTTGACGGCGATGGAGATCTGGATGTTGCCATCTGCGGGCAAAATCCATCTTTTGTAGCGGATACAAAAATATATGAAAATGTGGATGGGGCGTTCATCGATACTGAAATGGACCTGGCCGGGCTTGCCTGGTCGGATATGGACTTTGCAGACTCTGACAACGACGGGGACCTGGATTTGCTGATTTGCGGAATTACTCAGGAAAATGAAGGGAAAACGCTCATTTACCTGAATGAAAACAACAGATACCTGGAATCTACGCATGAATTTCCACCCATTGGGGAGTGCGCCTGCAAATGGTTTGATCGAAACAGCGATGGTCGTCGGGATTTTGTAGTTGGCGGAAAAGCATATGGAGCGGAGGGTTCAGGGGATGCAGTCACCTATGTATACGCTCAGTATCGTGTTGCGGGTGAATGGGATTATACAGAAACTGCCAAATTATATGGTACTTCCGACCCTTTGATCGCTCGCGGGGATTATAACGGGGATGGCAATACCGATTTGTACATCACCGGAAGATCCCGGATAGGCAAATCATATGGGGTACTTTACAGGAATGCTCTGCCGTATGACAATCTTAAACCTTCCATACCCCAAATTAAGCGGATTGATGCTTATGGGGATTCTGTAAAGGTGCACTGGACAAAAGGGAATGATTACAACGAAACGCACAGTGAGTTGACCTACAACCTCAGGGTAGGCACCACGCCGGAAGGATCTCAGATCGTATCGGCCCTGGCAAACGAAAATAGCAAAAGAAAGGTTGTGGGGCCCGGCAATGCATGGAATCGAACCTTTTCAAAAATTACGGGTCTTTCCCCCGACTCGTTATACTACCTGGCAGTTCAGTCCATCGATGCAGCCTTCCTGGAATCTGAATTTTCGGATGAGATCGTCTTCAGTCCGCAATCAGGACTCTATTTACCAGGAAAAAATATCCTTTCCGACAGGACCATCACCAATGCCGCCTGGATCGATTATGACAGCGACGGAGACCTGGACCTGCTGGTCAGGAATGAGAAGGAGGGGACCAGCTATCCGGGTATTTACCGTAATGACAATGGGGAGATCGATACCTCCATTATTGAATACAAAACCATCTCCTTTACCAGAGAGCTTCTTGTGAATGATTTTGACAACGACAACGACGTGGATGTTTTGCTGCTTCCCGATGACCGGGAGGCCGTCAACACCTTGCTGAACAACACGGAGGGTTCCTTTACCCTCGAAGAGCTCGATCTGGCTGGTCTGTCGCAATCCAGATCCGCCTGGGGAGATTTTGACAACGACGGCGATGAGGATCTGATCATCATGGGCATTTCCGGGAATAACCTGCTGACCTACCTGTATAAAAATGAGGACGGTGTTTTTGAAAGCTACGACAATCTGCTGGAACCCGTTTACCATGGCAGTATAAAATGGATTGACCTGGATAACGACGGGGACAAGGATATTGTCAGAACCGGTTTAACCGGGATCATGGTTCAAACACCGGGAAATGCCGAATTTATTGTCAGCGAAAACATGGGAGGTGCCTTCAGGGATATCAAGCCGGATATACCGGGATTGATCTATTCCGACATGGATTTCGGCGACTATGACGACGACGGCGACCTGGATATGCTGTATACGGGCTGGTCAACTGAAGACGACGAGCCCCATACCGGCGTTTATTCCAACGAAAACGGTACCCTGGCACTTTCTTACAGCTTCACCCCGGTTTTTGGCGGAGCAGCCCGGTGGATTGATCTCGACAGCGATGGTAAGCTTGATTTCATTGTTACGGGGTATCACGATACCATAACCAGCTACAATTCCCCGGATGCGGAAATAATTGCAGAGATTTACCGGAACGAAGGTGACAACGGATTTGAAAAGTTTGCATTGCTGGAAACTTTTATGAATCCTGTGCTCGCCGTTGGTGACTATAACGGCGACGGCCGTGCCGATGTATTTGCCGGCGGGCGCAGACATGGTAGCAACATAACGGGAATCATCTATGAAAATCCAATTGCTTCAGTAAATACTTCTCCCGGCAGTCCCGCACCAGAGGCGGCAGAAGTGTTTCAGGACAGTGCCAGGATTACGTGGCTTCCGGGAAGTGATGCGGAATCCTCCGGTTTGTACTATAATCTGAGAATAGGCACCTCTTCGGGCAGTAACGATGTCCTTTCGTCCCTTTCGCATGAGGATGGATCCAGGAAAATAATTACCAAAGGGAACATGCAGCAGAGCCATTCCTTTACATTAAAAAATATCAATCCTTCAACAACCTATTATTATTCGGTGCAAGCGATTGATCACGGATTTGCTGCTTCACCCTGGTCGGAGGAAATGGATTTCACAACCCAGTCGGTGACTCCCCCGCCCACTGGTTTGGATAATCAGGGTGCAGGAGAAAACCAGGTAAGGGTATTTCCAAATCCCGTGCAAGACGAATTGAATGTGGAAATAAAACTGGATAAACCGGTTGTGGTTCAGATTGAGCTGTACAATGAACTGGGCCAGAATGTCTATTCGAGACTATGGAATGGGTCCCCCGGTATCAATCACTTGACCATGGCCATCCAGGATGGAGGGGTTTACATGTTGAAGATCCTGATGGAAGAAAAGGTAATGACCCAAAAGATCATTAGAATAGATTAGGGCGGAGTTGCCTGCCTGCAAGTCTTCGGCAGGCGGGCCTGCTCTGCCAAAGTTTAGCGCAAGAAAGCCTGGATACTTACTGCAAATCATCGCATTTAAAAACTTTCTTTTTTGCTGTTTTTTACTTTTCTAAAAAATCTACTACCTTTAACAATTTCAACTTTGTATTAAAAATCGAATCAATATGCAACTGGATACCACAACTACCTCACTTGGCATCATTAGCCTGCTCTGTTTCTCAGCCTGCTCGGATAAGCAAAAGGAAGCAAATCAGCAACAGGAAGATCCCAACATCATCATGATCAGTGCCGATGATCTGGGTTGGTCGGATCTGGGATGTTACGGCAGTGAAATTGAAACCCCCAACCTGGACAGCCTGGCTGAAAACGGGATGCGGTTTACCAGGTTTTACAATACTTCAAAATCTTTTCCATCCCGTGCCTGCCTGCTTACAGGTTTATACGCCCAGCAGTGCGGATATGGACAATCTCACGACAACCCCATCAGTAATGCAGTGACGTTGGGTGAGGTCCTTAAAAAAGCAGGATACCGCACCCTATGGGCAGGGAAACATCATGGAGCGGAAAAACCTGTGAATATTGGCTTCGATCGATACTATGGACTAAAAGATGGCTGCTGCAATTACTTTAATCCCGGCGATCAGCGTGAAGGCGAGGGAAAGCCTGCCCATAAAAAATGGGCCTATCCCCGGGAATGGTGCATAGATGATTCTTTATACACACCCTTTACTCCTGAAGCGGAAGATTTTTATACCACCGACTATTTCACCAACTATTCGATAAACTGGCTGGAGCAATATAAGAATGAAGACAAACCTTTCTTCCTTTACCTTGCCTACACTGCTCCACATGATCCACTGATGGCATGGCCTGAAGACATTGCCAGATATGAAGGAGAATTCGATGGGGGCTACCAGGAAGTTCGTCAAAGAAGATACAAAAATCAACTAAAGAGCGGATTGCTGGACGCGTCTCTCCATAAATTGCCGGAGCCTGCCTTTACGCCCTGGGATTCACTTTCACCCGAGAAACAGGCCGAACAGGAAAAAATTATGGAAGTGTATGCTGCCATGATCGACCGCATGGACCAGAATATCGGCAGGCTTCTCAGGAAACTGAAGGAACTGGGAGAAGCTGAGAATACACTCATCATGTTTGCCTCGGATAACGGGGCTTCTGCTGAGGTAGTAGGTGGATCCTCAGTAGTGAGCTCGGGTGAAATTGGTACTTTAACTCGTTGGGCTTCACTGGGTGAGAACTGGGCCAATGTCAGCAATACACCATTCAGGTATTACAAAAACTACAGCTATGAGGGAGGCATCAACACGCCATTTATTGCTTACTGGCCTGAACATATCGAACCCAATTCAAAGAGTGATTTTCCCGGCCATTTCATAGATTTGATGGCAACTGCTGTAGACATTGCCGGAGCCAAATACCCTGAAAAATTTGAGGGAGAGAAGATTCATCCCTATGAAGGGAAAAGCCTGCTGCCTGCATTTCAGGGACAATCTATGAAACGTGAAAAGCCCCTCTTTTTCCAGTGGTCCGATGGCCGGGCTTTACACATGGGTAAATGGAAAATTGTGAAAGAAGGAGTGGATAACCCCTGGAAACTATATAACATAGACAAAGATCCTACAGAAACAACGGATCTCTCTGATAAAAATCCTGATGTAGTAAACCGGCTGGATAGCCTTCACCGGCAATGGAGGACTCGTGTACAAAAAGCACCTGAATGAAAATACATTTAATCTTTCTGGTAATTGTTTCATTTGGAATACATGTAGCCGCCTATTCACAAACACCTGCACAAATTAAATCCGTTGCCTCTGGTGAGAATCAGATTTCCCGGAGTAAGATGCAGGAGATTTATGAGGAAGTGAAAACCCCATACAAGTATGGTATTGTGCTGATGCCCTCTGATACTGGTGAAATGGTTGACAGTCCCACCATATTCAGAAAGAACGGGAAGTGGTACATGACCTATATCGTTTACGACGGCAGGGGCTACGAAACATATATTGCCGAAAGCAATGACTTGCTGCACTGGGAGAAGAAAGGAAAGATTCTTTCTTTTACTGAAAACACCTGGGATGCAAATCAGAAAGCTGGTTATCCTGCACTGGTCGATAAGGAATGGGGTGGTGAATATGAGATCCATAGTTACCAGGATAAGTATTGGATGTCGTATTTGGGAGGTGCAACACGGGGATACGAAGCAGGAATGCTTGGCGTGGGAATGGCTTATACGAAACGTCCAACCAAAGCCAAAGAATGGAATAGAATTGAAGATCCGGTTCTGCTTCCGGAAGACAAGAATGCCCGCTGGTTTGAAAATAATGTGATATATAAAAGTTCCATTATCCGGGATGACCGACGTTTGACCGACCATCGCTTTGTAATGTATTACAATGCCAAAGGAGATACAGCAAACTATGAAAGTATTGGAATGGCAGTATCTGATGATATGCTGACCTGGGAAAGATATGGAAAGGACCCTGTGATAACTGAACATGAAGGGATATGTGGAGATGCACAGATCGTGAAATTGAATGACCTTTACGTGATGTTTTATTTTGGAGCCTTTTGGAAGCCCGGAGCCTTTGAGCGCTTTGCCTGTTCCCGCGACCTCGTGCACTGGACGAAATGGAAGGGAGAGGATCTGGTTGCGCCTTCTGAGGATTATGACAGGAAGTATGCACACAAACCCTGGGTGATCAAATGGAAGGGAACCGTTTATCATTTCTATACTGCTGTAGGAAAATACGGTAGAGTCATTGCCCTGGCTACATCAAAGGATCCTGGTGAAAGTACGCTGCCCGTAAAGTCCGATTGAAGATTGTTCGATGTATGGATGGGAAGATGATATCTGTTTTTACTAAACAATAAAAATAAACCAATATGAACCCAATCAACCATTTCGCTATGCTGCATAAATGGATGGCCCATGTATTTGTGGGTATCATCCTGATACCTTTTCTCACGGGATGCGGAAAATCCGGAAAAGACAGCCGCAACACCGGTGAACCGTCTCCGAATATTGTCTACATACTAGCCGATGATCTGGGATATGGTGATTTGTCCTGTCTGAACGACAGCTCAAAGATTCAAACTTCAAATATTGATAAGCTGGCTGATGAAGGTATGTATTTTACCGATGCACACAGCGGTTCCGCGGTATGCACACCTACCCGTTACGGTATTCTTACAGGCAGGTATTCATGGCGCTCCCGGCTGAAAAGTGGTGTAACCTGGAGTTATGACAAGCACCTGATCGATCCGCAAACAATTACCGTGGCATCCTTTCTGAAGGAACACGGATATAATACCGGTTGTGTAGGCAAATGGCACCTGGGACTGGATTGGGCCATGGATGATTCCGGGGAGGCAGATTTTTCTCAACCCATTGAGAACGGTCCTCCCGCTTTAGGCTTTCAGTATTTTTATGGAATCACTGCTTCACTGGACATTCCACCCTATTTGTATATTGAAAATGACCGGGTGACCACCACTTCCATCGATACCATCGAAGCCAACCAGGGCAAGGGTTTCTGGAGGAAGGGACCCATTGGGGAAGATTTCACCCACAAGGAGGTACTACCCACGCTGGCCGAAAAGGCAGTGGGCTATATCAACCGGCAATCAAAGGATAAGCCATTCTTTCTTTATTTTCCCCTCACCGCTCCGCATACACCCATCCTGCCCACAGAGCAGTTTCAAGGGAAAACAAACACCAATGCTTACGGAGATTTTGTGCTGATGGTTGATCATGTGGTGGGGCAAGTGATGAATGCGCTTGAATCGAATGGTTTAAAAGAAAATACATTGATTGTCTTTACCAGCGATAACGGATGTTCACCAAGGGCCGATTTTGAAGAACTGGCTCAGGTAGGTCATGATCCGAGTTACCATTTCAGGGGACACAAAGCCGACATTTATGAAGGAGGTCACCGCATTCCCTTTATCGCCCGGTGGCCTGGTCATATTGAGGCAGGTACTGCTTCTGACGAAATCGTATGCCTGAACGATCTGCTGGCAACCTGTGCCGACATCCTGAATGATACCCTGCCCGATACCGCAGGTGAGGATAGTTACAGTATTCTGCCCTCTTTACTGGGTCAGGAGTACCAGTCGCCGATCCGCGAAGCTACCGTGCATCACTCTGTAAACGGATCCTTTGCGATACGGCAGGGAAAGTGGAAATTGATCTTTTGTCCGGGATCCGGAGGCTGGAGCGATCCCAGGCCCGAAAAAGCCAGAAAGATGGATATACCTTCCCTGCAGCTCTACAACCTGGAAAAAGACATCGATGAAAGCAACAACCTGGTTGCTGAATATCCTGAAGTAGTGGATCGACTTTCCCGTTTGATGGAAGAATATGTTGAAAAGGGGAGAAGCACTCCCGGAGCCTCGCAAAAGAATCAAGGCGAGATAGAGTTTTTGCCAGGGGGGTATCAAAGGTAAATCCTGTTGCTATCTTCCCGGGCAGTTATTGGCGGTGGTCAAAGGGACTGTAATGTATATATATACAGGATGGGGTGAAAAAATATGACAAAAATCTTGTTATTTTATGTTATATTGCATATTTTTGCAAAGCTAATAAATAAGTATTCAGGTTACCGAAGCAGGGCTTGAATCTTTATTGAGTAAATAAAGTAACTGATATGCTTTCAATAAGAATATATATCCTTTGCATGCTGATATTCTCCAGCTTTGTTCCATGGGCTGCCAGCCCATGTTAATATACTTATCCGACCTGGTTTTATTGTTTCCAGTTTTTTTATTCTTTCTCTTATTGAAATGTTTTAAATTTTAAAGAAATCCACTATGATTGAAGAAAAGTTCAGTATATTGGGTGGGGGAAATCTGGGTTCCTCCATCGCCACAGGATTGAAGAATTATTCTGTAGTTCATGAAGACAATCTTTTCCTCTACGACGTATTGGAAAGACAGAGGAATTTACTTAAAGAACAGGGCTTTCAGGTTGCCGATAACAACAAAGAGGCAGTTAGAAATGCTGATATCATTCTGATTGCTGTTAAACCCTATCAGGTAATTGAGATACTTAAAGAAGTGAACGATGAGCTGGATCCGGACAGGCACATCATCATATCCTGTTCCGCGGGCATCTCCTCAGAGGCAATGTATGGGGTCATTGATGACCGGATGCCATTGTTCCGGGTTATGCCCAATATAGCCATTTCCGTGAAAGAGGCAGCATCATGCATTACCCCGATTCATGCAAGTGAGGAACAGAAAAAGCTTATTCACGGGATTTTTGAAAATCTCGGGGATGTGCATTACATACCCGAACACCTGATGTCGACGGCGACCGTAGCCAGCGGTTGCGGTATTGCATTTGTAATGAGGTTTCTCAGAGCCATGACTGCCGGTAGTGTGGAAATGGGTTTTCAACCTTCACAGGCACTGGAAATAGCTACCAAACTGCTCAGAGGTACGGCCGAGTTGCTGGAGCAAAATGCCGAGCATCCCGAGCACGAGATCGATAAGGTGGCCACTCCGTTAGGCATTACCATTACCGGCCTGAATGAAATGGAACACAATGGCTTTAGTTCGGCAGTCATTAAGGGAATAATGAAATCCTACGAAAAAGTTACCAATGGTAAGTAATGGTCTGGTGGATTTATTTCAGAAAGGGATATAATAGAACAATATATTTCGTTTTATGTTATAACAGGTAAATCAAGTGGTTTAATAGCCACCGCTGTAATAAAAAAATGGTCTGTTACATCCCTTTCTGAATCTAAATAATAACAATATGCTTTTTGATCTGGAATACATACAGAAAACTTATCAGGAATATAAGAAGGACCTTGAGACGATAAGAAAGAAGGTGGATCGACCTCTTACTTTAACGGAAAAGTTGCTTTTTGCCCATTTGGCCGATAAAAAAAACATCCCATCAAGAGGTACCGACTATGCCCATTTTCATCCTGACCGCGTGGCCATGCAGGATGCCACAGCCCAGATGGCGCTGATGCAGTTCATTAATGCAGGTCGCGAACAAACGGCTGTTCCCACCACCGTGCACTGTGATCATTTGATCCAGGCAGCTATGGGTGCAGATCCCGATTTAAAGGAAGCGCTGAAACAAAACAATGAAGTCTATCACTTCCTGAAGAGCGTATCCCGGAAATATGGCATCGGCTTCTGGGAGCCGGGTGCCGGGATTATCCACCAGATCGTTCTTGAAAATTACGCTTTTCCCGGTGGAATGCTCATCGGTACCGACTCCCATACAGTGAATGCCGGAGGTTTGGCCATGATGGCAATTGGTGTTGGGGGTGCGGATGCGGTTGATGTGATGGCTGGTATGCCCTGGGAGCTGAAAATGCCCAAACTGATAGGAGTGAAGCTGACCGGTAAGCTTAGCGGGTGGACAGCCCCCAAGGATGTGATCCTGAAACTGGCCGGCATCCTCACTGTTAAAGGAGCCACCAATGCCGTTGTAGAGTACTTTGGCCCAGGAACTGCCTCCATTTCCTGTACGGGCAAAGGTACCATTTGTAATATGGGTGCCGAAATTGGAGCCACCACTTCTGTATTTCCCTATGACGATAGCATGTATCATTACCTGGAGAAGACCGGGAGAAAACCAGTAGCTGAACTGGCAAATGAGCACCGCGCTGAATTGGTTCAGGATGATGAGGTCTGGGATGATCCCGAAAAATATTATGATCAGATCATTGAAATCAACCTTTCGGAGCTGGAACCCCATATTAACGGGCCATATAGTCCGGATGCCGCAATGCCCATTTCAGAAGTGGCCGGTATGGTAAGGAAAAATCAATACCCTGCAGAGCTGGATGCAGCCATGGTAGGCTCCTGCACCAACTCTTCCTATGAGGACCTGACACGGGCTGCTTCCATAGCACAGCAGGCCATAGATCATAATGTTTCGGCTAAGACTGAGTTGATGATCACACCAGGTTCCGAACAAATCAAGAAAACCAGTGAGCGTGACGGGGTGCTGCAAAAATTCAAGCAAATCAATGGTACCATCATGGCCAATGCCTGCGGGCCTTGTATAGGTCAATGGCGCCGACAGATGGACAATCCCGACCGGAAGAATTCCATTCTGAATTCCTATAACCGCAATTTTGCCAAGCGCAATGATGGCAATCCCAATACACACAGTTTTGTGGCATCACCGGAGATTGTCACTGCCATAAGCCTGGCCGGAACGCTTACTTTTAATCCGCTGAAGGATGAGTTGGAAGACGGAAAGGGAAACCGTTTTAAACTGAAGGAACCCCGCGGGGTTGAATTGCCGGAAAAAGGCTATTTACAGGATGATACGGGATACATTCCCCCCGCTGAAGATCCTGAGGAGATCGATGTCGAGGTAAAACCAGATTCTCAAAGACTTCAGTTGCTTGAGCCTTTCGATGCATGGAATGGAAATGATCTGCTTAATCTTCAGCTGCTCATAAAGGTGAAAGGCAAATGCACCACCGATCACATCTCCATGGCAGGTCCATGGCTTCGATACAGGGGGCATTTGGATAACATTTCCGATAACCTTTTGATGGGGGCAGAAAACAGCTTCAATGGCAAAACCAATGCGGTACTGAATAAACTTACCGGCGAGTATGACAAGGTTTCCTCTGTAGCCCGCCAGTATAAGGAAAAGGGGCTTCAGTCCATCATCGTGGGAGAGGAGAATTATGGAGAAGGCTCTTCCAGGGAACATGCCGCCATGGAACCCCGGCATCTCGGTGTGAGAGCCGTGCTGGTCAAATCTTTCGCCCGGATCCATGAGACCAACCTCAAGAAACAGGGGGTGTTGGCACTGACTTTTGCAGATAAGCAAGATTACGGCCGCATCAGGGAAGATGATGCCGTCGATGTACTGGGTTTGGACGGATTTGTGCCAGGTGCACAGCTGACGGTACGTCTTAATCACAGCGACGGTACCAGCGAGAAGTTCCCGGTCAATCAATCATACAGCCGTCAGCAGATAGAATGGTTTAAGGCAGGTAGCGCCCTGAATTTGATCGCAGAACAACAAAAAGAAGAAGATAAACAAAAAGAAAGGAGATAGATCATTGGAACGGATCACCATGACCCGGGGGGAACTTGATGTACCGGATAATCCGGTGATCCCCTATATTGTGGGTGACGGAATCGGCAGGGACATCAGCGAAGCCTCGCTCAAGGTTCTGGATAAGGCAATTGAAAAAGTCTTTGGCTCGAACCGCAAAATTGAATGGAAGAAAGTCCTGGCAGGCAGCCAAGCCTATGAACAGACTGGTTCGTATCTTCCGCGTGAGACGGTTGATGCCTTTAAAACTTATCTTGTAGGCATTAAAGGGCCTTTAACAACCCCTGTTGGTGGAGGCTTCCGGTCACTGAACGTGGCCCTGCGCCAGGAACTGGATTTGTATGTTTGTCTTCGCCCCGTTAAATGGATGAACGGGCTGCCTTCGCCCCTTAAGTCACCCGAAAAGGTGAATATGCATATATTCCGGGAGAATACCGAGGATATCTACGCCGGTATTGAATATATGACTGGTGAACCGGAGAATATTAAAGTGATGAATTTTCTGAGAAATGAAATGGGTGTGAATCAGATTCGTTTCCCGGAGTCCTCATCCATCGGTATCAAGCCCGTTTCGGAAGAAGGCTCGAAGCGACTGGTCAGGGCCGCCATCCAATATGCCCTGGACAATGGTCTGCCTTCGGTTACGCTTGTTCACAAGGGAAATATCATGAAGTATACGGAAGGAGCCTTTAAGAAATGGGGATATGAGCTGGCTGAGAAGGAATTTGAGGGTCAGGTAGTGCCATGGAATGAATACGAGGAAGCTCGTAAAAAGGCAGGAGAACTGACGGCGCAGAAATATCTTGAAGGAAAAGTGTTGCTGAAGGATGTCATTACCGATGCTTTTCTTCAGGAATCCCTGCTTCGGCCTGAAGATTATTCTGTAATTGCCACCATGAATCTGAATGGCGATTACATTTCCGATCAGCTTGCAGCCATGATTGGCGGAATCGGAATAGCTCCAGGCGCCAACATCAATTATCAATCGGGTTGTGCAGTTTTTGAAGCTACACATGGTACAGCACCCGCTATAGCCGGAAAGGAAATTGCCAATCCCTGTTCATTTATACTTTCCGGGGCCATGATGCTCCGTCATATGGGATGGAACAAGGCAGCTGATGTGGTTCTTCAGGCAGTGGAAGATGCCATATCGCAGAAACAGGTTACCCAGGACCTGTATGCAGTTATGGAGGATGCCGCTTTACTTTCCACAACCCAGTTTATAAATAAGATAATTCAACAAATGCAATGATAGAATTATGGATTTAATTGAAAAACTAACCAGAAGCATTGAACATTCCTGTACGATAGACACGGATCTATTTCAAAAATATGATGTAAAAAGAGGTCTGCGAAATAAAGATCATACGGGTGTTCTTGTAGGTCTTACCAACATCGGCGATGTGGTTGGATATGAAATGCTGAATGGTAAACCTTCTCCGATTGAAGGTCGGTTATATTACCGGGGTATTGAGGTCAAGCAGATAGCGAAGGGTTTCCAGGAGGAGCACCGCCATGGGTTTGAAGAAGTGGTTTACCTGTTGCTGGCCGGCCAGCTTCCCAATGCTGAAGATTTGACCGAGTTTAAACAATACATTTCTGAGCGCAGGGAACTTCCCATGTATTTTAAAAACATGATCCTTTCACTTCAGGGAAAGGATTTGATGAATATGCTGGCGCGCTCGGTATTGCTATTATACAATATGGATGAGAAAGCCGAAGATAAGTCCTATTCCAACCTGGTAGCCCAAAGTCTGGACCTGATCGCCAAATTCCCGCTTTTTATCGCTTATGCCTATCACGGCATGAGGCATTCATACCAGGGCAAAACCCTTTCAATACGCCATTCTAAGCCTGAGCTGAGTACGGCTGAAAATTTCCTTTACCTGATTAAGGGGTATGACTGCTATACCAAGCTTGATGCTGATATTCTAGATCTTGCACTCGTGCTTCATGCCGAACACGGTGGAGGGAACAATTCCACCTTTACCATCCGGGTAACCAGTTCTTCCGGAACCGACACCTATTCAGCCATTTGTTCTGCCATCGGTTCGCTGAAGGGTACCCTGCACGGAGGTGCCAACCTGAAAGTTCTTGAAATGATGGATCACATTAAAGAAAATCTGGAGAACTGGGAGAATGAAGACGAGATAGCCAGTTATCTCCGAAAGATCGTTAATAAGGAAGTATATGATGGATCAGGTAAGATATATGGAATTGGTCATGCCATTTATACGCTTTCCGACCCTCGCACGGTCTTACTCAAAGAAAAAGCCAGGGAACTTGCCGAGGAAAAAGACAGGATGAAAGAATTTCGTCTTTATGAGCTTATAGAGAAGCTGGCTCCCAAAGTTATCAATGAAGCCAAGAGCGGAAGAGTGAGGAAAGTCCTGTGTGCCAATGTCGATTTTTATTCGGGCTTTATTTACACCTCCATAGGAATTCCCAGGGAATTGTTCACCCCGCTTTTTGCCATGGCCAGGGTAACCGGTTGGTGTGCTCATCGTCTGGAAGAATTGGACTTTACCACTAAAAGGATTATCCGTCCGGCTTATAAAAATGTATATGGTCGTCGGGATTATAAACATTTGCATGAACGGTAAGAAGTAATGAAAGTATAGTTATTTGCATGTTAAAAATTTATCTTCCTTCTCTTTATTATCTACATTAGGTTTCCAGCCTATTTAAATTGGTTCTAAATAAAAAAATATTTAGTTTTAGGGCGATAATTGTTTAAATTTCACACCTTTAACTCTTTTATTCTATGAGAAACTTTACCCTCAACCGGAAAATTGTTTTCCGGTATTTTTATTTGTTTATGGTTGGCTTGTTTTTGTATTTTTCCCAAGCCAATGCGCAAAGTGTTATTTACGTTGATGTGAATGCCTCGGGCAACAACAACGGTTCAAGCTGGACCGATGCCTATGTTGATCTTCAGGATGCGCTTAACAATTCCGGTGCCGGCGATACTCTATGGGTAGCACAGGGTATTTATCTACCCACAACCACTAACGACCGCACCATCTATTTTGAAATCCCTGACGATGTTGCTGTTTATGGAGGATTTTCCGGTTCGGAAACCCTGCTTAGTGAGCGAGATTATGAAAACAATCAGACCATATTGAGTGGCGATATCGGGGTAGTAAATGACTCCACGGACAATTCCTATCATGTTGTTTATTTTTACAACGTTAGCAGCACAACAAGACTGGATGGATTTGTAGTTACCGGTGGTCATACCGGTTTTTTTATGCCCCAGGGAGAAGAACCCGATCCATCCTTATTTTCTGATACCCTGGCCGGGGGTGGCATTGTCAATGTGGCAGAAGGCGAATCCGAAAGGAGTGACCCGGCTATTGCAAACTGTCTGATCACCGGAAACACTGGTATGTTGGGTGCCGGGTTCTGTAACTACACCGATGCGGGAACAACTGGTCCGACCATCAAAAAGTGCATGTTCAGTGACAACACCGGTACAATAGGTGGGGGACTGAATGACTTTGTGTTTAATAATGGACTCTGTGAAGCTGTGATTGATTCCTCCATGTTCAGTGGAAATAAAGCAGAAATGGTCAGTGGAGGAGGGATGTCCAGCATGAGCATGGGTGGGGAAAGCAGTCCTGTGCTGAGGTACTGCTCCTTTGAGAATAATAGGGCCAACGAAGGAGGTGGATTTGCCGTAAGTGCAATGAAGGTAAATACACAACCCGGATCCGCTAATCCTGAGCTCCATTATTGCCGTTTTTCTGATAATCTGGCTAACGAAGATGGTGGCGGAGTCATAAGCAACGTTAGCTATGATTCCCAGATTGAGCTTACGATGGACAATTGTGAATTCGAATACAACAAGGCATATGAAGAAGGAGGCGGAATGGATTTTGATGCCGACTCTGCCGGGTATGCTTCACTTCATATGACCAACTGTACGTTCAACCGGGATTCTGCTGTTTCTGCCGATTGGGCCGGCGGTGGAGGAATCAGCATATATACAAGTGTGGATGGGGAAATCCAAGCTTACCTTGACAGTTGTCAGTTTGAAAGCACCTATGCTTCAGATGCAGGCGGAGGTATACGCTTTTATAGCGATTCAGCCGCCACGGCTTCCCTTGACCTTTCTAATTGTCTATTTCATAATAATAGAGCTGATTTCGCTTCCGGAGGCGGGCTATACAGCAGTTCTAATGCAACCGGGGTCAACAATTTGACTATGACCAGTTGTGTGTTCGACAATAATGAAGCTGGCCACACAGGGGGAGGAATATCTAACTCTTCTGACAATGCCGAAATAAGTCCTGTAATAACCGGATGTACGTTTAAAAACAATACGGCATCAGACCAGGGAGGTGCCATGTACAATGCATGCTGGGGAAAAGGCAGCGGAGAAGAAGGTGAAAACAAGCCGGTATTAAAATCTGGTACATTCGAAAACAACACATCCAGTGAAAAGGATGGAGGCGCTGTTTACAATTTTTATAGCAACGCGGAGTTTCGTAACTGCGAATTTCTTAAGAATACAGCAGAAATGTCGGGAGGTGCAATTTCGAACAACAACAGCCACATCCAAATAGACAGTTGCAGTATCTCCGAGAATGAATCCAATACCAAAAGCGGTGGGGGCATCAACAACTGGGAAAGCAATCCGGAGATTACAAACAGCGAGATTGCGAACAATATATGCCTTAACAATGGAGGAGGAATCAACAATGCATCTTCAAGTGCGGTTGTAATCAATTGCCACATCCACGATAATTCTGCAGGACAAAATGGCGGTGCCATAGTTAACCATAGCAGTGGCGAATCCATTCATCCTGTTATTCAAAGTTCATTTATAGCCAACAATAGTGCAAGTCAAAGTGGAGGAGGCATATACAACAGTGCCGATAATGGTTCCAACAACCCTGAACTAATGAACTGCGCCATCTACGGTAACACATCTGCATCTGCCAGTGAGGGAGGCGGGGCGATTTACAATACAGCAGGCAACAACGGAACATGTAATCCTGTGATCAACAACTGTAGCATGAGCGGCAATACAGCCAGCAACAGCGGCGGGGCTATCTACAATGTGGCCTATACCGCCACGGTTAGTCCTGTGATCACCAATTCTATTGTATGGGGCAACACCATAACCGGAGGACAAATTTTCAATCAAAATGCTACACCTGAGTATTCTTATAGTAATATTGAAGGAAGCGGAGGTAGCGGCAGCGGAAGCTGGGACAGCTCCCTTGGTACGGACAACGGCAACAACATCGATACCGATCCCTCGTTTGTTAACGCAGCCGATACAACCAACGCAGGAAACATCATCTGCAACCTCGATCTGAATTTCTGGTCTCCCGCTATTGATGCGGGAACGCCTGATACAACAGGACTGGATCTTCCTGAAAGCGACATAAGAGGAAATCCGAGAATCCTGCTTCAGCAAATTGATATGGGGGCCTATGAGGCTGATACCCTTGCACCCTCCCTGACTACTCAGGACACCACCATCCAGCTGGATCCGGGGGGATATGTGCTTCTTACCCCGGATAAAGTGGTACAGAGTGCTTCCGATGATGGCGTCATTACAGATACCCTGTTAAGTAAAGAGGAGTTTCACTGCTCTGATCTAGGTACAGTTACCATAGATGTAACCGTAAAGGACAATGTAGGAAATCAGATTACAGAGAGTGCGGAGGTTACAATAGCAGATACGGTAAAACCGGAGCTTTATGTCGATCCGGAGACCATTTATCTGGATGAAAATGGCGAGGCATCGGTGACAAAAGAGGAGCTTGTACATGAAGCAGCCGACAATTGCAGTCTGATGGATACCACAATAGGTCAGTCCGCTTTTACTTGTGCGGATCTGGGCGACAATAATGTTGAAGTAACCATTACCGATAACTCGGAAAATAAAACCACTGAACTTGCCAATGTTGAAGTGAAAGATACCATTAAACCTTCAATAACCTGTCCGGGTGATCAAACTGTTGACGCGGACGAGAACAATACGTATACCGTTTCGGGCAGTGAGTTTGATCCCACAGAAACAAGCGATAACTGCGAAGTAAGTATTACGAATGATTTTAATGGTTCGGAAACCCTTGACGGTGCTTCCTTCTCCGGGGGATCAACGACAACTGTTACCTGGACTGCAACCGATGGCGCAGGCAATACGGCCGAATGCAGCTTCGATGTGACCGTGAATGAATATGTGGGCCTTCATGAACTGTCGGAGCAGGGCATATCATTATATCCGAATCCAACCAACGGACGGCTGGTATTGGAATTTGATCAGGTTAAGCAGATCAATCAGATTACCATTTTTGATATTACAGGAAAACAGATTCTGGAAAGATCCAACCTGCAGGCCAAAGAAGTTATTGATCTGTCGGATTTCAGAAGTGGGATGTATTTTATCACCATTCGAACTGATAAGGAAGTGATCACAACGAGGGTTATAAAGAATTGATAAATAATAATTCGGATTAGAGCTTTATTGGGATTAAACTTTCGAATATCCGGTATCTTTTTGATGCCGGATGTTTTTCTGTCTTTAAGTTTCTCATTCACTATAAACGGTTAAAACTTATTATGTCTTCATTCCGGCTGAAGCGAAGCGTAAAGCCGGAATCTATGTCTTAGCTTTGGTAAAAAAGTAAATAAGTTATTACAAATATTTGGTGAAAGGCATTGATTTTGGATCTTATCTGGATTGGATCTAAATAAAAAATCATTACATTTACCCCGATAATCCTTATATTTTAATCCTATAAAATTTATGGCTATGGAAAACTCTTTACCACTGGGCAAAACAGCCAAACGTGTTTTGTTCTTTTTCTTTGTTGTTTTATGTTTTTTATCCAAACAGGTAGGTGCACAAATGCAAGGAACCTTGTCAGTGGGTGCATCGGATACCTGCGATTTATCTACATTCACAGAGGCTATTGATTCATTGAATCATGCAGGAATTGACGATACTGTTATTTTTCGGGTGGATCCGGGTACCTATAATGAGCAGATCATTATAGGGGATTATACGGGCAACAATCAGTACCCGGTAATTTTTAAAAGTAAAACCGGTGACAGCACGGATGTCGTGCTGGAATATACCCCTTCAGGCCAGGGTGACAATTACACTCTCCGGCTTGATGATGCCTTGAATGTTAGCTTTTGCAAAATAACATTGAGCTCCGGGGGAACAGGTGATTATGGAAAGGTTATAGAGGTTCGTAACGGCTCTGAAAACATTCAGTTTGAAAATAACATCATCACGAGCAGTACAACCGGAGACAACCTCATTACCGCCACCAATCAGGTTTCTCAGCAAGACAGCCTCGTATTCTATAGCAATAGGTTCACCGGCGGTAAAAAAGCCATACAAATTGATGATTATAACGGCGTGCTGATTGATCACAATGAATTTTTTCAGCAGGCAGATACTGCAGTATATGCAAAAGAGGTGGGCTATTTTAACATAAGCAACAACAACATGTTTGCATCCGATAATCGAACCGTGGGAATTTATGCAGAAGGGAATGAACACACCCATATTTTTGCCAATCGCATAAGATTGCTTAGCGGAGGAACAGGCATCAGGCTTATTACAAACAATGAACACAACCTGATCAACAATGAAATTCGCATTCATACGGAAGAACCGGATGCCGGCATTGATTTGTATATTTGGAGGTCAGGGGAAACGGTCAATCTCTATAACAATACAATCTGGATTTCGGGAAACCATCCCTCCAGCTGTTGCATCAAGGCCAACGACAGGGGTACTGAAAAAATCCGGAACAACATACTGGTCAATGAAGCTTATGGAAATACATACAATCAGAATTTTAACTCCCAATATAACTGTTTCTACACAAATGGGGAAAAACTTGTCCATAATGCGGCTACAATTAAAGAATGGCAGGATACCTATGGTCATATGAATTCCATTTCATACAAGCCGGTCTTTTTGAATGATTCCATATTGAGCCCCCTTAATCCCCGGATTGATGCCAAAGGAACCTCTTTGTCAGATGTTACAGAAGATATTAATGGCAATTCCAGAGATGCATCCAATCCGGATATGGGGGCCTATGAATTCACTACCACAAGCAATCCCATGAGTGGTAGTTATACACTTGGTACTTCAGGGGCTGATTTTGAAACCTTTAACGAAGCCATTGACTCATTAATCGTTCATGGCATTGGTGCTCCGGTTACTTTTCAAACCCAGGCAGGAACCTATGAAGAACAGGTTAGGATTCCCGAAATTGCCGGAACTTCTGAAAGTGCTTCTGTTACCTTTACATCAGCTACAAATGACAGCACCGATGTTGAATTGCAGTTTGCCTCCAATAACGAAACACACAATTATACATTGGGACTGAACAGTACGGATTATTTTATTTTTGAATATATGACCATCAGAGGTTTGGATTCAACCTACCATCATGCTGTTCACCTGAGAGATTCCGGTAAATATAACATTTTCCGCCACAACCGGTTTATGGGATATGGTTTTGACGGTGCCAATGCAAACCAAAGTCTTTTCCACCTGACCGGCGGGCAGGTAACCCATAACGAAATAACGGACAATACATTCCTCCATGGCGGATACGGGATCTATGCCGGCGGAGGGAGTATCGATAGCCTGAGCATTACCGGCAACCAATTGATCAGACCCCATCACGGTCTTTATCTGATGGACTCGGATTGGCCTTCCATCGTTGGCAATAACATCATCCTTAACGATTCTGTTCCGGATTCTGAACGGTATGGCATACAATTATTGGGTTCGGATGGATCAGCAGATAAGAAAGGATTGGTGGCCAACAACTTCATATCTATGCGAAATGCCGCCAAAAGCCATGGTATATATATCAATTCCGATTCCATCAACATCTATCACAATACCACGCACCTGTTTGGTAAGGATTCGGTTACCTCGGCAGTCCGTTTTAACATTTATCAGGATATTTCCCTATACAATAATGTATGGATTAACAATGCCAATGGGCTTGTTTATTCCGAACCCTCCGATTTTCTGGATACAAATCATATCCACAGCGATTATAATTTGTTTTATACCGGATATGAAGAACCTTATGATGGCAGAACAATGGATCAGTGGCAGAATCTTTACAAGCGGGATCAGCACTCCATTATGCACCAGGTTGATTTTGTTTCCGATACCAATCTGCACGTGGAAGATCCTTATCTCAACAGGGGAGGCATACCTTTGGCAGAAGTCACTTACGATATCGACGGGGATGCCCGGGACAGCCAGTACCCCGATATCGGAGCCGATGAGTTTGCCTACCCAGAGCCTCTCCTTGGTAATTATACCATCGATTCCGCAGGCGGCGATTTCCTTAGCTTCTCGGAAGCAGTGGACACCCTAATAAAATCCGGTGTCAGTGGAAAGGTTGTATTTGAGGTGGCTGACAGAACGTATGATGATCAGATTGAAATTACTGAAGTGCCTATGGCCTCGGAAAGCAAAACCATTACATTCCAGTCGCAGTCGGGTGACAGTACCCGTGTGAATCTGGCATGCAACGCCACCCCGTCAAAATCCTACACGGTGAAACTGAATGGTGCCGATTACATTACCTTCCAGGATATGACGCTTTCCGCCACCAACGACAGCCTGTCAAGGGTGGTGCAACTGGTGGGTGAAGCTACTCATAATACTTTGGCAAATAATGTGATTACAGCCAAAGGGGATAAAGGGGGACTGATTTACTCCACCCACGACCCGGATAGCTGCAATGTAATTGAAAACAATTACCTGGAAGGGGGGCAGTTCGGTGTGTATTTTGAGAATGACGGCTCTATAGCTGAGGAGATGGACAATAAGATCCGCAACAACCGGATCATGAACACCAAATCGGCAGGGATCTTTACCCAGCGTCAGTTTGGGATGGAGATTTTCGGAAACCGGATCATCAAAACCACGCCGGAACAGAACGATTGGGCCGGCATCTGGCTGGAAAACCATTCCGGTGAGAACCTGATCGCCAACAATATGATTTCAGTGGACTATGAGCAGAAATGTGCCGGTATTGGCTTGAAAAATTCCTTTGATCAAAAGATATTCCACAACAGCATATTGATTACCGGTAATGCTCCGACCAGCAGAGCGCTGGAGCATTCAGGGAATGTAATTCATGAAGCCAATTCCATCAGGAACAATATTTTTGTCAATTTGGCGGGAGGTTTGGCTTTATATACAGAGATGGACGATCCCGATTACGACAATTTGAATAGTGATTATAATGTCTATCATACCAATGGAGACTATTTGGTACAGTGCCGCGGTCAGCTTAAGGCCTCCTTGAATGAATGGCAGGCCGAATCAGGCAGGGATGCAAATGCCTTTGATTTAAAACCTGTTTTCCTTTCAGATACCGACCTTCATACCTTTAATCTGAACCTGGATGGGAAAGGCACTGCGCTTAACGATGTCACTGCTGACATTGACGGTGAGTCCCGTGATGGTTCCACCCCGGATATCGGTGCCGATGAGTTTGATCCGCAGCCCTTGACGGGTGATTATACCATTGGAGGGAGCTCCTACGATTATGTTGATTTTACAGATGCCCTGGAGGACCTGAAGCTTTTCGGTGTCTCCGGTAATGTTGCCTTTGCTGTTAATGCAGGAACCTATGAGGAACAGTTGCACGTGGAAGACATCTTAAGGACTTCGCCCTCTGATTCAATTGTCTTTGAATCCTCGAGCGGCGACAGTACCCAGGTTATTCTTCAGTATAATTCCACAAATGCCGACAGCAACTATGTGGTGCGCCTTAACGGGGAAAGCAACCTTACTTTCCGTGGCATGACCCTTAAAGCCACAGGCGATGATTATGGCAGGGTCGTTGAACTGAAAGGAGGCTCACACAACAACCGGTTCCTGAATAACATCCTGGAATCTACAGCGGGAGAAAGTGCAACGGTAAAAGCGCTGGTATTTTCATCAGGCAATACCCCGGCAATAGATACGATGAACTTCTTCCAGGATAATGTTTTTAAAAGCGGAAGTTACGGAATATTTATGAATGGAATGGATCAATCCGGCCAGGAATATGGCAACCGGATTATTGACAACCGGTTTAGCGATCAGTCTGCTTATGCCATTTACATGCGTTACCAGGAGGAGCCTGTAATCCGTGAAAATGTTGTTGAGTCGGCTCCTGATAATACTTTCTACGGAATTTATCTGGAAGACAGTTACTCTGCGCTTGATATATCCAAAAATAAGCTGAACATCAACGGAACAGGCAACGGTTATGGTATCTTCCTGCAGAATTCCGATGCAGAGTCAGGCAACACAGGTAAGGTGGCCAATAATTTTGTTCGTGTAAATACTGCAGGATCTACTTATGGAATCATGAGCAATTCTCAGTATCAGAACATTTATTACAATAGTGTGAATATGACCGGGAATAGTGCCACCAGTGCAGCCCTTTACGCTGAAAATACCAACAGCAGCTTCAAGGACAATTCCTGGGTGAATCAGGCAGGTGGGTATGCTTTTGAAATAATCACCTCAGCCGGCGATGAGATCGATTACAACAACTATTACACCACCGGTAACTATCTGGTGAGGGCAGACGGCACAGATTATACCGGTATAGCGGATTGGAGAGCGGACGATCCCGGATACAACGCTGTTTATCTTACTGCAGATCCTCTTTATACCTCGAAAAGCGATCTCCATCTTATGGTTTCCGAACTGGACAGTGCAGGAACGTCCATCTCCGGCATTGATGAGGATATTGACGGAGAACTTAGAGATGCCAGCTATCCGGATATCGGTGCAGATGAGTTTGATGCTTACCAGTTCGACCTGGGTGAGGATATTGTGGCTTGCTACGGCGATTACGTAACCCTGAACGCGGGTACGGGATTCGATTCCTACCTATGGTCCACCGGAGCAACTACATCATCCATTGAAATAGGATATGAAGATCTGAGCAGCGAAACGGAATATTTCAAAGCTACCGTAACAATCGGCGATTTTGAAATGGAGGATTCGGTAGCGGTTACTTATTACCATCCGGTTGCAGATGCAGGCAATGATACCACTGCCTGCCACGGTGAAAGCCTGACATTGGATGCCGGAACTTCTCTGACCTGTGCCTGGTATCATGAATCATTGGGTATGATTGGGCAAAATGCACAGTTGACCCATACTTTTGATGATCCCCAGTATGATGGAGTCGATCAATACGAGGTTGAATTCGTATTGAGGGTCACTCAAGGGAACTGCGAAGATTATGATACGGTGATGGTCAGTGTCTATGCAAAACCAGACAAGCCGCAGATCAATGAAGAGAATGGTTCCCTGGTGTGTTCAATTGAGGGAAGCAGTTACGATTGGTATTTCGAGGATTCCCCAATGGATTTGCATACCCGGAGCATCGATCCGAATAAGGAGGGTGAATATCAGGTAAGGGTATACAATGGTACTTGTTTCTCTGAATGGTCTGATCCTTACAGCTATCAGCAGGATGTGGGGATTTATGACCTTTCTGGCAGTCGCCGAATAAGTCTTTATCCCAATCCGGCAAAAGATAAGGTATTCTTAAGCCTTGAAGGGATAGAATCGAAGGCTGTGATCAAACTGTTCAACATTCAGGGCCAGCTTACCAGAACATACGAAATACCCGCTTCAGGAAAGCTTATGACTGAACCCCTGGATCTGTCCGGTCTGAATAAAGGCATATATCTCATTTATATTGATTACGGAGAAGGACGGGTTACCAGCAGGCTGATACTGAAATAAGGCAGAAACCAATCTTTGTTATGGAAATCCCCCGGCATATCATTTATGCCGGGGGATTTTGTCTGATACGCTCTTTGGAAATCATATAAATTTTATATTCCTCCATTCAGAGTAATTTCTGATGGCAAAAGCGGAGGTTTTTGATTTGCTCCCTGATTGTTAGAGTTCTTCCGAGGGTGGTCAGAGCGTTTCACTGGAAAGTCAGACACACCCTTCTGTTAGATAGGAAGTCAATTCTGAATTTAAAACAAGCCATTCCGGAGGGATAGATGGTTTTACAGGGAAGATAGATGCTCTCTCCGACGGGATGGGAGTTTTCACGAGATGATAAGCAGTCTTGCCCAGTGGTTGGATAGTATTTATGGGGGAATAAATAGTCCTGCCAGGGGGAGGATTTTAATCCCCGGGAATGAAATGGTCCTCCCGTTTGGATGGATGTTGTTTTCAGATTTTAGATAGCTGTGCAGTCGGGATAGATAGTAGTACGGGAAGATAGATATTCTTCCCGGATGGAGAGATAGGTGCTATAAATTTATGCTATTCCTCCCCAGTGGAGAGATAAACACTATGAGTTTATGCTATTCCTCCTCGGGGGAGGATAGTAATTCCGCAGGAATAAGTAATCATCCCGGGAGATTGATAGTATTTCTGATGAGATGAATAATCGTTTTTGGGAAAAACCCATTCTCTTTGGGGATATAAATAATCTCTGCGAGGAGATAGGGAGTTATTTTGACAAAACAAGGAGTCTCTCCAGGGGGAGTTTGCTTAACAGGCAGGAAATCTTTTCAACCTTCTTG
>Ga0207797_1000567_pt1 | contig 28556 bp, 41 predicted proteins | sample PRCRCaboRojoPR_6_FD_187275 | JGI IMG/M metagenome (GOLD analysis project Ga0207797, IMG submission 187275) | Marine sediment microbial community from Cabo Rojo, Puerto Rico - PR CR 10% Liquid 1 (SPAdes) | ecosystem: Environmental > Aquatic > Marine > Coastal > Sediment | place: Cabo Rojo, Puerto... | reverse complement strand
AGGAATAGGTTAAAGAATGTCCTATACGGCGAGTAAGTCCTATGCGCGAATAACTGACGCAAAGGCACTGCCACCGCTGCTTCAGATCCAGTTCAAGTTTTTCAACTGGCTTCAAGAAGAGGGTCTGGCTCAGCTGTTCGATGAGATTTCCCCCATTGAAAGTTACAACGGCAACCTTAAGATGTACCTGCCGGGCTCTGCGGCTCGGGAGGCACAGTTTGATCTTCACTATCGTTTCCAGGAACCGCGCTATTCCAGGCAGCAGTGCATTGTTCGGGATATCACGTTTGCCGCTCCACTCTACGTAGACGTGGCGCTCAGCAATCGTGAGACCGGCGAGATCATCCAGTCGGAGGTCTTCTTCGGCGACTTCCCGCTGATGACGGACAACGGTACGTTCATCATCAACGGAACGGAACGGGTGGTGGTCAGCCAGCTGATCCGCTCGCCCGGCGTCTACTTCGACCTGGAGGAGGATCGGTCGACCGGTCTGAGACTCTGCACCGCCAAGCTTATTCCTGATCGCGGCGCGTGGTTGGAGTTCGGATCCCGAAAGACGGGCTACTTGACCGTGCGTTTCAACCGTAAGCGCATTCTCCCTGTCACCATTCTCTTGCGGGCTCTGGCGGCCGTCGATGACGGAACCGGCGAGGACGTCCTCCAGGACGGCAGCGACGATACGCTGTTGGGTCTCTTCGAGGACTCCGACAGCAATCCCACCCACGAGTACATCCCAGCCACGTTCCGACAAGAGCCGGACTGGAATCCAAAGAACGGGCGCACGTTGGCCGAAGAGGCTCTTCTCGAGTTCTATCGGCGGATGCGCCCCGGGGACCCCGCCACGCTCGACAACGCCCGCGAGTACCTGGAGGAACAGCTCTTCGATCCTCGCCGCTATGACTTGAAGCGCGTAGGACGCTATAAGCTGAACCAGCGGCTCAACTTCGATGTCGATCTCGATCATCGTATGGTCACCAAGAAGGACCTGGTCGCCATCGTCCGTCATATGATCCGCATCAACAACGGGGTTGAGGATGCGGACGACATCGATCACCTGGGGAACCGCCGCATCAAGACCGTCGGGGAGTTGGTTCAGAATAAGCTTCGTGTGGGTATGCGCCGCATGGAGCGGATCGTGGTGGACCGCATGTCCAGCCGCGATTCCGAGTCGATGACTCCGGTCAATCTGATCAACATCCGCCCCTTTGTAGCTGCTATTCGCCAGTTCTTTGGATCGAGCCGGTTGTCCCAGTTCATGGAGCAGACGAATCCCCTGGCGGAGTTGACGCACAAACGGACACTCTCAGCGCTTGGACCCGGGGGGCTCAAACGGGAGTACGCCGGCTTCGAGGTGCGTGACGTCCACTATACCCACTACGGACGCGTCTGCCCTGTGGAGACGCCGGAGGGCCCCAACATCGGCCTGATTGTCCGTCTGGCGACTCACGCGCGCATCAATCCCTTCGGGTTCATCGAGACGCCGTACCGGAAGGTGATCCGGCTCGTCGATCCTACCGTCGAGAACCTCGTTGGTCACACGCTGCGGAAGGACGTGGCCGACCCGAGCAACGGTGAGGTGGTTGGCGCGGTCGGGACGAAGATCACCGAGGAGTTGGCGGATCGAATTGCCGCCCTCGACCTCCGAGAGCAAGTCGCCGTCGAACCCGTGGTCACGGATCAGGTTGAGTATCTGTCCGCCGACCGCGAGGATCGCTGTATGGTGGCTCAGTCCCACGTTCCCGTCGACGGTGACGGGCACTTCGTGGATGATCGCATCACGGTTCGTCATGCCGGCGATTTCCTCGTCGTGTCTCCGGATCAGGTCGATTACCTCGACGTCGCCCCCAATCAGGTTGTGGGCGTCTCGGCAGCTCTGATTCCTTTCTTGGAGCACGACGATGCCAACCGCGCGCTGATGGGCTCTAACATGCAGCGCCAGGGAGTCCCGCTCTTGGAACCGGAGGCCCCTATCGTCGGCACCGGGGTCGAGGGACCGGCCGCGCGCGACTCGGGCCAGGTTGTGCTGGCCGAAGGTAACGGTGAGGTCGTCAGCGTCACCGGCCGCAAGGTTGTCGTCCGCGAGAACGACGGCTTGAAGACGTACACGCTGCGCAAGTTCGAGCGCTCCAATCAGAGCTCCGTCATCAACCAGAGGCCCGTGGTCCGAAAGGGCCAGCGTGTCAGGAGAGGAGATGTCCTGGCCGACAGCTCGTCCACCAAGGACGGCAACCTCGGCATGGGCCAGAATGTGTTGTGCGCTTTCCTCTCCTGGGAGGGTGGCAACTTCGAGGATGCCGTCCTCATCAGCGAACGACTGGTTCACGACGATAAGTTCACGTCGATCCATATTGAGGAGCACGAGATCGAGGCTCGAAACACGAAGCTCGGCCCCGAGGAGATCACGCGGGACATTCCCCACGTGGGCGATACAGCCCTGCGGGATCTCGACGAGGAGGGCGTTATTCGGGTCGGGGCGGAGGTCTCGCCGTTGGACATCCTGGTCGGCAAGATCACGCCCAAGGGCGAGAAGGAGCTGAGTCCTGAGGAGAAGCTGCTGCGCGCCATCTTCGGCGAGAAGGCTCGCGACGTGAAGGATTCCAGTCTCCGCATGCCCCACGGCGAGCGGGGGACGGTCGTTGATGTCAAGTCCTTCGATCGAGAGGAGCACCGAGACCTGCCGACGGGTGTGGAGAAGAGGGTCCGCGTCAATGTTGCGCAGCTCCGTAAGCTGACTGAGGGCGACAAGATGGCCGGACGTCACGGCAATAAGGGCGTAGTCTCCAAGGTGGTACCGGTCGAGGATATGCCCTTCTTGCCCGACGGCACGCCCGTGGACATCCTGCTCAGCCCCCTCGGTGTGCCTGGTCGTATGAATATCGGTCAGATACTCGAGACCCACCTTGGCTGGGCGGCCTCCCGCCTCGGTTTCCGCGCGGTCTCCCCGGCCTTCGATGGGGCGACAGAGACCCAGATTGAGGCCGACCTGGCCCGGGCCTGGCTCATGGACCGAGCCTGGAAGGAGATCACCGAGCGCGCATGGGCCTGGTTGAAGGCGCAAGAGTACCCGCTGGAGTCGTTGGAGTCCGATGACGAGGCTCGCTTGCTCTATGTTCTCGGCTGGCTGGACGCTGATGAGTATGGGCCGGATCGACTCCTGAGGGACGATGTCTACGCCCGGCGGGCGGTGCTTCGAGAGTGGCTCCGAGACCAGGGGCACGAACCCGATGACCTGTTGGTCTTCGAGGATGATTCCCGCACCGTGTCGGAACGGCAGGAAGCTGACCAGCGAGTAAGAACGGTCTGCCTGCGCATCTGGCTCGGCGATCACGGCCGAGAGACGGCGGATCTCGACGCCGACGAAGTCGAGCAGCTGGCGAACGAGGTCAGCCTCGAGTACGGTGATCCGCTGCCCATCCTGGGCAAGATGACGCTGTATGACGGCAAGACCGGCGAGCCCCTCGATCGGCCCGTGACGGTGGGCTTCAGGCACATCTTGAAGCTTCACCACCTGGTGGAGGATAAGGCGCATGCCCGATCCACCGGCCCGTACAGCCTGGTCACTCAGCAGCCCCTGGGAGGGAAGGCCCGCTTCGGTGGTCAGCGCTTCGGTGAGATGGAGGTCTGGGCTCTGGAGGCTTACGGCGCTGCTCACTCCCTCCAGGAGATGCTCACGGTCAAGTCCGATGACGTGCAGGGACGCGTGGAAGTCTACGAGTCCATCGTCAAGGGAGAACCGGTCAAGGAGGTCGGCGTTCCCGCGTCATTCAAGGTCCTGGTCAAGGAGATGCAGAGCCTGGGGCTTGGCATAGAGGCGATTACGCGGGATGGCGAGGTGCTCCGATTCGGCAAGGATGAGGAGAAGACGAGGCCTCCTCGGATCGGTATGGGGCTCCTCGACCTGCGGCGCTAGCTGCGCCCGGCACGTTGGCCGGACAAGCAGCCCTTGAGAACCTTGTGAAGGTTACGCCGCTCAACCTTCGCAAGGTTCGACGCGAGGGCCTGCTGGAGTAGGGCCTTGTGCCTTAGTCCATTTGACTTCTATTTGCTTTGTGGTAGAATATGTGCTCGTTAGATGGGCAGCAGCTCAAATGCCCTGTTGCCCACACAGTCTAAGAGGCTTACGATCACGTAGAGGGGCCATCGATGCAGGTGGATGGCCCTTTTCTCTGAGTCTGAAGAGCGTTTAGAAGACTTGTTGCTACAAGGATTGATGGAAAGACGAGTTGATGGAGGATAAGGGTGCCTACGATTAATCAGTTGGTTCGCAAGGGACGAGAGGAAAAAGAAGACAAGCCGAGAGCGCCAGCACTTCATTATCGGTTTAATTCCCTGAAGCAGACGCGCTCAAAGCAGCCTGATGGCGCGCCCCAGAAACGCGGCGTGTGCACGCAGGTTCGCACCATGACGCCCAAGAAGCCTAACTCGGCGCTTCGCAAGATCGCCCGCGTGCGGCTGACCAACGGTATCGAGGTAACCGCCTATATCCCTGGTGAGGGACATTCGCTCCAGGAGCACTCGGTCGTTCTGGTCCGCGGTGGACGTGTTAAGGACCTGCCCGGTGTTCGCTACCACATTGTGCGAGGCGTTCTCGATGCACAGGGTGTGGAGGGGCGTCGTCAGCAGCGGTCGAAGTACGGCACCAAGAAGCCTGAGTAGTTAGAGCAAGGTTGGTAGATTATGCCTCGGAAATTTAAAGCACCGAAACAGTCGGTTCAAGCAGACGTGCGGTTTGACAGCCTTCTGGTCTCCCATTTCATCAACAGGCTGATGATGGGCGGCAAGAAGAGCGTGGCTCAGCGCATTATGTACGAGACGCTCGATCGCATCAGTGAGCGGACAGGCAAGCCCGCGCTGGAAGTCCTGGAGAAGGCCGTGGGTAACGTCAGGCCCTCCCTCGAGGTGAAGCCTCGGCGGGTCGGCGGCTCCACGTACCAGATTCCAGTTGAGGTACCCCGCGGACGGCAGGCCAGTCTCGCTATGCGATGGCTGCTCGAGGCTGCTCAAAACCGACCCGGACATTCCATGTCCGAGAAGTTGGCCGCCGAGTTGATGGATGCGGCCAATGAAGCCGGCGGAGCCTATCGAAAGAAAGAAGAGATGCACCGGATGGCTCAGGCCAACCGTGCTTTCGCCCACTATCGCTGGTAGGCAGTCTCTTCTAGCGTTAGAACATTTACAAGGTTATGTGGTCAGTGAAGGTGTCTGGGAGCCCCGAGCATAGGATCTAGCGATGGCGAACCGACACCCACTGAACCGCGTACGGAATATCGGAATCATCGCCCACATTGATGCGGGCAAGACGACGACGACCGAGCGGATCCTCTTCTACACCGGGCGCACCCACCGGATGGGAAGCGTCGACGAGGGTACCACGGTCACCGATTGGATGGAGCAGGAGCGCGAGCGCGGGATTACCATCACGGCAGCCGCTGTGACGTGCTTCTGGAAGGACCATCAGATCAACATCGTCGATACGCCCGGTCACATTGATTTCACGGCAGAGGTACAGCGCAGCCTGCGCGTACTGGACGGCGGCGTCGTCGTCTTCGATGCGATGGCCGGCGTGGAGCCTCAGTCCGAGACCGTGTGGCGGCAGGCCCAGAACTTCGGAGTGCCACTAGTTGCCTTCATCAACAAAATGGACCGGATGGGGGCAGACTTCTCGCGCGCTGTAGACACGATGCGGGAGAAACTCTCCGCTAGACCGGTCGCCATTCAGTGGCCCATCGGTCGCGAGGAGGACTTCCGGGGTGTTGTGGACCTCCTCGATATGGAGGCCGTGGCCTGGTCCGATGAGCTGGGAGCGAAACCCGAGAAGGTGGCGATTCCCCCTGAACTCGAGGAGGAGGTCTACGAGGCTCGGGAGCGGGCAATAGAGCGGATCGTTGAGACGGATGACGAGCTGATGATGCTCTATCTGGAGGGCGAGGACGTGTCGCCCGCCCAGCTGCGCGAGGGCCTTCGTAAGGCGACCCTGGCGGGGAAGCTGCAGCCGGTTTTGTGTGGTTCGGCCCTACGGAATAAGGGGATTCAGCCCTTACTTGACGCCGTCGTGCACTACCTGCCTTCGCCGCTGGAGGTTCCTGCGGTGGAGGGGCTCAACCCGTATACCGAAAAGAGGGAGAGCCGTCCGGCCGATTCGGACGCTCCCCTGGCGGCGTTGGTCTTTAAAATCGCAGCTGATCCTTATGTGGGCCGGCTGGCCTACTTCCGCGTCTACTCAGGTGAGATGGAGGCGGGGACCCGAGTGATGAACTCGGTGAAGGAGCGCAAAGAGCGGGTTGGCAGGCTGCTTCGTATGTTCGCCGACCGCCGCGAGGAGATCGACGTTCTCCAGGCAGGGGATATCGGCGCGACATTGGGATTGAAGCACACGTTTACGGGAGAGACGCTCTGTGCGCCCAGCGCCCCTATCGTTCTGGAGTCGATCTCGTTCCCGGAGCCGGTCATCTCGGTCGCCGTCGAGCCGAGATCTGCGGCTGACGAGGAGCGTTTGAACGAAGGACTGCAGCGCCTGGCCGAAGAGGATCCCACGTTTGTGGTGGCGACGGATCCGGACACGGGGCAGACCCTGATCAAAGGGATGGGGGAGCTCCATTTAGAGATCCTGACGGACCGGCTCAAGCGCGAGTTTGGCGTCGAGGGCCGCATCAGCCGTCCGCGAGTCAGCTATCGAGAGACGATCACGGAGACGGCGACCGGTCGGGGGCTCTTCGACCGGGAGACAGGAGGACGGGCCCATTACGCTCAGGTGCGGCTGGAGGTCGAGCCTATGCCCGCGGGGGAAGGGTTCGCCTTCCAGAACGGGCTGCCGGAGGAGGCGTTGACAAAGGAGTTTGTCGACGCCGTGCAGCAGGGCTGTCGTGAGGCGATGGAGAGCGGCGCTCTCGTCGGCTATACGCTGGTCGACGTAAAGGTTCGCTTGCTTGACGCCAGAATGCTGCCGGACACCTCCTCGGAGTTGGCTTTCAAGGTGGCCGGAACGAAAGCCTTCAATGAGGCGGTTGAGAGAGCGGAGCCGGTGCTCCTGGAACCGCTCATGGATCTGGAGGTCGTGGCGCCGGAGGAGTACACCGGCGATGTGATGTCCGATTTGAATGCCCGTGGGGCCGAGATAAGGAACATGGCCTCTCGGGCGGGGAATATCCGTGCGATTCGTGCCTTCGTTCCCCTGGCAAAGATGTTTGGGTATGCGACGCGATTGCGCAGCCTGACGCAGGGACGAGGGATGTTTACAATGGAATTTGATCGTTATGCACAAGTTGACCAGCAGCGAATGGACGCACTTATAGATGGCGGAGGCTGGTAAGCAGTACTAGACACTACTAGGAAAAAGGAGTGAGACATGGCGAAGGAAGTATTTGAACGCGAAAAACCCCACGTAAATGTGGGTACCATCGGGCACATTGATCATGGTAAGACGACGCTGACGGCGGCTATCACCAAGGTGCTTGGTCTTAAGGGCCTGGCGAATTTCAAGGAGTATGACCAGGTCGCTAAGGCCGACGCGAAGATGTTCCGCCGTGATGCAACGAAGATCCTGACAGTGGCTATCGCCCACGTCGAGTATGAGACCGAGAAGCGTCACTACGCTCATATCGACTGCCCGGGGCACCGCGACTACATCAAGAACATGATCACCGGCGCGGCGCAGATGGATGGCTCGATTCTGGTCATCTCCGCGGCCGACGGGCCGATGCCTCAGACGCGAGAGCACGTGCTTCTGGCTCGCCAGGTCGACGTACCGGCCATCGTCGTCTTCTTGAACAAGGCCGATCTGATGGATGACCCGGAGCTGCTGGAGCTGGTCGAGCTGGAGACGCGAGAGCTGCTCGACGGCTACGGCTTCCCCGGTGATGAGATCCCGATCGTTCGCGGAAGTGCCCTAGAGGCGCTGAACAGCGATAACGATGATCCTGAGGCCCCCGAGTATCAGCCGATTTGGGAGCTGATGCACGCCATCGACGAGTACATTCCGACGCCGGTGCGTGACGAGGACAAGCCGTTCCTTATGCCCATTGAGGACATCTTCTCCATCAAGGGGCGCGGCACGGTTGTGACCGGCCGAGTTTCCCGCGGCGCTATGGAGCCTATGACGGACGTCGAGATCGTCGGCCTGCAGGATGACCCCATCGAGACCGTCGTGACCGACATGGAGATGTTCCACAAGAAGCTCGAGCGCGTCATCGCCGGCGACAACGCCGGGCTGCTGCTGCGCGGTGTGGATCGGGACGAGATCCAGCGCGGTCAGGTCATCGCGGCGCCGGGAAGCATTGAGCCGCATGATCACTTCATGAGTGAGGTCTACGTTCTCCGTAAGGACGAGGGCGGCCGCCACAAGGCGTTCTTCAGCGGCTACCGTCCCCAGTTCTATATTCGAACCATGGATGTGACCGGTGAGATCACGCTGCCCGAGGGCGTGGAGATGGTGATGCCTGGGGACAGGGTGAACCTGGAAGTCAAGCTCATCGAGCCGGTTGCCGTGGAGAAGGGTATGCGCTTTGCTGTTCGCGAGGGCGGCTTGACCGTCGGAGCTGGCGCAGTATCCGAGATCTTGGACTAGGTTGAGGCATGGCGACGCAGGAAAAAATCCGCATCCGACTGAAGGCTTATGATCATCGCGTGCTCGATGAATCCGCTAAGCGGATCGTCGAGACCGCTGAGCGGACGGGGGCGAGAGTATCAGGCCCCGTTCCTCTGCCGACGAAGATCGAGCGGTTTACCGTTCGACGATCGACGTTCGTTCACAAGGACTCGCACGAGCACTTTGAGATCCGCACGCACAAGCGACTTATTGACGTGATCGAGCCCGATGACAAAACCATTGATTCATTGATGCGGCTGAATTTGCCAGCCGGCGTCGATATCGAGATCAAGCTGTAAAAAGTCGGAGCGGGGCGGAAGAATAATGGAGGAGGGAGGGACGTATGTCTCCCTCCTCCAGGGCTGTACAGCTCATGCGTGTCGGCCGGGAAGGAACGCGGCCGCTGCGCTGTGTGAGCGCAAGGCCCTGTCAACGATCGACAGCGGCTGACAGGTTTTTGACTTGAATGACAGGAAGGTAGTACCGTGAAAGCAATTCTAGGTAAAAAAGTTGGCATGACGCAGGTGTTCAATGAGAGCGGCGAGGCTGTCCCTGTGACTGTCATCGAGGCTGGGCCTTGTTACGTGACTCAGGTGAAGACGGTGGAGAAGGATGGATATCGCGCGGCTCAGTTGGGCTTCGAGGAGGTTGAAGCCCGCAAGCTGGCGGGAGGAGAGAAGGGGCATCTGAACCGTAATGGCCTGCCTCCGCTCCGTCACCTGCGCGAGGTTCCCCTCAGTGCGGACGACGATATCGAGGAAGGGGACCGCATCCAGGCGGACGTCTTTGAGGTGGGAGACTACGTGGACGTGGTCGGCATATCCAAGGGACGTGGCTTCGCCGGTGGCGTTAAGCGCTACGGTTTCGCTGGCGGCCCCAAGACCCACGGACAGTCGGACCGCCATCGCGCTCCCGGCTCCATCGGCGGCACCACGCATACGTCCAAGGTCTGGAAGGGACAGCGTATGCCGGGGCGCATGGGAAACGAACGCGTCACAGCTCAGAACTTGCGGGTCGAGATGGTCGATCCCGAGCGCAACCTGCTGGCAGTCCACGGCAGTGTGCCGGGTGCCAGGGGCGGGCTTGTGGAGATCAAGCGAGCGCGCAAGTCAACCGAGCTGCGCAAGGCGCGCGGCGAGTAGAGGCGAGGTTGATGATGCTTATTCCGATCTATGACATGAAGGGCGAGAAGACCGGAGACGTCGAGTTGCGTCCCGACATCTTTGAGGCACCCATTAACGTACCCCTTATGCATCAGGCGTTCGAGCGACAGAGGGCGAATGCTCGCGCCGGCACGCATAAGGCACAGACCCGGAGCGAGGTCAGTCGAACCACGAAGAAGTGGTACCGGCAGAAGGGCACGGGACGCGCACGACACGGCAGCCGTAGTGCCAACCTCTTTGTTGGTGGTGGGGTTGCCCACGGGCCGAAGAAGCGCGACTACTCAAAGAAGATGCCTCGCAAGATGCGCCAGGCGGCCCTCCGTGCGGCCCTCTCGGTCAAAGCCCAGGATGAAGAGATCATCGTCCTCGGTGCTCTGGAGATGGACGTCCCGAAGACGAAGCGGATAGCTTCTGCTCTCGAAGCTTTGGGAGCCGACGGCAGCGTCTTAGTTCTGCTGCCGGAACGGAACGACATCGTGACCAAGAGCGCCCGCAACTTGCCCAAGGTGAAGGTCTTGGACGCCCGTTATCTGAACATCCGTGACTTGTTGTCGCACGATAAGATCTTGATAACGATGGATTCACTGGAAGTTATCGAGCGCATTTTGGGTAGGTAAGCGATGAATCCTTATGAAATCATCATCAGGCCGGTTGATACTGAGAAGACCCGCTTTCAGGCGTCAGAGCTGGGAAAGTACTCTTTTGAGGTTCATCCCGGCGCGAACAAGCTGGAAGTCAAACAGGCCATCGAGACCATCTTCGAGGTAGAGGTGGCGAAGGTCAACACCATGATCATGCCTGCCAAGCGGGGATGGAGATCGTACCGTGGCCCCTGGAAGAAGGCTATTGTCACCCTGGCTGAAGGGGAGCGCATGGACGTGTTTGAGGGAGCAATATAGTATGGCAGTCAAAGTCTATAATCCAACGTCGCCTGGTCGGCGTGGACGAACGGATCCGACCTTTGAGGAGATCACGCGCACAGAGCCCGAGCGCAGCCTGTTGCGGCCGCTGCACAAGAAGGCCGGTCGGAACGTCCACGGGCGAATCACAGTGCGTCACCGCGGCGGTGGACACAAACGGAAATATCGACTGATCGATTTCAAGCGTGACAAGACGGGTGTACCCGCCGTCGTGGACAGCATCGAGTATGACCCGAACCGTTCGGCTCGTATCGCGCTCCTGGTCTACTCCGACGGCGAGAAACGGTACATCATCGCGCCGCTGGGGCTCCAGGTGGGAGACCGCGTGCTGAGTGATGAAGGCGCCGAGATCGAGGTGGGCAATGCGCTGCCGTTGGAGCGGATTCCCACGGGCACGATGGTCCACAATGTGGAGTTGACCCCGGGTAAGGGCGGGCAGATCGCCCGGTCGGCAGGCACCTCGGCGCAGGTGATCGCCAAGGAGGGGAAGTACGTGACCGTGCGTCTCCCCAGTGGCGAGATTCGCCAGTTCGAGCGCCGATGCAAGGCGACGATCGGCCAGGTGGGCAACGTCGAGCACGGCAATATCAAGCTGGGCAAGGCTGGTCGCAAGCGCTGGCGAGGATGGCGCCCGACGGTGCGCGGTTCTGTCATGACACCGCGAGATCATCCCCACGGAGGCGGCGAGGGACGCGTCGGCATCGGTATGCCGAGCCCGAAGACGCCCTGGGGTCAGAGAACGATGGGTAAGAAGACCCGTAGTCGCAGCAAGAAGTCCGATAAGTATATCGTGCGTCGGCGCGGCAAGCGACGCCGGTAGCGGATGGGCTTCAGGTTGTAGGGAGGAACATGGTATGGCACGTTATCCATTTGTAAGTGCAAAACTCCTCGAGAAAGTTGAGGAGATGAATCGTAAGGGAGAGAAGAAGGTCATTAGGACCTGGTCCCGGTCTTCGACGATCTACCCTCAGATGGTTGGGCACACGATCGCTGTGCACGATGGACGGCGGCATGTCCCGACCTACATCACCGAGGACATGGTTGGACACAAGCTGGGCGAGTTTGCTCCCACGCGCACCTTCCGTGGACATCGGAGGCGAGAGAAGAAGGGTCGAGTCATGAAGCAGCGCAGGGAGTAGTGGGACAATGGGTACAGAAGTAATCGCCCGTGCGAAGCATATCCACATGTCGCCGCGCAAAGTTCGACGAGTCATTGACCAGGTGCGTGGCTTGGATGTCGATGAGGCGCTGAATGTACTCCACTTTCTTCCCCATGCAGCAGCGCGTCCTGTGACGAAGGTGATCAACTCGGCCGTCGCCAACGCGGAGGAGAACTTCGGTATTCCGCGCGAGGAACTGTACGTGGCGAAGATCATGGCCGATGAGGGACCGGGCGTCATGCCCGGAAAGGGACGTCGGCGGCGCTATGGCGCGCGCGGCCGCGTGAAGATGGTTCGTAAGCGTTCTTCACATATCACAGTCGTGCTTGAAGAGAGAGAGTAAGGAGGAAGGATTTGGGGCACAAAGTTCATCCTTATGGGTTCAGAATCGGAGTCATCCGGGATTGGAAGTCACGCTGGTACGCAGAGGGCGATGAGTATGCAGACCTTCTGCACGAGGACCTGGATATCCGAGATCATATTGAGGAGAGCGCGACGCGGCGCGCAGCCGTCGCGCGAATTGAAATCGAGCGTTTCCCTAACCAGGTCTCGATTACTGTTTGGACGGCCAAGCCTGGTATTGTCATCGGGCGCCGTGGGTCCAACGTCAAGAAGATACGGCGCGAGCTGGAGGATTTGACCGGCAAGCGTACGTCGATTGACGTCCAGGAGATCGAGCAGCCGGAGTTGGATGCCAGGTTGGTGGCCAACAACATCGCTTCTCAGTTGGAGAGGCGAATCTATCACGGTCGCGCTATGCAGCGGGCTGTGAGTTCGGCGATGGATGCCGGAGCCGAGGGCATCAAGGTCGAGTGCAAGGGGCGCCTGTCTGGATCTCAGATGGCTCGCCGCGAATGGCGTCACGAGGGGCAGGTACCCCTGCAGACCCTCCGCGCCAATATCGATTTTGCCCGGGATGAGGCTGCTACCACGTACGGTAATATCGGTATCAAGGTCTGGATTTACAAGGGAGAAATTCTTTCCGAAGAAGAGGCAGAGGAACAGCCCTTCGTCGTCTAGTCGACGAAGGATGGATTGGGAGTTGAGACGATGTTGATGCCAAAACGCGTGAAGTATCGCAAGCAGTTTCGTGGCCGCATGAAGGGCAAGGCAACCCGAGGGAACGAGGTCACGTTTGGAGAGTACGGCCTCCAGGCCCTGGAGCCGAGCTGGATCACGGCGCGCCAGATTGAGGCTGCACGGACCGCCATCGTCCGACACGTCCGGCGTCGCGGGAAGCACTGGATCAGGATATTCCCGGACAAGCCGGTTACTGCGAAGCCGGCCGAGACGCGCATGGGCAAGGGTAAGGGCGAGGTTGATCACTGGGTGGCTGTCGTGCGCCCGGGTCGTATTATGTTCGAACTGAGCGGCGTGTCTGAAGAGATGGCACGCGAGGCATTCCGTTTGGCTTCTCACAAGCTGCCCATCGATTGTCAGTTCGTGAAGCGCGAGGATGTCCTTGCGGGAGAGTGATAGATGGTAGAAGCACGAGAAATTCGAGATTGGACGACGGACGAAATAGAACATCGACTTGACGAAGCTCATCGCGAGCTCTTCGCTTTGCGTCGCCAGTTGGATCTGGGACGTCTGGAGAATTTCAATCAGATCAAGCGGGTGAAGCGGGACATCGCCCGGATGAAGACGATTCTTCGAGAGCGAGAGTTGATCGCCGAGATGATGACTGACGCGTCAGCTGAGGAGGCACGGTGAAAGGGCAACGCAAAGAGCTAGTTGGTAGCGTCGTGAGCGCGAAGATGGACAAGACGGCGGTCGTGGAAGTTGAACGCCTCGCTCGCCATCCCATCTACGAGAAGGTGATGCGCTTGCGCAAGAAATACAAGGCTCACGATGAGGAGAATGCCTGCCGTGCCGGCGACATCGTACGCATCGTTGAGTCTCCGCCCTTGAGCCGCGAGAAGCACTGGCGTGTCGTGGAGATCCTGGAGCGGTCCGAGATTCCGGAGGTGGGACGATGATCCAGCAGGAGAGCAAGGTTCGAGCTGCGGATAACACCGGCGTGCGCGAGCTCAACGTCATTCGCGTCACCGGTGGGTCGGCGCGCAAGTACGGCGGCGTCGGCGATATCGTCATCGCCAGTGTCAGAAACGCTGCGGCCCGGTCTCAGGTCCCCAAAGGCGAGATCGTGCGGGCAGTGATCGTGCGCACGGCCAAGGAACGTCGCCGCGCCGATGGATCCAGCATCCGCTTCGATGATAACGCGGCGGTCATTCTGGAGGGTGCGAGCAGCAACCCTCTGGGGACGCGCATCTTCGGTCCCGTCGCCCGCGAGTTGCGGGAGAAGGGCTTTATGAAGATCGTCTCGCTGGCTCCTGAGGTGGTCTAGGTAGGACGGTTGAGAGGTGGTACGGTGAACCGAATCAAGAAGGGCGATACAGTAGAGGTCATCTCTGGAGATGGTCGCGGACTTCGGGGCGAGGTTAAGCAGGTCAAGCCCGACAAGAAGCAGGTGATTGTCTCTGGAGTCAATATTGTCAAGAAGCACCAGCGCCCGATGCGCGCTGGCCGTCGCGAGGTACAACCCGGCATCATCGAGTTCGAGGCTCCAATTCACAGTTCTAATGTGATGCTCGTTTGCCCTGGCTGCAATGAGCGCACTCGGGTCGGTTACGAGCAGGAAGGCGGACGCAAGGTCCGGGTTTGCAAGAAGTGCGGCGAGACGATTCCGAGCTAGAGGGGTAGATAGATGCAGCGATTGAAGAAGCGTTATCGCGACGAGATCCGGCCCACCATGATGGAGGAGTTCGGATACGACAACATCATGGAAGTGCCTCGCCTGTGGAAGGTCGTCGTCAACGTCGGTGTGGGTGAGGGCATGGACAATCCGCGGGCGCTGGATCACACGGTACAGGATATTACGACGATCACCGGACAGCGGCCCGTTGTCACACGGGCGAAGCGGTCGATCTCCGCTTTCAAGATCCGCGAAGGTGACCCGATTGGCGTCAAAGTGACTCTGCGCGGTGGACGGATGTGGGCGTTCGTGGATCGACTGGTCAACGTGGCGCTGGCGCGTCAGCGTGACTTCCGCGGAGTAAAGGACAAACTGGACGGACGCGGCAACTACACCGTGGGCCTGACGGAGCAGCTGGTCTTTCCGGAGATCGACATCGAGGAAGTTGATCAGGTGCGTGGCATGGAGATAACCCTGGTCACCACGGCGGATACGGATGAAGAAGGACGCCGGCTGTTGGAGTTGCTCGGCATGCCGTTCCGTCGTTCGACTCAGTAGATCAGCAAGAAGGAGTGATTATGACGAGAAAAGCATTGATCGAGCGCGAGAAGGATCGCAAGTACGAAGTGCGCGAAGTGAATCGCTGCAAGCGTTGTGGCCGGCCACGAGGCTATATGCGCCGCTTTCAGCTCTGTCGCATCTGCTTCCGGGAGTTGGCCCTCAAGGGCGAGATCCCCGGTGTCAGGAAAGCAAGCTGGTAGCGGACGGCGGGGAATTCGCCGCGGGGAGAACTTATCCAATGACGATTTCTGATCCAATAGCTGATATGTTAGCACGAATTCGCAATGCCTTGACGGCTGGTTATGAGCAGGTCACCATCCCATCGTCGAAGATGAAGGCGGCAATCGCCGATATCCTCAGAGAGGAAGGCTTCATCGACGACTATCATTTGACGGATGATCACCCGCAGCCTAACCTGGTCATTGACATCAAGTACGTCGGTGAGAGAAAGGAACGCCACCCGGTCATCAGGCACATGAAGCGCGTCAGTAGACCTGGACAGCGCATCTACCGTGGGGCTTCCGATCTGCCGTGGGTGAAGAGTGGTATGGGCATCGCTATCGTGACGACATCCAAGGGTGTGATGACTGCGCAGCAGGCCCGCCGGCTAGGTATAGGCGGCGAAGTGTTGTGCTACATTTGGTAGCTGGTTGAAGGAGGACATAGGATGTCACGAGTGGGAAAAATGCCTGTCCCTCTCTCAGAGAGCGTGCAGGTTGATATTGACGGCAGAAAGGTGACGGTCTCAGGACCGAAAGGCTCGCTCACGCGCGAGTTTCACCCGGACATGGAGATTGCTTTGGAGGATAGCCAGCTCGTCGTGCGCCGCCCGACTGATCAACGGCGTCACCGACAGCTGCACGGCCTGACCCGTTCCCTGCTCAAGAACATGGTCGTCGGCGTTACCGAGGGGTATGAGAAGAAGCTAGAGATCCGCGGCGTCGGCTACCGCGTGGAGTTGAGTAACGACGGATCGCTGGATCTCCAGCTGGGGTTCTCTCATCCTCTCCGGATCACGCCTCCCGAGGGCATTACGTTCGACGTACAGCCCCGGAAGAAGATCATCACGGTGAGCGGGAGCAGCAAAGAGAAGGTCGGACAGGTGGCGGCCGAAATCCGCGCCTGGCGTCCTCCCGAACCGTACCAGGGCAAGGGCGTTCGCTACCTTGGGGAGCACGTACCCCGCAAGGCTGGCAAGGCCGGCAAGATCGGTGCTGGTACTTACTAGATTAGACAACGAGTTGAAGGTGAGACATGCCAGGAGTTGATCGCGAAGCAGCTCGACGCAGACGACATAAGCGCATACGAAGGAAGGTCTTTGGCACGCAAGAACGGCCGCGTCTCAACGTCTTCCGTAGTCTGCAGCACATCTATGCCCAGATCATCGACGATTGGGCAGGCCATACGTTGGTTTCCGCGTCCACTATTGACTCGGAGATCAGGCCACAGCTCGATGAGCTGTCGAAGACTGAGCAGGCTCGGCTTGTGGGCGAGGTCGTGGCGGAACGAGCGCTTGACAAAGGAATCGAAAAAGTCGTATTTGATCGCGGTGGGTACAAGTACCATGGCCGCGTCAAGGCTCTAGCCGAGGCAGCCCGCGAAAAGGGGCTGGAGTTCTAGAGTACGCCTAGGGTTATGCTGGGGTTATGGCTGAGGTTATGGAGGCAGAATGGCGAATCGAGAAGAACTAGATGAACACGTCGTAGACATCACGCGGGTTGCGAACGTCGTTAAGGGCGGTCGCCGGTTTGCTTTCCGTGTCGTCGCCGTCGTCGGTGACAACCGGGGACGCGTTGGCATGGGGATCGGCAAGGCTCGCGGCGTGCCCGATGCAATTCACAAGGCGATGGATCGGGCGCGAGACGACATGATAACCGTGCCCCGCATGGGGGCTACCATCCCCCACGAAGTGACGGGCATCTGCGGTGGAGCCAGGGTTCTGATGAAGCCTGCCGCTCCCGGGACCGGCGTTATCGCCGCCGGCAATGTCCGTGCTGTGATGAAGGCGGCCGGTGTGGACGACGTTCTCACCAAGTCCCTGAACAGCACCAACGCCTTGAGTGTCGTGCGGGCGACGATGGACGGCCTCCAGAGGCTGCGCAGCGTCGAAGAGGTCGCTCGTGAGCGCGGCGTGTCGGAGGAGAAGGTTAAGCCTTTCTGGAGTCGCGGGCAATGACCGAGAAGTTGCGGGTTACACTAACTAAGAGCCCCATCGGCTACCCACGGCATCAGAAGGAGACGGTTCGCGCCCTGGGGCTGCGACGAATGCACCAGAGTGTCGAGCTTGGCAACACCCCCACAATCCGGGGGATGGTCAAGACAGTGAGTCACCTCGTGTCGGTTGAGGTTTTTGAGGAAGGCGAAGAGTAAGGTTTGGTTGGAGGCGGTCATGAAGTTGCATGAGCTTAAACCAGCAAAAGGGGCGAAACAGAAGTCGAAGCGAGTTGGACGCGGTACCGGGTCCGGCTACGGCAAGACCGCTGGACGCGGCACCAAGGGCCAGAATGCCCGCAGCGGTGGCGGCGTTCGTCCCGGCTTTGAGGGCGGGCAGACCCCGCTCTGGAAGCGCACGCCCAATCCGCCTGGCACCGGGTTTCGCGACCCCTGGCGGGTGGAGTTCACACCGGTCAACATCAAGCGGCTGGTGCTCGCCGGGTTTGAAGAGGGCGACGAGGTCACGCCGGAGACGCTGGCAGAGGCGGGTGTGATCAGGGGCGCTGACGAGTTGATCGTAATCCTGGGGCGTGGCGATGTCGATTGCGCTCTGACTGTGAAGGCCCATCGATTCTCGAAGAGCGCTCGGAGCAAGATTGAGGAGGCTGGCGGGGTCGTGGAGGAGCTTCCCTGGCAGCGTGGTGGCCATCGAACCCGATAGGTCTGCACGATAGATCTGACGATGGTCGGACTGATAAGGATAGAGAGCTAGATAGAGGACTGAAACGATGATAGAGGCTTTGAAGAATGCCATGACGTTGCCTGATCTGCGGCGTAAGCTGATCTATACGCTGCTGATCCTCATTATCTACCGTATGGCAGCCCACGTGCCCGTTCCGGGCGTGGATCAAGCGGCGCTGCAGCAGCTGCTGGCAGGTACCGGCGGCACCACCCGGCTGTTCAACTTACTGGACATGCTCTCCGGTGGAGCTGTGGCTCGCTTCTCGGTCATGGCGAACGGCGTCTATCCTTACGTGACTGCGTCCATCATCCTCCAGCTGCTGATCCCCATCATCCCCAGGCTTGAGCGCCTGGCCGAGGAGGGGGAAGCTGGGCAGGAGAAGATGAACCAGTGGACCTACTACATCACGGTTCCTCTGGGACTGCTGCAGGCCCTGGGCCAGATTCGGCTCGTGAACGCCGGCAGCCCCACGCCTGTGCTGCCCAACTTCGGGTTTGGCACCACACAGAACGCCGTCTCGACGGTCGCTGTATTGGTGGCGATGACGGCCGGCACGATGTTCGCCATCTGGCTCGGCGAGCTCATCTCTGAGCAGGGCATCGGCAACGGTCTCTCTTTGATCATCTTCAGCGGTATCGTGGCTCGCGTCCCGCAGAACCTGCTGAGCACGTGGACCCAGGCACAGGCCCAGGGTCCCGGCGGTATCGGTATGGGGGTGCTGATGATTGGGATTTTCCTCGTCATCACGGCGCTCACCATGTTCGTCATCGTGGTGATCCAGGAGGGCGAGCGGCGTATTCCGGTTCAATACGGGAAACGTGTGCGCGGCATGAAGATGTACGGCGGGCAGAGCACTCACATTCCGCTGCGCATCAACACGGCGGGCATGATTCCGCTTATCTTTGCTCAGTCCATTCTGACGTTCCCGGCAGTGATCGCCCAGTTCTTCACCGGGGCCCAGAATCCGGCGATCGCCAACATCGCCACCACGGTGCAGAACTTCTTCAGCGCGCAGAGTCCGTACTACGGCGTGCTCTACTTCCTGGCGGTGGTCGGGTTTACCTACTTCTACACCGACGTCATGGTGCAGCAGCAGGATCTCCCGGGGACGCTGAAGCGTCAGGGAGGCTTCATCCCGGGGATCCGGCCGGGCCGGAGGACGGCCGAGTACATCAACAGCATCTATCGCCGGATCACGCTGGTCGGCGCCCTCTTCTTGGGCGGGGTGGCCGTCATGCCGTACATTGTCGATCTCTTCTTCCAGACCCGGTTGCTCATCACGTCGTCGGGACTGCTGATTGTGGTGGGTACGGTGCTGGATACGATGCGCCAGCTCGAGGCTCAGCTCTTGATGCGCCATTACGAGGGGTTCATCAAGTAGATTGGATCAGACGGGGCATACCCGTGGTCCGCTCTATGTGAGGTCATTATGAGCACCGTGATCGTGTTGTTGGGACCGCCCGGCTCGGGCAAGGGGACGCAGGCGAAGCGCCTCGTCGATGCGTTGGGAACCCCCCACGTTTCGAGCGGCGATCTGTTCCGGCATCACCTGAGCGAGGAGACCGAGCTGGGACTGATGGCTCAGTCGTACATGGAGAAGGGTGAGCTGGTCCCTGATGACGTGACCGTCAAGATGGTGGTGGAACGCATCAGCCAGCCTGAGTATGAGGAAGGGGTGATCCTGGACGGGTTCCCCCGCACGCTTACCCAGGCGGAGGCGCTGGCGTCGGCGCTGGCGGACCTGGGGATGGCGGTGACCATCGTCCCGCTCATTGAGGTGAGCGACGAGGAGGTCGTGCGGCGGCTGACGGCGCGACGTGTCTGCGAGGACTGCGGCGCCGTCTATAATCTGGCCTTCAACCCTCCGGAGGAAGAGGGAGTCTGCGACGAGTGCGGCGGCGATCTCTACCAGCGGGAGGACGATAATCCGGAGACGGTGCAGTACAGGCTCTATACGTACTACAAGGAGACGTCGCCCCTGATCGGCTACTACTTCGCCAAGAATCTCCTGGTGGAGATTGACGGAGAGCAGTCGGTGGAGGGAGTTCGCCAGGATCTGCTGGAAGCCGTTGAGGCAGCGAGAGCGTAAGCGGGACAGCATGATTGCCCTTAAGTCGGATAGCGAAATTGAAAAGATGCGGCGGGCTAACGGCATCGTGGCCGACGTGCTGACCCAGATGCGCGAGTGGGTTGTGCCGGGCGTGACCACGGCGGAGCTAGATGAAAAGGCTGAAGCCGTGATCCGAGACTATGACGCGATCCCCTCTTTCAAGGGGTATCCACCGGGCAGCGCGCATCCGTTCCCGGCGACGATCTGCGCCTCCGTCAACGAGGAACTGGTGCACGGAATTCCCGGCCCCCGGGTCCTCAAGGAGGGCGACATCATCAGCATCGACGTGGGCGCCATCCTCGATGGCTATCACGGGGACGGGGCCGTGACGCTCCCCGTGGGCGAGGTGAGCCAGGAGGCGCAGGACCTGATGGCCGTGACGGAAGGCTCGCTGGAGGCGGGCATCGGTGCGGCCCGCGGGGGCGGCCGCTCTGGCGATATCTCCGCGGCGATTCAGACGTACGTCGAGGAGCGGGGCTATGAGGTGGTCCGTCAGTACACCGGGCACGGCATAGGACGGGAGATGCACGAAGATCCGCAGGTGCCTAACCACGGTAGGCCCGGGCAGGGGGTTGCTCTACGGAAAGGCATGACCATCGCCTTGGAGCCGATGGTCCTTATTGGAAGCCCGCGCGTGCGGGTCTTGGATGATCACTGGACCGTTGTCTCTCGGAATGGCAATCTGACGGCGCACTTTGAGCGTACGATTGCCGTGACGGAGGAGGCGGCAGAGATCTTAACGCGGTGGTGATCATCCACTGGAGCCAGTCGTGAACCGCTTTCCGGTTCTCGAATCGCTCCTTGGCAGACTGATTACTGCTGGATCCGGTGACGTACGATAGAAGTGGAAGTGGAAGTACAGGTAGGAGGAAGAGCGATGAAGGTTAGAGCTTCGGTAAAGAAGATGTGCCCGAAATGCAAGATCGTTCGTAGGAAGGGCACGGTATATGTTATCTGCGAGAACCCCAAGCATAAGCAGCGGCAGGGGTAGCGATTATCTAGGCTGCGAAGGGAGACGTGGTCAGCTTCGCAGGCCGGTGTCAGGAATTTTGACGGAGGTAAGGAGCTTATGGCACGTATTGCAGGCGTAGACTTGCCCAGGGACAAGCGTGTTGAGATCAGTTTGACGTACATCTACGGCATTGGGCGCACCCGGAGCAACGAGATCCTCGAGAAGGTCGGTGTTGACCCGGATAAGCGCGTCAGGGATCTCACAGAGGCGGAGGTCAGTGGGCTGCGTCAGACGATTGACCGGGAATACCAGGTCGAGGGTGACCTGCGGCGTCGGGTACAGCAGAACATCCGCCGCTTGAAGGACATCCGCTGCTATCGCGGCATTCGTCACATCCGCGGTCTGCCCGTTCGTGGGCAGCGTACGCGGACGAACGCGCGTACCCGTAAGGGACCGAAGAAGACGGTCGCTGGTCAGGGACGCCGACGCGGTCTGAAGAAGACCTAATCAAGGCCTAATCCAGGGGGAGTGCATGGCGAGAAAACGTTTCAGAAGAAGGGTTTCCAAAGGTCAGGCTCACATTCATTCGACGTTCAACAACACGATTGTGACGCTGACCGATCAACAGGGGAATGTTCTCACCTGGGCCAGCGGTGGCTCGGTGGGGTTCAGAGGGGCCCGCAGGAGCACGTCCTTCGCAGCCCGACAGGCCGCGAGAACGGCCGCTGGTGAGGCGGTGGACAACGGTATGACGCAGGTTGACGTCTTTGTCAACGGCCCCGGCCCGGGGCGCGAGGCGGCTATTCGTGCGATTCAATCGGTGGGCATCGAGGTTATGTCCATCACGGACGTGACACCGATTCCTCACAACGGATGCCGCCCGCCCAAGAGACGACGAACGTAGTACTGAAAAAGGTGGAGTAACGGAGGATTTTGAAGTATGGCAAGATATACCGGCCCGGTCTGTAAGCTGTGCCGTCGTGAAGGCGAGAAGCTGTTTCTCAAGGGGACACGCTGTTTTTCTCCGAAGTGCCCGTTCGAACGCAAACGAGGCTACCCGCCTGGTGAGCACGGCTGGGTAGCTCGATTCCGGCGCCGTCGTCAGTCCGACTACGCGCACCAGTTGCGCGAGAAACAAAAGGCAAAGAGGATCTACGGGCTGCTCGAGCGGCAGATGAGACGGTTCTACGGCAAGGCGGAGCAGCGCTCAGGCGTCACCGGAGAGAACCTGCTCGCACTGCTGGAGAGACGACTCGATAACGTGGTCTACCGGATGGGCTTCGCCGATTCGCGGGCACAGGCCCGGCAGCTGGTTACCCACGGTCACTTCTCTGTCAACGGGAGACGGTTGAAGTCACCGTCCTATCTCGTCAAGCCGGGGGACATCATCTCGGTTCGAGAGGCGAGCCGCAAGCGCACGTACTTCAAGAACCGCGCTCAGGAGATGGATGACGGAGCCGTGGGCGATTGGCTCACGCTCGATCCGCAGACGATGTCCGGTCGGATGCTGCGGGAACCATCCCGCGAGGATATCGAGACGGTCTTGAATGAACAGCTGATTGTCGAGTACTATTCACGGTAGGGAGCGCGATACGTCCCAGATCCGTTCTCCCTTCGATTTGACGTAGGTCTCTGGTTTGATCATCGATGGCGCTTATTGACACGGCCGGAGATTGGGTTCTTGTTTGCTGACAACGTTGGGGTAGAGGCAGCGTTCATACAGGCAGAGTCGCACGAGATGACGTTGTTGTCTTTGAACAAGCACTAGATAGCAAGGAGGCGCCGCTTGTCAGTTCAAGTGTTGCCGAGAATTGAAACAGATGTAACCTCCGACAAGTACGGTCGATTTGTGATCGGCCCACTGGAGAGAGGTTTTGGTATTACCATAGGTAACGCGCTTCGGCGCGTACTGCTCTCGTCGCTCGGCGGCGCGGCTGTGACCAAGGTTCGCATTTCCGACGTCCCACACGAGTTCACGACCGTGCCCGGTGCGCGGGAGGACGTCTTGACCTTCATCTTGCGCGTCAAACAGCTCAAGGTGACGATGGATGGCGAAGACACGATGCACATGTCGCTCCATACAGAGGGTGAGGGCACAATAACCGCCGGTGACATCGTCGCTCCGCCCGAGGTCGAGATTCTGAATCCAGATCTGCCTCTGCTCACAATCGATGACGAGGACTCGGCTGTCGATGTTGACTTTACCGTTGAACAGGGCTGGGGATACAGACCGGCCGACGATGGTGAGAGCGGAATCATCGGCGAGATGCCGATCGATGCCGTGTTCAGTCCCATCCGCCGCGTCGCCTACGACGTTGATCGGGCCCGGGTCGGTCAGGTCACCAACTATGACCGTCTGACGCTGGAGATCTGGAGCGATGGTCGGATTGAGCCCTTCGAGGCTCTCAAAGAGGCAGCTCGGATCTTGCTGAAGCATCTGCGCCTGGTCGCTGGCTTCACGTTGGAAGAGGAAGGCGTCGAGCCTATGGAGGAGGAAGAGGCTGAGGAGGGCCTCCCCAGCGAGGTCTATGACATGCCTCTCGATCAACTGGGTCTGAGCACTCGGGTGTTTAACGCGCTGCGCCGCGCCGGTGTGAAGAACGTGGGCGAGGTGCTCGAAATGCTGGATGAGGGAGGCGAGGACGCTCTCCTCGCCGTTCGGAACGTAGGAGCCAAGTCGATGGAGGAGATCAAGGACTCCCTCGAGGAGGCAGATTTGCTAGAGGAAATTGGAGGATTGTAATGCGCCATCGAGTCGCAGGTAAGAAACTAGGTCGTTCCAGCGCGCATCGCAAGTCCTTGCGCCGCAACCTGGTGACATCTTTGTTCTACAACGGTTACGTGGAGACCACGGAGGCCAAAGCGAAGGCCGTCCGCGGATATGCCGAGAAACTGATCACTTTGGCGAAACGCGGCGTGATCGCGGCTGAGGAGGATCCAAGCCGAGGCGTTCACGCCCGTCGGCTGGCCGAGAAGCGCCTGTACCGCTGGGTGAAGGACGAGGAGGGGTACTGGGTCGACGTCCTGGCTATCCTGTTCGAGGAGATCGCGCCCCGCTATCTGGATCGGCCCGGCGGCTATACGCGCATCTATAAGCTGGGTCATCGCAAGGGCGACGCAGCGCCTATGGCTCTCCTGGAACTGGTCTAGCAGAGACCGGGTCCGGAGACCTCGATGCGGGCGCGGGTCGTCGTTTCCTACGATGGAACGGACTACGCCGGCTATCAGCGGCAGCTAGACGTTCCGACCGTTCAGGAGGTCCTGGAGCAAGCCCTGAGGCGGGTGACTCAGGAGACGACGACGGTCCTGGCGGCGGGGCGTACCGACGCCGGGGTGCACGCGGTGGGACAGGTCATCGCTTTCGACACGTCGTGGCGGCATGGAGAGGACGATCTGCAAAGAGCGATGAACGCGGTGCTTCCACCAGACGTGGCGGTTCGCGAGCTGGAGGAGGCTGCGGTGGATTTCCATCCGCGCTTTGATGCTCGAACCCGCCACTACCGATACAGGGTTTACAACGCACCGATACGGTCGCCGCTGGCCCGCAGGTACAGCCTGCACGTGCCCTATGCTCTAGATGTAGAGGCGATGGACGAAGCGGCGCAGTCCCTGGTGGGGGAGCACGACTTCGCCACCTTTGGGCAGCCGCCTCAGGGTGAGGTCACGGTGCGACGGGTGTTGCGAGCGGCGTTTAGGAAGGAGCCCCATCGGGGCGGGACGTTTGGACCGGGCCAGGACGGCGAGACGTTCTTGAGGTTCGACATCGAAGCGAACGCGTTCTTGTACCGTATGGTCCGCAGTATCGTCGGTACCCTGCTCGATGTGGGCCAGGGGAGAATGAGTCTGAGCGCGTTTGAGGAAGCATTCGCGTCGTGCGAGCGCAGTCGGGCCGGAAAGACCGCGGCGCCGCACGGTCTCTGTCTGATCAAAGTGACCTATTAAGGCTGGCAATCGGGCGGCTCTCTTGTCGCTCCGCCCAGCCCCTACAGTCAAGCCCTGACGGGCGTTCTGGGGCAGGGGGCGCGGAGAGCGGTTGCTCATCAGCACTTATGATTGAGTAGGAGTTGTGAGATTGTGAAGAGAACGTACGTGACGAAACCGGAGGATATCCAACGGGACTGGTACGTGGTTGATGCCAGAGGGCAGACCCTCGGTCGGTTGGCGAGTGAAATCGCGCGCATCGTGCGCGGCAAGCACAAACCGATCTACTCACCGTCTGTCGACGTGGGGGACTACGTCATTGTCATCAACGCCGAGAAGGTCCTCGTGACCGGCCGCAAGCTGGATCAGAAGATGTATCATCGTCATTCTGGTTATCCCGGCGGCCTCAAACAGGTCTCGCTGCGTCGGATGCTCGAGGAGCATCCCACGCGGGTGGTCGAGCACGCTGTGCGGGGCATGCTGCCGAAGAACCGGCTGGGCCGCAAGATGGCCAAGAAGTTGAAGGTCTACGCCGGACCTGAGCATCCCCACGAGGCTCAGCAGCCTGAACCGTTGGAGTTGTAGTTAGGAGGAGAGAATTATGGCTATGGAATATTATGAGGGTGTCGGGCGGCGGAAGGAAGCGACGGCACGCGTCCGGATTTATCCCGGCGGCGAAGGCAATATCGTGATCAACGACCGTCCGCTGGAGGACTACTTCAGCCGCATGATGGACGTGATTTTGCTCAGGAAGCCCCTGGAGGTGACGGAAACCGCCGATCGGTACGACATCAGCGTCCTGGTGGAGGGTGGAGGCATCAAGGGACAGGCCGGCGCTATTCAGCTCGGCATTGCCCGGGCTCTGCTGGAGGCGGACCCGGATCTGCGGCCGCCGCTGCGGCACGGCGGGTATCTCACCCGCGACGCGCGCGTCAAGGAGCGCAAGAAGCCGGGGCTCAAGAAGGCTCGCAAGGCTCCGCAGTACACCAAGCGCTAGATCGAGAGCACCTTTCCCTGCTCTCTTGGGACACCGCGTTCGGCGAGGAACACATCAGTGGCATCGTCGAGCCGCGCCGTGGCCCCCAGAGAGTTGGGTCAGTTGCCGTGGCTGAGAGCTGAACAGACGGAGGGGCAGGGCAGGTTTGCCTTGCCCTTTTGTTTGTTCTACCCTGAGGGGAGACTCCATTGGGCACCATCACCATCGTCGGGCTGGGGCCCGGCGACCCGGGCCATCTGACGCGCGAGGCGTGGGGTGTTCTGGTCCGGGCATCGGAGGTCTGGCTCCGCACCGAGCGTCATCCCACGGTAGATGACCTGCCTCCAGAGCCCGCCGTCCGCTCCTTCGACGATCTCTACGAGGAGGCGGACGACTTCTCGCAGGTCTATGAGACGATCGCCGACCGGGTCCTGGAGCTGGGGCGGCGGCCGGAGGGCGTCGTCTATGCCGTGCCGGGCCACCCCCTGGTCGGAGAGGCCACGGTGAGTGCCGTTCTGTCGGCCGCCCGGGCGGCGGGAACGGACGTCCGCCTCGTGGAAGGGCTCAGCTTCGTGGAGACGACGTTGGCGGCCCTGGGGCTGGACGCCCTGGAGGGGCTCCAGGTCTTCGACGCCGTCGAGCTGGCGGCCCGTCACCATCCCCCTCTCAACCCAGACTTTCCCGCCCTGCTGGGGCAGCTCTACAGCCGCTCCCTCGCCAGCCGGGTCAAGCTGACCCTGATGAACGAGTATCCGGACGACCACGAGGTCGTCCTGGTCCACGCTGCCGGGACTTCGGACCAACGCCTGGTGCGGCGGTTGCTCTACCAGCTCGACCGCCGGAGTGAGTCCCACCCCGATCCCGCGCACCTGACGAGCCTCTACGTCCCCCCGTTCACCCACGTGGCGAGCTTCCAGGGCTTGCAGGAGACCGTGGCCCACCTCCGCTCTCCCGAGGGCTGCCCGTGGGACCGGGAGCAGACCCACGAAAGCCTGCGGGCCGGGCTCCTGGAGGAGGCCTACGAGTCGGTCACGGCCATCGATCGGGGGGATTTGGAGGGCTTGCGGGAGGAGCTGGGCGACCTTCTGCTCCAGGTGCTGCTCCAGACGCAGATCGCGGCAGAAGCCGGCACGTTCAAAATGCCGGACGTCATCCAGGGCATCGACGCCAAGCTGAAGTACCGCCACCCCCACGTCTGGGGAGAGACTGTGGTCGACGACACCACCCAGGTGCTCCAGAACTGGGAGGAGCTCAAGCACGAGGAGAAACAGGAGCGCGAATCGGTCCTGGACGGCGTGCCGGCGGCGCTGCCGGCCCTCCAGCAGGCGAACACCTACGGCCAGCGCGTCGCTCGTGTGGGGTTCGACTGGCCCGACGTGGCGGGTGTGGTGGCGAAGGTGCGGGAGGAGATGGACGAGCTGCAGGCGGCCGCCTCCGCCCGGCGTCAGGAGGCCGAGCTGGGCGACCTGCTCTTCGCCGTGGCGAACTGGGCCCGCTGGCTGGGTATCGACCCCGAGTCGGCCCTGCGCAAGGCGAACGCCCGCTTCAAGCGGAGGTTCGCCCACCTGGAAAGGGAGGCCCGCCAGCGGGGCGTCAGCCTGGATGCGTTTACCATCGACGAGCTGGAGGCCTTCTGGCAGGCGGCGAAGGAGAACGAGGAGAGCCAATGAGGTTGCCTGGGCGAGGGTGGGGCGGGGCCGCCATGAACCAAAAAAGGGCACCCCTTAGTGGAGTGCCCCCCGCGTCTCTGTCGGGGCGCCGGGATTTGAACCCGGGACCTCAGCATCCCGATTGCTGCGCGCTGGCCTGGCTGCGCTACGCCCCGCACGACCGATATTATACCTGATTTGGCCCGCCTGACAAGTGGGGCGACCCTTTCGCAGGCCTATCGAACGAGCAATGAAGGAGGACTGATCGTGGGGCAAGGAACCAGCAACTCCGTCGAACACGACGCCGAACGCGGATCGGGGATCGATACCCTCACCGACTGGGTTCGCCTTCGCGCCAGAGGCGTCCTCGATCCTACGGCTCGTTTTCTCAGCCGCCTCGGCATCCGTCCCGACACCGTCACCGTGGTCGGGTTCCTCCTCCAGCTCGCCGTTGGCGGGGTCTTCTTCCTCGGACGGATTCGTCTGGGGGGCTGGCTTCTCTCCATCGTCGCGCCTCTCGATGCTCTCGACGGTGCCGTCGCCCGGGCCATAGATCAGGACGGCCCTTTCGGAGCCTTCCTCGACTCTACGCTCGATCGCGTATCCGACGCGGCCCTCATCCTGGGGCTCGTGGCGCACCATCTCCAGCAAGGGGCGCTCCTTGAGGTCACCCTCCTCCTTGTCGCTCTGGTGGCTGCCTTCATGGTGAGCTACACCCGTGCCCGCGCCGAGTCCCTCGGCGTCTCCTGTAAGGTCGGTGTGGTCACGCGATTGGAGCGCATCGTGCTCATCGCCGGCCTCTCGGCCCTGGGCCTGTCCACGTTGCTGGCTTGGCTCATCGCCATCCTCTCCGTGATCACCTTCCTTCAGCGAGTCGTACATGTCTATCTGACCTGTTCCCGTCCAGAGTAGCTACCGGAGGGTGGGGCTCGCTGCTCCACCCGCCGTCTTCACCACTCCTCCCCCCCC
>Ga0207797_1000566_pt1 | contig 28567 bp, 23 predicted proteins | sample PRCRCaboRojoPR_6_FD_187275 | JGI IMG/M metagenome (GOLD analysis project Ga0207797, IMG submission 187275) | Marine sediment microbial community from Cabo Rojo, Puerto Rico - PR CR 10% Liquid 1 (SPAdes) | ecosystem: Environmental > Aquatic > Marine > Coastal > Sediment | place: Cabo Rojo, Puerto... | reverse complement strand
CACGCCCGATGACGTCGGGAAGGAGATCGAGCTGCCGCCGCTTGCTGCCGGAGAGCCGCTGACCCTGACCGGACTGAGCAAGGAGCAGAAGTTCACCCAGCCACCCGCCCGATTCTCGGAGGCTTCCCTGGTCAGAAAGCTCGAAGAGCAGGGCATCGGCCGTCCCTCAACCTACGCGCAGATCATCTCCACCTTGCAGGAACGGGAGTACGTCCGCATGGAGAAGCGCCAGTTCATACCCACAGAGCTGGGCTATACGGTCAATAACCTCCTGGTCAACCACTTCCAGAGGCTTATGGATGTCGGCTTCACGGCCCACATGGAGGAGCTGCTCGATCAGGTGGCCGACGGCACTATGGATTGGCAGAACCTGCTCAAGTCCTTCAGCAACGAGTTCTATCCAACCCTGGACAGGGCCCAGAAGGAGATGGCTCAGGTCAAGTCCGGCCTGGAAACCGGGCTGAGCTGCGGGGAATGCGGCAGGCCGATGGTGGTTAAGTTCGGGCGCAACGGCGAGTTCCTCGCCTGCAGCGGATATCCGGAATGTACCAGGACCACAAACTTCACCCGCGATGAAAAGGGCCACATCCAGATCGAGGAACCCCAGCCCCAGGATCAGCAAAAGGTGGGCACCTGCCCTGAGTGCGGGTCGGACCTCGTCCTCAAGCGTGCCAGGACGGGCAGCCGGTTCATAGCCTGCACAGGCTACCCGGACTGCACCTACAGCCAGCCTTTCTCCACCGGCGTCTCCTGTCCGGTCGATGGCTGCCCAGGAGAGCTCGTGGAAAAAAGCTCCAAGCGCGGCAAGGTCTTTTACGCCTGCAATCAGTACCCGGACTGCACCTTCGCCCTCTGGGACTATCCCGTCCCGCGAGCCTGCCCGGAATGCGGGAACCCCCTCTTGGTGCGCAAATCGACCAAAAGCCGCGGCGAGCATCTGGCCTGCCCGCAAAGGAGCTGCCGTTACTGGGTTAAGATCGAGGAAGACGAAGGCGAGAGGGACAAGGAAAAGGAGAGGGAGCAGCTATAGTAAGGCTTCCCGATCGGTCAGCCCCAGGAAGTAGAGGACGGCATCCAGGCCGACATTGCTGATGGCCTGCTTGGCACCTTGCCGAACCAACGGCTTGGCGTGGAAGGCAATACCCAGCCCGGCCAGATTGAGCATGGGCAGATCGTTGGCTCCATCGCCCACCGCCACAGTCTGCTCGAGAGAGATCTGCTCCTTCTCGGCGATGAAGCGCAAGAGCTCGGCCTTTCGAGGCCCGTCGACAATGTCACCCCGAATCGAGCCGGTCAGCTTCCCGTCCTGAGCATCGAGATCGTTGGCATAGAGGTAATCGATGCCCAAACGCTCCTGCAAGCGACTGCCGAAGTAGCTGAATCCCCCGGAGAGCACGGCAATCTTGTAGCCAAGCACCTTCAGGTTGGCGATGAGCCGTTCAGCCCCCTCGGTCAAGGGCAGAGACTCGGCCAGCCTGTCCAGCTCCCGGCAATCCAGGCCGCGCAGCAGGCCGACCCGGCGTTCCAGGCTCTCACGAAAATCCAGCTCTCCGCGCATGGCGGCAGCGGTTATGGCCTCAACCTCCTTGCGGACACCGGCCAAGTCGGCCAGCTCGTCGATGATCTCCGTCTGAACGAGGGTGGAGTCCATATCGAAGGCGATCAGCCGTCGGTAGCGGCGGTAGGCCGTATCTTCCTGGACCCCGATGTCGATGTCAAAGTCCCGGGATATGTCCAGACAGGCGGCCCGCATGGAGTGCAGGTCAGCGCTCTCCCCGCGCACAGCGAACTCGAAGCAGGTCAGATGATCCTCGGACCGGCCTGCATGCAAGGGCTGGCGATTCGATAGCCGATTAACGCGTTCGATGTCCAGGCCGCTCCGGCGGAGGAAATCGGTTATGGCCGCGATATGCCCAGCAGAAAAGGTTCGCCCGAGGACGGTGATGATCACCCGGCGCCCCTGTTGGCTATCCATCCAGGCCTGATAGCGGGAACGATCAACGGCCCGGTACTGGATGGTCAACCCCTGTCCATGGGCCGTGTAGAGGATGTCCTTGAAGACCCGGGAAACCTCTTGATGGTCGGGGATCTCCACCAGCAAGGCCAGGGTCAGGGTTTTGTAAATCTCGGCCTGGCAGAGGTCCAAAATGGTAACCGAGTACTCGGCCAGGCTCTGGCAAAGGGCATCGACCTGCCCGGTCTCGTAGCTTCCGCTGGCGGTGATGAGATAGACTGATGGCTGGGCTTCCAGGTAGCTCACAAGCGCTCCAGGACCTCCCCGACCCGGTCAAGGGCGCGGCGCAGAGATTCATCATCCAGGGCATAGGACAGCCGCAGACAGCGATCGTCGCCAAAGACTGAACCCGGCATCAGAGCCACTCCGGCCTCCTCCAGGAGATGGGCGCTCAGAGCACGCGAGTCGGGCAGACTCGCCGTATACAGCGCATCGACGCGTGGAAAGAGATAGAAGGCTCCGTCCGGCTTGGGACACTGCACGCCTTTCCAGGAGCTGACAGCCTGCAGGGCCATGTCCCTCCGGCCGGCCAGGATGCCCCGCTGCTCCTCGAGGAAATCCCAGGACATTCTCAAGGCTTTCAGGGCGGCCATTTGGGCTATGGAGCAGACGTTCGAGGTGGACTGCCCCTGCAGCTTGCTCAGGTTGGTGATCAGCTCAGGATGTCCCAGGATGTAGCCAATCCGCCAGCCAGTCATGGCCAAGCTCTTGGACAGCCCATTGACTACGGCGATCTGCTCCGGGGCACGGGCAAGCCAGCCGCAGGCCGAGCTCCGCTCCGCCGGGGGGTAAACCAGCTGATCATAGATCTCGTCGGAAATGACGAACAGCCCGCGCTCGACTGCCCAAGCCACAATGTCGTCGAGCTGCCGCTGGGTGTAATGGCAGCCGGTTGGATTGGAGGGGGTATTGATGATCAGCAGCCTGGTCTGCTCCCCTCTGGCTTGCTCGAGGCTCTCCGGGGTGATCTTGAAGCTCTCCTCAGGCTGGGTGGGAACCGTTCGAGGCACCCCGCCCGCGAGCCTGACCATATCTGGGTAGCTGAGCCAGTAGGGGCTGGGGATGAGCACCTCGTCCCCGTCATCCAGCAGGGTCTGGAAGAGATTGTAGAGGGCCTGCTTGCCACCGTTGGTGACCATGGCCATGTCCCTGCCGGCATTGATATGGTAGCATGTGGAGAAGTATCCGGCCACAGCCTCGAGGAGATCGGGCATACCGGCGGCCGGGGTGTAGCGGTGGAAGCCGCCGTCCACGGCCTCGTGCGCCGCTTTCAAGACTGCAGCCGGCGGGTGAAAGTCGGGTTCACCGACGGCCAGGCTGATAATATCCCGGCCCTGCGCTCGAAGCTCGGCAGCCTTGGCGTTGAGTGCCAGGGTCGCTGAGGGCTGAATGGCGGATAGTCTCGAGGATATGCGCATAAAATCTCCTTAGAGGCAGTGGTCAAGGACATCCCGGCCTCTCCGGCAGGGAACCGCTCAAACATTCGCTGTATAGCAGATACGGCTGGACATATCCAGTCCGATCTGAACGAGGCCTGGACCGCGATGGAAACGAGGCCCAGCGCCCCGCCCACCAAACTGTGCTCATCGTTGTGGCTTCGCAGCCATGATGGTGTATCGAGCCCTTTGCAGAACGGCACGACTTCTGCTAGGCAGAGTGCGGCCGGAGGGATCAGTACGAGCCTCCATGCCTGCCCTGCGCCGGTCCAATGGCAATTGACGACTCAAACCATGAGGAGAAACGGATGCTGACCATAGCCCTATGTTTTCTTACCGGTATTATCTGCGGCGTCTTGCTGCGCGGCCGCCCGGCCATCCTCAAGGGAGTCTCCTGGCTGACCGATCTGACCGTTGGCTTTATGCTCTTCGTCCTGGGGCTGTCCATCGGCGCTAACGAGACCGTGGTCACCAACTTGAGCAGCCTGGGGCTCGACGGCCTGGCCTTGGCAGCCGGTGCTATCGCCGGGAGCTTGCTGGCCATGCTGCCCCTGAGCCTCTCCATCTTCCGGGAGGGGTCATGAAAGGCAGCCTCCTGCTGCTTGGCTGCTTCGCCCTTGGCATCGCCGCCGGCTGGCTCGATTGGATGCCCAGCTGGTTGGTTGAGGGCAATGCCGAGCTGTTCGTACTCTACGGTCTTCTGCTTCTGGTCGGAATCGGCATCGGCTGCGACAGCAAAGCCGTGAAGAACATCCTCCGCGTCAATGTCAAGGCCTTGAGCGTTCCCGCCCTGGTCGTCCTCGGCTCCTTGCTCGGTGCTGCCGCCGTCTCCATAGCCGTCGGGCGAGTCGGGCTGAGAGACTCCTTGGCGGTGGGAGCCGGCTTCGGCTACTACAGCCTCTCGAGCATCCTCATCTCGCAGATCAGGGGGGAGGAGCTCGGTGTCATCGCCCTATTATCCAACATCTTCAGAGAGGTCCTGACCATTCTGCTCACCCCGCTGCTGGCCAAGTACTGCGGGAAGCTCTACCCCATCGCCTGCGGCGGAGCAACCAGCATGGACACCACCCTGCCGGTAATCCACAGGAGTGTCGGCAACCGGTACGCGGTCATCGCCGTCATCAATGGCGCCGTGTTGAGCATGTTGGTCCCCTTCCTCGTGCCGATTCTGCTCTCCTGAACCGTTCATTCCTGGCCGGATTCACTGTCCACGGGATCACCGCCCCCTTGAGACCCGGGCGCAAGGTGTTCCCGAAGGGCCTTCAGCTCGCTGCGGAGCTCATCGAGGAAGGCGAACAGGTCCCGGCGCTCCTCCAGGCGGCGCCTGGCCCCTTCGATGGTCAACCCCTGATCGTAGAGAAGGGCCTTGATACGGCGAATGAGGGTCAGATCCTCTTCAGTATAGAGTCGCTGGCCCTTTTCGGTGCGCAAAGGGGCAAGCTGGGGGAACTCGCTTTCCCAGAAGCGCAAGACATAGGGCTCGACCTGAACCAGCCTGGCGGCGGTTCCAATCTTATATGTCTTGCCCGGTTGACGGTTCATGGCAACGACTCCCCACCCCGTGCCGCATGCCCGGGATCTTGGCAAAGGATGCGCCCCGCCGGCAAAGGTGTGGTTCACCAGGCCCCAAAGTGGGGCACGGGCTGCAGGCGATGGGAGGCCTCCTTAAGGATGTCCTCCGACAGGCCTGCCTGAAGCGTTGCCGGGAGGCGTTAAGAGCCGCAGGCCGTTCAGGGGAAGCGCAGGGGCAGGCTCTGGAGGAGGTGCTCGGCCAGGCCGCGATGCTGAACGTCCACTTCGCTGTCAGTCAAGGTTCTGTTGGGATCCCGGTATGTCAGGCGGAGGGTCAGGTTCCGCTCCTCCGAGCCCTGCGGCTGGTAGACGTCAATAAGCTGAAGTCTCTCCAGCCGTTCCTCCCCAGCTGTCCATACGGACTCTTGGATCTGCCCGAAGGAGACCTCCGGACCGGCGATGACGGTCATATCCCGGATGACCGGCGGATACTTGGCCCAAGGTGCATAGGCCACCTCCTGCGTTCTATCCAAGGCGAAGAGCGCGTCCAAATCGAGCTCGGCCAGCCAGGCCCCCTTGCGCGCATGGTAGCTTTTGGCGGTCTCAGGCTCCAATCCCCCGATATAGCCGATCGATCGTCCATGGACCAGGATATCGATATCCGGTTGGAGAAAAGCCCGTGTTTCCGATGGGCTGAAGGTGGCCCCATGGATGCGCAGGCAGCGCAGGAGGTGCTCCACCGTTCCCTTGAGCTCGAGATAGTCGGCCGATTCCGTCGGCCAGGGCCAGTGGTCAGGATTCCTACGGCCATGAAGCGCAAACCCGAGCCGAGTGGTCTCTTCGGCTCTGGTCTCCGAGGACTCGTCCTGCCTGAAAGTGCGGGCCACCTCGAAAAGCCGGAGGTTCCTGTTGTCCTGATCAACATTCAGCCGCACCGTGCTCAACAGCCCAGGCGCCAGGAGAGGCCGCAGGGTGTTCTGGGATTCGCTCAAGGGGTTGTGCACTCTGATGCATCGCTCGTCGTCCAACCCCAGGTCCTTCAGCTCGGAGGAGCCCACAAAGCTGTAGTTGATGGCCTCACGGTAGCCAAGGCCCTTGGCCCAGGCCTTGACGCGCTTTATAAAGGCGTAGCTGGCATGATCCCGATCAGGAAGGGGCTGCTTCTCCAGCTGCTTGGCGATGTGCGGCAGCTTGGCCGGAATGTTCTCGAATCCGTAAAATCGCCCGACCTCCTCGATGAGATCCTCCTCACGCTCCAGATCGAGCCTGTAGCTCGGAGGTGAGACTTGCCACGCCTCTGCCGAGCTGTGCTCGATATCGCAGCCGAGCTTGTCCAGAGTCCTGGCGCAGAAGACCGGGTCGACCTCCATGGCCAGAAGCCCCTCGGCCCGTTCCGGCCGAAAAGGGATCCTGGCAGGCTTCCAGGGCCTGGGCTCGTTCGCGGCCATGCCACGAAGCACACTGCCGCCGGCCAGCTCCTGGATAAGGGTGGCTGCCCGATTGATGGCCAGGACTGCCCCTGGCTGATCAACCCCGCGCTCGAACCTGTAAGCGGACTCGCTAGTGATGTTCAGCCTGCGGGAGGTGTGCCGAACAGCCGAAGGCTCGAAAACGGCGCACTCCAGCAGAACATCTCGGCTGTCCGTCTGAATCTCGCTGTTCTGTCCGCCCATAATCCCGCCCAGGGCCACGGGCTTTGCGGAGTCCCAGATGAGCAGATCGCGGGCTGTCAAGTGTCTGATCTGGCCGTCCAGGGTCTGAAAGGTCTGGCCTTCAGCGGCTCTGTCCACTCGAATGCGGTCGCCCTCGAGCCGGTTCCGGTCAAAGGCGTGCAGGGGATGGCCAAGCTCCAGGAGGACATAGTTGGTAGTGTCTACAACGGCGTTGATGGGCCGCAAACCCATGGCTTGCAGCCGGTAGCGCATCCAGGCCGGGCTCTTGCCCACCGAGCACCCCTGAATCAGCCGGGCCTGGTACAATGGGCAGAGATCCGGGGCATCAATGGCTATGCTGATCAGGGAGGAGCAGTCCGGATCGCTTTCGGTCAGGGCGATGCGCGGGAGCTGCAGGGGGAGGTCGAAGTAAGCGGCCACCTCTCTGGCTATGCCCAAGATGCTCAAGCAGTCGGAGCGGTTTGGTGTAACCCCGATATCAAAGAGGAGGCTGTCCACGGGCAGGCAGTCCGCCAGGGGCGTACCGGCTGGCTGACTGCGGTTCAGTACGAGGATGCCGCTGTGATCCTCGCCGAGCCCCAGCTCCTTCTCGGAGAGAATCATGCCCTGGGAGGTCTGGCCGCGGATTTCAGCCGCGGTGATCTCAAGCTCTCCGACCCGGCTGCCGGCCGGGGCCACGGGAACACACTGACCGCTGCCGACATTCGGAGCGCCGCAGACGATGGAAAGGGGCTGGGCCTCACCGATATCGACGCGGCAAAGGCTGAGGGTATCAGCGTTCGGGTGCGGCTCGCAGGAGATGATGGTGCCTGCGACCACGTCCTCCAGGCCCGCAAAGGCAGGACGCTGCTCCTCCACCTCCAGGCCGAGCATGGTCAGGCAGTGGGCCAGATGGTCCAGTGAGCCTTGGTATGGAGTAAATTCCTTCAACCAGTCAATGCTCAGGAGCATGGATCAGTCCTCGGTAGTCTGCTGCACTTCCCGCAGTCCCGCACTGTCATCGCCCGGGCCATTCATGCAAACAGGACAGGGCCGGAAGGCTGTCGTCTCCAGCCTGAGCCGGGTGAACACGGTGAGCCGTTCCAGTGGCCGGACCGTCCAGTCGGCCCTCACGCGGCGGGAAGCTGTTCGAACTGCCGCAGAAAGCGGAGGTCGTTGTCGAAAAACAGCCGCAGGTCGTCGATGCCGTACTTGAGCATAGCCACCCGTTCGACGCCGAGACCAAAGGCAAACCCGGAGAAGGTGTCGGTGTCGTAGCCCACGGCCTGAAAGACTGCCGGGTCGATCATGCCGCAGCCTAGGATCTCCACCCATCCGGTCTGCTTGCACACCCGGCAAGGCTCCTCGCCCAGAAAACCGCTCCCGTTGCAGATGACACAGCTGATATCCACCTCTGCGCTCGGCTCGGTGAACGGAAAAAAGCTCGGCCGGAACCTGACCCGGGTCTGCTCATGGAAGAGTGACTGGACGAAGTAGGTCAAAGTGCCCCGTAAATCGGCCATGCTCACCTGGTGGTCCACAAGAAAACCCTCTATCTGGTGAAACATGGGCGAATGGGTCAGGTCCGCATCCCGGCGGAAGACCTTCCCCGGGGCAATGGCAGCCACCGGCGGCATGCGGTGATTCATGGTCCGGATCTGCAAGGGTGAGGTATGGGTCCGCAGCAGAATGGACTCGGTGATGTACAGGGTATCCTGCATATCCCTGGCAGGATGATCCTGTGGCATATTCAGGGCTTCGAAGTTATAGAAGTCGTTCTCCACCTCCGGCCCGGTGACCACCTCGAAGCCGATCTCGCAAAAGACGGCGCAAATCTCGTCCAGTACGATCGTTACCGGATGGAGCGAGCCTACCCAGGGGCGTCGTCCGGGCAAGGTGTGATCGAAGCGGCTCAAATCCACCTGGCTGGAACGGCGTCGCAGCGTCTCGGTGCGCTTATCGATCAGGGTCTGGAGGCGGCTTTTGACCTCGTTGGCTGTTTTTCCAGCCTGCGGGCGGTCCTCTTGAGGCAGATCCTTGAGGCCGCCCATGACCTTGCTTATCCGTCCCTTCCGGCCGAGATAGCGAACCCTGGCCTCTTCGACCTCCTCCGGCGTTCCGGCTGCCTCCAGAGCCTGCTCGAGCTCTCCGGCCAAGGCCTCGAGCTGCCTGCGGAACTCCCGGAGACTTGCGCTCACGGTCACTGCACCTGCTCTTTGGCCTTTTGAGCCAGCTGGGCAAAGCTCTCGCGGTCATGAACCGCCAGATCGGCCAGAACCTTCCGGTTCAGCTCAACTCCTCCCTTGCGCAGCCCCGATACAAAAGCGCTGTAAGACAGCCCGTGCTGCCGGGCCGCGGCGTTTATCCGCATAATCCAGAGCGTGCGGAACTCCCGTTTCTTGCGCTTCCTGTCGATGTAAGAGTTCACCAGGGCGTGCTCCACAGTCTCTCGTGCTGTGCGGAAGAGCTTGCTCCGGCTGCCCCGATAGCCCTTGGCCATCTTCAAGTATTTCTTATGCCGCTTATGGGCGGTTTTCCCTCTTTTTACCCGCATTACTCTGTCCTCCTTCCAAGTAGTCTCCTCAGGCTGTTCTACAAGGCTCGCCAGCCTCAAAGCCGCGTACAATTCTAGGCTTCACGTATGGCAGAATACGCTTCAGCTAGGCGTAAGGCAGCAGCCTCCTTACGGCCTGAATGTTCGCGGAATCGACCATAGCCGGCTTCCTGAGGTTCCGCTTCCTCTTTGGGGTCTTCTTAGTCAAGATGTGGCTGTGATAGGCTTTGCGGCGCTGAACTTTCCCGCTGCCGGTCCGTTTGAAGCGCTTGGCAGCGCCTCTGTGCGTCTTCTGTTTGGGCATGATTCCTCCTCAACTCTGTCTTCGGTCTCCCCCAGCCAAATCTGATCACCAGGCCGGCGGGATCAATCAGGTTTTGCCCGATTGCGGGGCGACGATCATGAACATGGTGCGGCCCTCGAACTTGGGCTCTTGCTCGAGCTTGGCCACATCGGAGAGTTCCTCAAGAATCCTGTCCAGAATCTCCTTGCCATGCTCCTTGTGGACGATCTCCCGCCCCCGGAAAAACAAGGTGATCTTGCACCGATCGCCCTTGGCCAGGAAGCGGCGAACATGATTCATCTTGGTCTGCAGATCGTGCTCGTCAGTCTTCGGCCGCAGCTTGACCTCCTTGAGCTGAACCTGGACCTGCTTCTTCTTGGCTTCCTGATTCCGCTTGCGCTGCTGGTACTGATACTTCCCGAAATCCATCAATCGGCACACCGGCGGATTGGCCTTCGGGGCGACCTCCACCAGATCGACTCCCTGCTCCATGGCCAAGTTCAAGGCTTCCTTGGTCGGCATGACTCCGAGCTGGGATCCATCCTCATTGACCACCCTGACCTCGGGAACGCGGATTTGATTATTCCGACGGGTGTTAATAGGCGAAGCTATAACGCATCCCTCCAGATTTAAACGGTTCTTCGCTATCCTCCTGGATACGGCCGGCTATCCCCTCCAGGCTCATGAGCCCCTTGCTCTCGCCGCCGCGCAGCCGAACATTGACGCTTTCCTGACGAACCTCTTCATCGCCGACGACAAGAATGTAGGGAATCTTCTCCAGCTGGGCCTCGCGAACCTTGTAGCCGAGCTTCTCGTTGCGAAGGTCCAGATCGACCCGGAGGCCCCAGCTCCGAAGGCGGTCATAGCAGGACCGAGCGAACTCATTGTGCGCGTCGGTTATGGTCATAATCCGCGCCTGGACCGGGGCCAGCCAGGTCGGCAGTGCGCCGGCGAAATGCTCGACGAGCACGCCGAAGAAGCGCTCGATGGACCCGAGAATGACCCGATGGAGCATAACCGGACGATGTCTCCCCCCGTCGCGGCCGACATACTCCAAATCGAAACGCTCGGCCTGGGTAAAATCGCACTGAATTGTGGCGCATTGCCAATACCGGTTCAAGGCGTCCTTGAGCTTGATGTCGATCTTGGGCCCGTAAAAGGCGCCTTCACCGGCACAAATCTCGTAATCCAGGCCCAAATGGTCCAAGGCCTGGTAGAGGGCCTGAATGGCCTTCTGCCAGTCAGCCTCAGTGCCGATGGACTTTTCTGGCCGGGTGGAGATCTCCACGGCATACTCGAAGCCGAAAAGGTTCATGATGTCCCGAACAAAACGTATGATACCGATGATCTCGTCCTGCAGCTGATCCGGGCGGCAGAAGATATGGGCGTCGTCCTGGGTGAATTGGCGGACCCGGAGCAGGCCATGGAGCACTCCGGACTTCTCATGCCTGTTAACCGTGCCGAGCTCGAAGTAGCGCAGGGGCAGATCCCGGTAGCTGCGAATCCGAGACTTGTAAATGAGCATATGGGACAGGCAGTTCATGGGCTTGATGCCGTAGACCTGCCCATCGATCTCGGAAAAGTACATGTTCTCGCCGTAGTTGTCGTAATGCCCTGAACGCTGCCAGAGCTCCTTGCGTAAAAGCCGCGGCCCGCGCACGACCTCGTAGCCCCGCCTCAGGTGCTCCTTGGTCTCAAAGTCCTCGAGAATGGTCCGGATCAAGGCACCTTTGGGGTGAAAGATGGGCATGCCGGGCCCGGCCTCCTCAGAGAAGCTGAACAGGTCGAGCTGCGGACCGAGCTTGCGGTGATCTCTTTTCTGGGCCTCCTCAAGGAAGCTGAGATAGGCTTTGAGCTCCTTCTGGGTGGGCCAGGCCGTGCCGTAAATCCGCTGCAACATAGGCCTGTTCTCGTCTCCCCTCCAGTACGCGCCAGCCACAGAGTTCAGCTTGAAAGCGCTGATATAGCCGGTCGAGGGCACATGCGGGCCGCGGCAGAGGTCGACGAAGTCCCCGTTGACATAGAGACTGACCCGGTCCTCCTCCATCTCATCCAGAAGCTCGAGCTTATAGGGCTCGTTCCGGTTCAAAAAAATTTTGCGCGCTTCCTTCTTGGGAACCACGCGCCGCTCGAAGGCCTCGTCGGCCTCGACGATCTCCTGCATGGCCTCCTCGATGGCTCGCAAATCCTCTGGGGTGAAGCTCCGCTCAAAGTCAAAGTCGTAGTAGAAACCGTTCTCCACTGCAGGACCGATGGTCACTTGGGCCGTGGGAAAGAGCTTCTTGACCGCCTGGGCCATAACGTGGGCCGCGCTGTGCCGCAGGATTTCCAGGCCTTCAGACGAATCGACGAAGATCGGCTGGATCTGACTGCACCCGTTGGGCAACTGCTGACGGAGGTCGAGCTGAATCTGGTCGCAGCGGCAGGCCACGGCCCGCTTCATCTTGCGGCCGCTGAGCTCTTTTCCCAGGAAGTCGGTGCAGCGCTCGCCTTCGGCGACCTCAACGTAGTGATCCTCGAAAAGGACCTGCACAGCTCTCTCCTTTGCTTCATCATGTGTGCCGTCCATTGACCAAAACGAAATAGGGAGGCGAGTGCCTCCCTAGGAAATATCCGGGATGGTAGGCGCGAGGAGATTTGAACTCCTGACCCCTTGCGCGTCAAGCAAGTGCTCTACCCCTGAGCTACGCGCCTCTACCGATATGGAAGAATTTTCTTCTAGCAGCCGAATTTTCGTTCTGTCAAGATTTTTTCACAGTTTTGGAAAAATGTCACCTTCAAAAAAGGCCGAGCGGGGCGTTCAGTTTCAGGCAGCTGCAGGAAGATCCGGCTGCAGCAATTTGACCTCGCCAGCGAGCTGCGCTACAAAGGAAAGAATCGCAACAGACAGGCCCTCTACTGGCTGGCTGCGCGCTCCAGAAGCGCAACGACGCACACTCTGGCAAATCGCTCGGGTCTCGTTCTCTAACTGCTCCCGCTGAACGGGCTCGATCCGGCCTCGAGCCCACGGCTGCAGCTGCTTCTCGACCTCAAGCAGGTGTCCTGAAGATGCCAGAAAGACTCGATCTGCACAAGATCATCGAGCACTCTCCGCTGGCCATTGCTGTCTTAGACTGCCGCGGCCGTTTTCTGCTGATCAACAACACCCTGGCCGGAATTACTGGATACTCCCGCCGCGAGCTCTACGCCCTCCACTTCACCGACCTGATTCACCCTGACGACCGGGTCATGGTCCAGGACATGATGCATCGGAACCTGTCCCAAGCATCAACCCACCTGGAGTACGACTTCCGTTGCCTGACCAGAGACGGGCAGATCCGCTTCGTGAACGGGAGCTTCTCCGGGATCGAGGAGGGCGGCGAACCGGCCATTCTCGGACAGCTCAGGGACGTGACCGACAAAAAGCGCATCGAGATGGAGCGGCACAAGGAGGAGGAACGCTACCGCACCGTCCTGCATCTGAGCGACATCGGCTACTTTGAAGTCGATCTGGCCGGAAACCTCATGTACTTCACCGATGTCATCTGCCGTCATCTGGGCTTCGAGGAGCGGGAGCTCAAGGGCACGAACTTCAAGGAGTACACGGATCGAGCCAACACAACCCTGGTCACCCGCACCTTCAAGAAAGTTTTAAAAACAGGCCGCCCCCAGCCTTTTTTCGACTGGGAGATCATCGGCAAGGACGGCCGGCGCTTGGCCATCCAGACCTCGGTGGCCCTGAAGACGGACTCGCAAGGCAGACCCGTGGGCTTTCGCGGCATCGTTCGCAACGTCACCGACAAGAAACGGACCGAGGCCGCCTTGCGCCGCAGCAGGGAACGCTACCGCTCCATCTTCGAAGGGGCAGGCACAGCCATGATCATCTATGATCAATCCTTGACCTTGCGCATGGTCAACCAGCAGTTCATTGAGCTGACCGGCTTTGACAAGGCTGAGCTGGAGAACCGCCGTTCGCTTCTTGACTTCATCATCCCTGAAGACGCCGATCTGGTTCAGCGCCACCATCAGCGGCTCAGGAGCAGCTCCGAGGCCTGGAGGCTCCCCTGCGAGTTCAGGCTGCGGGACAGGCAGGGACGGCTTTTGAACATCCTCGGCTACATCAACCGCATGCCCGACGGACATCTCGTGGCTTCCTTCCTGGATCTGACCGAACGCAAGAAGATGGAGCAGAAGCTGAAGCACCTGAGCCTGCACGATCCCATGACCGGCCTGTTCAACCGCTACTACTTCGAGAAGGAGCTGGAACGCTGCAAGGACGGCCGACAAGCCCCCATCGGTCTGGTCGTCTGCGACCTGGACGGGCTGAAGCAGATCAACGACACCTTCGGGCACAAGACTGGCGATGCCCTTATTACTGCGGCGGCCAAGATCATCCGCCATGCATTCCGGGAAAGCGACATGGTGGCCAGGATTGGCGGCGATGAGTTCGCCGCTCTTTTGCCCAAGAGCGACCGCCAGGCCGTGCTGGGTATTCTCGAGCGGCTGCACAAGGCCGTTCAGCACTACAATCGAAGCAGACCGGACTTTCCCCTGCACCTGTCCACCGGCTTCGCGGTCGATGACGGCCGGCGGATCGACCCGGCCAAGCTGTTCAAAGAGGCCGACAAGGCCATGTACAGGAACAAGCAGCGTCTGAGCCAAACCATCCGGCCAACCTCCCTGCACTCCCTGGATGCGATGCTGGAGAACCAGGGCCTGCGCCACAGGAAGCTGGAGGTGCTCAAGCTGAACTTGGCACTTGATTTTGCCGAATTTCTCAAGTTAAATGATGATCAGTTGAATCGGCTTCAGCTTTTGACCCGCTTCTACGATATCGGCAAGATGGGCATCGACGACAGCATTCTCCTCAAGCCGAACAAGCTGACCGATCGAGAGTTCCAGGAAGTCTCCAGGCATTGCCAGCTGGGCCATTCCATTGCCCAACGAACCAGGGCGCTTCAACCTGTCTCCGAAGACATCCTGGCTCACCACGAACGTTGGGACGGCCGTGGATATCCGTACAAGCTCAGTGCCGGGCAGATTCCCTTGCTGGCACGCATGGTGGCCATTATCGACGCCTACTTCGCCATGACCACCAACAGGCCGTACCGTCGAGCCATGGCGCCGGGTCGAGCCCTTGAGGAGCTGGAGCGATGTGCCGGGACACAGTTCGACCCCAAGCTGATCATGGCCTTTCTGAAGCTCGTCTCGGAGAAGCGTTCCCCCTCGGGTCAAGAGAATTGAGCAGACCCGATTCCCGGCGCCGCCCTGGAATCGGCGACCGGGTGCACCGTGTATGAGCGAGCCCAGCCCCATTCTCTTCATTACCTCGGAAATGTTTCCCTTCTCCAAGACCGGTGGTCTCGGAGACGTCATGGGTATCCTGCCAGTGGCCCTCCAGGAGCTCGGTCTGCCGGTCGCGGTGATCACTCCATTCTACGGCAGGCTGCACACGGCCGAGTATCACATTCGCCTGGTCTTTGAGAACTGTCCTGTGGGCTACCCATGGCCGGATATTACCGCGGACATTTACCAGGCCGACTTCAACGGAGTCCAAGTCTACTTCATCGACCGTCCGGAGTACTTCGACCGCAAGCAGTACTACTGCACCTATCACGGCGACTACTTCGACAACTGCGAACGCTTCATCTTCTTCTCCCGGGCGGCTCTGGCCTGGGCCCGCAGGCTGGAGTCGCCCCCGGTTGTCCTGCACGCCCAGGACTGGCACAGCTCCCTGGCACCGGCCTTCCTCCACTTCATGCGCCGCAGCGATCCCTTTTGGAAGGACACGGCCTCGATCATGACTATCCACAACCTGGCCTTCCAGGGGCAGTACTCGGCCAGGTTGTTCTGGGAGTCCGGTTTGCCGGCCGAAGCCTGGCATATGGATGGAGCCGAGTACCACGGATCCTTCAACATGCTCAAGACCGGCATCGCCTACGCCGATATGATCACCACGGTCAGCCCGTCCTATGCCAAGGAGATCGTCACGCCGCTTTTCGGCTGCGGCCTGGAAGGGCTCTTGAGCAAACGCTCCGACAGGCTTCGCGGCATCCTCAACGGTGTGGACTACACCATCTGGAACCCGCAAACCGACCGCTACCTCCCGGCTCATTACTCCACCGAGGACTTGGGCGGCAAGCAGAAGTGCAAGGAGTACCTGATCAACTCAATGGGGCTCAGCCCACGGTTGCTCGAGAGGCCCATCCTCGGCTTCATCGGACGGCTCAGGGAACAGAAAGGGATCGATCTGCTCCTGGAGATCATTCCAGAGCTCATGGGCATGAACCTTGGTCTGGTCATCCTCGGTGAGGGCGCCCTGGAGGCCGAGACCTTCATCGGCAACCTGGTCGAGCAGTACCCCCAGAGGCTGGCCGCATGCATCGGCTATACCGAGGACAAGTCCCATCAGATCATGGCCGGGTCGGATATCTTTCTGATGCCCTCACGCTATGAGCCCTGTGGGCTGACCCAGCTTTACAGCCTGCGCTATGGCACCCTTCCGGTGACCTCGGCCGTGGGGGGCCTGAAGGACACGGTTGTCAGCCATCCCAAGCTGCGCTGCACGGGCTTCAAGTTCGGAGAGATCAGCTCGCAGGCGCTACTGGAGGCCATTGGCAAGGCGGTTGACCTATGGGAGAATCAACCCCGAGTCTGGCAAGGCATGCAGCATAGGGCCATGGAGCAGGATTTCTCCTGGCGTCGCTCGGCCCGGCTCTACGCCGAGATGTACAAGGGGCTCGAACCGGCACCTGGACCTGACCGATCCGAGCCCCTTGGGCCATCCAGGCCTGGCTCGACGAACTCGACTGAGCGAACCATCAACTGAAAACCGCAGAACAGGCTGCCACTAAGGGCCTGTCTGGAGGAATCCATGCATGAGATAAGCCTCGGTTACAGCATCCAGGACTACCTCAGCGGCAAGTCGGTGGAGGCCACAACCTTCGAGGACATCCGCCAGGCCATGGCCGCCATGCTGGTTGAGCGCAAGGGCTACCCCAAGGACCGGCTGGCCTCCAAGATCCCCATCGAGTTCCACATCGACGGCCGGGAGTACAAGAAGTTTGTCGATCTGGCCGCCTATGACGACCAGGACCGACCCTTGATCATCCTGACCTTCTGCGCCGGTGAGGTGGAGACCTTCATTCGCCAGGTCCTGGCCGCAGCCAGGCTCCTCCCCGGTGGACCGGCCAGGCTGGCCGCGGTGACCGATACCAGCTCGGCCTTGCTTCTCCGGGTTCATGACGGCGAGGTCTTGAAAAAGGTGGCCTATCAGGCTATCCCAGACTGGCAGCATCTCCAGGAGCTGGCCGGCCGGCATGAGCCTCCGACCATCTCAGACAAGCAGCGCGCCGCTGAGGAGCGGATCTTTTACGCCTTTTCCGAGCTGAGCTGCTCGTGCTCCGACGACTCCTGCGAAATCTAGTGTAATGTTCCAGAAATACATAGGTATTTCTGGAAGGATCGCGTCGCCGGAAAATGTGGTTTCCGGCTCGCTTACGCCCCTTAACGCGACACGTGGCCGGACGATCGTCCGGCCACGTGTCGCGTTAAGAAAAGGGAATTTTGAATAAACGTATGTAAGGAACGCAGCCAATTAGATACCGGTACGGTTTTCCCGGTCGAGAAACCGGTAGTTGATGGCCTCGGCCAGGTGCCCGGTGGCGATGGTCTCGGCGCCATCGAGGTCGGCAATGGTTCTGGCGATGCGCAGGATGCGGGTGTAGGCCCGGGCCGAAAGGCCGAGCTTGTGTACGGCATGCTCGAGAAAAGCCTGCTCGGACTGGGACAGAGCGCAAGCCTTTTCCAGCGTGGCCCCGGAGAGCTCGCTGTTGGTGGTCAAAGTCAGGCCGGCGAAACGCTCGGCCTGAATCTGCCTGGCCGCCTCAATGCGCGAGCGCATGGTGGCTGAGTCGATGCCGCCGCTGCGCTCCTTGAGGTCCTTATAGGGTACAGCCGGCACCTCCACTTGGAGATCAATGCGATCGAGCAGCGGGCCGGAGAGGCGGGAACGATAGCGCTGAACCTGCTGCGGCGTGCAGGTGCACGGATGCATCTCGTCGGTCAGATAGCCGCAAGGGCACGGGTTCATGGCCGCCACGAGCATGAAGTCGGCCGGATAGTCCAGGGAGACCGCAGCTCTGGAGATGGTCACGGTGCCATCCTCAATGGGCTGACGGAGCACCTCCAGAACATGCTTCTTGAACTCCGGGAACTCGTCCAAGAAGAGCACGCCCCGATGGGCCAGGGACACCTCGCCCGGCCTGGGGTACTGACCGCCTCCGATCAGTCCGGCGTCGGAAATGGTGTGGTGCGGCGAACGGTACGGACGTTCCGTGATCAAGGCCTGATTAGAACGCATCTGCCCGGCGACGCTGTAGACCTTGGTCACCTCCAAGGCCTCGTCGAAGGACAGCAGCGGCAGGACCGTGGCGATCCGCTGAGCCAGCATGGTTTTGCCGCTTCCCGGAGGCCCCATGAACAGGAGGTTGTGCGCACCGGCCGAGGCGATCTCAATGGCCCGCTTGGCGTGGTCCTGCCCCTTGACCTCGCTGAAGTCGCAGGAGAACCGGCTCCGCCTGGCCCAGAGCTCGTCCAGGTCAAGGGTCGTAGCCGGGATGCCTTCCTCGCCCAGGAGGAAGCGCATGGTCTCAGACAGGCTCGTTGCGCCGTAGACGGGGATGTCCTGAACCACAGCCGCCTCGGCCGCATTCTCCGCCGGGATAATCAGGCCTCTGGCCCCTTCCTGGCGAGCTTTGAGAGCCATGGGAAGCACGCCATTGACCGGCTTGAGCTCCCCGGTCAAGGAGAGCTCTCCGGCCAGGACGTAGCCGGTTATGGGCTCCTGGGGCAGCACCTCGGCGGCCGCCAGCAGGCCCACGGCCAGGGGTAAATCATAGCCGCTGCCTTCCTTGCGGACATCCGCTGGAGCCAGATTGACGGTGATCTTCGACGGGGGCAGCCGAAAGCCGCTGTTCTTCAAGGCCGTAAAGACGCGCTCCTTGCTCTCCTTGACCGCTCCTTCGGCCAACCCGACCATGACGAAGCCCGGAAGGCCCGAGCGGGCCAAATCCGCTTCCAAATGGACGCAAAAGGCGTCGATGCCCATGAGAGCGGCCGAGGTCACTGTGGCCAGCATACTCACTCCAAGGTTTCGCCGATCCTGCCCCACCGGATCTCGGAGAATCCCTGCCAAGACCAGTAGATGATCCAGGCCTTGCCCAGGATCTCGTCCCGTTCGACAAAGCCCCAGAACCGCGAGTCAAAGGACTCGTCCCGGTTATCTCCCATGACGAAGTACTTGCCCTCGGGCACTGTGATGGGGCCCAGGTTGTCCCTGGCCCGCGGATCGAAGCGATGGGGCGGCCACTTGTCCATGGGGAAGGTTTCCGGCATGTTCGAGCTGTCGGTCCGCTGCGCATAGGGCTCCTTGAGCAGCTCACCATTGTGAAAGACCCGCTTATCGCGAATGAGGATGGTGTCGCCGGGCGTACCGATGACCCGTTTAATAAAGTCCTTGGAGTCGTCCTCCGGGAACTCGAAGACGATGATGTCCTGGAGCTCGGGCTCGGAGACCGGGATGAGCGTGGTGTTCACCAAGGGCAGCTTGACGCCGTAAACGAACTTGTTGACCAGGAGATGATCGCCGATCTTCAAGGTAGGGAGCATGGAGCCCGAGGGTATCTTAAAGGCCTGCACGATGAAGGCTCGGATGAAAAAAGCCAGCACAAGGGCGATGAGCAGGGCTTCCCCGTACTCCTTGAAGGTCTTTTTCCAGCCGGTCTCTTGCTCCTTCCTCTCCTTGTCCCGTGATGCTCTCACGAACCATCCTCCTTCTTGAGGGCCGCCAGAAAGGCTTCCTGGGGCAGCTCGATATTGCCCATCTTCTTCATCCTGCGCTTGCCTTCCTTCTGCTTTTCCAAGAGCTTGCGCTTGCGAGTGATGTCTCCGCCGTAACACTTGGAGGTCACGTTCTTCCGCAATGGAGCAATCCGCTCCCGAGCCACGACCTTGTTGCCGATGCAGGCCTGGATGACGACCTCGAAAAGCTGTCTGGGCACAATGTCCTTGAGCTTTTGAGCCAGGTTCCGCCCATGCCGGTAGGCTTTCTCCCGGTGCACGATCATTGACATGGCGTCAACCGGGTCACCGTTGATGAGGATGTCCAGCTTGACGAGATCGGAAGGGAAGAAGCCGATGAACTCGTAGTCCAGGGAGGCGAAGCCCCGGCTCAGGGACTTCAGGTTGTCGAAGAAGTCGTAGACGATCTCGGCAAAAGGGAGCTCGTAGGTGATGATCACCCTGGAAGAGGTCAGATAGCGCATATCCTTCTGCACGCCCCGCTTGTCCTCGCACAGCTTGAGGACGTTGCCCACGTAGTCGTTGGGCACATGGATCTCCATGCGCACGAAAGGCTCATAGACCTGGCCGATTTCTCCCGGAGGCGGCAGGAGGCTGGGGTTGTCGACCATCTTCAGCTCCTCCCCCGCGGTCTGGACCTGATAGATGACCGACGGGGCCGTCGCGATGAGCTCGGCCTGAAACTCCCTTTCCAGCCGCTCCTGAATAATATCCATGTGCAAAAGGCCCAGGAAGCCGCAACGGAACCCGAAGCCCAAGGCCTGGGAAGACTCCGGCTCGAAGGAAAAGGCCGTATCGTTCAGCTGGAGGCGCTCCAAGGCCTTTTTGAGAGGGTCGTACTTGGCCGGCTCGGTGGGATACAGGCCGCAGAAGACCATGGGCTGGATTTTCTTAAAGCCTGGACAGGGTGTTTCGGCCGGACGGTCGGCCGAGGTGATGGTATCACCGACCCGGGCGTCCTTGAGGTCCTTGATGTTGGCAAAGAGGAAGCCAACCTCGCCTGGTCCCAGCCAATCCACCTCCTGGGGATTCGGGGAGAAGACGCCGAGCTGGTTGATCTCGAAGTCCTTGCCGCTGGAAGCGATCCGAATCCGCTGTTTGGCCTCCATGGAGCCATCGAAGATGCGGAAGAGGACAACCACCCCCTGGTAGGGATCATACCAGGAGTCAAAGATGAGGGCCTTGAGCGGTTGGACTGTCTCCCCGTGAGGCGGCGGCACCTCGAGGACCAGCTTCTCCAGAAAGTCGGCCACCCCGCTGCCTTCCTTGGCGCTTATCTTCAGGATGCCTGTGCAGTCGAGTCCGATGGCCTCCTCGATCTCGCCAGCCACAAGCTCAGGCTCAGCTCCGGGCAGATCGATCTTGTTCAGGACCGGAATAATCTCCAGGTCGTGATCCAGGGCCAGATAAACGTTGGCCAGGGTCTGGGCCTCGACGCCCTGGGAGGCATCGACTAGAAGGACCGCTCCTTCGCAGGCGGCCAGGCTTCGGGAGACCTCGTAGTTGAAATCGACATGGCCGGGCGTATCGATGAGGTTGAGGATATACTCCTGCCCGTCTCCAGCCCGGTAAGGAATGCGGACCGTCTGGGACTTGATGGTGATGCCCCGTTCGCGCTCCAGGTCCATGCGGTCCAGAAACTGATCCCGTTTGTCCCGGCCCGAGAGCAGCCCGGTCATCTCCAGGATCCGATCGGCCAGCGTGGACTTGCCGTGATCGATGTGGGCGATGATGCTGAAGTTGCGGATGATCTCCTTGGGTGGCCGCACCGTCCACCGACTCGTCCCTTTCAAGCCTCGAAGCCCTCCTGCCAAATTTTGGACGCTCACGACCGCCCGCCTAAAGCGGGCCTCGGTCCTGGCGATTCGTTCCATTGCGCCGTTTTTGGCGCAGCCGTTTCATAACCTATTTCCGCTGCGCTGTCTAATTTCACTTTGACAAGAGCCCGCGAAAACAGTAATGAAAGACCTTTGACTTGTGCTATTTTTCACAATGGGGTGTTTCAGGGATGTTCAACCATCGCACAGGGGGAGTCTATGCACACTGATTCGCCAAAAAAGAAGAGAATCCAGAAAGGGCTCGGGTGGACGCTTTTCGCTGTCTTGTCCGTGGCCGCAAGCGTGGGGACGCTCCATGCCGCCAGCTCCCTTGAGCCCATGGGCATGAGCGCGGTAACCTTCTTCATCATCCTGCTCGTGGCCTGCACGCTCATCGGCATTTTTGCCGTCCTGGCCGGAGTCGGCGGCGGAGTCATCTTCACCCCGGTATTCATGGGCTTCACTTCCATCGACTCCTACGTCATCCGCTCCACCGGGCTCTTCGTGGCCATGGCCGGAGCCCTCGTGGCCGCACGGCCCTTTCTCCGACGGGGCATTGCCAACATCCGGCTGCTGTTCACCGGGGCGGTTCCCTACACCGTCTTCGCGGTCATCGGGGCCCTGCTGGCCGGCTATATCGAGCATGCCATGGGCGCGGCCGGTGAGGCCTTCATCCGCGGCGCCCTGGGTGTTATCGTCATCGGCATCGGCATGCTGTTCATCTTTGCCGGGGGACGCTCAGAGTACCCCGAAGTCAGCCAGGTGGACGGTTTCACCCAGAAGCTGGACCTGCCGGTCCCCTATTACGAAACCTCTCTGGGCAAGGTCGTCCACTACAAGCTGCGCCGGGCCCACATCGGGCTGCTGCTCTTCTGCGGTGTCGGGCTCATCTCGGGCATGTTCGGCCTCGGTGCCGGTTGGGCCATGGTGCCGGTCTTCAACATGGTCATGATGGCCCCCCTCAAGGTGGCGGCCACCTGCAGCAAGGTCATGATCTCCCTCGGCGATACCGCGGCTGTCTGGCCCTACATCACCGGCGGCGGCATGTTCCCGCTCTTCGCCGTGCCCAGCATGATCGGCCTGATCGTCGGCACCCTCATCGGGGCCAGGATCATGCTCAAGGTTAAGGCCGGCTTCATCCGCTGGATTATCATCGTGGTCATGATCGGCGCAGGCATCCGGCTCATCAGCAAAGCCATCACCATGATATAGGAGGCAGGCAATGACACAGAATACTCAGGAAGCCCCCAAGCCCCGCCTGTCGGGGATCGTTTACGGCGAATGCGCCTATTGGCTGGCCCTCGTTGGCATGGTCATCGCCGCCATCGGCATCATCATGTACATGTTCAAGATGAACCAGTTCTTCGACGCCCAACAGCTCATGGCCGCCCTGTGGGAAGGCAAGGACACGGACAGCATCTGGAAGCTGGCCACGGGAGACAATGTCCAGTACGGCCATTGGTACCTGCAGAACCTGGGGACTAGCGACGGCCTAGCCATGCTGGGCATCGGCGTTTGCTGTGTGGCCGGCGTGGTCGGCATCTGGGGATCGGTCGTGGCCATGATCGTTGACAAGGAAAAGCCCTACATATTCCTGGTTTTTGCCCTGATCATCGCAGTCATCCTCCTCGCTTCCGCCGCCGGGCTCATCTCCATCCATTAACCATGCGCTTCGGCCCCCGCACCGGCAAGGCTGCGGGGGCCTTCCTTCATAACACAGTGCCTCGACGTTGCCTGTGGATTTTTCTTCATTCGAGCTGTCTCCAAGAGCTCAAAAGGGAGAATGCTGGCCACAGACCCACACGACGATCACGGGCGAAGAAATCTTTGTGCCGGCCGACTCTGGTCGGGACAAAGATTCGCCTCCCTTCGGGAGGTAAACGGAAGATATGACCCCTCACGCTGCAAGGCATTCGGCCAAGCCTAGGCCTTGCCGAGCTCCGACTTCAGCACAGTCAGTAGCTTCCGATCGGCCGAAGGGAAGGCGAAGCCGTCAAGCTCGCCGGGCAGGACCCAGCGGTAATCGCTGGCCGCCCGAAGACGCAACCGATCAGGCCTGGTAAGCAGCCGACACCAATGGACGAACAGGGTAACCCGAAAGCGGGTGTAGCTGTGCCGGATGATCATGATCTGCCGGCCGACCTCGACCGACAGCTCGAGCTCTTCCAAAAACTCCCGTCGCAAGGCCTGCTCGGGGGTCTCCCGGCTGTGCAGCTTGCCGCCGGGAAACTCCCAAAGGTTGGCCATCAAACCGTTTGGCGGCCGTTTCTGGATCAGAATACGCCCCTCATGGACCAGGACTCCTGCGGCCACATCAATGGCCGTTGGCTTTCTGCAAGCCGTTGGAACCGGCCTTTGACCTTCCATCCCCCGGGCTTTTGCCTGACAGAAGGCCATAACAGGGCAGCTGTGGCACAGGGGCTTTCTGGATCGACAAACCAAAGCGCCCAGATCCATGACCGCTTGGTTGAATCGTCCAGGCTGATCCAGCGGAACGAGCCGGGCCAAGCCCTCCCGGACACGGGAGCGGCTGGCCACAGACCCCTTTGGCGCATCGACATCAAAGAGCCTGCTTCCAACCCTGACGGCGTTGGCGTCGACCGCGGGGCAGGCCTGGCCGAAGGCAATGCTGGCAATGGCCGAGGCAGTATAGTCCCCGATTCCGGGGAGCCTGGCCAGCTCGTAAGCCTCCTGAGGCATCCTGCCCCGATGCCTGTCCTGAATCTCCCTGGCCGCCCGATGAATGTTAGCGGCCCTGATGTAGTATCCCAAGCCCTCCCACTGCTTGAGCACCTCATCCTGTCTGGCCCCGGCCAAAGACTCGAGGTCCGGGAAACGGGCCATCCAGCGCCGAAAAAAGGGGATAACCCTGTCCACCTGAGTCTGCTGGAGCATGATCTCGGATATCCAGACAGCATACGGGCTTGGCCGCTGGCGCCAGGGAAGGTCCCTGCCGTTTTCGGCAAACCAGGTAAGCAGCCTGCTCGTGAAGGCATCTGCAGAGATATCTCCGGACACGGCAGCCTCCAATGGTTCACTGTTCAGCTTCAGAGCTTGCCCGGCCGGTCACTCCCGGACGCGTCAGTCTGCTGGGCCGGCTTGGCAAACCCCCACGTGTCCAGGTACCATACGGAAACACTTTTCAATTATTCCAAAAGAAGTGAGCCTCAGCTGAGGAATACAATCGCTCAGCTGAGGGTATATTCGTGCTTCCATGCCCAAAGTTCAGCACTTGCGCGTCACTGAAGCGGAATCAGGCCAAAAGCTCCTGCAATTCCTGAATCGGAGGCTCCAGGGCCAGGTGCCCCGTTCCGCCCTGATGCGTTGGATCCGAACCGGTCAGGTCCGAGTGGACAAGTCCAGGTGCAAGCCGTTTGATACACTTTCCTCCGGTCAGAATGTCCGCATCCCCCCCTGTTCCCTCGAGCCGGACCGCCCCATTGATGCGGAGCCCGCACCCAATCCTTTCCGATTGGGTACGGTCTATGAGGACGACAGCCTGCTGGTCTTGGCCAAGCCGCCAGGCCTGCCCTCGCAACCCGGTAGCGGTCTGACGGACAGCGTCGTACATCGCCTGAAAAAGGCTTATGCGGGCAGAGCCTGGACTCCGACCCTTGTCCATCGATTGGATATCGATACCTCTGGGCTCCTTTTGGTGGCCAAGACTTACGCCAGCCTGCGGCACTTGCAGGACCTCTGGAGCCGAGACGCAGTGCGTAAGGTCTATCTGGCCTGGGTGGACGGGAGGGTCGACTGGCCGCATTGGACTGAGCTGCGCGACAGGCTGCAGCAAACCATCAGGCGGGGTAAAGGGAGACGATCCCTGTCTCGCACGGTTGAAGCCGTGGCCTGGGTCAAATCACTCAGGCCCCGGCAAGGGGGCAGCCTGGTGGCTGTCAGCCTGGAGACCGGACGCAAGCATCAGATCCGCCTTCAAATGGCCCAACGGGGCCATCCGGTTCTCGGCGACGACAAGTACGGGAGCCTTCGCTGCGGTCAAGGGCTTTTGCTCCATGCCTGCCACTTAGCCTGGGAGTCGCGGACCTTTACCCTGGCGCCGCAGTGGCTTGGCGAGTACGAAGTATCCGAAGAGGAGCTCCAAGCTTGCCTGGCTGACCTTCCTTCACGGCCTCGCGGAGAGGCGTCCTGATGCCCTGGCCGCACTATGGGGAGAACCCCACGAGACGGCAAACATAGGGGCCATTGACCGGTATGGCCAGGCGCGCCTTCCCAGACATCAGCCAGCCGGCACCTGCTGCTTGTGCACGCCTAGTCGGGAGAACCAGAGGCTGTGCTGGCGCATGAAGGCCAGACTGTAGTTCAGATCCTCCTCGCTGTGCGGCTCCAAGGTCACTCCAGGAGAGAGCTCGAGCAGCTCGATGCCGGCGAATAGCTCGGCCCAGGGAATGGCCCCCTGGCCCAAGCCAAGATGCTGGTCGGCAATGCCGTCGTTGTCATGCAGATGCAAATGCTCGAGAAACGGGGCCATGGTCTGAATCCAAAAGGACAGATTCTGATACTGGCCGCCGCTTCCGTAGCTTGACCAGTGCCCCACGTCGAAGCAGAACTTGACGTTGAAGCGAGCCAGCTCGCTCAAAATGTCGCCCAAGGGCCTCGGATCCTTTTCGCGGACATTCTCCAGATACAACGGGGGATGCTCCGGCCACTCATCCAGGACCTGCCTCCAGGTCCACCAGGCCCGATTGAACCACTTGGAAAAGAGGTCGCTGTAAAGGGGGATGAAGTAGGCGTGGGCCACCAGGAACTTCGGCTCATAGACCTTGGCCACCTGCATGGACTTCTTCAGCCTGGTCCGGGTGGCCTCCAGGATGAGATCGTCGATGCTGCCGGGCTGCAAATCGTGGAAGGGCAGGTGGATCGAGCACTGCATGCCGTTCTCGCGCAGCGAGTCGGCCAGCCGGGCATGCCAATCCAGGTCGAACTGATCGAGCGCAATGGGGTCAAGTCCCAGCTCCGGACTCAATCTATGGTTCAGGAAGAACTCCAGGTAGCTGTGGTCCTCGGCGATGTAGCGTACCGGCAGGTTGACAAAGTAGCTGTTCATAGGCTCTCTCATTGCCTGGTGTTCCCGGAGAGGTGCACATGGGTCAACGGCGAAAAGGTCGAGGCCAGAAAGATGTCCAGCCGATGCTCCTCGCCTTCCTCGATACGGAAGGACTCATTCTGGCGAAGCGGCAGGCCGTCGATGAACAGGAGCAGGGAGCCATCCTCCACCTGTCCGTACAAGTCCTGCACGGTGTATCTGTCCGGAGGGAGATTGTAGCGTATCCCTGAGATGACCGGCAAGCGGACCGATGCTCCGGCCTCAGCGGCCAAGCCGAGCCCCTCGAGCTTGCGCGGCAGGACGCGGACGAACATCCGGTTCTCCGGCCGGCCCTCGGTCTCCCTGACCACCTCGCACCGCCAATGGTCTTTCGCGCCAGTCTCCAGCAGATAGCGGCCAATAAAAAACTCCCGGTCCAAGAGGATCTCCTGGAGAGCATCCTGCCCGTCGTTGTATCCGGCATGCCCGACGAATCCCTTCATGTTCAGGACCTCGTCCTGCGAGCCTTTCCACAAACCGAGAAGGATAAGGCGATCCCCTTGGTGGGCCACCAGCTCCTGCCCGGCCCTGACGTATCTGATTTCGCCGTTCAGCTGACACATGAACAGGGGCTTCTCCGGATAGGCCAAAGTCTCTTCGAGGGAACCGGTCTGCACCGGCCAGGAACCGAGACGCTTGCCACCATCAGCTCTCAGGGTCAGCCGTTCCGAGGCGCCATGAAGCGGGGCCCTGGACAGCTGCAGCAGGTTCAGGCCTCGCTGAGCTGCGGCGTACAGGCCGTATGATCTGGAGAAGGCCTTCCGGCCCCGGTTACAGTCGATGGAGAAGGCCTCGTCCAGGCTCTGACCGAGGTCTAAAGGCATGCCAGGGGGGTACTTGCGGCCATCCAGGCTCAGGGAGCAGCTCAGCGAAGCCATTGTGTCCAGCCGCTTTTTCAGCTCCGAGAAGGACAAGCCCGGGAGCTCGATCTCCACACCGAAGCGGCTCAAGAAAATGGTGCTCGCCTGGAGCTGTTGCTGGAGCTTCCAGGCCTTGTCCTTGATGTCCTTGCTCACCTCAATGGCCACCGCCGGCACGCCGCATTCGTTCACAGCGAAATACGTCAGGGACTTGCGCTGCTCGGGATACTTGGTCTCCCTGGAGCCTGTCCTGGTATTGAACAACTGGAAGTGATAGCGCCGGGAAGCAATGTCGGCATTCAGACGCGGCAGGGCCTGACGAACGGCCCGGGCGAGGTTGAAGCTCCCCTTGAGCTCGGCCGTGTCAATAATCACGGACTGCCCGTATCGATTGGGGTTGCGCAGGCTGCTCTCCCACCGAGGGCAGTAGAAGCCGGAGCCTTCATGCAGGTGGATGAGGGCATCGCTCTGGCGCACCAGGAAGCGCACCGCCCTGGCCAGTATGTCCTCGTAGTACTGATCGTATCCCTGATCAAAGCGGCGGTTCAGATCGACGTTTACCCGGCGTTGACCGGCCAGAATGGCCGGGACGTTGGCCCGGGGAACGACGATCAAGTTTCCCCGGGTCACCTCGGCCTCGGTCAAGAGCTGAGCCGTCAAAATGCCCGAAAGCTCGTCGCCCTGAGTCCCTCCCTGGACCATGACCGTGGGTCCGGGTTTCTCTCCTTGGATGTAGTGCACCTTCAGGGGATGCTGGGTTCTGGAGAAGAAGGTATGGACGGTGACCTCCTGGGCGGCAAGGGCTGGTGCCAGCCCCAGAGTGAGGGCGAAGAGGAGAAGCGAGCTACAAATCAGGCGGTAAACGATCGGCATACGTGGTCCCGAAGGCTCCTTGTCAGATACGTCAGGAAGGGGAAACAGCCGTCCACTGCTCGTTCAGAATGCGGAATCCGTCCTTGGACGGGCTGACGATAAGGGTCTTCCGGCCGAAATCCGAATATCCTTGCACTCCACGATACGTCTGGAGAAAAGAGATCTGAAAGCCCTTGCGGTGCAATGACACGGAGATATCCTGGAAGGAGATGCTCGAGGGCTCTTCCTGCTGCCACAGATCGGTCTTGTACTCGGCGATGGCCTGTCGCCCTCTCCTGCCCTGCTGCCGGGCCCCTGGCTGGTAGAACTGGATATACTCCTGTACGTCTGCGGCCTTCCAGGCCAAGCGCCACTCGCGGAGCCAGGTCTCGATACGGCTGGAGACCTCAGCCAGGTAGCGCTGCTCCAGGCCGAGGCGCTTGCTGCGCCATTCTTCGCCCACGATGCGCCAGCCTTCATCCCCCCGCTGCCAATAGATCCGCTTGACCCCTTCGGAAATGTAGGTGGGGCTGCGGAAGTACTGGCCAAAGTAGGTCACCCAGTAGTCCGGGCCGGCCAAGACGCGGACCTCGTCGAGGTAGAGGTCGATCCAGGGGTAGGTGGAGAACAGATGGTCTTTCTG
>Ga0207797_1000565_pt1 | contig 28598 bp, 21 predicted proteins | sample PRCRCaboRojoPR_6_FD_187275 | JGI IMG/M metagenome (GOLD analysis project Ga0207797, IMG submission 187275) | Marine sediment microbial community from Cabo Rojo, Puerto Rico - PR CR 10% Liquid 1 (SPAdes) | ecosystem: Environmental > Aquatic > Marine > Coastal > Sediment | place: Cabo Rojo, Puerto... | reverse complement strand
CCGCGTCGGTGGACTACGACCGGGAGTCGGTGCCCGTGGAGCGTCTGCGGGAGGCCGTCTCCGAGGCCGGCTACGAGCTGGACACGTCGGAGTCCACGGAGAGGCGCGCGGATCGCGAGCGGCGGAAGCTGGAGGAGGACCAGCGGAAGGTCGAGGAGTCGCGGCGCAAGATGTGGTGGGCCTGGGGGCTCACGGCGCCGATCATCGCGTGGATGGTGCCCGAGATGATCACCCACGTGAAGTGGCCGTCGGCCCTGGCCTACGACGCGGGCATGATCCTCCTGGCCGCGCCGGTGCTCCTGATCTGGGGCCGGGAGACCCTCACCGGGGGCTTCCGGAGCCTGCTGAACTGGAACCCGAACATGGACTCCCTCATCGCCCTGGGCAGCTCCGCGGCCTTCGTCACCGGGTTCGTGACCGTGGCCCACGACCTGGGCGTCGCCCCCCGGCTGCTCAACTACTCCGGGGTGGCGGCCATGATCATGGCCTTCCACCTCACCGGCCGCTACGTGGAGAACAGGGCGCGGGGACGGGCCTCCTCGGCCATCCAGAAGCTCCTCTCGCTCGAGGCGAACACCGCCACCGTCCTCCGCGACGGCGAGGAAGTCGAGGTGCCCCTGGAGGACGTGGAGGTCGGGGACGTGATGCGGGTTCGCCCGGGGGAGAAGATCCCCACCGACGGCGTGGTCGTGGACGGCCACAGCTCGGTGGACGAGTCCCTGGCCACGGGCGAGTCCATGCCCGTGGAGAAGACGGAGGGGGACGAGGTCATCGGCTCCACGGTGAACAAGGAAGGCGTGCTGGAGGTCCGGGCCACCGGCGTCGGCGAGGACACCTTCCTCTCCAACGTGATCCGGATGGTGGAGGAAGCCCAGGCCACCAAGGTTCCGATCCAGGAGTTCGCCGACCGGGTCACCGCCGTCTTCGTGCCGACGATCCTCGGGATCGCGGCGGCGACCTTCGCCGCGTGGCTCCTCTTCCCCGGCGCGTTCCGCGACGTGGCCGTCTGGGCGTCCGGTTTCCTGCCCTGGGTCGATCCGACGCTGGGGACCCTGTCGCTGGCCGTCTTCGCGGCGGTGGCCGTGCTCGTGATCGCCTGCCCCTGCGCCCTGGGCCTGGCCACGCCGACGGCGCTCATGGTGGGCACCGGCATGGGCGCCGAGAACGGAGTCCTCATACGGACCGGCGAGGCGATCCAGACTCTGCGGGAGATCGACACCATCGTCCTGGACAAGACCGGGACGATCACCCGCGGGGAGCCCGGTGTCACCGATCTCGTCCCGGCGGAAGGCTGGGACGGGGCCTCGCTGCTCCGGCACGCCGCCAGCGCCGAGTCCGGTTCCGAGCATCCCCTGGGCCAGGCCATGGTGGAGCGGGCCCGCGACCGCGACCTGGAGCTCTTCGACGTCAGCGATTTCGAGGCCGTGACGGGGCGGGGCGTGCGGGCCCGCGTGGACGGGCGCGAGATCCTGGTCGGGAGCGAGCGGTTCATGCGGGAGGAGGACGTGGACGCCTCCGGGCTGGCCGGCCGCCTCCGGGAGCTGGAGGAGGAGGCGAAGACGGCCATGTACGTGGCCGTGAACGGTGAGCTGGCCGGCATCGTGGCGGTGGCCGATGAGCTCAAGGAGGACTCCGCCGACGCCGTGGCCCGGCTGAAGGAGTTCGGGCTCGAGACCGCCATGGTCACCGGCGACAACGAGCGCACCGCACGGGCCATCGCTCAGCAGGTTGGCATCGACCGGGTCCTGGCCGAGGTGCTCCCCGACGAGAAGGTGGACGAGGTGCGACGGCTCCAGGACGAGGGCAGGCGGGTGGCCATGGTGGGCGACGGCATCAACGACGCGCCGGCGCTCAAGCAGGCCGACGTGGGCGTGGCCATCGGCACCGGCACCGACATCGCCATCGAGTCCGCCGACGTCACCCTGGTGGAAGGAAACCTCTCCGCCGTGGTGCGGGCGGTCCGGCTGTCGCGGGCCACCTTCCGGAAGATCCGCCAGAACCTGTTCTGGGCCTACGCCTATAACGTCGTGGCCATCCCCGTCGCCGTGCTCGGCTTCCTGCACCCGGCCATCGCCGAGGCCGCCATGGCCTTCAGCTCGGTGACCGTCGTCACCAACGCCAACCGGCTCCGGAAGGTGGACATCGGGGGCGAGTAGCGAGCAGTTTGTCCGGCGGCGTCTCCGCGGAGACGTTCGAGAATCCGCCACCCGTTCGCGCCCGAGCCGCTCATCCGGAGCCGGAGGTTCGCCCGTGCATCGCTCGCCGAACCTGTTGCTGCCCGTCCCGCTGCGGCGCGCGACGCTCGTCGCCTGCGGGGTCGTCCTGCTCACCGCCTGGCCGTTCGGGGCGAGTGGCCAGGAGACACCGCCCACGGACGAAGAGGCCGTGCGGCGCGTGGCGAGCCAGCTGCACCGGTCCCTGGCCTCCGGCGACTCGGCCCGGGTGCTCGAGCTGCTCGCCGAGGACGTCCGCGTCTACGAGAGCGGACACGCCGAGACCCGCGCCGAGTACCGGGCGGGTCACCTGGGGGTCGACATCGAGTTCTCGCGGGGCACCGACCGGGAGGTGCTCTCCGAGCGCGTCCGGATTCCGGGGAGCGACATGGCGCTCTACCTGGCGGAGTACCGCACCACCGGCACCTTCCGGGGCGAGGAGATCGACGGCCGCGGCACCGAGACCCTGGTCATGGAGCGCGGACAGCAGGGATGGCGGATCGTCCACATCCACTGGTCCAGCCGCTGAACAGGGTCCCGGACCCGGGCGCACCTCCCCGGGCGGCCGCCACGGGGCGTCCGGTACGGCGATGTCTGTGAGGATGCCCCGAGGTCACGGCCGGATGACGAAGGCGGACTCGCCCTCCTCCCGGTGCTCCTCCAGCCACTTCCTCATCTTCTCCGTGGGGACGTCGAAGAGCGGACACATGTCCCCGGTGCACTCCTCCCCGTGGGCGAGGCACACCACGCCCACGTCGTCGTGCGGGGAGGGCCGGACGTCCTCCGGCATCTCCTCCTTGTAGACGACCCGGACCTGCTGGTCGCGGGCGGAGCAGTAGGCTACGTGCGTCTTCATGACGGGACCTCCTTTGGGTGATTCCCGGGGCGGATCAGGTCGGCCCCGGGGTCGACCGTGGCCAGCAGACGCCGGGCGTCCGCCGGGTCCGCGCCGAAGGCCGCGGTGGCCGCGGCGTCGGCGTCGAGGCAGCTCTCTGCGCTCACGGTGGTGCTGTGGATCCGGGTCCGGCGCGGCGTCCCGGTCCGTGGGTCGAGCAGGTGGTGGTAGCGACGGCCGCCGTGGGCGAAATACTGCTCGTAGTCGCCCGACGTGGCGACGCCGCGGTCGCGGAGACGGACCGTGCTGACGATGCGGGAGGGATCCGCCGGCGAGCGGACGCCGATCTTCCACGCGTCGCCGTCCGGCGAGCGGCCCAGGGCGTACAGGTCGCCGCCGGCGTTGACCAGGGCGTCGCGGACGCCGTGGTCGCGGAGCGCCCGAACGGCGCGGTCCACGGCGTATCCCTTGGCGATGCCGCCCAGGTCCAGTCCGACGTCGGGGTCGGCGTAACGGACGCGCGCGCGATCCCCGGAGCGGTCGAGCTCGAGGTCGCGGTACAGCCCCCGGTCCGCCCAGTGGCGGACCCGCTCCGGCGGAGGGGGCTCGGAGCGGTGCTTCACGTCCCACAGGGCCACGGCACCGGCCAGGCACGGGTCGAAGACGCCGTCGCTGGCCCGGGCCCAGGCGAGCGCCCGTCGGATCACGTGCGCCGTCGCCGGCTCCACGCTCACCGGCCGGCTCGAGGCGTGCAGGTTGGCGCGGCCCACGTCGGACCGGTCGCTGTAGCGCGTCATCGTGCGGTCCACCCGGCGGAGCTCGGCGAAGGCGGCGTCGATGGCGGCCCGGGACCGATCCCGGTCGCCGTCGGCCACCACCGCGATCTCCGCCACCGTACCCATCACCGGGATCGAGCGGCGCACCAGGCGCCGCCGCCGTCGGCCGAGGGCGGTGGGGGCGAGGGCGGCCACGGCGAAGGCGCCGAGGCTCGCAGCCACGAAGTCGCGGCGGGAGAGCCCGTGGGGCCCGCCCCGGTGGCCGTTCGCGTCTACGTCGTCCGACTCGGAGACGCTCCGCCGCGGCCAGTCTCGTTCGGTCCTGCTCATGGTCCTTCTCCTCTCCATCCGTCGTCTTTCCATGCGTCGATCGCGCCCGGATCTCCGGGCGCGCCCTCCGCGTCCAGCGGCGGGGTCTCCGGCAGCCCGCACCCGCCGCACAGGGTCGGGTCCTCCTCGAGGGAGCAGCTCGCGCAGTCGCCGGCCTCCCGGTCGGCCGGCGCCAGGGTCAGATAGATCCCTCCCAGCACCGAGAGCCCGAAGGCCGCCACCAGCGTCTCGATGATCATGGTCACCTCACGAGCTGAAGAGGCCGGCGAAGCCCATGAAGGCCATGGACAGGCTGGCGGCGATGATCATGGCCAGCCCCATGCTCCTGGCCGCCGACGGAACGTCCGCCAGCTCCGCCCGCTCCCGGAGCGAAGCCATGAGAAAGAGGGCCAGGGTGAACCCGGCGCCGGCGCCCAGGGCGAAGAACAGCCCTTCCAGGAAGTCGTATCCCCGGGCGTGCTGGAAGAGGGCCAGATACAGGATCGCACAGTTCGTGGTGATCAGCGGCAGGAAGACGCCCAGCTGCCGGAAGAGCGTGGGGCTCACCTTCTTGATCGTGATCTCCACGATCTGAACCAGCGAGGCGATGACCACGATGTAGGAGATGAGCCGGAGGTAGGGCGCCGCCGGCAGCACGTAGGCGTTCAGGAACGAGACGGCCAGGGACGTCAGCGTCATGACGAAGACCACGGCGCCGCCCATGCGGATGGCCGTGGACACCCGGTTGGACACCCCGAAGAACGGGCACAGGCCCACGAAGTAGGCCAGCACGAAGTTGTTGATCAGTGCGGCCGAGAAGAAGACGTAGGCCAGGTTCTCCATCAGTGCCTCCCGCCGGTGCGGTCCGTCCCGTCGCTGCCGCCGGATCCGGCCCGGACGCGCCCGGCCGGCTGCTCGGTCCTCACGCCCTGCGGCCAGCGCCGTGGCTGCACGGCCTCCTCGGTTTCCTCGCCGCGCTCCGTCCACCAGCCCATGAGCAGCAGGACGACGCCCAGGGTCAGGAAGCCGCCGGGCGGGAGGATCATGATCACCCACGGCTCCCAGGCGACGGGCATCACCTGGACGCCCAGCAGGGTCCCGGCTCCGAGCAGCTCCCGTACGCCGCCCAGGATGAGGAGGGCGATCCAGAAACCGGCCGAGACGCCCAGGGCGTCCAGCACCGAGAAGCCCAGCGGGTTCTTCGAGGCGAATGCCTCCTGGCGGCCGAGGATCATGCAGTTCACCACGATGAGCGGCACGAAGGCCCCGAGCGCGCGGGAGGCCCCCGGCGCCACCGCGCCCATGGACAGGTCCACGATGGTCACGAAGGTGGCGATGATCATGATGTAGGTGGAGATCCGGACCTGCGCGGGGACCCAGCGCTTGATGAGGGAGACGATGCTGCTGGATCCCACGAGCACGAAGGTCGTGGCCACGCTCATGGCGATGGCGTTCTCCACCGTGTTGGTCACCGCCAGGGCGGGGCACAGGCCCAGCAGCTGGATCAGGACCGGGTTCTCCTCCCAGATTCCGCGCAGGAAGACGGCGCTCGGCGTCTTCTCGGTGGCCGGGCTCATGGGGAGCCTCCCGCGTCGGCGTCTCCGGCGCCCCCGTCCCGCGCCGTCTCTCCCCGGCCGGCGGCCGACGCCGGCGCCACGCCGGACGCCCCGTCGCGGAGCGCGTCGCCCACTGCGCCGAGGCGCTCGTTGATGATCTCGATCACGGCCTCCGAGGAGATCGTGGCGCCGGTGATCATGTCCACCTCGTGCGGACCGTCGCCGTCCTCCTTCACGCCCACCAGCGGCGGCTCGATGCCCTCGAACTCGCCGATGAAGCTGCTGTCGGACGTAATCTTGGCGCCGAGCCCCGGCGTCTCCTTGCTCTGGAGGACCGTCATCCCGATGACCCGGTCCTCGCGGGGATCGTAGCCGAAGATCAGGCGCACGACGTCCTGGTAGCCCGGCTTCTCGCCGGGGACGGCGAATCCCGCCAGGCGTCCTTCGTGGAAGCCGGCGTACACGGTCGCCGCGTCCGCCGAGTCGGCGCCTGCGGGGAGGGTGTCCCGAAGCTCGTCGTCCACGACGTACATGGGCCGGTAGCTGTCCGGATCGCCGAGCACCTGCTGGACGGCCGAGCGGAGGCGGTCCGCCCGGTGCGCCAGGATCTGCGGGTGCGCCCACTGGTAGACGAGGACGATGGCGAATCCGGCCAGCACGGCGGCGCCCCCGAGGGTGCCGATCAGCTGCCAGGGGGACGGCTGGCGCTTCCCGGGAGCCGGGCCGGCCCCGCCATCTCCGCCTCCCTCGTCCATGGGCAGGTCGCGCTCGCTCATCCCGACCCCCCTCCCGCCGCTCCTCCGGCTCCGGCGCCGAAGGGAGCCGGCAGGGTGACCCGGTCCAGGAAGGGGACCAGGGCGTTCATGAACAGGATGGCGTACATGATCCCCTCGGGAAGTCCGCCCCAGAGGCGGACGAGCACCGTGATCACGCCGATTCCGATCCCGAACAGCCAGGCGCCGGCCGCCGTCACCGGCGAGGTGACCATGTCGGTGGCCATGTACACGGCGCCCAGGATGAGCCCGCCGGAGAAGATCATGAACAGCGGGCCGGGATAGGCGGCGGGGTCGATCAGGTGGAGCACCCCGGACAGGGCGGCGACCGTGGCGAAGATGCTCACGGGGATGCGCCAGTCCAGGTAGTTCCTGAGCGCCAGGTAGCCGCCGCAGATCAGAATGACCAGGCCGGCCGTCTCACCCAGCGAGCCCCCGGTGTTGCCCAGGAGCAGGCGCCAGAGCTCGGTGGTCTCCCCTTCGAACTTCATCAGCCCCAGGGGCGTCGCCGCGGTGGCCGCGTCCATCTCGGGAGCCTGCAGGAAGGGGAGGGCCAGGTTCGACTGGTAGAAAGTGGCCCGGCCGGCCTCGACGGCCGGCCAGGTGGTGATGGCCGTCGGAAATGAAGCCTGGAGGAACGCCCGGCCCAGCAGCGCCGGGTTGAAGACGTTCTGACCCAGGCCGCCGAAGATCAGCTTGCCGAATCCCATCCCGAAGGCGCCTCCCAGGGCCGCCATCCACAGCGGGATGCCGGCCGGGAGGGTGAGCCCCAGGAGGACGCCGGTGATGACGCCCGACCCGTCGGAGACGGCGTCTCGACCGTCGAAGGCCCACTCGGTGGCCACGGCCCCGAACGTGGCGGCTCCGGTCACCAGGAGGGCGGCGACGCCGAAGAACCAGACGGCGGCGGCCACCACGGGCACCAGGGTGGCCACCACGGTCCACATGATCCGGGGGGTGGAGTCCGGCGACCGGATGTGCGGCGAGGGGGCGATCCGGAGATCGGCCTCTCGCCCGGCGGGCCCGGGTCCGCCTCCGCCCCGGCTCACGCCGCGTCCTTCTCCGGGCTCCCGTCCGCGGACTCACCCTCGTCCGTCGCCTCCCCGTCCTCGGTTTCCTGCGCGAGGCGACGGAGACGGCGGACCTGGTTCTTGCCCGCGGCGATGAGCTGGGTGAGCGGGATGTTCGACGGACAGACGTAGGCGCAGCTTCCGCACAGCATGCAGTCGTCCAGGTCGAGCTCCGTCATCTCCTCGAACTGGCCGGCCCGGGCGAGCTGGCCCAGGTCGGCGGGATCGAGGAAGACGGGACACGCCTGGAGACACCGGCCGCAACGGATGCAGGGATACTGCGGGCCGGTGGCGGCGGTCGCTTCCGTGAGGACGACGATGCCCGTCGTGCCCTTGAGGATCGGCGTGTCGAGGTCGGCCTGGGCGTTTCCCATCATCGGACCGCCGAAGACCACCCGCTCGGCGTCCTCCGTGAGGCCGCCGCAGAACTCGATGGCGTCGGCGATGCGGGTGCCCACGGGCATCGTGAGGTTGGAGGGACGCCGTACCCCCGGGCCGGTGATCGTGACGATGCGCTCGACCAGCGGGTACCCGCTCTCGAAGACCCGGGCGATGGTGGAGATGGACCCCACGTTCTGAACCACCACCCCCACCTCCAGCGGGAGGCCGCCGGAGGGCACCTCGCGCCCCAGGATCGACTTGATCATCATCTTCTCGGCACCCTGCGGGTACTTGGCCCGGAGGGACACGACCGAGATGTCCAGGTCGTCGGGGATCGTGCGGCGGAGCGCCTCGATGGCGTCCGGCTTGTTCTCCTCCACGCCGATCACCGCACGCTCCACGTCCAGGGCGTGCATCATGACCCGGAGGCCGAAGTGCACTCGCTCCGGGTGCTCGACCATGGTCCGGTGGTCGCCGGTGAGGTACGGCTCGCACTCGGCCCCGTTGGCGATGATCGTGTCGATCTCGGCGTCCTCCGGGGGCGAGAGCTTGACGTGGGTGGGGAAGGCCGCCCCGCCCAGCCCCACCACGCCGGCGTCCCTCACGGCGCCGGCCACCTGGCCGGCCTCCAGCTCGCTCCACTCGGGGACGATCCGCGGCCGGGGCACCTGCGGGTCGTGAGGGTCGACGTCCAGGATCACCGCCTTCTGCATCGACCCGTCGGGGTGGGGCCACCGGCGGATGTCGCGAACCGTGCCCGCGGCGGAGGCGTGGATCGGCGAGGAGATGAAGCCCTGGGCCTCGCCGACCCTGTCCCCGCGCTGCACCCGATCGCCCTTCTTCACCAGCGGACGCGCCGGCGCGCCGGCGTGCTGCTTCAGCGGCAGCACGATCATGTCCGGGAAGGGCATGCGGCGGATCGCCTCGCCGGAGGTCAGGTCCTTCAGGTCCGGGGGATGGACCCCGTGCCTGAAGCCGGAGCCGAAGTCCAGGTCGAAGAGGCTCACTGGAACGGCTCCGCGCGCTCGACCCACTCCTCCAGGTCCGGCTCGTCCGGATCCATGGGGTCACCGGGGTGGATGATGCCGGCGGTGCACTTCTCGGCCGCCTTCACGATCTCCCGGAACGTCCCGGCCTCCGGGTCCACGATGTAGGCCTGCTTGTCGTCGTTGTAGGCGAACATGTCGCCGTTGATGTCGACACACTCGTCGCAGGTGGTGCACCGGGCGGTCTCGATGTAGGGCTCGCGGCGGATCGTCTGCTCCCCGGCCTCTCCGGCTCCTGCCGCGTCCGCTTCCTCCTCGTCCTCCGCATCTGCCGCCTCTTCCGTCGCCGTGGCGGCCTCCCCGGCCCCCTCTGTCGTCCCGGCGGGCGCCGCCGCCGTCGCCGTGCCGCCGCCTGCTGACTCCGACCCGGCCGCGGGAGATCCGGCACCGGCGCCGTTCCCGCCCAGGCCGGCCTCATCGAAGTCGATGAGCTCGAGGTTGGGCGTGCTCTCGGCCTCCTGGAGCAGGTCGCCCACGGTCCGGTCGTGGTCCACAGAGCGGACCAGCCCCTCGGCCATCCGTCGCGCCACCTTCCGGGCGTACCGGCGCTTGAACTCCGCGAGCTCCTGGCCGAACTCGGACTCGAGCTCCTCCTTCCGGTCCTCGAACTCCTGCTCCAGCTCGGAGCGGATCTCGTCCCGCACGGATGCCGGCACCTCCAGCCCCGCCAGCTCGCGCAGCTGCGACCAGAAGGAGAGCCGCTCCTCGGCCAGCTCGACCATCTCCTCGGAGACGGCCAGCCGGGAGAGCCGGTCCCCGTCGTCCAGCGAGTAGACGAACGGGGCGACGTCGGCCCGCTCCTCCTCGTCCAGGTCCACGTACTCGTGGAAGAGCACGAGCTCCTTCCCGTCGGGGCCCTCCGGCGCCCCGTCCCCGTCGTCGGTGAGCGGCAGCTCGACCGTCCCCAGGTCCCGGAAGTGCTTCCGGAACCGCCCCTCGGTGGCCGCCCAGTCGGCGATCGTCATGGGCAGCTCCAGGGTCCGCGTCTCGTCGCTCTCCGGGGCGCGGTACTCCAGCTGGTAAGTGGGCCACCGCTCGTCCACCGAGGGGTTGCCCTCCAGGCTCAGGCAGTCGGCGATGGAGTCGCCGCCGTCGGGGTCGTAGGTGAAGTGGGGGAACGCGCGGCTCTCCAGGGCCAGGCGCGCCGCCTCCGGCGCCCATTCGTCCGGCAGGCCGTGCTCCACGGGGCAGGGGGTGTGGATGTTGAAGATCGCCGGTCGCCGCTTCCCGAGCCCCTTCAGCACTCCCTCCAGCATGTGGGAGGCGGTGGCCTGGGAGCTCTGCAGGACGTACGCGCCGCGGTGGGCCAGTGCGATCAGACCCAGCTCCTTGCGCGTCTCCTCCTTGCCGTGCTGGGCCTCCCCGTACTCCGCCATGTCGGAGACCTGGCCCAGGAAGCCGCTGGTGCACGCCTGGCCGCCGGTGTTGGAGTAGACCTGCGTGTCCAGCACCAGCACCCGGATCGGCTTCCCGGAGGCGAGCAGCCGCGACAGGTTCTGGTGGCCGATGTCCAGCATCGCCCCGTCGCCGCCCACCACGAGCATGGGCGGGCAGAGCTCGAACTCCTCGTCGGTGAGGTCGCGCCAGTCGAGGTTCCGGAGACGGGCCCCGTCCTCCGCCGGGTCGTACCGGTCCTCCAGGAGGAGCTCCGCCCGGCGGACGTTGGCGAACTCGTCCGCCATGTCGCGCATGTGGCCCTCGAAGATACCGATGGCCACGGAGGGGGCGTCCTGGAAGAGGTGGTTCACCCAGGGCACAGGGTAGGGGTTGTACGGGTAGGTGCTGCCCCACACGGAGGAGCAGCCCGTGCTGTTGCTGATCCCGAGCGCGGCGCGGCCGCGGCCGCTGGGCCCCTCCACGTACCGCCAGCGGAGGTCCCGAAGCTCCTCCAGGGAGTCGGCGATGCGCCGGAGCCGCTCCTTCTTGCCGGGCTCCAGCTCCACGTCCACCGTGTCGCCTCCGGAGATCGCGGCCAGGTCCACCTCCACGTCCTCGGAGACCATCTCCCGCGCCTCGCGGTCCAGCCCCTCGATGAGGCCGTCCAGCCTCTCGACGAAGTCCTCGACCCGCGACTGCATGGCGGCCGTGATGGCCGACACCACCAGATGTACGGTCGTCTTCTCGCCGCAGCCCATGCAGGCGCCGTCCCCGCCCACCATGGAGCGGTAGACGTCCTTCTGGAGCAGGAGGGAGGGGAGCACCCCGATCCCCCGGTCGACGTCCACCACGTTGATGTACCGGTCGTCGGTGTCCGGGAGCTCCTCCCACAGCTCCCAGTTCCGGCGCAGCTCCTCCACCGTCTCGTCGTCCTGCTTCACCGTCCGCAGGGCGTCGTCCGGGCAGACCTCGACGCAGATGTTGCAGCCCTTGCAGGCCTCCGGGTCGATGGTGATGGAGAGCAGCCCGCCCGAGCCGTCCTCGCGGGACTCCGGGACGTCCCAGAAGGGAGAGGTCTTCGCCACCGGGAAGTCCTCCAGGACCGAGTGGACCGCCGCGAAGTCCCGGTCGAGCTCGGCCTTCCGCTCCGGGGCCCAGCCCAGCTTGGGCGTCAGGTTCCCGTAGGCCGTCCGCACCGTCTCGCCGAAGTCCTCCAGCGGCGTGGCCTCCACCACGCTCCGGATCTCCCGGGCCAGGTGCTTCGACACCTGGCGCAGGCGGTCCAGGGAGCGGTCGCCGCGGGACGCCACCCGGATGGCGGAGTCCAGGATCTCCTTCGGCGTGTTCACCAGGCCGGGGATGGCGCTGTCAGGACACTGCGTCCAGCACTTGCTGCACCCGGTGCAGTTCACCGGAACGAACTCCGGCACCTCGAGCCGGATGCTCGTCATGTCCTTGATGGCGCTGGACGCCGCCGGGATGGCGCTCAGGGCCGCGAACGGGTCCGCCACCGGATCCTCGCCGCCCTCGTACAGGGAGCAGACCTGGCCGAAGAAGCGGCCGGGGTCGGCCAGGCCGGGCTCGGCCTCCACCCGCATCTCTGGCGGGATCTCCGCCATGGGGAGGTGCTGGCCGGGTCCGTCCTCGCGCTCGTCCTCGGGCACCGGGACCTGCCGGACCTCGTCGTAGCCCCGCCGGATGACCCGGACGTTGTCCTCCACCACCTCGTCGCCCAGGTAGCCGAACTTCCGCTCCATCCGTGCCCGGATGCCCTCGAACAGCTCCTCCTCGTCCAGCCCCTGCTTCTCCAGCAGGGGGGAGACGGCGAAGAAGGCTCCCATGAAGGCGCCGCCCTGCATCCGGTAGCGGAGGCTCGGGTCCGAGGCCTCGTCGGCGGCGATCTGGAAGCCGTCCAGCGTATAGACCCGGATGTCCCGGTCGCGGATCAGCCGACGGGCCCGGTCCGGAAGCTCGGCCCACAGCTCGGCCGGCGGCCGGTCGCTCTGGATCACGAAGGCGCCGCCCTGCTGGAGGCCGTACAGCGGGTCCGACGAGCCGAAGACCTTCGGGTCCGGCGCCAGGACGGCGTCGACGTGCTTCAGCTCGGCGTTGATCCGGACCGGCTCCGGTGAGAGCGTGGCGTAGAAGGTGGTGGGCTGGCCCTTCTTCTCCGAGCCGTATTTCGGGTTGGCCTTGATGTGCAGACCGGCCAGCTCGAAGGCCGTCATCGCCAGGTTCTTGCCCGTGGTCATCGCGCCCCATCCGCCCACGGAGTGGATCCGGAGGGAGACGGAGTCGTGGGGCATGAGGTCCAGGTCGCCGGCGGAGTCCAGCGAGAGCTCCCTCAGGCCCGGATAGTCGTCCAGGAGCTCCTCCTGCTGGACCTGCAGCTTCGGGTACCGGGTGTCCTCGCGGACGAAGTCGACGCCCAGGTAGTACTGGCGCCGACCGTCGCCGTCGGGGAGCATGTTCTCCACCGCTGCCACCAGGTCGCCGGGCTGGAGGTCCCGGCTCCCCATGCCGAAGGCCGCCGAATAGAGCTCCGGGGTCTCCCCCTCGCCGATGGGGGTGATCCCGGGGTGGGGCAGGAGGCTCTCGTCCGCCTCCGCCGGCAGCGGATACCGGGGGTGCGCGGAGTCCCCGTCGGCGCGGCCGTTCTCACGCCCCCTGGAGAGGGCCGTGCGGATCTCGCGGAGCAGCGGCGGGTCGGAGGCCAGGGGCTGGTCCAGGCGCTCCAGCACCGTGACCCCCTCCTTCCCGCGCAGGAGCCGGGTCACCCGGTCCGAGGGGAAGGGGCGGAACATGGTCATGTTGAGTACGCCCACCTTCAGCCCGCGCTCCTCCCGCAGGTGGTCGGCCACGGCCTCGGCGTTGCCCACCACGGTGCCCTGTCCCACGAGCACGTAGTCCGCGTCCTCCAGCCGGTAGCCGGAGGCCCGTCGGTACCGCCGGCCCGTGAGGCGGGCGTACTCCTCCATGGCCCGGTCCGCCAGGTGCGGGACGTGGTCGAAGTAGAACGGTCGCTGGGCGGCCACGCCCTGGGCGTAGGCGTCCTGGTTCTGGACGGACCCGAGAAGGGTCGGATAGTCGAAATCGTAGAGGACCGGAACCCTCCGGCGCTGCTCGCCGAAGACGTGCCGCTGCGCCGGGGTGGGGGAGTCGATGAGATCCGACGGGTCGCCCAGGTACGTCCGGACGAGCTCGGGGCCCGGAAGCCGCAGGGACTCGATGACGTGCGTGCTCAGGAAGCCGTCCTGGGCCATCACGCCCGGGTTCAGTGCCAGCTCCGCGATGCGGTGGGCGATCAGGTTCAGGTCCGCCGCCTCCTGCACGTTCTTCGCGAACAGCTGGAAGAAGCCGGTGTCGTCGATGGCGTGGTAGTCGTCGTGGCCGGCGTGGATGTTCAGCGCCTGCTTGGTCATGGCCCGGCAGGCCATGTTGAGCACGTAGGGAAGGCGCTTGCCGGCGGCGGCGTACAGGGACTCGTGCATGTACGCGATGCCCTGGCTGCCCGAGAAGTTCGCCGCACGGAGGCCGGCCATGCTCATCCCCGCCGTCACGCCGGCCGCGGCATGCTCACCTTCCGGCTCGAAGAAGATGAGCTCGCGCCCGAAGGCGTTCTTCTTTCCGCGGGCGGCGGCGCTGGACCATCCCTCGCCCATGTCCGTTGCCGGGGTGATGGGGTAGGCGCCGGCGGCCTCGCTGGCCTCGGTCTCCACCGAGGAGACGGCCTCGCTGCCGTCCATGGCCACGGTCTCGCCCGGGAAGGGCGGACCCTCGTCGCCGGCGCGGTCGCGGTCGCGGTTCTCGGACGGGGTCATGTCAGCTCACTCCTGTCGCTTCCGTCGCGGCTCGGGTCTCCGGCGGTCGCTCGCTCTCCTGCCGCTCTCCGTCGGAGAACTGGGCTCCCTCCACCCAGGCCAGGGCTCCCGTCGGACAGCTCCCGGTGATCCCGGGCTCCGCCAGCTCGTTCTTCTCGTAGTCGATGACGGCCAGCCCGTCTTCCATGGTGATCAGGTCGTCGGGCGCATCCCGCGCACAGCGGGCGCAGGCGTCGCAGGCCACGGTACAGACGGCGGTGGCCGAGTCCCCCTCGAGCAGGCTCCTGCACTCCACGATCAGCTTCTGCTCGGTGGGCATGATCGTGAACAGGTCCAGCGGGCACGCCTCGACGCAGTCCTCGCAGGCCGTGCACAGCTCGGGGTCGACCACCGGCAGGTCGTTCCGGTTCATCCGGATCGCGTCGAAGTCGCAGGCCACGGCGCAGTCGCCCAGCCCCACGCAGCCCCAGGGGCAGGCCTTGCCGCCGCCGGTGACGGCCACCGCCGCGGCGCAGCTCTCGGCTCCCTCGTAGCCCACCTTCCGGGGGGCCACGTCCGAGCCGCCCTTGCAGAGGAGGCGCGCCACCCGGTCCTGCGCCTCTCCGGCCTCGAGCCCGAGCTCGGCGGCCAGGTGCTCCCGCTCGTCCCCGGACATGTTGGTGCAGTCCGCCGGGTCGACGTCGCCCTCGATCAGCGCCTCGGCGAAGGCACGGCATCCGGGCTCGCCGCAGGCGCCGCAGTCGGTTCCCGGGAGCATCTCCTCCGCCTCGCCGATCCGCGGGTCCTCCCAGACCCAGAAGACGCGGTTCACCACCGCGATGGCGGTTCCCAGCACCAGGCCGATGCCCCCGAGGATGGTCGCGGGGAGGAAGATCGACGTCAGCTCCACGGCGGCCTCCGGGTCCGGCTTCGCGTCTCCGGCGGGCGGATCGTGCGCACGGCGTCAGCCCTCCAGGTCCTCGAGTCCCGACTGGCGGAGCAGCCAGCCGGCCAGGCGGTCGGCCGGATCCTCCCCCTCCTCGTCTCCCGACGCTCCCGGGGGACCCCCGTTCTCGGACGCCGGGGCCGCGTCGGCCGCCAGCGCCCTGAGCTGGCCGATCTCCTCGGCCTGCTGGCTCCGGGTGCACCGGCCCACCGGCCGCAGGTCGTCCCGGTCCGGCAGGCCCTCGACGGTGAGCCGTGCCGCCAGCGTCCCCTCCGCCGCCGGATCGTGGAGGAAGCGGGCGGCCCTCTCCGTTCCCTGCGGCAGGAGGGCGGCGACGGCGGGTCCGTCGTGTTCACGGATGGGAGCGAGGGCGTCGGGATCGTCCGTCTGGACGACCAGGGTACCGGGTGTGATGAGGCGGACCAGCGGAGCCGCCGGAGCCTCGCCCTCCACCACCAGCACGAGCTTCAGGCTCCCGTCCACGACCTCGGCCAGTCCGGCCGGACGCAGGGCCTCGCCGGGCAGCCGGACCACCATGGGAGGGGCGACTCCGCGCTCCTCGCTGTTCCACATGGCCTGGGGGAAGTGGTCCAGGTAGTCGCCGTGGACCTCCTCCCGAAAGCGGTTCGAGCGGGCCAGATCCACCGTCCGTGCCGCTCCGAAGGCCCGGCCGGCCCGTGCCAGGGCGGAGGCGACACGATCACGGAGGTCGTCGTCCGCCCCCAGGTCCAGCCGGAAGAGATCCCGTCCGGCGCGGTGCACGTCCTCCAGCACGCCGTGGGCTCGCTCCACCAGCTCCGTGGCCCCGGGATCCAGTCCGCCGGGCTCCTCCAGGACGCTGGCGAACCGCTCCGGGTCGATCCGCCCCTCGGCCAGCTGGCCGAGGGAGGAGTCCCGGCCCCGGTCTTCGCCCGCCGGAACGCGCTGCTTCTCCAGCAGCCCTCCGACCTCGTCCACCGCGCCGGCCACGGCCGACCGGAAGACGTCCCGATCCTCGGCCACGGCCTCCAGCGCTCGCTCCACCCGGTCGTCAGACGGCATGACGGTCCAGCTCCTCCTCCAGGGTCTGCACTCTCTCCTCCGCCGACCGGCGCGGTACCGATCGAATCCGGTCGTAGACGGGGCGGGACTCGTCCCGGTAGTAGACGCCGAGCCGGATCCGCTCGGCGTCCGTCCCCTCCTTCTCGGCCAGCCTCCGGGCGAAGTCCAGGTCGGACGGGTCGTGCCGGCGCCGGTGCTCGTAGATCTCGGAGAGCCCCCCGCCGGCCTCCACGCCGTCCGGGTGCACCAGGAGCTCGATGCGGTCCGGGTCCCGTACGGCGTCCAGGAACATCTCCGAGGTGTAGTGGGGGCAGCGCTGGAGAATCCGCACGAAGGAGAAGCCCTCGTGGTGGTGGGCGGCCTCCAGCGTGGCGTTGAGGTGCTGGGGCACCCACTCGGCGGTCTGCGCCACGAACGACACGTTGCTCACGCCCAGTGTGGCCGTCAGCGGGTTCATGGGGGGGAGGTACGTGCCGTGGGGCTGGGTGTTGGTGGCGTACCCCTGAGGGGTGGTGGGGGACGTCTGCTTCTTCGTCAGTCCGTAGATGTGGTTGTCGAACATCATCGCGACCATGTCCGCGTTGTACCGGGTCGCGTGGATCCAGTGGCCCGCGCCGATGGAGATGCAGTCGCCGTCCCCCATGACGGCGAAGACGTTCAGGTCCGGGCGGTGGAGCTTCACGCCGGTGGCCACGGGAAGCGCCCGGCCGTGGATGGCGTGGAAGCCGTAGGTGTCGATGTGATGCGGGAAGCGGCCGGAGCAGCCGATGCCCGACACCACCACGGTCTCCTCCGGCGCGATCTGCTCGTTCTTCAGCAGCCTCTCGGTGGCGGCCAGGATCGAGTGATCGCCGCACCCGGGACACCAGCGGGCCTGGGGGCCCTCGTAGTCGTCCATCTCCAGGACACGGTCCTGGTCCTGCGCCCGGCGGAGCAGGGAGCATCCTTGCGTTCTCATCCGTTTCCTCCGGTCGTGGCGGCTCGGCTCTCGTCGAGCAGGCGGTCGCGGATCGCCCCGTGCACCTGCATGGGGCGGAGGGGCTCCGTCAGCACCCTGCTCCAGCTGTCCACGTCGACGAGCGTCGTGGACCGGAGGAGGGTGGCCAGCTGCCCGCGACGCCGGTTCTCCTCGGTGATGTAGGGGGCGTCCGGGTCGTCGCTGTAGTTGATCTCGGCGGTCATGACGCGGTCGAAGCGGCCGAAGATCTCGCCGAGCCCCGGGGGCAGCGGCGAGAGGAAGGTCAGGTGCAGCGAGGAGACCGAGAGGCCCTCCTCCCGTGCGCGGTCCACGGCCTCCTCGATGGCCCCCTTCGTGCTCCCCCAGCCGACCACCAGGAGGTCCCCGGAGTCCTCGCCGTGGACCTCCGGCGGCGTCAGCGTGCTCTGGAGCACGGCCAGCTTGCGGCTCCGCATCTCCGAGGCGTGCTGGTTGAGGTCGTAGTCGTAGGCCACGACGCTCTCCTCGTCGTGGGCGAGTCCGGTGGCGGAGAACTGGCCGCCGGCCTGGCCCGGCACGAAGCGCTGGGACAGGCCCGTGCGCTCGTTCCAGTCGTAGGGAGGCTTGTCCTCCGGCACGGCGCTCTGATCCGGCGGCGATCCCTGCCAGGCGACCTCCGGCTCCGGACGGGGGAAGGGCTGGACGCCGCGGCCCAGGTTCGCGTCCGAGAGGATCATGACCACGGCGCGGAAGGTCTCCGCGATGCGTCGGGCCGTGACCATGGCGTGGAAGCAGTCCTCGATGGTGGCCGGGGCGATCACTACGTGGGGCGCGTCGCCCGGCTGGCCGTAGAGGGACGCCAGGAGGTCCGACTGCTCCACGCGGGTGGGCAGGCCGGTGCTCGGTCCGCCCCGCTGCACGTCCACCAGGACCAGCGGCGTCTCCGTCATGATGGCCAGGCCCAGGAACTCCGTCTTCAGGGCCACGCCCGGCCCGGACGTGAAGGTCACGGCGGGCTTGCCGGAGAACGACGCTCCCAGCGCCACGCCGGCCGCTGCGATCTCGTCCTCGGCCTGGTGCAGGATCCCTCCGTAGTCCTCGAAGATCCTCCCCAGGTAGTGCGAGATGGACGAGGCCGGGGTGATGGGGTACATCGACGCCAGCTCGAAGCCGGCGGCCACCGTCCCCAGCGCCACCGCCTGGTTGCCGTTCATCACCACCTTCTCACCCTCGTCGGCGGTGGGCGGGACCTCGATCCTGAAGGGCAGATTCTCCTCCGCCCAATCGAGTCCGCGGTGTAGGAGCGCGATGTTGCTCTCGGTGATCGCGTCCGCCTTGTGGGCGAACTTCCGGGTGATGGCGTCCTCGATGAGGTCGGTGTCCCGCTCGTACAGGTGGGCCAGGAGCCCCAGGACGAACATGTTCTTGCCCTTGCGGGGGTCCTCCACCACCTCCAGGCACTCCTCCTCCATGGGGACCCGGATGATCCGGTAGTCGGCTTGGGCCAGCTCCTCCATGGCGGCGTCCCACGCCTCGCGGACCTCCTCGTCGTCGTCTTCCGCCCACATCTCCTCGATGAGGATCGTCGCGTCGTCGGCCAGGACGCCCAGACGGTGGCGGGAGAGGAGCACCTGCTCGTTGAAGGCCACCACCAGGTCGCTGTAATCGCCCCAGTTGGTGACCTCCTCCGATCCCAGGCGGATGCGGTTGCCGGAGGCACCGGCGGGCGTCCGGGCCGGAGGCTCGATCTCGGCGGGAATGATCTCCACGGACCAGACGCCGTTGCCCATCCGCGCGGAGACGGTTCCGAAGATCCGTCCGCAGGTCTGGGCGCCCTCGCCGGAGTCGGAGACGACCTCGACCGTGTGGTGGTCGGTGCGGAGCGTCTCACCTTCGGTCGGGACGGAGGTCGAGCGGGCGGACCGGGGGGTGGTCGACTGAGGAGGCATGGCCGTCCCTTGGCTGTGGGATGGGGGCGTTCTCGGCCCGTCACCGCACAACTTCGTGCGCTGTCCGCGGCCGGGCTGTCCGCAGGTTTCCGTACAGCGGCGTGGGGACGGGCCGTGGGCGAGCGTGGGGAAGTTCCCCACACCCGCTCTCGTCTTCTTGGCGGCGTCCGGCGCATGCTCCATTTTGAGCGCCGAGCCGGCCCGCGACCCCCACCCGACGACGATCCCCGGGAGGACGCCCGTCACCGTGAGCGATCCCGAAGCGAATGTCGATCCGGACGACACCCTCCGTCTTCTCCGCGACCTGGTCCGGATCGACTCGGTCAATCCCCGGCTGGTGGAGGGGGCGGCCGGCGAGGCGGAGGTCGCCGCCCACGTGGCCGGCGAGCTCAGGGACGCGGGGCTGGAGGTGGAGACGAGGGAGGCGACCCCCGGTCGGGTCTCCGTCGTCGGCCGCCTCCGCGGGGACCTGGGGGCCGGCCCCTCCTTCATGCTCAACGCCCACACGGACACGGTGGGTGTGGAGGATATGGAGGACCCGTTTTCGGCCGAGCTCCGGGACGGCCGCGTCTACGGCCGCGGCGCCTACGACATGAAGGGAGGGCTGGCGGCCTGCATCGAGGCGGCGAAGGCCCTGGCCCGGGCCGGGGCGCCGTTCCCGGGCGAGCTCGTGGTGGCGGCGGTGGCCGACGAGGAGCACAGCAGCGTGGGCACGGCCGACGTGCTCACCGAGTACAGCGCCGACGCTGCCGTCGTCACCGAGCCCACGGGGCTCGAGCTGTGTACGGCGCACAAGGGGTTCGCCTGGATGGAGGTCCGGACGGAGGGGCGGGCCGCCCACGGCAGCCAGTTCGAGGTCGGTCGCGACGCCAACATGCGCATGGGACGGGTGCTCTCACGGCTGGAGGAGCTGGAGCGCGAGGTCCGGTCCCGCGATCCGCATCCGCTGCTCGGCCCGCCGTCGCTGCATGCCCCGCTGCTGCGGGGAGGCACCGGCATCAGCACCTACGCGGACCGCTGCACGCTCCGCATCGAGCGGCGCACGGTGCCCGGCGAGACCGGGGAGCAGGTGGCCGGCGAGGTGGAGGCGATCCTGGACGACCTGCGCGAGGCCTCCGATTTCGAGGCCAGCCTGGAGACGCTCCTCGTCCGGAGCCCCTTCGAGGTGGACGGCGACGCCGGGGTGGTCCGGGCCCTCGAGGACGCCTCGGAGCGTGTGCTGGGGAGGACCCCGGAGCACGTGGGGGAGAACCCGTGGATGGACTCGGCGCTGCTGGCCGACGCCGGGATCGAGACGGCGGTGCTGGGGCCCCGCGGCGCCGGTGCCCACGCCGAGGAGGAGTGGGTCGAGGTGGAGTCGGTGATCGACCTGGCGCGAATCCTCTCCGTCGCCGCGGCCGACTACCTGGCCGGCGACTGACCGGAGCGGCGCGACCGTGTCCCCTCTCGAGCTCGACCCGCCGGCCGGCGACGTGGTCCGCAACGGGGAGGTGGAGTCCGGATTCTATCCCGGTGAGCTGCGTCGGATCCTGAGCCTCGAGGCCCACGAGACGGCCTACCGGGAGATCGGCTCGTGGCCCGACTACGCCCCGACGCCGCTACACCGGCTCTCCGGGCTGGCGGAGCGGGCGGACCTCGGGGGGCTGTGGTACAAGGACGAGTCCGGGCGCTTCGGGATCGGGAGCTTCAAGAGCCTGGGAGGCGCCTACGGCGTGTTCCGTGTCCTCGAGGCGCGAATCCGGATGGCCCTGGAGAGCGGCGCGGTGAGCCCGACGGGGGGCACCGACCGCTCCCGCCGGGCCACGGGGCGGGACCGGGTCCCGGGGCGTCCCCGGGGGGAGCACCGCCGTCCCTCGCCGGGAAAGGACCTGGCCGTCACGTCCGATCAGCTCCGCTCCGGAGCGTACGGGGAGCTCGTCGCCGCGATCACGGTGACGTGCGCCTCGGCCGGGAACCACGGCCGATCGGTGGCGTGGGGGGCGCAGCAGTTCGGATGCGACTGCGTCGTGTACGTACCGGCCGGGACGGAGGACGCCAGGGTGGAGGCCATCTCGCAGCACGGGGCCCGGGTCGTCCGGGTCGACGGAGGCTACGACGCCGCCCTCGCCCGCGTCTCCGAGGATGCGCGGGACGACGAGGACCGGATCGTGGTCTCCGACACCGCCTACGACGGCCACACCGAGGTGCCCCGGGTGGTGATGCAGGGCTACACGGTCCTGGCCCGCGAGGTGCTGGCCCAGTTGCCCACGGGCGTCCGCCCGACCCACGTCTTCCTCCAGGCCGGGGTGGGGGGCTTCGCCGCCGCCGTCACGGCCCACCTCTGGGAGGCCCTGGGGCCGGACCGGCCGCGGGTGGCCGTGGTGGAGGCCGCCGACGCCGACTGTCTGCGACGGAGCGCGCGGCGGGGACGCCGCGTGGAGCTGGAGGAGACGCCGCGGACGGAGATGGGCGGTCTGGCGTGCCGGGCGCCGTCGCGGCTGGCCTGGCCCGTCCTCCGCAGGGGCGCACACTGGTTCATGGCGGTCGGCGACGGGACGTCCCGGGCCGCCGCCCGCGCCCTGGCCGATCCCGCCGGCGACGACCCGGCGCTGGCCGCCGGGCCCTCGGGCGCCGCGGGGCTCGCCGCCGCGCTCTCGGGGAGCGTCCACCGGCCGTCGCGGGAGATCCTCGAGCTGGAGGGCGACGCCCGCGTGCTGGTGGTGGGGACCGAGGGACCGCCGGGGCGATAGGAGGGAGACCCGGGGCAAAAAAAACGGGGGGACGCGGCCGCGTCCCCCCGTTCGGGTCCCTCCCTCCCGACGTTCGGCGCTAGCGGTAGCCGCCCCGGGCGCTGCTGCGACCGGCGCTGTCGCCGCTGGCGGAGCCTCCGCCGCTTCCGCCGGAGCGGACGACGTTCTGGGCCTTCGGCCCCTTGTCGCCCTGGATGACCTCGAACTCCACCGCCTCGCCCTCGTCCAGGCTCTTGAACCCGTCGCCCTGGATGGCGCTGTGGTGGACGAAGACGTCGTCCCCGCCCTCACGCTCGATGAAGCCGTAGCCCTTCTCGTTCGAGAACCACTTCACGGTACCCGTGGTGCTGCTCATGCTGTTCACCTTCTGCTGGGAAAGATTCTCATGCTCGTCGCGTCACCGCTCGGGGCGGTGTCGGTCACACGTCGGCCGCGGGCGAGGGATCGAGGAGTCCGCGCGTCCGTCCCGGGAGGGACGGTGCGCCGCTGCAGCTCCCGCAGGGCGGAGGGGGAGGTACGCGAGGCGGGGAGGGGAGGGCGCCAAGGACGGGAAGGTCGGGTCTGACTGGGTCGCTGTCGGATCCTGATTCCGCTCGTTCCGACGACTGAACTGTGTGATCGGCGAGCAATATATACCTTGCGGCCGCGTACGCAACGTCCCGGTCCTCCCGGGGCGAACGGACTCTCACCCGACCGCGGATCGGAGACCCATGAGAATCGCCCTGGCCCAGCAGCACGCCGCCCCCGATCGTGACCGGAACCTGGATCGCGCCGTGGAGGCCATACGGGCCGCCGGCCGCCGGGACGCCGACGTGGTGATCTTCCCGGAGCTGGCCGTGGACCGCTTCTTCCCCCGGGAGCCGGGCGGGGACGCGGCCTCGGCGGCGGAGCCGGTGCCCGGCCCCACGACGGACCGGATCGGAGCGGCGGCCCGGGAGTCGGGCGCCGTGGTGGTGTTCAACCTGTACGAGGAGGACGAGCGGGGGCGGCGGTTCGACAGCTCCCCGGTGATCGACGCCGACGGCGAGGTGCTGGGCGTCACCCGCATGGTCCACATCACCGACTTCGAGGGCTTCCACGAGCAGGACTACTACGACCCCGGCGACCGGGGAGCGCCGGTCTACGATACGGAGGCCGGCCGGATCGGCGTGGCCATCTGCTACGATCGCCATTACCCGGAGTACATGCGCGCGCTCGGGGTGGCCGGGGCCGAGGTGGTGGCCATCCCGCAGGCCGGCGTGGTGGGCGAGTGGCCGGAGGGCCTGTACGAGGCCGAGGTCCGCACCGCGGCCTTCCAGAACGGCTATTTCGCCGCCCTCTGCAACCGGGTCGGGGAGGAAGGGGAGATGACCTTCGCCGGAGAGTCGTTCGTCGTCGATCCGGAGGGCCAGGTCGTCGTCCGGGGAGCGGCCGGCGAGGACGACCTGGTGGTGACCGACGTGGATCCCGGGCGGTGCGCGGATTCCACGGCGCGCCGCCTCTTCTGGCGCGACCGCCGCCCCGACCTCTACGGCGACTGGCTCACGTGAGCACGATCCGCCTCCCGGCCACCGGCGAGGAGCTGCGCCGCCCGGTGGCCGGCGCCCCGGAGATGCGTCGGGCCGTCCTCGAGGCCCGCCGGGCGCAGGAGGCGTGGGCGGCGCGGCCGCTCCGGGAGCGGACGGACGCGCTGCTCCGCTTCCACGATCTCCTGCTGGACCGCGGGGAGGAGGCCCTGGACCTCATCCAGATGGAGACGGGCAAGGCCCGGAGGCACGCCTTCGAGGAGCTGGGCGACACCGCCGCCGTCACGCGCTACTACGCCCGGAGCGCCCGGCGTCACCTGCGTACCCGGCGCCGGCGGGCCCTGGCCCCTCTGCTCACCTCCGCCCGGGAGCACCGTCCGCCCCGCGGCGTCGTGGGGCTCATCGCGCCGTGGAACTACCCCCTGACGCTGGCGGTCACCGACGCGGTGCCCGCCCTGGTCGCGGGCAACGCGGTGGTGCTGAAGCCGGACGTGCAGGCCGCCGGCACCGCCCGCTGGGCCGAGGACATGCTGCGCGAGGCCGGCGTGCCGGGGGACGTCTTCCAGGTGGTGCCGGGGCCGGGCGAGGAGCTGGCCCCGCCGCTGATCTCCGGTGCCGACTTCGTCGGGTTCACGGGGAGCACGGAGACCGGACGGGAGGTGGCCCGACGCGCCGGCCAGGAGCTCACGCCCTGCTCCCTGGAGCTCGGCGGCAAGAACCCCATGGTCGTGCTGGCGGACGCCGACCTGGAGCGCACCGTCCACGGGGCCCTGCGTGGCTGCTTCGCCAGCGCCGGTCAGCTCTGCGTCTCCATGGAGCGGATCTACGTGGAGGCCCCGGTCTTCCGCCCCTTCGTGGACCGCCTGGTGTCGGCCACCCGGCGGCTGCGGCTGGGCGTGGGCCCGGACTGGGAGGTGGACGTGGGCTCGCTGGCGTCCGAACAGCAGCTGGAGAAGACCCGGAAGCACGTGGAGGACGCCGTGGAGGGCGGCGCCACGATCCTGGCCGGCGGTCGCCACCGGCCCGACATCGGCCCGTTCGTCCACGAGCCCACCCTGCTCACCGGCGTCCGACCGGGAATGAAGGCCTACGGCGAGGAGACGTTCGGTCCCGTGGCGCGGGTGGAGCCGGTGCGGGACGCGGAGCACGCGGTGGAGCGGGCCAACGAGACCCGATACGGCCTGAACGCCAGCGTGTGGACCGCGGACGTGGAGCGGGGGCGGCGCCTGGCGGCCGAGATCCGGGCCGGAACGGTGAACGTGAACGACGCCTACGCCGCGGCGTGGAGCGTCGCCGACGCCCCCATGGGCGGCACCGGAGCTTCCGGGTTCGGGCGCCGGCACGGCGAGGCGGGGATCCTGAAGTACACGGACCCGCGGACCGTGGCGGTGCAGAGAGGGTTCCCGGTGACCGGGCCCGAGGGCGTCTCCGCGGAGACGTGGGCCCGCCTCTCGACGCTCCTGCTCCGGATTCGCCGCCGGCTGCCGATTCCCGAGTGAGCCCGGCCTCGGCGGGCCCCACCGACCGCTTCTTCCTCACCGGGTTTCCGGGCTTCCTGGGCTCGGACCTCCTGGCCCGACTGCTCCGGGACCGGCCCCGGGCCCGGGCGCACTGCCTCGTCCTGCCCCGGCACGGGGATCTGGCCCGGGAGCAGCTGGGGCGCGCCCCGCTCGCCGCCGCCAGCGACCGCGTCCTCCTCCACGCCGGGGACGTGACCCGTCCGGACCTGGGGCTGGACCCGGAGGTCCGGTCGCAGCTGACGGACCGGGTCGGGGAGGTCTTCCACCTGGCCGCCGTCTACGACCTGGAGGTCGACGCGGACACGGCGACACGGGTCAACCGCGACGGCACGGAGCACGTCCTGGACTTCGCGGGCGACTGCCGGCGGCTCCGGCGCTTCCACCACATGAGCACGTGCTACGTGAGCGGCCGCCGAACGGGGACGGTCCGGGAGGACGAGCTGGACGAGGGGCAGTCCTTCCACAACCCCTACGAGCGGTCGAAGATGGAGGCGGAGGCGCTGGTGCGGGAGCGGATGGAGGGCGGCCTCCCGGCCACGGTCCACCGTCCGTCCATCGTGGTGGGCGACAGCGACACCGGCTACACGCAGAAGTACGACGGACCGTACCACGTGCTGCGGTGGATCCTCCGGCAGCCGCGCCGGGCCGTCGTGCCGGTGCCCCCGGGGGCGGACCGGACCACCGTGAACCAGGTGCCGCGCGACTACGTGACCCGCGCCGTCACCCGCCTGAGCCGGTCACCGCAGGCGGCCGGCGCCACGGTGCACCTGGCCGACCCGGCTCCACCCACGGTGAGCCGGGTGGTCGACGGGCTGGCCCGTGCCGCCGGCCGGCGGCCCGTGTCGATTCCCGTGCCGCCCTCCCTGCTGCGCGGCGCCCTGGAGATGATACCCGGTCTGCGCCGCTTCACGGGCATCCCGCCGGCGCTGGCGGACTACTTCGACCACCCGGCGAGCTATGCCACCGACCGCGCACGGGCGCTCCTGTCGGGGAGCGGTATCGAGCCCCCGCGCTTCGACGACTACGTGGGGCCCATGGTAGCCTTCGTGCGCGACAACCCCGAGCCGCCGGCGGGGCCCCTGGCGTAGCCCGGCGCTCCGCCGGCGGGGGGAGGAGAAGCGAGGCCGCTGCTCAGCCCACCAGCTCGGCCTCCAGGTGGACCTCCAGGTTTCCGGCCACGGCACGGGAGACGGGGCACTCGTCCTTGGCCGCCCCGGCCACCGAGCGGAAGGTGTCCTCGTCGATGCCCGGAACCCGACCGCGCGTGCTGAGACGCACCTCGGTGATGGTCGGGGCGCCGTCGACCTCGCCGATGGTGCACTCGGCGTCGGTGCTGATCTCCTCCGGGTCGTAGCCCTCCTCGCCCAGGGCGAGCGCCAGGGCCATGCTGAAGCAGGAGGCGTGGGCGGCGGCGATCAGCTCCTCGGGGTTCGTCCCGTGCTCCTCGCCGAAGCGCGTCCCGAAGGAGTACTCGCCGGCGAAGGCCCCGGAGTCGGCGCTGAACTCGCCGTTCCCCTCGGCCAGGCTCCCCGTCCACGTGGCGGTGGCGTTGCTCGTGCGCATGGTCGTCCTCCGCTGGATGTTCGTGATTCTATGGCACTGTGCAGATCGGTCGTCGTTCGGCTCGTCCAGTCCATGCAGGGAGCAGGATTCACGCCGATCGGCGCGTGTCGATCGACCCCCGGCGACGGCTTGCCGGCCCACGCCCGAAAGCGCAGTTTGGCGCCGTTCGACACGGGTTCCCGCCGCTGCCGGATCCCCGCCGGCAGCAGACGCGACCGAAGCACGCGAGACGGCCGCCGGCACCATCCGAGAGGACATCAGAAACCAGTGATGATCGAGATCCTGGCCGCCCTCACGCTGGCGGCCCCCGGAGATTCCATGGTATTCGAGGGCGCCGAGGGAGAGCTCCGCGTCCGACCGCCCAGGGTGGCGGCGCCGGAGATCACGGTGGACGGCACCCTGGACGAGGACGTCTGGTCGAGCGCCGCCGTGCTCTCGGACTTCACCCAGTATCAGCCCACCGAGGGGATCCCGGCCAGCGAGCCCACGGAGGTGCTCGTCTTCTACGGCGACGAGGCCCTGTACTTCGGGATCCGGGCCCACGACAGTCGCCCGGAGGAGATCCGCTCGTCGGTGGCGGAGCGGGACGAGTCGATCTTCGGCGACGACTGGGTGCGCCTGATGCTCGACACGTACAACCGCCAGCAGCAGGCCTACATCTTCTACGTGAACCCGCGGGGCATCCAGACGGACGGCCTGTGGATCGAGGGTCTGAACCAGGGACGGGGCGGGCCGAGCGTGCCCGTGGACTTCAACCCGGACTTCATCTGGCAGTCCGACGGCCGGGTCACCGACGCGGGCTGGGTGGTGGAGGTGCGGATTCCCTACGTGAGCCTCCGGTTCCCGGAGTCGGACGTGCAGAACTGGGGCATCAACGTGGCCCGGGAGGTCCGGCGCCTCGGGTACAAGCAGTCCTGGGCGCCGCTGACCGAGTCCATCAGCAGCACGCTGGAGCAGGAGGGGACGCTGGTCGGGCTGCGGGACGTGGAGCCCCGGCGCCTGCGCGAGGTCACGCCGGTGGTCACCGGCAAGTGGACCGGCGACCGCGTCGACGGCTCCTTCCGGCGCGCGGACCCGGAGCCGCAGGTGGGCCTCAACGCCCGCTACGGCCTCACCCAGAACATGGTGCTCGGGGCCACCATCAACCCGGACTTCTCGCAGGTGGAGGCCGACGCCGGGCAGATCCGCGTCAACGAGCGGTTCGCGCTGTTCTTCCCCGAGAAGCGCCCGTTCTTCCTGGAGGGCACCGAGGTCTTCAACACGCCGAACCGGCTGGTCCACACCCGCCAGGTGGTGGATCCCATCGCCGGAGCGAAGGTGACGGGTCGTCTCGGCTCCGTGGACGTGGGGTACCTCGGAGCCGTGGACGAGAGCCCGGTGAGCTTCGGCGACGCCGAGCACGAGGCGGCCTTCAACCTCGTCCGGGCCAGCAAGGACCTGGGCAGCGGCTCCAACGTGGGCCTCCTGTACACGGATCGCTCCTCGCTGGGCGGCGCGGAGTACAACCGCGTGGCCGCCGGGGACGCCCGGATCCGGTTCGGCGGGCGCTACAGCCTCACCGGCCAGGTGGCCGGGGCGTGGACGGGCCAGCGGGACGGGCCGGACCCGGGCTTCGCACCGCTGGTGTCGGCCAGCATGGAGCGGACCGGCCGGGAGTTCAACTGGCAGTTCGAGTTCGAGGACGTCCACCCGGACTTTCGGGCGGAGAGCGGCCTCATACGGAGGATCGGCGACGCGAAGATCTTCGGGCAGGGGGAGGTCAACTTCTTCACCGCGCCGGGGTCCTTCCTGCAGAGCGTGGGACTCCAGCTCCGGTCGAGCGGGTTCTTCGCCCACAGGGAGCTCTGGGACCTGGAGTCGCCCTTCGAGGCGGAAGTGGAGTTCCAGCCCAGCGTGAGCTTCCGGGGCGGACACCGCGCCTCGCTGCTCTTCCGGGACGGCTACTTCCGCTTCCGGCCGGAATCCTACGACGACTACAGCGTCGAGGGGTCGGGCGGCTCGCTCCAGCCCTTCCGGGTGCCGTCCTCCCTGAACCACATGCTGGCCGGCATGATCACGGGAAGCGTCCGCTTCTCGGAGGCCGTGCAGGTCCGGGGGAGGAGCTTCGTGCGCCAGATCCCGATCTACTCGGAGGCCGCGCTGGGCAGGGAGTTCCAGGTGAGGCCCAGCCTGAACCTGCAGGCCACGGACCAGTTCTCCCTGGACTTCTCCTACGCCCTGTCGCGGATCTGGCGGGAGCGGAACGAGACGCTGTTCTCGAAGGCGGACATCC
>Ga0207797_1000564_pt1 | contig 28633 bp, 28 predicted proteins | sample PRCRCaboRojoPR_6_FD_187275 | JGI IMG/M metagenome (GOLD analysis project Ga0207797, IMG submission 187275) | Marine sediment microbial community from Cabo Rojo, Puerto Rico - PR CR 10% Liquid 1 (SPAdes) | ecosystem: Environmental > Aquatic > Marine > Coastal > Sediment | place: Cabo Rojo, Puerto... | reverse complement strand
GCCACCTCGACGAGACAAAGCCGGCAGGCTCCGATTCCTTTAAAGCCCTTCAAATGACAGAGATTCGGGATGTGGATCCCCGCTTGTTCCGCCGCGTCCATCACGGTTGTCCCTTCCGTCACCTCAATCGATCTTCCGTCTATGGTCACTTGTATTGAATCCGCCATGGGTCCTCCCTTTTGACCTACAGAGGCAACTTCTCCGTCCCGGACCGGGGTTTGTCAACGACCACAATGGCCCGGACGGGACAGACCTCTAGGCACCTTCCCGTTTTCACACACCGCTTTTGCCGGATTTCAAAGGGCGGAAAGCCGGTGTCAAAAGCCTCCTTTTTCTCTACACCCAAGATGGCATTATATTCGCACACGGTCTTGCATTCACCGCACATGATGCAACGGTCGGCCAGGATCCTGTATTCAATAAAGGCCTCACAGTCACCTGGACACCTTCCTCCGATATGGGCAGCAAAGTCCCTATCGTCCAAACACTCCAGCAAATAGGTGGCCGTCCTCCCTCCCTTTTTACAAAGCGACCCTACCTGCATGTTTTCCGCAATCCACCGGAGGGATGCCAGATCCTTTTCATCTCCCCGCCCTTCGGCAACCTCTTTCAATCTCTCCTTGGCCTCGTAGGCTCCCAGGGCACAGGGAAAACACCGCCCGCACATCCCATCGGACAGGAAGCCCTCTACGTAGGCGATCCCCCTCTGTACGGGACAGGATTTCTCTGCCGCAACAGCCCTCAGTTCCGCATCAGCCGTACGTTTCTTCGGTTGCACAAATCACCTCAATAGATCTCGTGGGCCATGTAGACCACTTCCGGTAACAGATAAGAGACCAGGTCTCTGTAGGTAATGATGCCCACGATCTTGTCGTCTTCCACGACGGGAAGATGCCTTTTTTTCTGGTCCGAAATCACCGACATGGCCGCACTGACGTCTACCGACGCCTTGAACGTGATCAAGTTTCGGCTCATTGCACTGCGGATGGGGCGACTTTCAAAGGGCGAACCTTTGGCCGTAAGATGAACGACGTCTCTTTCGGTGAAAATCCCCACCAGCTGGTCATCCTCATCTACGACCAGCACGGCACCGATGTTTTTATCCACCATGAGTTTGACCGCGTCCGCGATGGTGCTGTCTTGCGGGACAGTGTAGACGACGGACGGTTTGGATTCCAGAACGTCGCTCAATTTCATGTGAACCCTCCTCTCGATGAATTCAAGGCTTTCGGCGGGAATCTTGAATTCTTCCGTTAGCTCGAATTGCCGCTTTTTCAGAATCCGAACTGCGTCAACCGGACATGTGTCGTGGCAGGCGCCGCATTTCGTACAATATGCCTGATCGATGAAATAGGCGTCCTTCGTAGCCTTTACGGCGTCAAAGGCACACGCATCTTCACAAAATCCGCACCGGAGACACTCGCCCAGATTGATCACAAAGAAACCGGTACCTCTACATACTCCGGATCGGCAATATCGGTCATAGACATGTTCTCGATACTCCTCCCGGAAATACTTGATAGCGCTCAAAACCGGGTTGGGTGCCGATTGGCCCAGGCCGCAGAGCGAACCTTCCTGAACAAAACGTCCCAGTTCGACGAGGCGTTTGATGTCTCCCCGTTCGCCCCGACCTTGGCTGATCTTCTCCAGCAGCTGAAGCATTTGATACGTCCCGATCCGGCAGGGCGGACACTTGCCGCAAGATTCTGCCTGGGTGAAGGACAGAAAATACCGGGCCATATCGACCATGCACGTGTCTTCGTCAAGGACGACCATACCGCCGGAACCGACCATGGAACCCACTTTATGTAAGGAATCAAAGTCAACCGGCATGTCCAGGTACTTTTCCGGGATACACCCCCCGGAAGGCCCCCCGGTCTGTACCGCCTTAAACCGCTTTCCCCCCTGGATCCCGCCGCCGATATCAAAAATGACCTCTCTCAAGGTAATTCCCATCGGTACCTCGACCAAGCCGGTGTTCACCACCTTGCCGGTCAGCGCAAAGACCTTGGTGCCCGGAGAGGTGCGAACACCGATGCGACTGAACCAATTGCCGCCGTTTTCAATGATGGGGGGCAAGCAGGCATACGATTCGATGTTGTTCAAATTGGAAGGATAGCCCCAAAGTCCACCACCGGGATTAGAAAGTCGTGGCGGTCTGGGCCTTGGGAATCCTCTGGCACCCTCGATGGAGGCGACCAAAGCGGTCGACTCGCCGCATATGAAGGCCCCGGCCCCTTCGCGGATATCGAAGTGCACGGAAAAACCGGTACCCAGGATATTTTCACCCAGCAGGCCCAATTCCTGGGCTTGATTGATGGCGATCCGCAGATTCTTCACCGCCCGGGGGTATTCATGCCGCACGTAAATAAACCCGTAGGACGCTCCGATGGCGTAGGCGCAAAGGAGCATCCCTTCGATCAGGCTGTGTGGATCCCCCTCCATGATCGCCCGGTCCATGAAGGCGCCGGGATCCCCTTCGTCTCCGTTGGCGATGACAAACTTCACATCTCCGGGCGCCTTTTTGGTATGTCTCCATTTGGTGCCCGCCGGAAAGCCGGCGCCGCCTCTGCCCCGCAAATACGCCGTTTCGACCTCTTGAAGCACTTCATCGGGCGTCATGGATCGAAGGGCCTTCTGGATGGCCGCATACCCGCCCAGGGCGATATAGTGTCGAATGTTGGTCGGATCGATCCGTCCGTTTTTTCGAAGAACGATCCGGCGTTGCTTTTGATAGAAGGGAATCGCGGAAAGACGTTCGCAGGGTTGCCCCGTACCGGAATCCGAATAGAGCAAACGGCGTATGGGGGATCCATGAGACGCGCTGTTGGCAATCAACTCCGGCGCGTCAGACCCCTTCACACGCTGGTAAAAATAGCCTGCAGGATCGATCTGCACCAACGGCCCTTTCTGGCAGAGCCCTTGACATCCCGTTTTCGTCACCTCCAGGTCGCAACCGTTTTTTTCAATCTCCTTTTCGATGTCCTCGACCAGTTCCCTGGCGCCCAAGGCCAAACAAGCGGTTCCGGTACAAACCCGAATCCGCTCCTTGTCTTGAGCAAACATCTCCTCCGTCAGATAGCGGCGCCAATTATCGAGTTCTTGAAAGGTCATTGTATATGTCATCTCGGCTCGAGCCTTACGTGGTTATGATTCGTTCAATGACTTGGTCAACCCCTTCAGAAGAGAGCTCCCCTACGACGTCGGTATTGACGGAAATGACCGGCGCCAACCCACAACACCCGATACAGCTCACCGTCTCCAGGGTCATGACCAGGTCCGGGGTGGTTCCGCCCACCTCAACCTGAAAACGCTCCTGAAGCAGGGATAACACCTCCGATGCCCCTTTCACATGACAAGCCGTACCCGTACACACCCGCACCACCGTCCTGCCCCTGGGCGAAAAATGGAACTGGTCGTAGAAACTGGCAACGCCGTATATCTCCGACAACGGGATGGATAATCTCCGAGAAAGTGCTTGAAGCATCTCGGGGGAGAGGTACCCTTGGTCGTCCTGTATTCGATGCAACAGCGGAATCAGCATGGCCCTGTTTCTTGCAAACGCAGGCGTGGCCTCGGCCGCTCGCTCCAACATACCGGTGATGGTCAGTGCTTTGAAATCCATCCTTTCACCTTTTTCCTCATCCCATCCGCTGGTCCGTCCAACCGTCAGGGTGGTTGTGGTCATGCCTCAGACAATAAACCAATGGGGTTCCAGTGCGTTTCCATCCCCACTGAATACCAGTTCCGTGCCAAGAAAAAAGCCTCCGCGTACGGCTGTCCGTTCAAGGCGTAACATTTTGATATTAAAGTGGTATCGACTACGAATGAAACCGGAGATGCTGGGCGGCCCGAAACAGGACGGGGCGTTTTTCCTCGATTCCGGGTCGTAATGCCCCGACACGGTCTCCCGGAAATCCATGGCTTCCAACCGCTGGGGAACACATGTGAGCGAGTGGACATCAAATCCAAAAGTAAGTATACTTTTACACACGAATGACAGTTGGAGGTACTGGATGGACGAAACAAGACAAAAGAACAGGCAAGAAAGACCGGAAGAAGATTTTGAATCCTTGCTGGACCAAGGGATGGGGGAGCCCGCCGTTTTTGAACCGGGAGACCAGGTGGAAGTCGTTGTTACACAGGTAACCAAAGACTGGACATTTGTCGATTTCGGTGGGAAGGCGGACGGATATATCCGAACAAACGAGTTTCTGGATCCGGAAGGAGGGATCACGGTTCAGCAGGGAGACACCGTCGCGGCCTTTTACCTGCCCTCCCTCGAGCACACCATGCGCTTTACGACCCGCCTCACCATGGAAACGGTGGACGCGGACTCGGCGACGAATTACCTGGAAGACGCCTTTCGCAGCGGCATTCCCCTAGACGGAGTCGTGGAAAAGGAGATCAAGGGCGGCTTCGCCGTCAAGATCGGGGGAAATGTCCGGGTATTCTGTCCCTATTCCCAAATCGCCATCCACAAAGTGGAAGACGCCGCCCAATGGCTTGGGCGACATCTCACCTTTAAGATTATCGAGTATGAAAAAAGGGGGCGCAACGTCGTGGTTTCCCATCGCGCGATCCTAGAGGAAGAACGAGAGGAAACCAAAAAGGCCCTTCGAAAGACATTACGGGAGGGGATGACGGTAAGGGGAACGATTACCTCCGTGGCCTCATTCGGTGCATTTGTCGACATCGGCGGGCTGGAAGGGCTCATTCCCATATCCGAAGCATCCTGGGGCCACGTGAAAGACATCCACGCCCTGGTACGGGAGGGACAGGAGGTGGAGGTGGTAGCCAAGAGCTTGGACTGGGATCGTGACAAGTTTTCATTCAGTCTGAAAGCAGCCCAATCCGACCCTTGGGAAGCCGTGTCCGCAAAATACCCTGAAGGCTCCACGCACGCGGGTACCGTCGCTCGTCTAACCCCGTTCGGTGTTTTCGTCACCCTGGAGCCGGGGGTGGACGGCCTTCTGCACATCTCACAACTGGGGAAAGAAAAACATGTCCGTCATCCGAAAGAGGTGTTGGAAGAAAACCAGGCCATCGAGGTAAAGATCGGGCGCGTGGACGTCGAGCAAAGACGCCTCTCCCTGGAAATGCCCACGAACGATGTCCGGTCGGACGCTGAATATGAAAAATATCGGGCCGGAAATCACGATTCCAGTGCTCTCGGCAGTCTGGGAGACCTTCTTCGTGCAAAGATGAATGAAAAGAAAGATATGTAGACGGCTTCCTAGCGCTTATCCGAGTAATGTCTCGCCAGGACGTGCGGGGACACGCCCCCTTTGTATCTCAGAAACAACGACCAGTTTCGTACCGTAGTGTAGACAGCGTGCTCCTTCTCCCAGCGCCGCGCCGAGGTTCGGACGGGTTCATTCACCAGTTTGAATGTACCCAGTTTTCGTAATCGTTCCACCAGCCCCACATCCTCCATAATGGGCCAGTCCGGAAATCCCCCTGCCTGGTAATATCTGCTCCGCCGGACAAAGATCGCCTGGTCGCCGTACGGAAGCCGAAACAGCCGTGACCGTGCATTGGCCCAACCGGCAATGAGACGGTGTCCCGTTGAGGGAGGATCAATACAAAGGCGAAAGGCGCCAAAGGCGGCCTTGCGTTCGGAAAGGGCCGCTTCGATGAGGCCTTCGTATCCCTCCGGAAGGATCGTATCGGCATGGACAAAGACAAGGGTGTCCCCGCAGGCGTGCGAAGCCCCCACGCGCTGTTGCCTCCCCCTGGACTTTGAAGAAAGAAGCACCTCACAACCATGTTCTCGGGCAATCCGACAGGTATCATCCGCACTACCCCCGTCGACGACGATTGCCTGGCACCTCCCGTCCCGGAAGACCTCCAACGTCTTTGGCAGGCATCGTTCCTCATTGAAGGTCGGTATAATAACGGAAAGTTTCATATGTCTCTGTCGAGCCTCACAACAAAGTAACTCACCATTCGGTCCGAGGTGTCATTTCGAAAAAACCTTGCCATACCGACGAAACTTGGTAGTACATGCATGTAATGCACATCGTCCAAGAAGATAAAGATAAGACATAGACGAACCTTCCTTGTGAGAAAATGGACGTACCGGTAAAGGCTGCTATATGATTCCTGCGGATGACTCCTTGTGGCGTGCTACGATTCCCATCCTTCGAAGCGTTACGATCCTCTATATTCTCATCGCCCTTGGCTTTTTCAGTCGGCGGAGGGCCTTGCTGCCGCAGGAAGCCGGAAGGCACTTCAACGGCTTTATCTACTATTTTGCCCTCCCGGCGCTATTCTTTGTCAATATTTCAAAGCTTGACATCTCTTCGATTCAACCGGTTTTAATCATCGCTTCCCTGGGTCCAATTCTTCTCCTGGTTGTACTTCTTTTTCTCGCCAAATCACTACACCTGCTGTCCAAAGATCAATATGTTCTTTTGAGTCTTTCCATCGCCTTCAGCAGCAGTGCGTTTTTCGGTGTGCCGTTTTTTGAAGAGGCCATGGGGGAGAGGGGATTGAGCCTGGCCATTATCACGTCCTCTTTTCTGGCCCCGATGGGGATACTTCTCAGTTTAATCTTTTTTGAATTTGCCACCCACAAGGAACGGGGCTGGGGATTTCTGAAGAAAGTCTTTCTAAGTCCCCTGATCATTGCGATCGCCCTTGGGTTCCTTTGTTCGGCCCTACGCATTCGCGTATCGTTCATTCTGACGGCCGGCAACTTTCTGGGCAGAACGGCATTGGGGCTCGCCGTGTTCACGCTCGGGATGTTTATCTACGACCACCTGTCCCGGGAGATCTTGCGCAAGGGCTTTCAGCTCACCCTCTTTCGGATCGTGAGTCTACCGGCGGCAACCTTTCTGGTTTTGCTCTGCTTTTCCTCCTTACCACCTGATTTGCGTATATTTCTGTTTTTGCAAAGCGGAATCCCTTCGGCGATCTCCTTAGCGGTCTTTTCCCAGCGGTACCACTATAAGATACCGGAGGTTTCCGGAATTGTCATTATGACTTCGCTCTTGAGTTTTGTCACACTCAATGCCCTGGCCCTGATGGACAACCTCCTCTGGTAGGGATGCTATGTCTCTGTTTGTGAGCCTTTGGATCAAGCTGTTCTTCGTGTTGACACCCTTTTTTGGTCTTACCATGTTTCTCAGTATGACCGAAGGCTACGACGCAATGCGGCGTCGAAGGCTCGCTTTGGCGGTTTCGGCAGCAGTAGCCGTGACGTGCCTTGTGCTGTTCTTTGCGGGCCGGCAGATCTTCTCGGTTTTCGGTATTACGGTGGATTCGTTTCGCATCGGGGCCGGCGTGCTGCTCTTTCTTTCCGGCATACGGCTCGTTCACGGTGCACCTGCCTCCGCTGCAGCGGCCGATGACGAGGATGTCGCCGTTGTCCCACTGGCAATCCCCATCCTGGTGGGACCGGCCACTACGGGCACACTTCTCGTCATGGGTGCCGAGTTGAGCACGTTTTCCGCCAAGATTATCGGCTGTTTGGCTTTGCTTTCCGCCGTAACATGCGTAGGTGTGGTACTTTTGGCGGGTTCGTTTATCCAACGCTGTCTAGGGGCTCGCGGCATCACGATTCTCAGCAGACTGACCGGTCTGGTCTTGGCTGCTCTTGCCGCCCAGCTGATCATGACGGGAATTCAGGGGTTTCTTGGCATTGAACCGTGATCGAACGGAACATCAGTAATGCCTGCAATGCAATTGAGCCCCACAGGCTCCATGGGTTCGAAGAATGAAAAATTTGGTGAAACCGGAAAACGAAGCCGAAGCAAACGCCATTCAATCCGTTTTGGAAGAACATGGAATCCATGCGGAGATACAATCGTTTCACGATACCGCATACAACGGTCTCTTTCAAGCCCAATACGGCTGGGGGGTAATCCGGGTTTCCGATAGGGATCTTCTCAAAGCACGAAAGATCGTTGAAGAATGGAAGAACGCCGCTCCCGACAATCTACCCTGGAGAAACAATCCGGCGGATGAGTGACCGTCGACCAAATGGATCCGGGGGAAGACTCCCTATCCTCCGGTATCTGAGGTCTGGTTGAGAATGCATCCTCAACCGGTCTATCCGGTGTCGGAGATGCGAGATAATGCCTCTTCGGTGAGGCTGCGGATGGTTCGGGTAGTCAATTCATTATCGACAAACAGAGAAACCTCCCGATCATCGTCGAGAAGGGGTTGCAGTCTAGCCTCCACTCCTTCAATGCCCATCAAGCCTATGGCCCTTACCGCCATACCCCTCACGGCAGCGTCTTCAAAATCCAGATGCTCGATCAAACAGGGAACGGCATCTTGCAGCAGATTCTTTTTCACTCCAGCCACCCGGCCCACGGCCCACAGCGCGCCTCGCTGCAAGGCTTCATACTCGAGATAATTACGCTCCGGGCAGACGTAGGAAACCAACAAGTCGGCGAATTCTTGTCCCAACCGGTCATGACAGGCGACAACCTCTCCCATTGCCTCCGGAACTCCCCACCCGATACCGCCGGATTCATCGTTTAACATCCACATAAACCGACGCATGATTACTCTGGCCCCTTCCATGTCCTGCTCGGCCAGACCGACTACCACCTGACCCGCAGCAATAATCGCCCGCCAACGGATGACATCGTTGCTGCTGAGAAAAAGAGAGATCAATGGATTGATGACCTGTCGCGGCGGCATCTGGAGAAGTACCGACAAGCCTTGGGCAAAATCTTCAGCTTCCAGGTACCCCCGGACTTCGTTCTTACGTCTTTTCCACTTTCGGGGTTTCGCTTCCACAAATCGCTTCCTCGCAAGGGCCGGTCACCTCTGATTTAGGATGTAGTCATACGCAGAAAGGGCGGCGGTCGCACCTTCGCCGGCGGCCACCACGATCTGTTTAAACGGCACGTCGGTAACATCGCCGCAGGCGAACACTCCGGCCAAGCCCGTGCGGCATTTGGCATCTACGATAATCTCTCCGACCTCGTTTACGTTCAACGTATCGATTACCATCTCCGAGTTGGGACGGAGTCCGATCTCTACAAAGATACCGGAAACCCCTAATCGTTGTATGTTGTCCGACCCTACCCGCCGTATTTCCACCCCCTCGACATTCGACTCCCCGAGAATCCGGATCACCTCATGCTCTACGAATAGTGCGATGTTCTTGGAACCGTTCACCTTGCGCTGGAGAACTTGATCTCCGGTCAGCGGGGTAAGCGAGACCAGGTAGACCTGATTTGCCACTTTCGACAGATCCAAAGCCGCTTCAAGGGCGGAATTGCCTCCACCGGCCACCGCCACGTCCAAACCGGCAAACAGCGGGGCATCACAGGTGGCACAATAGGCCACCCCCATACCCGTCAATTCTTGTTCTCCGGGGACACCCATACGCTTGGGCCGCTTGCCCGTGGCAATGATTACGGTCTTTGCAAAATAAACCTCGTCTCGGGAAGTGATCACCTGCTTGATTTTGCCTCCCAACATCAATCCGGTGACCTCCACGCCGACCCGCTTATCCAAATCATATTTGTCGACGTGCTCTTCGAACTTGCCCACCAAATCCGCGGTGTCCACCTCGGTAAACCCCAAGTAATTGTCCACGTCATAGGTCCACGTCACCTGTCCCCCCACGTCTTTCGTTAACACCAGGGTCTTCAGGAGTTTCCGTGCGGAATAGAGGGCCGCACTCAATCCGGAAGGGCCGCCACCGATGATGACCACATCATACAGGGTCTCCACCCAACCCCGACCCCCTTTACCCAACAAGTTACTCAGCCCGCCCGTGGCTTCGAGGATAACCAAATCGCTGTAGCCGCCGATGGCTTCACCGGCGACCACAATCTGTGGAAGTCGAGCCCCGCCGGTCTTTTCTTTCATCTCTTCCCAATTTCGGGTGCCGTATGGGGTCTCTATCGTGTCGAAAGGGATGCCCTTTTCCTTTAAAAAAGATTTTGCCCGTTCACAAAACGGACACCCATCCGAGGCATATATCGTTAGGCCCGCCACCGGATCCTCCGTGTCGTTTCCGCTATTCGGTTTCCAGTGGTGAGCTGCCTTGAAGGCACATTACGGCGTGTTCCCAGCTCTGCGGGTCAAATCCGACCATCACTTGGTTGCACACCGACAAAACCGGCACCCGTAAAGCACCTCCCGATAGGGCGCGCATCTCTTCCAGCGCGGCCCGCTCGCTCGTCACATCATAGGCGATGAAGTCGATGCCTTTTTGCGATAGAAACTCTTTCGCTCGCTTACAGTGGGGTCACGTCGGTGATGTATAGATCTTTACCTCTTCGCTCATTGACTTCTCCTTTCCCCATTCGGATGTCTCCCCAAAAGAAGCAATGGCCCGTGATGCCTGCAAAACCTCCTTGCGGCATTTCAGGGCCATCGTTGAAACTGTGCAACGGGAGGTTCCCCTCGACTCTCCTACTCTTTCTCAAAGTCCTCTTTGGATGCCCCACACACCGGACAAACCCAATCCGCAGGCAGGTCTTCGAACTTGGTTCCCGGGTCAATCCCGTTTTCCGGATCACCTTGCGCCGGGTCATACACATAACCACACACTGTACACACATACTTGTCCATACCTTATTCTCCTTTCTCTGCCGTTCCTATTCAAGCAATGAAAACGTCGGTGTGAATATACATTCGTACCTACAAGCCACTCCTGTCCAAAAGGGGTCGATGGTATCGATGCGTCCACCGGGCAACTGTCCAAGCCGTTTAGGCGGCGTTTGGACGGCCGTAACTCAATACCGTCAGCACCCAGGAAGTACCGGGATTCTCCCGCAAGCCTTCTATGCAGTCGGCACCAAATCCCTCACAAGATTCTTGACCTGTTCGGCAATCGTGTCTCGCGTCGACCGCATGAAGGCGATCGATTTTCCCGCCGGGTCTTCGAGTTCCCACGTTTGTATCGGCGAATCGGCAAATACCGGACAGTCTTCTTCGCACCCCATGGTGACCACCAAATCGGGCGCCCCCACCCGGCCGACGACGGACTCCAGGGATTTTGGCCGCACAAATCCCATGTCGATGCCTACTTCCGCCATCACTTCTTGCATCACAGGATTCACTTGGTCGGCGGGCCGACTGCCCGCGCTGTGCGCCTCAATCTTGTCTCCGGCCAACCATTCTGCATAGGCGGCCGCCATCTGGCTGCGGCATGCATTTTCGGTACACACAAAGACGATCTTCTTGCGGTTCACCAGGGGACTCACCATTTCTTCAGCCCGTTGCTTAATATCCGCCAGAGCCGTGGGATGCCGCGTAATCTCCCCGGCCTCCTCGATCTCCCGGTAGGTCAGGGATCCGCTAAAACGGGCACCGACGGCGTCAAAGAAGTATTTCGCCGTGAGTTGCACGCCGTCGAAAAGGTTCTTACCCTTCGTGGCCCCGAGGGAGATCAACAACCCGTCACGAAAGTTTGCCTTCGGATCCTTCAGTTTGTGAACGTATTTCCTCGCCCAAAGGGCCTGCGACCGATCAATAAGCCCTTTCATATAGGCGGTCGTACTGTAAAAGAAAATAGGAGTGGCCATGACAATGATATCCGCACGGCGCAAAAGGACATACATCTCCTGCATATCGTCTTCGATGGGGCAAAACCCCTCCCGCTCGCAGGTGCCGCATTCCACACAGGGCGTAATGTGCCGTCTGGAGACATCGACCCGGAGGCACTCTGCCCCGAGTTGCTCGGCACGATCCAAAAAGGCGGAAAGGGCGATACTGGTGTTTCCCTTTATGCGGGGGCTTCCCTGTAACCCAAGAACAAACATGGTCTCCTCTCCCAACGAGTGCTTATGTCCCTATTTTGCGTGACTAGGAACCTGCCACCATCTCCCGTCTCGCCGCCATATCAAAGAGAACCCGCTCTCTGGCCTTGTCTATACCCAAAGCTTGGCGCTTCTTATCGATGTGGGAAATCATCAACCGGGCCATCTCATGCGGGTCTTGGGCAAAACCCCAGGTTCCCATTCCCTGACTCTCCAGGCCTTCAAAAAGAAGCTTGTAAAAATCGGTTTGCTTCACGATGGGAAAGGTAATCCCAAAAACTGTGAACACACCTGAAGCGACGAAATAATGACCGATAGAAATCGCCTTCTCGCTCATCCATTCCGGCGCCGCCCCGGCAGCGGGAAGTTCGGCGATACTGTTGCCCAATCCTCCGGCACGCACCATTTCACTGGCAGCAATCAAAATGCGGCTGTTGTCTACGCAGGAACCACATCCCAGAACCGGCGGCATTCCCACGGCCTCACAGACTTCCGCCAGACCTGCACCCGCCAATTCCGCAGCCTCCGGACGGTAAAACCCCTGTTTGGCCAAAGCGATCTGAGAGCATCCCGTCTGCAGGACCAGAACATCGTTCCGTATGAGTTCCTTGACCAACTCTACATGAACCCAATCCTGTTTGCATCGCGCGTTGGTGCATCCTACGACACCGGCCACCCCCCGTATGCGACCGTTGACGATGTTATCATTCAGGGGCGTATAGGATGCCCGGAAGCTCCCACCCAGCATGTAGTTAATATATTCATGGGAGAATCCGTGGATGCCTTCATTTCGTTGGTCAGGGATTTCTATGGGCATTTTTCGACCTTTGAATCGTTCGATGGCCAGTTCCACAATCCGGTCGGTACACTCCCGCGGTGCCAGTTCTTCGAACTCAATATGCTCCGCCCCTTTGATGTGGCAACGGGGGTTGGTGGTAAAGAACTTCGTACCATAGCATTCCGCAACCGTGGCCAGGCTTTGTTTGATACACTGCACGTCTACGCCCATCGCATCGACGGCACCCGTAATCAGGATGGCTTCGGTAGACATGAAATTTCCCGCATGGGGAATGCCGTGCCGGGAGAGCATCTCGGCACCCGAACAGCACATTCCGACCAGGTTGATTCCCTCCGCCCCGGCACTCTTTGCGGATTCAAGAAGCTTCGGATCATTTGCCGAGGCCACCATCGATTCAAAAAGGTTCGGCTCGTGGCCGTGGATGATAATGTTCACCTGGCCCTTCTCCAAGGCCCCCATGTTCACTTCGGCCAACACCGGCGCCGGGGTACCGAACAGGATATCGGAAATCTCCGTGGCCACCATGGACCCTCCCCAACCGTCCGCCAGGGCCGTTCGGCTGCACTGTTTGGTGATATTTTCATAATCCTGATCCACGCCCATATGGGTTCGGTGCATGAGTTCCATGATCTCCCGCATCGCGCCCCTGGGTACGATCCCCTGTTTTCGCCAAGTCTCCAGGGTAGCCGGAGGAACCCGTTTGGCGAAAGGGATTTCGCCTTCCACCTGCATATAGGTCCGTTCCAGTTCCGTGTACAAATCCTTGGCAATCTCTTTCGGGTCACGACCGTCAATATCGATCCCCACAGATGCCGCCACCTTTTTTAACTTGTCGACATCCTTGATTTCATAGTCCGGAAGCTTTCCTTCCACCACCTCTCGGAACACGTCGAGCATGCTCATACCATGATCCGTGTGAGCCGCTGCACCGCTGGCCACCATCCTTGCGAAGTTTCTGGCCATGATGGTGTCAATGGTTGCCCCGCATATGCCCACCTTCGAATAGGGATCCTTGGCATTCAATCGGCATGGCCCCATAGCACAGTGCTTACAGCACGCAGAGTCTGCGCCGATGGGGCAGGGTTTCATCGTGGCAGCCCGGTTAAAAGCGACTTCCACCCCGTCCCCCTTCGCCTTTTCAAGCATCTGGGCGGTTGCACGACAAGTAGTTACTTCATTTACGTTGATTTCTTTCTTCTTTTCCGTCTTTGCCATGTGGCCCTCCTATATGCCAATCAATCACGAAAAAACGTCTTCGGATGATCGGCATGTGCTACATCATATCTTTGTCACTCTGTTCTACCGCCTTGTCGATCTGGGTTTTGAGTTCAGGCGGCAGTCCGGGGATGTCGACACTCAAAAAGCCTCGGACGATCGTCGCCGTCGCCTCGTCTTCACTCAGCCCCCTGGACATTAGGTAAAGGATCTCTTCTTGGGCGATCTTTCCCACGGCCGCCTCATGAGACATCTCCACTCCATCCACCTTACCTTGAAGTTCAGGGATGGCATGTATGGAGCCCCCATTCAGAATAAGCCCTCGACATTCCAGGTGTGCCTTTACCCCCGGCTGTTCACCGACAAGGTCTCCGCGGGCGACCACATCCGCCCCGTTGGTGATGGCCCGTGCGACAATTTCCGCCCGGGTTTCCGGCTCCTGCAAAAAGATACGCCCCCCAACGTCGACTTCCGAACCTTTACTGCCCACAACCAGGCTATAAAACCGAGCCACAGCCCCCTTGCCGACCAGATAGGTCGTGGGATACATTTGAAGCGATTTGACCGGTTTCATACAAATGTAATTGTTCAAAAAGAGACCGCCCTCCTCTACTCGACCCACCGAACGGGGCCGCACCAACATGTTTTCCGCCCAATTGTGAATCATGGTAAAACTGAGACTGGCATTCTTTTTTACATAGAATTCGGACACCCCGATGTGCAGTCCGTCTTTGAGATGAGGCGCCGTGGCACAACCGGTAATAATATGCAGCTCCGAATCCTCTTCGGCGATGATGATGTTGTGAACATTCTGACTCATGCCGTGTTTTTCCAGATAGAGACAGGCCTGTACCGGATAGACGACGCGACTACCCGGAAGGGCCCGAATGACGTACCCGTCGTGAAGATCGAGTCTGGCCCTGGCGGTATACTTGTCCGTGTCCACGGATGCCAGTTTCCAGTAATACTCGTGCACCCAGTCGTACTTCTCCAGGGCCTTCTTTATGGGGATCACTTCCAACCCTTCCTGTTTGGCGTGACTGTGAATCACCGCCGAGTCCTTTTGAATGTACGTACCGGATCGGCCCTTCTCATCGGCATCCACCCCTGCCATGATCAGCCGCTTCTTTTCTTCCTCGGTCAATACCTTGAGGTCTTCCATGTAGGGATGTGGCGTCGCCTTGGAGTCATAGGCGTTGAGGTCGATGTCCATTCCTAGCGCCGCCTTCTTGTCCTTCGCCTTTTTGGCCTTTTCATCTAAAATGTGCATTTGACACACTCCTCATACCCCACTCGGCTGATACAGTTAAAAATCTCCCTGGGATTGCTCGTGCAGGTGAGTACGCCGTCATAGAGAACCTGTCCCTTGTCCGCCGTAATGTAGTCTAAGATAAACCCCGTATGGGTAATGATTAGCCCCATGCGGGTTCTTTCTCGGTGCCTTTCCTTCTGACTCTTTTCGGGACTGATCTTAAAATCCCGTTGCAAGAGGCGACTGATTGTGTTTCCGATGAGGGAGATGTTTTCCAGATCCACACCCGATTCAGGCTCGTCGAAAAGCAGAAGGTCCGCTTTTTGGGACATGAGCTGTAGGAGCTCTGAACGCTTGATCTCGCCACCCGAAAAACCTGCATTTATGTCTCTTTCCAAAAATTCCGAGAAATTGACCTCGCGAGCGAGGGCGTCTATATCCACTTCATCGGAAGCGCAAATCTCCACCATCTGCCGGGTCTTCACTCCGTCGATGGTCGGCGGTCTTTGATAGGACATACCGATGCCGAGCCGTGCACGTTCGTTAATCGGCATGTGCGTGATGTCCTCTCCCTTGAACATGATCTTCCCGCCGGTAATCCGATACTGCGGATATCCCATAATGGTCATGAGCAGAGAGGTCTTTCCGGAGCCGTTGGGACCGAACAATATGTGGGTCTCTCCCGTACCGATCTCCAGATCGATATGCCGCAAGATTTCCTTGTCGCCCAGTTTTACCTGTAGATCTTCAACGTATAACATTTCTGGTCTCCTGCAATTTTAAGAGAAAAATCTTTGGCGATGCCTTGGGCCGGTTTCTTTCTTCCTAGCCCTTTACTCATAACACAAAACAGGGTGCGCTCCTAAGGATTTCAGGCCCTTCTCGGCTAAACCTTTGGAATGAAAACCTTTTCCATGCTGTAGGTACATCGGCTTTCCCCGTAGGCCTAGACATTGACACAACAAGACCCGGGTACCTGAAACCCGGACCAAAAGTAAACCGCAAAAAAAACGCTTGCTCTTAATGCTCTTTGATGATATAGGCCACAAATCGTAGGCAAAAACGCATTGTTTTTGTCGTGATAGCTGGGTCCCGCCGACCCCGATATAAACAAATCGTTTTTCCGTGTGAGATCATTGGCAGACCCTTGTCGACGCTCTGCGATGAGGTGTGCCATTCGATGACCTTGCACAAGTCCACACAGCCTCTTTCCCCAGGCAGGGAGAGGAAAACGACCCCTTTGGGGACGGCAACGGAACCGTTTCCAACCCAGCAATCGGCCGTTGGTGCGGCGAAGCCTCAAGTGCTCCGAGCCTTGTCTTTTGGAAGAGAGCGACACACCTCGGAGGAGTAATGAGTGAGACGTCGCCGAGTATTCTTTACAAACCCTGAGCAAGAGAAAGGAGAAGTTGGTATGAGGAACTTGAGTTTGTATGGATTGGTTCTTATGATGGCAGCGACGAGCTGGGTTGCTGTTTCCCCTGCGCGGGGGTCGGTATTTATCAACGAAATTCATTATGATAACCAGGGAGGAGATATCAACGAAGGTGTGGAGATTGCGGGAACCGCAGGACAAATTCTCTCCGGATGGTTTATCCAGTTGTACAACGGAAACAACGGGGAGATTTACGAGTCTTTTGGTCTGAGTGATTATACGATCCCTGATCAGCAAAACGGTTTTGGAGCCTTGTTTTGTCCTATCTCCGGAATGCAAAACGGTGGCCCAGACGGGGTAGCATTGGTCGATGGCGACAATGAAGTTCTTCAATTTCTTAGCTACGAGGGAAGTTTCACCGGAGGCGATGAGCCTGCCTCCGGGATTACTTCTGTAGATATAGGCGTATTCGAAGATGGTTCCCTCCAAGGTTGCTCTCTTCAACTAACCGGAACAGGAACGGACTATGATGACTTCACCTGGACAGGCCCCATAGCCGCCACGCCCGGCCAAATCAACACCGGGCAAAGCTTCGTCCCCATCCCCGGTGCGATGTGGCTTCTCGGTTCCGGACTGATCGGACTTCTGGGGATCCGAAACTGTAGAAAGCGGGCGCATTCCTAATCATTTACGCCCCGGCAGGCGGGGAGGAGGGAAACAGTCGCCAGCTCCTTCCTCCCCCCTCCTCCCCGCCTAAAAACTGTATCGAACGGCGGCCCAGACGTTGCTGTTGTCTTCAAACTGGGCATAAAACGTGTGCCCATTCCGCCCGAAAAAGAAGTTGCCCCCGGAAGAGACCGACCAGCGATCGTCCACCTTGTAATGAACCGATGGACGCAGGTACGCATCCTCATCGGACGGCGAATAATACCCGAAAAAGGAGAGCTCGAGATTCTGGTTCATGAGAAGCTGCGTGAGACGAAGGGTCAATACATGCCGGTCTTCTTCCCGTGCGGGAAATCCCGCAACCAGATTCTCTTCGTATTCGTCGTAGTCGAGCATATATTCGAGATAATATTGAACGCCGGCTGTGAAATTTTTAAACAGCTCCTGTTCATAGCCAAGTAAGTACCGGATTTCACTGTTTCGAACATTCCGGTCGCCGCCGCCCCGGTCGTCTCGGGAATCATAGTACCCGACCTCCGTACTTCCGATCCCCTCCCAGATCGGCCCCCTGGCACTGGCACCGTAGACCGACAGCCGAGGAAAGGTGGCTCGTCCGGAGACCGGATCGAATCCATTGGGACTCTTCCAAAAGCCGTCGTACCCATAGAGGGCAAGTTCATAGGCATTGACATTTTGATAGACGCGGACGGCGATCTCATCGTCTTCAAACCATTCATTTCGTCCTTCCGGATTGACAATGGCATTCCGCCCTGCCGATCTCAAGGTCTGCTCATTAAAATAAGAGATCATTCGGCCGTCGATATAGCGGTCTGAATCAAAGGCCGGGGTATACACAACGTCCACATTGACCCAGTCCGTATAAAGCGCGGCCTTGAGCGCATCGGAGGGGGCCTTCAGATACTCTACATCCCTTCCCAAGAAAAAGGAGTTCCAATCTTTGGGAAACAAATCGTTGATAAAAATCAAATCTCCAACCCCCCACGTGAGTACCTGACGACCCGCTTGGAGATCCATAAATCCGGTCGGCCGCAGCAACACGGACGCTTCTCTTATATCGACCCAGCCGTACCCCAACTCCAAATCCACCGCCTGGCTCGGGACCACCGAATCGTAGAGAAAATCCACCTTCCCATGAAAGACCGCGCCCCGATACACCTCTTCCGCTTCCAGTTGCAGCCGGATTTCCGCCAGAGAGGTGTCCGGTTCATGGGGATCGCTTTGGGTTCGCAGTCCCCCTCGCGCCTCCAGAAAGCCATTGAGATCGATCCAAGGCAGACGCATCCGGGCTTGTTCAGCCGTTTCTATTTGCCCGCGGCTTTCCTCTCCTTGTGAGGTTCCCAAGCCGGTAGGGAGGCTCGGTTCCTCCCTTTTGCCCTCTTCTTTTTTTCCGCCAAGGCCTGTCGGCAGAGCGGGTTCTTCGGAACCACCGGCTTTCTCTCTAGACCCCCCTTGGAGTCCCTCCGGAAGTGCAGGCTCGTCGGAAACATTCTTCTCGCTGGTATTTATCCCTTCAGGCAAAGGAGGCTCAGATCCAACCGCGATATCCAGGTTGGCAAAAAGTGTGATCAAGACGAGCCATACAAACGTACAAGCAATTATCCTCATCGCAGAAAACGTCTCGGTGGATTTCTCAAATAACGTTCACTGAAAATATCCCGAGGCAGCCCCACATCGTATGACACCCGGTCATAGTTCATGACGGTTTTTCCACCCATCTTGGTATCTTTCATGACCGCCTCGGTGACCGTCTGGAACCCTCCGATCGTCTCCACCTTGAGCACCTTGTACTCTCGATACATCTCTCCATTTGAATCGTAATACTCGGTCTTGGTGGGGATGAATGAATCTTTGTGGATCCACATCTTGTAATGAGCAAATTCCACCAGATCCGGTTTCTTGGGGGTATTCTTGAGAACGTAGTAGTTCTCGGTCGTCTCAACCAATTCGTGCGTATCCTCCTGCGTTCCCCGACCGGAAACATCTTCGTAGAAAAAGTGTGACCCGACAAAACTGGTTCGCTCGTCACTGGCAGCGATTCGTTTCACCAGGTCCAAGGCGGGCAGGTACAGCCACCGGTCGTCATCCGCACCAACATGTTTCCACACCATAAAGACGGTCTTATTCACGTCCGCGGGCCGATGAAAATAGACATAGTAATACTGTTCGCCACTTTGGGTCGCATCATCGTTTTCTTCGGCATCCAGGCGGAGAATCGTAAACTTGCGGTTTCGGGTCCGACCCTGTTTGTCGGTAATCGTCATGCCGACCAGTGCCCTTCCGTCTTTCCCCTGGTAATAGGCCATGTGGTTGCTCTTATCCACGATGACATCCACAGGAGGCACCTGAGCTTCCTGGGCAAAGATGGCACAGGGAACTAGAATCAGAAAAACCGCACCGATAACCCATGGGCAACACACTCGTATTACAAACATCATCCTTCTTCCTCCTAACTGCGACAGGATCGGCGTTTGGATGTCAACCAGCAGCTGAGCATCATGACGCCGATCACCCCGACGCTGATCCAGGTAATCTCCGTCCATCCCACGTCCAAAAACTGGCGAACATTGACGATTACCAAAGCCGCCGCCGTTACCGCAGCGACAACGCCGGTCCCCAGTTTACAAGTCGATTTCCGCTTCTCCGAAGCAGGAAACAACCAGCCTTCCAGCAAGCTAATGGCGGCAGGCAACACAAAGAGCGAAGCGACGCCGGCAGTGAACAAGATGGCCGCAATGAAGATTCCGACAGTCTGGTACGGTACCAGCGGCGCAAACAAGAGTGGGAGGAAGGCTACGCCCACCACAATCACATTCCGAGAGATCGCCCGGGCGGGTTCCCCAAAGACCTTGTCGATCGCCTCTTTCCAGCTTCCCGTCTTCGCACGGATCTCGCGGCTTCGGGACAGAAAATGGATCGCGTAATCCACTGCCAACCCGAGACTTAAAGAGGAAAGTACGGCCACGGGCATGTCGTAGTCTTTTCCGATCAAACCGATCGCCCCATAAATCAGGCCAATGGTTGCCAGTAAGGGAATCATGGAGAGAACCGCCCATAAGGCAGAACGATACAGAAATATCATCATCAGGAGCACAACCAGAAAACTCCCCAGAAAGGCTTCTATCATGCCGCTGACCATCTTGTCCTGCCATACCACGTTGATGTATGTGAGGCCGAACCAGTCGGCATCCAGTCGAACGGGGGCCTCTTTTTGGGAAAGGTAATCCTCCACCGCTTCGGCCAGCCGCTGCATATCCTGATTATCGCCGCTTTTCAACTGGTACCAGAGGTTTGCACGCTCATAATCGGGTGTTACCAAATGCCACAGGTCCTGCGGTCGATGGCTGTTTTGAAACGTAATCAGCGTTTGGGCCACGGCATCTGCGCTGTCGGGAATTGTAAACGCTTCCGGTTTGCCCAAAAAGAGCTCTCGATGAACCGTCTTTACGATGTCCGCCAGGGTATTGACCTTGCCGACCACTTGTGTCTCTCCCATGGCCTGCTGGAGTTCGTCTACATAGGTGAGCACGGCCGGTTGTTTGAAGACCTGATCACGAAGCTGCTCCCGGTCCAAGAAGAGGGCGGCCTCTTCCCAGGATTGGGCCTCCTCCCAAGCCACTTCGTCGTATCGTCGGTCCGCAAATTCGGAAAGTCGCTTCAATAAGGCATCTTTCGAGTCGACTCTCTCCACCCACTCATTCGCATTTTGAGCGAGGGTGGAAAAGACCTTCCGAGAACCTGCAACCTCTTCCAGTGCCTTTCCACGTTCATTCAGCCGCTCCGCCAGCTGGTCGGCATAGCTTTCCAGACCTTGCTCTTCCGGGGCATATGCGAACGTCAAATATGCCATGTAGGTTCCCCCGAAGTGTTCATTCAATATGCGATCAGCCACTCGGATCGGGTGCTCCCGTTCGAACCATTTTGTAGGATTGTCATTGACCTGGATTTTCGTAATTCCGTATACGGCGACGACAATGAGTATCAGCATGGTGGTCAGCACCATCCAAGGCCTGTGGTGCGTCCCTCTACCAATGGTGTGAAGGAACCGGCTCAACACCCCGGGTCGGGCGTCTATTCCCTCTTTTTCCTTCTCGGCCAGATCTTTCAACCACCGCTCCGGGAAGAGCATGATGGCTGCAGGAATAAAGGTAAGGGTCCAAACCCACGCCAGCATGACGCCAATGGAAACAAAAATGCCGAATATCTGTACCGGCGGAATGGGCGTAAGGGCCAGAGAGGCGAAGCCGGCGGTCGTTGTCAGGGAGGTAAAGAGAAGAGGCCAAAACAGGGTCTCCATGACCTCCATGAGGGTTTCTTCCCGATCCCCCACTTGGCGGTACCGGTCAAAGAACTCACTGATCACATGAATGTCATCCAGCACCTGGATGGGAATAATAAAGATGGGAATCATGGAACTCATGATGTGGATGGTATTGCCGCTGATGACCAGAAGGGACATGGTCTGTATAGCGCAAACGACGGCCAGGAGTACCGAAGGCAGCGTCAATATCACCTTGTGGAAAAACAGCAGCATCATCACAAAGATCACCAGCATGGCCAGGGGCGCGGAAATCGCCATCTGCTTAAACATCTGCACCCCGAAAGTGTCTTCGGCCACCGGAAGACCGGTAACCAAAAATCGCTCCGGTCCGTCGAATTCGGCGATCTTTTCCTCCAGCTTCTGGGATACCTTGTAACTGAGGTCCTTGGAGGTGAGGGGAATGTATAGGGCGACGGCCAACCCGTCTTCGGAAACCAGGGTGCCGTTCAAAAAGGGGATGTTCCGGGCATCGTCTCGAATGGTCAGGGCAGCTTCCTGGGTTTCCGGTGGTTTCTTCATCAGCCACTCGAAACGGACCTGCCCTAACCCGCCCTGTTTGATGTTGTCTACGGTTGAAGGAGCAATCAGATCGTTTACGACCACCCCGACGGTCTCTTCTCCATTTATTTCGCTCGGCCAGCGTAAGGTCTTGGCGTACTCGGTCAGTCGGTAGATCTTCTCAAGCGACTGGGGATTAAAAACACCGTGCTCGTGTTCGTCATTTACGACGCCGAGGACGATCATGTCATGAAGAGAAAAAACCTCCTTCATCCGGTCATGGAAAACCCGCGCCGGCTCGTCTTTCGGAAGCATATTTTCGGGATCCGTATCAACGCGAACCCCGTTGAGAGAAGGAAAGGTTTCCGGCCAGAAGGTGGGAAGAGCAGCGAGAACGGCTAGAACCAGCGTCAGCCCAACCATAATGAGAGCAACCCGAACCGGATATTGGATGGATATGCGTGCAATCGCTCTTCCAGGACTCATGAGCTGATTCCATAACCTTTACAAATGATTACAAGGGACACCCCCGACAGTAGGATACAACTCTACCGTTGACAATAGATTGGATCATGTACTTCTTGAGAGTTTTATTTCATACCCCGAAAACAGAGATTGCACCGACCGGGTTCGATTATTTCTCCAGCGTAAAGGATAACCTGTCCATCATCTCTTGTAGATTCTTGGACAGCTGCCAGCGGCCGTTGGCGAATACCCCGTAGTCCGCCCCGATCATGGCAGCCGCATAGCGGGTCGTATTGGCATAGAAGAGCCATTGCTCGACCCATTCTTTCTCAATGGCCTCGTTAAATATACTGTCATTTTGGGCCAGCCCTTTAGCGGCACCCTTCTCCCAAGCAGACAGCAGCACCTGCGTGGCGGCCAGCGTCATCTGATTGGTCATCGTGATGGCACTTTCGAGCAGCTCGTATTGACCATCCACCCAAGGCTTACTGTGACAGGTCCGGCAAATGGCCTTCATGGTGTCCTGTCTTTTTTTCTGCTCCGCCCCGTCGATGAGGAACTCGTCCACCGGTTCACCAGTCAGCTCTGTAGGAAGAGGTAGCCCCGCTGAATTGATGATGATGGACGTATCGGGAGACTTCGTTTGCGGATGGGCGTAGATGAGCCCCATAATCCGCCATGCAAGTCGGTCGTTCATCCGATGGGTCCGTTCCACAACCACTTCCCCATCACTGGTAACCAGAAGACTCACGTGGCATGTGGCACAGGTAGGTGCCGAAAAATCTTCTCCCACAGTCCAGGGTACGGCTGTAAAGTCCCACGTCTCATCCCCTCCCAATGCCCCATAAATATTGCCGTGTTTACTTACTTCATAAACCTTATAACCCGGCACATCCGGTCCTTTGTGACACTCGGAACAGGTGGCCGGTTTCCTGGCCATCTCAATGGCAAACTGATGCCGTGTATGACACGCAGAACACGACCCCTTGCTGCCATCCGGGTTGACTCGACCTACACCCTGATTGGGCCATCCCGAGAAAACAGGAAAGCGCATCGGTCCGTCGACGGTATCCCGAGTCTCCATTCCGGTCATCTCTACAACGGTACCATGACAATAATAACAGGAGTTGGATAAGGTCTTCGCATCCGGGTCTTGCACAGTAATCTCGCCGTCCGCGTAGTGGTGAACCCCATTCACCTGCCGCACGAGGTCACTGTAAACCGCGTTATGCTTCAGATTTCCGTGGGCGTGGGACATAATGTTCTCTTTATACTGCATCCGCTCCTCGGGATGACAAACGGCACAATCCTCCGGCGTAACCACCACATGTACCGGATATCCGTTGTGGTCGAACGTGTCTGGGTGTTTTTCCGGGTTCATCGTGTGGCATTCGGCACAACCAACGGATACATCCGCCAGGTGATCCGGCACCTCGTCGAACGAGACCCGACGCTTCAGGGTGATCATACTCTTGGCCGCCTTCGGCGTGGTCCACGCCATACGGCTTTTCTTCCAGTCCTCGACAATACCCGGGAAAACCCTCCGGTGACATTCAAGGCAGTCCTTGGTATCCTCACTGATGGGCAACCGCCGCCCCACTTCCGCCGAAACCATGGGCGGAAAAAGGAGCATTGCAAAGATAAACGTACAGACAGATTTCATCTCAAGCCACCTCAAGTTGTAAGATGCATCCACAATACTGCCAAATGGCCATCAATCCAGTTTTTCAAAATACTCTTTCTCTGCGCCGCACTTGGGACAGACCCATTCGTCGGGCAAACTTTCAAAAGCCGTCCCCGGTTCGACGCCGTTGTCGGGATCCCCTTCCGTAGGGTCATAAATATATCCGCATGGACATTCATATCTGCTCATTTTCTTCTCCTTTCTTCGTTCGTTCGTCGTCGCTTTTTTGCCAAATCGTATTTCCGCGGCAAATGAATCAAGCCTTAGAAGGCCATATCCGTCTTCCATTCCTCCCAGACTTTACCCACCAATTCCGGCCCCGGTTTTAACGTCGGCTTACCGGGCTCCCATCCCGAAGGTGTGGCTTCCGCACCACCGGTATTACGTACATGCTGAAAGGCCTGTACCTGCCGAATCAACTCGTTGACATTACGACCCACTGGTGGGGAAAGCATTTCCATGGCCTGTATCACGCCGTCCGGATCGATGACAAACCGGCCTCGAATGTCCACACCTGCATTTTCGTCATAGACGCCGTAGATGCGGCCGATTCTTCCACCGCCGTCCGACAGCATGGGAAAAGGAACCCCTCCCTTGACCATCTTGGACAGCTCATGATCCTGCCACATCTTGTGGACGAAGTGACTGTCCACACTCATGGAAAGGAGTTCGACGCCCAATGCCTGGATCTCGTTGTATTTGGAGGCGACCGCCGCCAATTCGGTCGCTCAAACAAAGGTGAAATCTCCCGGGTAAAAACAGAGACACACCCACTTTCCCAGATAGTCCGACAGTTTGATTTGCCCGAATTTTCCGTCTTGATACGCCGGTGCCTCGAAATCTGGCGCTTTTCCTCCCACTCTTGCCATGGACATCGGTCCCTCCTTCCTTTCTGCAGTCCGTGCAGCTGTTGTTCCTTCGGAAACTTCCCCCACGGCCCCGCCCGTGGGTTTTCCGCATCCGACTTTTAGTTCCTTCATTACACCAACCTCCCTCTCTTATCCGACATAAACAACCCACCCTCCGATTTTCCGTTTGCGGTCATCTGAAAAGTTCAAGTCACTGTTTCTGCCGGCCAATGGGTATCGATCCGGACTACGTTTGCTGTGAACTTGAGCATTCTGGATAACCGCATTTCCTTTTCCCGGTTTCACTACATATCTTCCCAAGAGATACAGCCAGAACAGCAATTCCTGATGGCTTCATCGACCGAATCTTCCGGGTATTCGGAAAGATCAATGACCTCAATGTAGCCGGCCTCGTTCCTTCTAAATATCTCTGGGCAGGTTTCCAAACAGGCCTCACAATCCGTACACTCCGCCATATCCACAACGGGAATTTTCATCGGTTGCTAATCCGCAGGAAGCCCATCCGCCACCTTTTGGGCCAAGTTGCGGCAAGCCTCTAGTCCTGCCGTATCGGGAAGGTAATGGATCTTCACCCCATCATCGATCCGATCAAACTTGGCGGCATCAAGTTCATTGTTGATCAACTTCACCGCCTCACCGCTCCACCCGTAGGATCCAAACGCGGCGGCGATCTTGTTTTTCGGCTTCAGCCCTTTCATGTACGTAAGGAAGTCACTTATCGTGGGGAAAAGCCCGTTGTTGATCGTCGGTGATCCCACAAGAATCGCCCCGGCGTCGAGTACTTCCGTGATAACGTCGCTCCGATGACAGCTTCGAAGGTGCATCGGCGTGGCATGCACCCCCAGACTGTTTAACGTCTCGGCAATCACCTCGGCCATTTTCTCCGTGCTGTGCCACATGGTGTCATAAACAATAACGGCCTTTCTCTTCGGCTTTTGCTCCGCCCATTCCACATACGCGCGGATGATCTTGGACGGGTCCTGTCGCCACATGATGCCGTGGTCCGGACAAATCATGTTCAGTTCGAGGCCCATTTCCGTGACCTTGTCCACCAGTTTTAGAATCAGATGGGAATAGAGCAACAGGATATTGGCAAAGTACTTTTTGGCGTGGGGCATGATGGCGTCGCCGATCTCATCGTCAAACCGCTCCGGCCCCGCATAGTGCTGTCCGAAGGCATCGCTGGAAAAAAGAATCTTCTCTTCGTTCACATAAGTGAACATGCTGTCCGGCCAGTGAAGCATCCGGGTCTCCATGAAGGTCAACGTTCGCTTTCCCAACGACAAGGTTTCTCCGTTCTCCACCGCCTTGTAATTCCATTTTTGCGGGTAGTGTTTGGAGAGATTCTTGTGTCCCATCTTGGAACAATAGAGCGGTTTGTCTTCTCCAATGCGGTGCATGACCCTGGCCAGCCCCCCGGAGTGATCCATCTCCGTATGATTGCTGATCACATAGTCGATCTTGCGAGGATCGACAAGTTGACTGACCCTGTCGATGAGGTCATCACTAAATTCCCTTTTCACCGTATCGATGAGTGCGATTTTGTCGTCCATCACCAGAAAAGCGTTGTACGTTGTTCCTTGTTTGGTGGAATATCCGTGAAAATCCCGAATATTCCAGTCAATGGCACCAACCCAGTATATGTTCTCTGCAATCTCCATTGGATCCATAACCAATCTCCTACTTCGCTGGGCCCCGGTAAACGCCCCTCCATCATCGGACGTTGGCGCCGGAGCCAAATCGATTTACCTCTCTACGCGCCCGTATCAAAAGTTCACAACCGGCTTTGCATACGTAGACCGGTGGAACATCCATGGATCATGCCGCTCGGTTCTCCTCAGAAGGATAGAGTTCCGATTCCAGCCAATTTCGCACCGGCTCGGTTACGGGAAATACGCCCCTCAGATGGGAAACCGAGTGCAGGAACGTTTCCTGCAACGTCTCGGGCATATCTAGTTTCGCCATTTCCACGGCCTCGTCGGAATTTCGCCGGATGAGATAGATCTTCGGCGGATTCTCCCAAGTGTTGACCACGAAATAGAGCGATACATCGTTCTTCGATATGATTTTCCGTCTGCCGGCGGCCGGGTTGTTTCCCCATTCAAGATACAACATGACCGCATCCTCCGGCGTCATGTCCCAATCAATCACACTGAGCAATTCTCGACGTTTTCGCAGTTCATTCAGATCCATCATGGTTACTGTCCTTTCCACAGCCCGTGAACGTTACAATATTCCCGAGCCGTGATTTGAGTTGCCTCCACGTTGAAAAGGGCTTTCGGTTCGTCACCGGGATTCAAGAATTGCCGATAGGCTTTGCCGTCTGCAACCAGCTCAATCCATTCAATGTAGTGCTTCTCCTCCATCGGATGGGCTACACTTCCCACACTGACCTCTATGCCCCCGATGGTATGCTCGATCACCGGAACATGCTTTTCCTTGGCAGCATCCACCGTATTTTCTTCCAGAAGGTTCATCGGTTGGTTACAACAAACCAACTCCCCGGCTCCCGTATGCAGCACCTCGACGATATTTCCACACACCTCACACTTGTACACCTGCAGCCGTTCCGTCATCTTTCTACCTCCTTCGTCATAAAGATTTGCATTATTTCTGTTTCCACTTCTTCAAAGCGTTTCCATTCTCTTCTGTGGCAGGCCCTGCCTGGGCTTCCTATTCCCGCCACCAGCCCTTTTTCACGTGGGCCTCTTTTTCCGCTTCGGCGAGTTTCCGGATTCGGTAGGCGGAGTCCCTGAGCACGCCGTACAAAATGCCACATCCATCGTCTTCCCTGACCTCGTCTCCTTCGTCGGAGAGTTGAATCATCTCTTCCACCAACCGAAACGTCTTCTTGATGGCTATGTCACATGGCCGCATCATCCGCTCCCCAATGTCGAGCAATCATTATCATCCATAGAATAACAAGGGTCGTGCCAAGCCAAACGGATGCGATGCATATAAATGAAAATCAGTCAGTTACGCCTAAACCATGTGTGAAAAAGAGGTCGAGGTCATGAGACAGGCAACCTGAGACACTTGTACCACAATACGCACAGAAACTCGGTTTACCAGGAAAAGTGTCTCAGGTTATATTTCGACACACTAGTGTATCAAGAAACAGTTCGGCTGTTGTGAGAAAGAAAACGATAGAGGGTCGCCCGGCCCACTCCCAAGATTCTCGCCGCCTTCGCCTTGTTTCCCCCGGCTTCGGCAAGCGCCGCCCGAACCCCTTCGGCATCCAGTTTTGGAGATGGCCCCGGTTTGGTGTGCCGTTTTCGCATGGCAGGCGGCCTCCCATGGGGGGTCTGTTGCCCCTGCAGTCGCCATTTGATCAACTCTTGGGGTAAATGATCCCGCCGAATGACCCGCCCTTTGGAACGGACCAACGCAAACCGGACGGCGCTTTGGAGTTCGCGCACATTGCCTGGCCACGGGTAACGCTGCATGAGGGCCATGGCCTCTTCGGAGACACCGGCCCCGACCTGTTGCCCCTCATCGCGAGCCTGTTCAAAAAAATGCTCGACCAAAAGGGGAATGTCTTCTTTCCGTTTTCGGAGGGGCGGGACATAAATGGGAACGACGTTGACCCGATAGTAAAGATCGCGCCTGAACTTGCCCTGCTCGACTTCCTCTTTTAAATCCCGGTTGGTTGCACTCACCAGTCGCACATCCACGGCCGTTGGTTTCTCTGCCCCGACCCGTTCGAATCGCCCCTCTTGAAGCACCCGAAGCAACT
>Ga0207797_1000563_pt1 | contig 28648 bp, 20 predicted proteins | sample PRCRCaboRojoPR_6_FD_187275 | JGI IMG/M metagenome (GOLD analysis project Ga0207797, IMG submission 187275) | Marine sediment microbial community from Cabo Rojo, Puerto Rico - PR CR 10% Liquid 1 (SPAdes) | ecosystem: Environmental > Aquatic > Marine > Coastal > Sediment | place: Cabo Rojo, Puerto... | reverse complement strand
GATACCGGAGAGGTCATGACCACGGTGGCCGGAGGGGTGGTGACGCTCTCCGGGACCGTGGCGTCCACCTTCCTCAAGGCCCGGGCTGACCGGGTGGCATCCCGGGTGGAAGGAGTCCTGGAAGTCAGGAACCTCCTCCAGGTGGTGGACGACACCGACCCCCTCATGGACGAGCCCTACGTGGACAACTATGACCCGGACGCCTTCGTGTGGTCGGACTTCGATCCTCCCTATACCGAGCTCTCCGACGCTGCCCTGGAGACCTCCATCGAGAACGAGTTCTTCTGGAGCCCCTTCGTGGACGGGGACGATGTGGACGTGAGCGTGGAGGACGGTGTTGCCACCCTCACAGGCACCGTGGACAGCCTGGCCGAGCGGAGGGACGCCACGGAAAACGCCTACGAGGGGGGAGCCGTGCGGGTGGACAACGAGCTGGAGGTCCGCTAGCCGAAAAGGGAAAGCCCTTCCTGAACCGGAAGGGTCCCTTCGAGACGGAACGGACGCACCTGGAGACGGAAGGTGGAGCCATGTTTTTTCCCGAGTTCATCACCGCCCTGATCATGGGCCTCATCCTGGCCGTGATCTTCGCCCTCATCTTCAACCGCCCCGGACCCTGGGGAGGGTTCTTCTGGTTCTTTCTCATCGTGTTCCTGGGAGCCTGGGCCATCGGCACCTGGGCCACGCCAGCGGGACCGATTCTCTGGGGCGTGGCCTGGCTCCCCTTCTTCTTCGGCGCCCTGGCCGTCGCCCTCCTCCTGGCAGCCGTTGCCGAACCCAGGCCCCGGCCCGCCACACCCGAAACCGAACCCGCCGAGGAGGTGGCCCTGGGAGTCTTCTTCTGGATCCTCATCCTGGTCCTGGTGGTGGCCATCGCCATGGGGAGCTGGTGAGGACCCTCACACGAGCCTGGAACGCTACTCTCGTTGCCGAACGTGAGGGCCCGTGACCCGACAACCTTCACGGAACCTCTTTGTCGAGACCTCTAGAACTTCACCATCAGAACTTCACCATCAGAACCTCACGAAAGGACACACACCATGTCAGTCGCCAAAGTCATCGAGATCTCCGCCGAATCCGACAAATCCTTCGAGGATGCCGTCCACCAGGGCATCGAGCGGGCCTCCCAGACCGTGGACAACATCCAGGGTGCCTGGGTCAAGGAGATGCAGGCCAAGGTTGAGAACGGGAAGATCAGCGGCTACCGGGTGGACATGAAGGTCACCTTCATCCTGGGAAGCTGAACGATGCCCGCCGGCCCCCGGGGATCCCCCCCGGGGTGTCCGGCCATCCTCCATCCTCGACGGATCTCCTGAGGCCTCCCCCCGGGGGCCCTCTCATCCATTTATTCCTGGAGAGTCAGCCGGCTCTCCCCGCAGGTCCTCCATCATCGCCATCATCGCCCGATACCCCTCCTCCACCAGGGAGGGGATGTCCTGCATCTCCGATCGACTGAATCCCTCCAGATCCGGGGTGACCACCACGTCCGCTCCCGTCACCTTCGGCCGCGCGGCATTGGCCAGGGCGATGTCCAGGGCGTTGGAGAGGACCTCTATGAAATTCCGGGGCCGATGGTAGGTCCGGCCCATGTGAACGTCCACCACCACGATGGTCTCCACCCCCCATGCCTGCAGAGGCGAGATGGGGAGATTCTCCACCAGGCCCCCATCCACCAGGAGGCGCCCGTCCAGCTCCATGGGGATGAAAACCCCGGGCACACAGGCGCTGGCCGTGGCGGACTCCGCCACCGGTCCTTCCCGCAGGACCACTTTCTCTCCCGTGGAGATGTCGGCGGCTACCAGGGCGAGGGAGAGGGGGGCATCTTCGATGCGGGCTTCTCCCACACGATCCCTCAGGGTCTTCACCAGGCGGTCCATGGAGAGAAGGCCCAGGCGGGAAGGGTGGAACCGGGTCACGTCGGGCCAGCGAAGCTCCTCGGCCATGGCCTCGATCTTCGCTCCGGAAAAGCCGAAGGCGTAGAGGGATCCCACCAGGGCTCCCATGCTGGTGCCGGTGAGATGCGTGACCCGGATTCCCTGGTCGTCCAGGGCCTTGAGGACACCGATGTGGGCCGCCCCCAGGATGGCGCCCCCGCTCAGGGCCAGCCCCAGGCTTCCGGCCATCAGCCCGCCTCAGGACCGGCTTCTGCCCGTTCCTCCATGACGATCCAACCCACCTCCTCCAGGATCTCCAGGTAGCCTGCCACCTGCTCCAGGGTGGGATCGTAGGGGGTCCAGGCCACCACCCGGTCCCGGATCGCAGCCACGGAGCGCTCTCCGTTCACCCAGTCCAGGATGGCCCCGGTCTCACGGTCCGAGAGGCCCAGCTCGTCCAGGGCCCCGGGGTGCTCCCGGAACCACTCCCGGGCCGGCTCGTACCGGCTCAGGTAGAAGACCTTACCCTTCACCGCCGGGCTGATGGCGGGAACCATCTCGGCGTATCGACCCTCCCGTGTCGTTCCCGGCCCCGTCCCCGGCGATTCCGCCCGCTCCCTTCCCTCCGGCGCCCCGGCGGCCAGGACGTACTGCCTCAGGGCCTGACCGTAGGCCGTCCAGTCCGCCACCTCCGCCGCCACCAGGGCCCGAGCCCGATCCGAGCCCGAGTGCACCTGGTGCACGGACCGGAGGGCGTCCTTCTCCCGCTCCACCGCCGAGGCTACCAGGTTCAGAGCCCGGGCCAGGGCCCCCTCTTCCACCTCCTCCCCGGGCTCCTCGGTCTCCAGCATCTCCAGGGCTCGGGGAAGCCCACGCTCCGCCACCCGGGCGTACCCGAAGGAGGAGACGGCATCCAGGAGGTCCGGCACCATGGCGTCCGTGAGGTGGGCGGAGGCCCAGGCCGTGGTGGCCCCGATGAAGGCCACCCGGAGCATCTCCGTGGGATCGGCGTTCTCCGGCAGGTCCTTGTCGGCGTGGTACCACTGGTCGGGCCAGGTGAAGAACTCGATGCCCGGCACCCCTACCACCGGGTTGTTGAAGACAATGTGATCGCTCCCTCCGGTGGCCTCGTGGATGAAGAAACGGAAGGCATCCCGGGACCCGTTCTTCTCCACCATGGGCCGGGGAAAGTACTGGCCTCCGGGTCGCCCCCGGGGAGAGTCCGGCAGGTAGACGATGTCGTTGGTCCTCCACACGTAGCTCAGGACGGCATGGGCCAGGCCGTCGTAGAAGGAGGCCAGCCGGGGCGGAGTCTCGCTCATGGTGAAGACGGAGTTGTTCCGGCGCAGACCCTCGCTGACCATATCCATGTTGATGTTGACGGCCAGGGCATCCACCAGCTCCGGATTTCGGCGAAGGAACTCGTAGGTGCCGCTGATCTCCTGGGGCCAGATGAAGTGGAGGCTCCGCCGGGGCCGGGGAAGCCGGCCGGACTCCACCAGGTGGTGGAGGGTCCGGAGGATCTCCAGCTGGATGGCCGGACCTCCCAGGTTGTCGTTCGTTCCCCGCTTCACGTATCCCTCGAACAGGTGGGCGGTGAAGACCACTCCCTTGGCCTCGGGCTCCGTGCCCGGCATCCAGGCGTAGACCGTCTCGTAGCGGTCCGGGTAGCTTTCCACCACCGTCCGGGCCCGGACGGTGACGGGCAGGCCCCGCTGAACGTCTTCCAGAAGCCGGGTCCACTGCCGCCAGGAGACGGTGAGGCCCAGCCGGAGGTTCTCTCCCTCGCCGTAGCTCCCCCGGGCATAGACCACCTGGTCCGGGTCCAGGTACCGTTCCCGGGCATTGAAGCTGATGACGGCCCGGACCCCGGCCTGGTCCAGGAGCCGGTAGAGCTCCCCTCGGGGGTGGGACCACATGAGGAGGATCGCCCCCCGGTAGCGGTCCGGCTCCGCCTCCACCAGGGTCCGAAGGAGGTCCATCTGCTCGCCGGATGCCTGGGGAACGTAGACCAGGGGTCCTGTCACTTGGTCCGTTCGGGAGCCCCGGGCCACCAGAGCCGGATCGTCGGGAAGCCGAGCCAGGAGTCGAGCTCCCGAGGGCGTTTCCTCCCCGGACCCGGGCGCCGTGCCGGGCCCCTCCTCCCACACCCACAACTCCGCCTCCAGGGGGTAGTCGAAGGTCCCCTCCGCCGGATGGCGGTCCAGACGCACGGTCTCGATGCCGTAGTCCCGGACCATCTCCAGGAGACGGGCGGACTCGTAGAAGTTCGTCTCCCCCACCAGCTCCGCCTCGGTGCGGAGCCAGGGAGCGCCGCCCAGGGCCATGAGGTTGTCGAAGGCCCGTTGGCCGCTGACCTCGTTGGCGAACATCTCCAATGTCTGCACCGGGAGAGGTGTCTTCAAAGGGTCTCCCGAGAGGGGATCCTGGGCCTGGAGGGGAGTCCCGGGACCCGACAGAACCAGGGCCGCGATGAGCCAGGTGATGAGGGAGACGAGAAAGGGCAAGGAAGAGGAGGCCCCGGAGCAGGGGGCGCCGGCGCGGCAAAGGGGACGTGGGGGCATGGTATGACTCCTGATGGATCGTGTTCTCTCCGGGAGCCAATCTACAACGACGGGCCTCGAGAAGCCCGGGGGGATCAGGGGCCGGAGCCGGAGAGCCCGGGCCCGGGAAAAGGCCGGAGCCGGAAGGCCCGGGCCTCGCAAGACGCCGGAGAGATCCCCCGAAATCCCTACCCTCCTCCCACCCCATGGTAGATGTCCTTCCCCTTCCCTTCCCCCCATTCTGAAGGAGGATCAAACCACAGGAAGGACAGCCGTCCATGGAGCAAGAGACGATGGAGCCCGGAGAGGAAACGGGAGGAAGGGACGCCCTGTCCCGGTGGCCCTGGACACGGAGCCTGGCCATGGCCGGGGAGGGAACCCTCCTGGAGGTGGAGGAAATCCTCTTCGGCCGGACGGAAGCGTACTGCAGGCGACTGGGCATTCGCCCCGGATCCCGACTCGTTTGCATGCGGAACGACCAGGACGGGGTGGAGGTGAGCCTCCCGGGAAACAGGAGCTCACGGCTGGAGCGGGACTACGCCTGGTTCGTCCTGGTCCGTCTCGGCTGAGGGAGAGCTGTTCGCTCCATCCCCGCCTTCTGAGGAACAACACCCGCCGGCGCCCCGTTTCTCTCGGTGTCGTCCGGCCCGCAGAGGCCGGTGAGGGGGCTTCTGAGAAACGGGCTCACCCAGGTTTCTTCCCTTAGGGCCCCCGCCCCACGGGCGCGGTGACGAGCCTTCACGCTGGATCTGCCGGGTCAAGACCACCCGGTGCCCGTCACTTCCCTTCCAACTCCCGACCCAGCGCCAACCGACTGGGTGCCGCCCGCTGCAGCCGCAGAAGCCGCACCGCCTCCCGCCGGTCGCTCACCCGGAGCTTCTTCAGGATCTGGTGGACGTGGCTCTTCACGGTCCCCTCGGACACATAGAGGCGCTTTGCCGTCTCCCGGTTCGTCAACCCCTTCTCCAGGAGCTCCAGGACCTCCCTCTCCCGCTTCGTCAGGCTCGCCAGGAGGTCCGGGTCCAGGCCCCGATCCCGGATGAGCTCGGCCAGCTCGGAAACCCGGATGGCCATGAGGTGCTGGAGACGGAGGGGAAAGACGGCCTCCCCCCGGGCGATGAGCCGGAGGGAAAGGCGGAGTCCTTCCACGGAGAAATCCTCCAGGGTGAACCCCGTGGCCCCGGCCTCCAGGAAGCGGAGGATGATGGCCTCGTCCGGGGGCAGTCCCGTGACCACCACGTGGGGGGTACCCTCGGGATGGTGCTCTCGCATCCATCGGCACACCTCCAGGACATCCTCCGAGGGAAGGTGGCTCGTGACCACCACGAAATCCACGTCGTCGGCCGAGACCACCTGCTCCACTTCCTCGGCCCTGGTAGCGTTGGCCACCACCTGGAAGTCCCCGGCGCCGGAGAGGGCCCGGGCCATGGCCTGGCAGGTGGAGAGGTCCCGGTCCATGATCAGGACCCGGAAGGGCTCATGGTTCCTGCCCCTCCGCTCCTTCCCTCCGCCGCCATTCTCCTCCGGGGCTCCGGGAATCGATGGGGCATCCGCCTGGGATGCCCCCTGCCACAGCCGCTGCTCCCCGGTCCATTGCTTGGGAGGGGAGCCGGCCAGCTCCTCCAGGCGGCCCAGACCCCCCGAGAGGTGGATGAACTCCTCCAGGAGAGAGGTGACGGCGTTCCAGACCTCCGCCGGATCTTGGCGGCCCAGACGCCTTCCCAGCCCTCCGAAGTAGGGATTCCCCTCCAGTTCCACAGGCAGCTCCTCCAGCACGTTGTAGCCCCTCACCGTCCGGGCGTGGGCATGAGCCAGGATTCCCCGGTATCCCTTCTCCCCCACCAGGGGGCCGAACCGGGCCCGGAGGCCGCTGAAGATCCTCTCCACCGCGGCCCCCGTGGCGGAGGCCGACGATGGGTCCGCCCCATGGGCCACCAGGAGGCGCACCGCCTCCCGACGAGCTGCGCCCCCGGAGTCGGAACCTGACCGTTCGGAACCTGACATGTCGGCACTTCTCCTGGAACGGCTCTCACCGAGAATACCCCGCTGTTCCCATACGGCATGATACTACCTGGGCCGGGTGAAGGAAAAGGGTAACCGCGACCTGCTCCTCCTTTCGTCTCTCCCGAAATCTCCACCCGGGATCCCTACCCATGTGGATATCCCAACGCCCCGCCCCTGGGCAGACTGTTGATAAACCCTCGAGATGCGGGAGACCCACCATGGAGAGCACCACGGAAAGCACATCGGATTGGCCCTGGAGCGAGACCCTGGCCCTGGCCGCCCACGGAGACCTCATCCAGGTGGCGGAGATCCTCTTCGGCACCATCCGGGATCACCTCTGGGAGATGGGAATCGAGAAGGGCTCCGTCGTGGAGTGCCTGGACAATCGCCCCCAGTGGGTCCTGGTCCAGTTGGCGGACGGCGGGAGGCGGAAGATCACCCGGGACTACGCCTGGTTCATCTGCGTGGAGCCGGCCCGGAGGAGTTCTGACCCCTCGTGAGGACGACTACGGCCATCCCGGCCCCCAGAAGGGCCATGAGGAGGTCCGTCACCCCGTCCCAGAGGAAGGGATCCAGGAGGTGGGGAGGGTTCACCCGGATCCGCTCCTCCACCATCTCCCCGATCTCCCAGAGCACGGAGACGGCCAGGGTCCCCACAATACCGATGGCCCGGGTACGGTCCAGAGAACGGGTCCTCTTGCTCCGTCGAACCAGAAGGATCCACGTCCCGGCCAGGGCCCATCCGGAAAGAAAGTGGATGAGGAGATCCACCGGGGGGTGGGTCCGGTAGAGCTCCCGGAGGCGGGCTGTCACCTCCACGCCCAGGAAGAGGATCCAGAGGAGCGCTGTCGTCAGAGCCAGCCGAAACACGGCTCACTACCCCCCGGTAGGAAGGGGCCAGAGGGTCCGGTGGGAGAGATTCGCCTCCACCGCTCCCCGGGTCCTCCATACCGGCCGCATCCGCTGCTCGCTGAAGAGCCCCAGCTGGTCCGTCCGGTGAGGTGAGCCGGGCTGGCTGCTGTTCCCGTAGCCCAGGACTGCCCGGGCCCGGATGGAGTCCCCGAACTCCACGGCCATGACGAAGCTGTCCCCTCCGGTGAGCTCATGGGTGAGGCCGTCCGCCGTCGGCTCGTACCAGGCGGCCCGGAAGATCCCCAGGGGATCGCCGTGGCCGTTGGCGGGCAGATCCACGGTGTCTCTTCGCAGACGATGCACCTCCCCGAAGGCCACGTTCAGGGCCCCGTGCCGCGCAAGGGTCGTGTCGGCGGCCCCTTCCAGGAGGCGGAGAGCCAGGTCCGGCTCCTCCAGACCGTCCGGGGTGGCCATGGGCTCCTCCAGGCTCCAGCCCTCCGCCCAGGGATCCCTCCGGGTCTGGTCGTAGAGAGCCATGGCCCAGTGGAGGAAGAGCACGGCACCCCGGCTGTCGGCGTCCGTTCGCCGGTCCCACCCCTCCAGGACCCGGGCGGCCCTCCGGGACTTCTCGCTTCCCCGGTTCCGGGCCAACGGCAGGAGATCGTCCAGGAGGCGGTCCGCCATCTCTACCCGGGTGGAGTGCTTGTAGGCTACCATCTCCCGGAAGCTCACCGATTCGTCCTCCAGGAGCATGCGAAGGGACCGGTGGGCCCGAAGGTGCATGAACTCCCTCACCATGTAGGGGGGATAGAGGTCCGGATCCATGACCGGCGGTCGTGGCAGCGTGGTGGTCCAGGGATGATCGTTGGCGTTCTGCAGCCACCCGGAGGCCGGATCCGCCACCCGGGGCAAATCCTCGTAGGGGTGGTAATCCGTCCACAAGGTCTCCACCACGTCCCCCGGAACCGGACCGGCCCAGTAGGCGTCGTCCCCCCGGCCCCTCACCGGAACCAGGCCGTTGAAGAGGTGCATGATGTGGCCCTCCCCGTCGGCATACATGGTGGTGAACATGGGCAGTTGAAGAGCCCTCATGGCCCCTTCGAACTCCTCCAGGTTCTCGGCGCTGAGCATGTCGTAGTACTGGCGAATCACCTGAGACCGATCCAGTCCCGCCACCCTCAGGGCGTACGCCTTTCCCTCTTCCCGTCCCACCACGGGCCCGTGGACCGAGCGCTGGACGGTCAGGGGTAGGGCCTGGAGGGTACCGTCCTCCTGCCGGACCCGGAGGGTATCCACCGTGGTCTCGAAGGGGCGAACCTCCCCACCAAACAGGTAGCCCCCCTCCCCCAGTGTGAGCTCGTAGAGGTCGGCCCCATCGTACTGATTCACCGTGTGGGTCCAGCCCAGGTGATCGTTGAAGCCCACCGTGACCAGGGGCATCCCCACCAGGGTGGCGCCATAGGCGTCGAAGTCCGGACCCGCCAGTTGGACCTCGTGCCAGAGGAAGAGATCCTCCCAGGGAAGGTGGGGGTTGGCCAGGAGCATGGCGTGGCCGCTGGCCGAACGGCCCGGCCCCACGGCCCAGGCGTTGGAACCGGGCACCCCGGGGGCCGAAGGCGTTCCCTCCACGGTCCCCTCCGGGGCCTCGCCCAGCATGGCGTCCATCTGGCTCCGCCGCAGGCGGGACGGCACCAACCCCGGGGAGGAAACGAAGGTGTAGTGGATGGCCCGCAGATAATGCGCCATAACGTCCCCGGGCTCCACCGGCAACACGACCCGCACCTCCTGGGCCAGGGCCTCGGGGTTCTCCCGGGCAAAGACGTTCATGCCCTCCACGAAGGCCTCCAGGCACTCGTACATCTCCTCGTCCTGGGTTACGTACCAGGCCTCCCCCCGCTCCGGGATTCCGTGGGTCCGGACCCACAGGTCGGATTCCAGGTACTCCTCCCCCCAGTACTCGGAGGCCCTCCCCCGGGCCTGGCCGTACAGGCGAAGGATCAGATTCCCGTGGCTCTCCATCTGGGCCCACCCCTGGGCCTGGAAGAGCTCCGTGCGACTCTCGCTGAAGATGTGGGGCACCCCGTAGGTGTCCCAGAGAATCTCCGTCGCCGGAGGCTGGCAAGCCGGGAGCAAGAGGGGGAGGAGGAGGAGGACGAGAGGCCCCAGGGGAAAGGAGGACGGCCGCGATGGGGGCCGGGGAGGGAGTCCGGGAACACCGGCGCAGCTTCGGCGCAGCGGGAAACGCGACATGGCTTCAACCTGGCAGAGGTCCTGAACGGGACAGCGCTCCGAGAAGCCTCTCGGTGAAGCGCTGCAACGGAGCGCAGCCTGGATCCTGGAGCCGTAGCGCTCGTGACGGGGCTCGCCCCTTCGGTCAATAGCTGGTAAAGGGGCTCGCTGATTTCCTCAAGTCAAGTTCTGGAAGAAGGGCGGGCGTCGGGCTTATCTTGTTTGGTGTCGGCTGGCAGTGTCTGAGCCGCCGGGGGCGGGTAGCCTCCCGCCGTCCCGGTTCATTCACGGAGGAGGAGAAGCATGCCCACCTACGATTACGTCTGTCAGAAGTGCGGACACACCTTCCAGCGCATCGAGAAGATCACGGAGCACGGCAAGAAGAAACCCCGGTGCCCCGAATGCAAGAGCCCCCGGGTGGAGCAGACCTTCACCTCGGTCTTCGTGAAGACCAGCAAGAAGAGTTGACGGAACCAGGGGGCTCCCGGCCGCCCCTCCGGGAGTTCCCCTTGCCCCGTCCCACCTCACACCGCCCTCATCCCCCCGGACGCCTGCAGCGCGTCGGCAATCTCGCGAAGCTCCGCCACACGTCCTCTCAACGGCGCCGGAGGTCGTTGCTGAGCCGGTGGGCCCGACGCAAGGGCTCGGAGATCCGGTAGCGGGGACTCAGCCTCAGGACCAGGGCCTCGGCCGTGGCCAGGTCCATGCGGTGACCGATGGACACGTAGACCGGCCGCACCCCGGTGCGAGTGCGCAGGACCCGGCCCACCACCTCGCCCTCGTGGATCAGGGGCACGCTGCTCCCCCGTTTCTTTCCGAGCTCGCCGTGCTCCCCCACCAGGATGGACTTGGCCGCGCCCACGGACGGAACGCCCAGGAGGAGTCCGCCGTGACATGCCAGTCCGAATCGCCGGGGATGAGCCAGGCCGTGGGCGTCGAAGATCAAGGCGTCGGGACGGACGGAGAGCCGGGCCCAGGCCGCCGCCAGGGGAGGAAGCTCCCGGAAGGAGAGGAGCCCGGGAACGTAGGGGAAGGATACGGGAACGGAGGCCGTGGCCCGGTCCACGGTCTCCAGGGTGTCCACGTCCACCACCACGATGGCGGCGTGGCCCGTGTCCCGGCCACGGACCACGGAGAGATCGGCCCCGGCCATCCGCTTCGGGTTGAAACCCCTGGGGGCCTCACGGATCACCCGGTTCCGAAGACGGAGCTGGAGGTCCCGGGCTTGGGCGGGGGAAAGACGGGAAGAGGGGAGGAGGGAGGGAGAGGCCGAGGCCTCCCGAGATGCCGGATCCTCCGGTGGGTCCGGTTCCCTCACTCCTCGTCCCCCTCCCGGGCGAATCGCCTGTAGAGGAGCCAGGTCCCCAGGAAAGCCCCCAGGAGGAGGGCCGCGGGAATCACCACGGTCCACAGGACCCCCCCGATGGGCGGAGCAGCCGGCAAGGGTTCCATCAGTCCTCCTCCTCCTCTCCGTGGCGTTTCTTCCAGCCGTACCAGGCCAGGGCCATCCCCAGGAAGGACGCGGCGTAGGCGATGCTCATGCCGATGACGGTCACCAGGCCCTCATCCATGGCTTCCTCCTCCCTCCCTCTCCCACCGGACGGCCCGCTCCAGCTCCTCCAGGTACCGGGCCTGTCGCTCCTCGTACTCCGCCGACACCGCCCGGAGCTTGGGATCGATGACCCAGTAGATCACCCCGGTGCCCACCACGGCGGACAGGGTCAGGAGGATACCGCCGGGCCGGAGGAGCAGCAGGGAGGCCACGCCGATCATGAAGCAGGCCATGACCAGGGGCGACAGGATGATGGCCACCCAGTCCTCCCGGGTCCAGGCCTCGGCCTCGGCGGCGGTCCAGGTGCGCTTGATGAGGGGCCGGGATCCGGCCACGCCCACCCCCCGGACCCCGCAGGCTGTGTCCTGCTGGATGAGCCCTCGGCGCACCGCTTCCCTATGCACCGGGCCCCACCACCCCAGGGGTCGGGTCTGGAGGTAGTAGCGAATGAGGTGGTCCATGTCTTCCGGGGCCGTCAGGAGGGTGGCCGGCAGGAAGATCACCGCCCCCAGCCCCATGAGGAGCCAGAACTGGAGATAGTCCGGAAGAGGAGGGAAGACCCCGAAGGCCGGAAGCACCCAGACCACCAGCCAGGCCACCCCAAGGTTCGCCATCCACGCCGAGAGGTACCCCCAGGCGTTGAAGCGCCACCACACCACCTGGAGGATGTTGGGGAGCCAGATGCCGGCCATCATGAGCCAGAGGGCGAAGATGAGCCACTGGGTGATCTCCTGCATCATCATCCCGTAGAAGAAGGAGCCCAGGAGGAGGACGGCGGTGGCCAGGCGGCCCACCCACACCAGGGTCCTCTCGTCGGCTCGGGGCCGGATGTAGCGCTGGAAGAGGTCCCGGGTGAAGTAGAGGGCCCCCAGGTTCAGGTGGCTGGAGATGGTGGAGAGGTGGATAGCCAGGATGGCGGCAAAGAAGACGCCCACGAGCCCGGCGGGAAGGAGCTCGAAGCCCAGGCGGAACCATCCCAGCTCGTAGTCCGCCGCGTCGGCGATCCCCGGGGCCAGAACGAAGAAGGCCAGGATGCTGGCGGCCCAGAAGCCGTTCCGGATGAGGGTGACGGCGCCCCCGGCCCAGATGCCGTAGGAGGCGTCCCGAACCGATCCCGCCGACTGGATCCGTTGGGCCTCCGGGTACCAGTCGATGCTCGTTCCCATGCCGAAGCCCCCCACCACGGCGATGACGAGCATGGTGAGGAACCAGGCGGCGGGAAAGTCCCCACCGAAGAGGCCCGTGAAGGCGAAGGGGTCCATCCGCCAGGCCTCCCCCATCTCCACCAGGCTGCCGGCCAGCTCCCCGGGCCCTCCCACGGCGGCGATCCCCACCAGCGAGACCACGAGAATGGCAAAGATGGCCACGATCCCCTGGAGGAAGTCCCCCATGACCACTCCCCAGTAGCCCGCCACCAGGGTGTAGGCCGCCGTAATGAGGGTGGGGACCACGAGCCCCACCCACACGGGCCAACCGAAGACCAGGGCTCCCACCTTCCCCATGGCCATCCCCACCCACCCCAGGATGAACATGTTCATGAACACCTGCCACCCGGCCATCCACCCCCGGAGGAGCTCGGCCCCCAGACCGCCGAAGCGCATGATCTGCCACTCGGCCTGGGAGTAGGCCAGGGAGCGCCGGAAGATGCGGGCGGACACGAAGGCGCCGATGGCCGTCCAGGCAGAGAAGAAGGTGTACCACAGTCCCCGGAAGCCGTGGGCGTAGATCACTCCCGTCACCCACATGGGTGTGTCGGTGGCCGTGTGGGTGCTGAATACGCTGGAGGCGGGCAACCACCAGGGCAGACGCCGTCCGGCCAGGAAGAAATCGGACTCGGAGCGCCGGGCCAGGCGGTAGAAGAAGAACCCTCCGCCCACCATGAGAAGGAGAAAGGCCCCGGCCCAGAACCAGTCCAGGGGGGTGAATCGGATCAAAGGGCCTCCAGAGAAGGAGGAATGACAGGGACCCGGTCGGAAGACGCCGCTGAAGCTAGGAGGGGGGGCCACAGGGGACAACACGGATCCCCTTGCACTCATCCCCCTGTTCCTTCCGGCCTGCTGCTGTAAAGTTGTGGGGGTGCGACACTTGAGGTCGGCTGCGGCCGGGCCTCGTTTCACAAGGAGAAACCGACGTGGCTGATCATCTTGCCGCCCTGGGCATCGGTGCCTCGTCCGACGAGGAGCGCCGGGAACAGGTGCGTAGCATTCTCAAGCAGGCCCAACCCTACTCCCAGCGGGCCGACGGCATGACCCTGCGCTGGAAGGACCCCTCTGGGGCGGAGCTCTGGATCTACGTGGACCCGGAGGGCACCATGCGATCCGTGCAACCCCACCTTGCAGGCGGACCCCGCATGACCTTGGAGCTCCAGGCTGTCCTGGAGAGACCCGACGTCTCCCCCTTCGACGGGGGGTTTCTGGGTCTCACCGAGACCGGGGGCAGCAACCCGGCCCTGGGAGGAGGATTCGCCGTGATCTTCGACGCCCCGGACTTCCCCGATGTCCGGGACGCCACCCTCACGGCCAAGCACAATGTGGAGTTGGCGGGCTTCGCCCTGGAGCTGCACGCCTTCGACACCGAGGAGGCCTTTCGGGAGGCTCAACCGGAGCTGAAACCCCTGGAAATCCCCTCCTTCATCCCCGCCGGGATGATGAGCCAGACCGAAGACGAGCCCCCCACGGCCCATGCCCTCATGGTGGGCCGGTTGCTGAAGGGGGAGACCCTGACGAACGAGGTCACGGGGGAGGACTTCCTCTGTCTGGAGATAGAGACCCCGGGGGGCCCGGTACGCATGGCCGTGGCCCCGGAGACCATGGCCGAGATCCCGGCGGAAGGGACCATCCTTCAGGCCGGTGCCTGGCTGTCCGGGCGTCTGACCCCGGAGAACGACGAGAAGTAGAGGGAGGATGGCCGAGACCCGGCGGGACTTCCTGAAGAAGTCCGGCTCCGCCGCCCTGGGGGCGTCCCTGGCCGGGGTTCCCCCGGGGAAGCTGGGCCCCGGTGCCCCCGGAGCGGAGGCCCCCTTGCCCTCTCCCACGAGAACGTCACGGCAAGCCCGGGAGCTTTCCTCCCGGCGCCCCCCGCCGTCGGAGCGCCGCTTTCGCTCTCCCGCCGTGGAAGCCCTTCTGGACCGGGTGACGGCGGACCTGGCCGATCCGGAGTTGGCCTGGCTCTTCCGCAACTGTTATCCCAACACCCTGGACACCACGGTGGAGGCGGGCACCCTGGACGGGAAACCGGACACCTTCGTCATCACCGGGGACATCGAGGCCATGTGGCTCCGGGACTCCTCGGCCCAGGTCTGGCCATACCTTCCCCTGGCCACCCAGGACCCGGCCCTGCAGGAGCTCCTTCGGGGCGTCATCCACCGGCAGAGCCGTTGCATCCTCATGGATCCCTACGCCAACGCCTTCAACAAGGAGCCGGGGGAGAGTCCCTGGAAGGACGACCTCACGGACATGAAGCCGGAGCTCCACGAGCGGAAGTGGGAGGTGGACTCCCTGTGCTACCCCATCCGTCTGGCCTACGGATACTGGCAGGCCACCGGCGACACCTCTCCCTTCGACGCCCAGTGGGAAGAGGCCATCAACGCCATCCTGACCACCTTCCGGGAGCAGCAGCGCAAGGGTGGCCGGGGACCCTACAAGTTCCAGCGGGTCACGGGCTGGCAGACGGATACGGTGGCCGGGGCGGGCTACGGGAATCCCATCCGGCCCGTGGGCCTCATCGTCTCCATCTTCCGCCCCTCCGACGACGCCACCATCTTCCCCTTCCTGGTGCCCTCGAACCACTTCGCCGTGGTGGCTCTCCGGCAGGTGGCGGAGATGGCACGGCACATCACCGGAGACTTCGGCTTCGCCCTGGCCGCCGAGGCCCTGGCACGGGAGGTGGGGGAGGCCCTCCGGGTCCACGCTGTGGTCCGTCATCCCAGCCGGGGGCCGGTCTGGGCCTACGAGGTGGACGGCTTCGGAAACCGGCACCACATGGACGATGCCAACGTGCCCAGCCTCCTCTCCCTCCCCTACCTGGGGGCCTGCACCCCGAACGACCCCCTCTACCGCCGGACCCGGGACCTGGTCCTGGGCCCGGACAATCCCTACTTCTTCAGGGGTGAAGCCGGAGAAGGGGTGGGAAGTCCCCACGTGGGCCTGGAGATGATCTGGCCCATGGGGATCATCATGCGGGCCATGACCTCCACGGATGACCAGGAGATCGCCACCTGTCTGCGCATGCTGAAGGGGAGCCACGGAGGCACCGGGTTCATGCACGAGTCCTTCCATCAGGACGATCCCACCGAGTTCACCAGGGAGTGGTTCGCCTGGGCCAACACCCTTTTCGGGGAGTTGATCCTGAAGGTCCACCGGGAACGCCCCCACCTCCTGGCGGGCTGAGGCGGGGCGTCCATGGACCGGCGTCGGGGATCGGCATGACGCCCGGGAAGAGCGGCCACCACAAGAGGCAACAACAGGGAGGTCCTCTCATGAGGTTCCTGTCGTTCTCCGGGTTTCCGGTGCCCGATCTCAAACCGGGCCGGCACCTCCTGGCCGCCTGCCTGGGGGTCATCCTCCTGAGCGCCGGCTGCGAACCGCCGGACAGGCCGCCGAAGCTGGAAGTGGGCGGGGTGGAGCCCCTCACACCTTTGGTGGATCCCTTCATCGGCACCGGAGGCCATGGCCACGTGTACCCCGGGGCCACCGTCCCCTTCGGCATGGTCCAGCTCAGCCCGGACCAGGGCCGACACGGGTGGGACTGGATCGCCGGCTACAACTGGGAGGACTCGGTCCTGGTGGGCTTCAGCCACACCCACCTGAGCGGCACCGGCATCGGCGACCTCCTGGACATCCTGGTCATGCCGGTGAAGGAGTGGGTTCCCATCGACGGCGTCTACCGGGACCGTTGGGACCGGCCGGCCCGTTCCCGCTTCTCCCACGAAAGGGAGGAGGCCTCCCCGGGCTACTACTCCGTGCACCTGGAGGACCAGGAGATCCGGGCGGAGCTCACCGCCAGCCCCCGGGTGGGAATGCACCGCTACACCTTCCCGGCCACGGAGGAGCCCGCCCTCTTCCTGGATCTGGGCTACGCCGTCAACTGGGACGCTCCGGTCCAGACCCACCTCCAGGTGGTGAACGACACCCTTCTCACGGGCTACCGGTTCTCCTCCGGCTGGGCCCAGGACCAGAAGCTGTTCTTCGCCATGACCTTCTCCCGTCCCCTCCTCCGGATGGCCCTGGCGGACTCGGCTCGTGCCCTGGACATCCTGGGCCCGGAGGAGCTGGAGGCGTCGGTCACCGCCACCGCTCTCCGGGCCCTCCTGGCCTTCGCCCCCATGGAGGAGGGGGAGGAGCTCCTGGTGAAGGTGGCCCTGTCCTACGTGGACCAGGAGGGGGCCTGGCGGAACCTGGAGACGGAGGTGCCCCATTGGAACTTCTTCCGGGTCCGGGAGGACGCCCGGCGGAGGTGGGAAGCGGAGCTCGGGAAGATCCGCGTCCGGGGAGGCACGGACAGCCAACGTCGCACCTTCTACACCTCCCTCTACCGGACCCGCCTGGCCCCCGTCCTCTTCGAAGACGTGGACGGCCGCTACCGGGGGGCCGACGGACGGATCCACCATGCCTCCGGGTACCGGAAACACGCCATCTTCTCCCTCTGGGACACCTTCCGGGCCCAGCATCCCCTCTTCACCCTCATCGACCCGGACCGGGTGGACGACCTGGTGAACTCCATGCTCTCTTTCTACGACGAGCACGGACTCCTGCCCGTCTGGTCCCTGGTGGGCAACGAAACCAACACCATGACGGGGCACCACGCCCTGCCGGTCATCGCCGACGCCTATCGGAAGGGGTTCCGGGGGTTCGACGCCCCCAGGGCCCTGGAGGCCATGCTGGCCAGTGCCATGGCGGACCACCGGGGTCTGGACCTCTACCGGGAGTACGGCTACATCCCGGCGGAGCTGGAGCGGGAGTCCGTCACCAAGACCCTGGAGTACGCCTTCGACGACTGGGCCGTGGCGGCCATGGCCCGGGAGATGGGAGAGGAGGAGGTTCACTCCCGTTTCCTCCGGCGGTCCGGCTGGTGGCGGAACGTCTTCGATCCCGAGACGGGCTTCATGCGGGGGAAACGGGCCGACGGCTCGTGGCGGGAGCCCTTCGACCCCTTTCTGGCCAATCACCGGATCCACACCGACTACACCGAGGGCAACGCCTGGCAGCACATCTGGTTCGTGCCTCACGACGTGGCCGGTCTCATGGAGGCCATGGGAGGGGAGGAGACCTTCCTTCTCAAGCTGGACTCCCTCTTCGAGATGGAGTCCACCCTCCACGGAGACAGGGTGTCGCCGGACATCACCGGGATGATCGGTCAGTACGCCCACGGCAACGAGCCCAGCCACCACATCGCCTACCTCTACCACTATGCCGGTCGGCCCTGGCGCACGGCGGACCGGGTTCGCCGCATCCTGGCAACCCAGTACGACGACACCCCCTTCGGACTGAGCGGAAACGAGGACTGCGGCCAGATGACGGCCTGGTACGTCCTCTCGGCCCTGGGCCTCTACCCGGTGAATCCGGCGGAGGGAGCCTGGGTCTTGGGAAGCCCCCTCTTTCCCGAGGCCGTCATCCACCTGGGACAGGGCCGGACCTTCGTCATCCGGGCCCCCGACACCTCGGATGAGAACCGCTACGTCCAGAGGGCCACCCTGAACGGGAGGCCCCATGGCCGAAGCTATCTCTGGCATTCCAGCATCGCCCGGGGAGGGGTGCTGGAGCTGGAGATGGGGCCCCAGCCCTCCCACTGGGCCAGGGAGCCCGGGGCCCGGCCTCCCAGCATGTCCGAACCCACCGGAGACCCATCAGCCACACCCGCGTCGGCCCCCAGTGTGGGATTGGGAGAGGATCCGCTGGGCCCGCCGGTGTCAGCCGACCAGCTTCCCCCGGAGCCGGCCATGGCCGAGGCCGTGAAGGATGCCTTCCTCCACGCCTGGCGGGGGTACCTGGAGCACGCCCGGGGCCACGACGCCCTGAAGCCCCTGAGCCGGACGGGTCAGGACTGGTACGACGCCTCCCTTCTCATGACCCCGGTGGACGCCATGGACACCATGCTCCTCATGGGCCTGGAGGAGGAGGCCGCCCTGGCCCGGGAGATGATCCTGGAGGATCTGGACTTCCAACGAGATTTCCCCGTCCAGGTCTTCGAGGTGACGATCCGCCTTCTGGGCGGCCTGCTCTCGGTGTACCAGATGCAGGGAGATCCCCGCTTCCTGGAGCTGGCACGGGAGCTGGGGGACCGGCTCCTGCCGGCCTTCGAATCCCCCACGGGGATGCCGTACCGGATGGTGAACCTGGAGACGGGAGAAGCGTCGGCTCCGGTGAGCAACCCGGCGGAGATCGGGACCCTCATGCTGGAGTTCGGTACCCTGAGCAGGCTCACCGGGAACCCGGCTTACTATGAGGCGGCCAAGAAAAGCGTCCAGGAGGTCTTCCGCCGGCGCTCGGAGCTGGGCCTGGTGGGCACGGCCATCCACGTGGAGACCGGAGAGTGGCAGGACCCCACGTCCCACATCTCGGGCCGGATCGACTCCTACTACGAGTACCTGCTCAAGGCCTGGCTCCTCTTCGGCGACGAGGACTTCCGGCGGATGTGGGACGCCAGCATCGGTCCGGTGAACCGGCACCTGTCCCACGAGGTACGGGGCGAGCTGTGGTACGGTCACGCCCACATGGCCACGGGGGAGCGCACCGCCACCCGCTTCGGAGCCCTGGACGCCTTCTGGCCCGGCGTCCTGGCCCTGGGGGGAGACCTGGACCGGGCCTCCCGGCTCATGGCCTCCGTCCACTCCATGTGGACCACCTTCGACGTGGAGCCGGAGCAGATGGACTACGTGACCATGGAGATCACCTCCCCGGGCTATCCCCTTCGGCCCGAGGCCCTGGAGTCGGCCTACGTGCTGTATACCCTCACGGGGGACGATACCTACAGGGCCATGGGATGGGACATCTTCCAGCGGATCCAGCGGTGGTGCCGGACCCCGGAGGGCTTCGCCCACCTGGGGGACGTGACCACCAAGGTGAAGGCCGACGCCATGGAGAGCTTTTTTCTGGCCGAGACCCTGAAGTACGCCTACCTCCTCTTCTCTCCCCCGGAGACCCTGCCCTTCCGGGAGATCGTCCTGAACACGGAAGCCCATCCCCTGAGGAGGACCTGGTAATGCGTCCAGCCGTTCGCTCCGCCGGCCGGGCCTCCGGGCTCGGTCCCCGGTCTCCTCAAAGGCGGCATCTCCGCCGGTTTCGGGGCCGCTTTCCTTCCGGGCTCGCCCCCTTCGCCTTTCTCCTCGCGGCAGTCACCACGGCCTGCCAGGACCCGGCTCCGGCAGTGCGCCGGGTGGACCTGGATCAGGGCTGGGAGTTCCGCCTGGCCGAGACGCCGGCGGACTCCGTCGAGGCCCGGCCCGCGGACTCGCCCGGGTCCCGGGCCCTGGATCCCTCCGGGACCCGGGGCCCAGGCTTCCCCGAACCCGGCGGTCCGGAAGAGGATGGGCGCCGGAACCGGGCCGGGCTCCGTGCCGGGCTCCGTGCCGGGCTGGCGGACACCCTCTCCCGGTGGCATCCGGCCACCGTACCGGGCACCGTGCACACCGACCTGCTGGACAACGGTCTCATCCCGGACCCCTTCTGGCGGGACAACGAGCTCAGACTCCAGTGGATCGGCCGGGAGGACTGGATCTACCGGATCACCTTCCAGGCGGACCTCCGACTCCTGGAGGCGGAGGTGGTGGAACTCTTCTTCCACGGCCTGGACACCTTCGCCGACGTGAGGCTCAACGGGCTCCATCTCCTCTCCGCCGGCAACATGTTTCGCCGCTGGCGGGTGGACGTGACCCGGATGCTGGAGGAGGGGGAAAACACGCTGGAGGTCCGCTTCCGCTCCCCCCTGGGGCCGGCCCTGGAAGCCCGCCGGGCCCTCCCCTTCCAGCTCCCCATGGGCAACGATCGGGGTGACCCTCCCACCCGGGCCTTCGTACGGAAGGCCGCCTACCACTACGGGTGGGACTGGGGCCCCCGCTTCGTGACCATGGGGATCTGGCGGGGGGTGGAGCTGGTGGCCTGGAGCGGAGCCCGCCTCACGGACCTCCACGTGGCCACGGACTCCCTCTCGGAGGGGGCGGCGTTCCTCACGGCCCACCTGGAGCTCACCACCTCCCGGCCCGAGGCGGAGCGGCGAACGGCCGGAGGCAGGGTGCCGGCGGTTCTGACCCTCTCCAGCCCCGACGGAGCCTTCCCAGAGGTGAGGCGGGAGATCGTCCTGGAGGAGGGCCCGGTGGAGCTGGCCGTGCCCCTCACCCTCCCGGAGCCCCGCCTCTGGTGGCCCAACGGGGCGGGAGAAGCTCACCTCTATCCGGTCCGGGCCGTCCTGAGCACGGGCCGGCGGGTGGACACTCTTCACAGCCAAATGGGTGTCCGGACCGTGGAGCTCGTTACCGAGGCGGACTCCCTGGGGGAGAGCTTCCACTTCAGGGTGAACGGCGTACCCCTCTTCATGAAGGGGGCCAACGTAATCCCCCTGGACCACTTCACTCCCCGGGTCACGGAAGCGGACTATCGGGCCCTCTTTCGGGACGTGGCCTCGGCTCACATGAACATGCTCCGGGTCTGGGGGGGAGGGATCTACGAGGAGGACCTCTTCTACGACCTGGCCGACGAGCACGGGATCCTCATCTGGCAGGACTTCATGTTCGCCAACGGGATGGTCCCTCCAGATTCGGCCTTTCGGGCCAATGTCCGGGCCGAGGCCCGGGACCAGGTCCGCCGGCTCCGAAGCCACCCCAGCCTGGCCCTCTGGTGCGGGAACAACGAGATGGAGGAGGGATGGAGGCACTGGGGCTGGGCCCGGGCCTACGACACCCCGGAGGACTCGGCCCGGGTCCGGGAGGCCTACGACGCCATCTTCCACGGCGTGCTCCCGGAGGTGGTCTCCCGGGAGGACCCGACCCGGGGCTACTGGCCCTCCTCCCCTTCCGTGGGATGGGGCAGCCCCGAGAGCCTGGTCCGGGGAGACGCCCATTACTGGGGTGTGTGGCACGGCCGTGAGCCTTTCTCCGTGTTCACCGAGAAGCTCCCCCGGTTCATGAGCGAGTACGGCTTCCAGGCTTTCCCCCCCATGGAGACGGTGGAGGCCTTCACCGAGCCCGGGGACCGGCACCTGCACCACCCGGTTCTCCTTGTGCACCAGAAGCACCCCATCGGCAACGAGCTCATCCGGGAGTACATGCGCCGGGACTATCCCGTCCCCTCGACCCTGGAGGACTTCGTCTACGTGAGCCAGCTCCTCCAGGCCCGGGGCATGCGAACGGCCTTCGAGGCCCATCGCCGGGCCCGGCCCCGTACCATGGGCACCCTGTACTGGCAGCTCAACGACACCTGGCCCGTCATCTCCTGGTCGGGACGGGACTACTTCGGCCGCTGGAAAGCCCTGCACTACGCCGCCCGGGAGGCCTTCCACCCCGTCCTCCTCTCCCCGGTGCTCCGTGGCGACTCGGTGGAGGTGTGGGGGGTCTCCGACCAGATGGAGGGGGTGGAGGGCACCCTTCGTCTTGAACTGGTGGACTTCCAGGGCACCACCCTCTGGCAGAGCCCTGTTTCCGTGGACCTGTCCCCCAACCGGTCCACCCGACTCTGGGCCCGGAGCCAGGCGGATCTTCTCCGGGACGCCGACCCGTCTCAGGTGGTCCTGGTGGCCACCCTGGAGGGCCCGGAGCCCACCCCCCGGGAAGCCCTCCTGTACTTCCGCCGGCCCCGGGATCTGGCCCTGGCCGCTCCCACCCTCAACGTGACGGCGGAAGAGGCCTCCGAGTCCGGCCAGGTCCTCCTGACCCTGGAGTCGGACGTCCTGGCCAGGGACGTGTACCTGACCCTTTCCTCCGAATCCTCACACCACTTCCGGGACAACTTCTTCCACCTGCTTCCCGGCCGGCCCCGACGGGTGATCGTCACCACGAACCTCACCCCACGGGAGGTGGAGGAGACCCTCCGCATCCGGACTCTGGCGGAGGTGCCCAGGGAGGGGGAGGAGGTGGGGGAGGAGCCGGGAGCGGAGAGGTAGGACCCTCTCCCTCCTTCCCTTGTGACGCCCCACCCCAGGGGTGTATCCTCCCTCATCCTCCAACTCAATCGGAAACGGACTTCTTCCCCGGAGGCACGTCATGAGCGTCCGCGCCGCCCTTCGATTTCTCTCCTTCTTCCCCCTGGCCGCCGTGCTGGTCCTCCTGGAGGGGCCCGGGGAGCCCATCCGGGCCCAGGTTCCCCTGGAGTTCCTGGAAGCCCTGGAGTACCGACCCATCGGACCCGCCGTCATGGGAGGACGAGTCAGCGACCTGGCCGTGGACGAGTCCGATCCTTCCACCTTCTACGTGGGCACGGCTACCGGCGGACTCTGGAAGACCACGAACCACGGCGCCGATTTCCAGCCGGTCTTCGACGACCAGGCCAACGCCTCCATCGGGGACGTGACCCTGGCCCCGGGGAATCCGAACCTGGTGTGGGTGGGAACCGGTGAGCCCCAGAACCGCCAGAGCTCTCCCTGGGGAGACGGGGTCTACAAGTCCTTGGACGGTGGGAAGACCTGGCGTCACATGGGCCTCAGGGAGACGGGGCACATCGCCCGGATCCAGATCCACCCCCTGGACCAGAGCGTGGTCTACGTGGCCGCCGTGGGTCACCTGTGGGGACCGAACGCCGAGCGGGGGGTCTTCCGGACCACGGATGGAGGGGAGACCTGGGAGAAGGTCCTCTACGTGGATCCCCACACGGGGGCCATCGACCTGGTCATGGACCCGGAAGATCCCAACACCCTCTTCGCCGCCATGTACCAACGCCGTCGGACGGGCTTCGGGTTCAACGGCGGCGGGCCCGGCAGCGGAATCTACCGGACCTTCGACGGGGGAGACACCTGGGTGGAGCTCAGCCAGGGGCTCCCGGAGGAGGAGATGGGACGGATCGGGCTGGACATCTACCGGGGTGACGGCTCCATCGTCTACGCCATCGTGGAGGCCATCGAGGAGGACGGGGTCTACCGCTCCGACGACCGGGGGGACACCTGGACGAAGCAGAGCGATACGAATCCCCGTCCCATGTACTACAGCCAGATCCGGATCGACCCCCGGGATCCGGAGCAGGTCTACCTGGGGGGCACGTCCTTCTATCGCTCCAGTGATGGGGGGAGGACGTTCGAGAGTCTCCGGTGGCCCGGAGTCCACGTGGACCACCATGCCATCTGGATCGACCCCAACGACCCGGATCACATCCTCCTGGGCAACGACGGCGGGGTCTACGCCACCTTCGACCGGACCCGGAGCTGGCGGATGTACGACAACATGGCCCTGGGGCAGTTCTACGAGATCGGCGTGAACATGGAGGATCCCTACTGGGTGTGCGGTGGCCTCCAGGACAACGGTTCCTGGTGCGGACCCAGCCGGACCTACTCGGAGAACGGGATCATGAACGCCCACTGGGTGAACACCTACGGGGCCGACGGATTCTACACCCCCATGGATCCCGAGAACCCCAACATCGTCTACGCCGAGGCCCAGACCGGCCGCCCCTCCCGGGTCTACCGGACCACCGGGGAGACGAAGTCCATTCAGCCCCTGGGGCGCCCGGAGACGGAGGGAGGCGAGCTGCCGGAGCTCCAGTGGAACTGGAATTCCCCCCTGGAGATGAGCCAGCACGACCCGGCGGTCCTCTACTACGGGGCCAACGTCCTGTGGAAGACCCCGGACCGGGGCCAGTCCTGGGAGGAGGCCAGTCCTGACCTGACGAAGCAGATCGACCGGGACACCCTGGTGATCATGGGACAGACGGTCTCCGACATCCGGCATTCCCGGAACGACGGCATCCGCTACTACGGCACCATCACCCAGATCTCCGAGTCGCCCCTGAACCCCGAGGTCCTCTACGCCGGCACCGACGACGGAAACGTCCAGGTCACCCGGGACGGCGGGGCCACGTGGACGAACGTGGTGGACCGGATCCAGGGTGTCCCCCCTCGGACCTACGTGAGCGGGATCTTCGCCTCGGCACACCAGGAGGGGCGGGTCTACGTGACCTTCGACGGCCACCGGAACGACGACTACGCGGCCTACGCCTTCGTGAGCGAGGACTACGGCGGTAGCTGGCGTGAGATCACCAACGGACTGCCGGCCACCTCCGTGAACCGGATCGTGGAGCACCACCGGACCCCGGGCCTCCTCTTTCTGGCCAACGAGGTGGGTGTCTTCTTCACCCTGGATCGGGGAGGGCAGTGGCAGCGACTGAAGACCAACCTCCCCACCGTCCCGGTGGACGCCCTGGTGATCCACCCCCGGGAGAACGACCTGGTGGTGGGGACCCACGGCCGGAGCATCTGGATCCTGGAGGACCTGACGCCCCTGGAGCAGCTCAGCACGGCCCTGGAGGCGGAGCGGGCCCACCTCTTCCCGGTAAAAGAGGCCCGGATCACCATTCTGAACGACGGAATGGGGCGAAACGCCGGAATGTACAGCGCCCCGAATCCCCCGGTGGGAGCCCGGATCCGCTACCTCCTGCACCGGAGCGGACAGCCGGACCACGTCCACGGTGAGACCCACGAGATCCAGGAGGGCCACACCCCCTCTCCGGATCACTTCCGGGCCCGCATCACCATCCTGGACCAGAACGGCGACGTCGTCCGGACCCTGGAGGAGCCCGGCTCGGGCAGCCGGGGAATGCACGAGGTGGTCTGGGACCTCCGGATGGATCCTCCCTTCGAAGCGGAGGAGGAGGACGGTGGCTGGTTCCGACGGGCCGGAGGCCCCCTGGTGGACCCGGGCACGTACACGGTGCGCCTGGAGGCCCTGGGGGATACCCTGACCACATCGGTGTCCGTGGCCCTGGATCCCAGGGTGGACACCCAGGCCTCCCCGGCGGACCTGCAGGCGAGGCGGGACGCCATCATGACCCTCTACGACCTCATGGCCCCGGCCTACCGGGCCAACCGGGTCATGGAGGCCATGGAGGAGGAGGTGGAGCGGATCGACACCTTCCTGGAGGGCCGGGAGGAGATGGCCGAGGACACTCGCAACGCCTTCGATGACGCACGGGAAAGGGTGGAGGAGATCGCCGACGAAGCCGGGGACCGGGTTAGCGACATCTTCCGCCTCATGTTCGGCATTGAGGGGTGTCACTGCCGACCCACCCAGGACGAGCTCTACAGGATGGAGCGAGCCGAGCCCCAGCTCCGGGAGACCATCGACGAGGTGAACCGGGCCGTTACCCGGATCATGCCGGATCTTTACAGGGCCCTGGAGGGTGCCGGTGTCTTCCGAAAGGAGTTCTCCACTGTCTCCATGACCGGCGGGGGCGGAGGGTAGAACCGGGAAGCAGGACCAGGCAGGCCCGGAAAGTGCGGGAGGGAAACGGTGGCGGAAAGGCCGCGGCCGCCCTGCCGCAGGTCGAGCTCCGGGGTGAGCATTTAACAGATGCCCACCCCGGGGCATCTCTCTCCCTGAACGGCAACCCCATCCCGCCCCCCCGAAGGAGAGAGAATCATGAAACGATGGACGAAGGGCCTGACCTTGTTGGCCGGCTTGGCACTGGCCAGCGCAGCCTGTGAGGACGGCATCACCGACAACCAGGCCGTGGACGACGCCTCCCTCCAGGCCGAGGTGGCTCTGGTGGCCGCCGACGCCATGTTCCGGGACCTCTCCCTCATGCAGAACCCGGGCATCGGCCAACTCGGATTCCCCGGGGCCGGCCTGGCTTCCTCGGCGACGCCTCTTCAGGCCGCGGCCATGGGCGGCGCCTGCCAGTCCAAGGGTCCTGGGCAGGGATTCCAGTGCTCCACCATGGTGCAGAAGGAGTTCAGCATCACCCGGGAGGTCACGTTTCTGGACGAGAACGGAGGGACCCAGGAAGCCTACGATCCTCTGGAAACCGCTGCCATCGAGCTCCTGATGAACGCTTCCGGCACCGTGGAACGCCCCTTCTGGAGCGCCAGCATCCAGCGGGAGAGAGACCTGACCATCACCGGTCTGGCCGGAGAGGAAACGGAGCACACGGTGAACGGCACTGCGGCGGGTCAGGTGTTCCGCAGCCACGATCCCCAGGAGGGTGAGACCCGGACCCGGGACATGACCACCACGGCAGAGATTGAAGACGTGGTCCACGCCGTTCCCCGGCGGGAGAACCCCTATCCTCTCTCCGGCAGCATCACCCGCACGGTGCACGTCGTCGTGAAGGAAGGAGGGGAGGTCCTGAGGGAACGGGACGTCACCACCGTGATCACCTTCAACGGCACCCAGTTCGTCACCCTCCTGGTGGACGGAGAGGAGTACCCCATCGACCTCTCCCAGCGGGAAGTGAAGGGCCGATTTCACAAGAAGGGAGGCTGACCCCCCCTGGCCTGTGCTCGACAACGAGGTGTGAACCCCGGATATTGGGAATGCCAGGGGAGGACGAGCCCTCCCCTGGCAACCGACCCATGACCCGGGGAGAAAGGCGTTGAGACAGACTGGCTCCATCCGAACGCTCCTTTCCCTCCTCATTCTGTCCCTGGGCCTTCCCCTCCTGGGGCTCCTCATCTACGCCGAGTACCGGCTCGTATCCACGGATCTTCGCCGGGCAAAGGACCAGCTCATGGCCGACGCCGATGCCGTGGCCATGGGCGTGGAGCAGTTCCTTGCCAATACCAGAACCATCCTGGAGGGCATGGCCGGTGATCCCACCCTCCGGTCCATGGACCCGGACCGCTGCCCCGCCTACGTGGACGAGCTCGGGACCCTCTTCCTTCCCACGTACACGAACCTCTATACAGCCAATCTGGAGGGAGAACCGGTCTGCTCCGCTCGTCCCATTCCCGCCGGCTGGGACACCATGCCTCCGCCGCCGGGATGGGACGAGCGGATCGCCGCCCATGACTTCCACGTGGGCGCGGTCCATCGGGGGATCCTGTCTGAACGCTGGACGGTAGCGATCTCCCATCCTCTCCGGGACGACTCCGGTGAGCAAGTAGGGGCTGTGGTTCTGCCCGTCGACCTGATACGGTTCCAGCGCATTCTGGAAGATCTGATCATCCCCGTGGAGGGGGTCGTCACGGTCCTCGAGGAGGAGACCCAGCGGGTGGTGGCCCGCTCCCGGGAAGCCGGGGAGCTGGTGGGTCAGGTCGCTCCGGATCCCCGTCCCGATTCCCCCGGGGACCCGGACGTCGAGTCCCGAGGCATCGCCGAGGCGGAGACCTTTCGGGGCACCAGGTATGTGTGGGGATTCACGGAGGTCCCCCAGGCCGGCTGGTTGGTCTTCTCCGGCCTCCCCGGGGAACTGGTTTATGGTCCCTACCGGAGACACTGGATTGGCATCGGTCTCCTCACCCTGCTGGTCCTGGGACTCGCCGGTCTGATGGGCATCCGGGTCTACCGGCGAATCACCCGCCCTCTGAACCACCTGGTAGAGGGAACCGCCGCCGCCAGCCCGGGCAATCCGGCCCCCCTTCGCCCGGAGGGCCCCCGGGAGATCGCCCAGGTCGCCCGGCGCTTCAACGAAGCCTGGGAAGCCTGGGGTCGTTCCGAGGAGGCACGGAAGCGCTCCCACGAGCGGATCCGCTCCTTCGTGGAGAACGCCGTCATGGGGATCTGCATCGTGACGGAGGGGGGACGGTTTCTGGAGGTAAACCAGGCCATGGTCGATCTCCTGGGCTACGAGAGCCGGAAAGAGCTCCTGGCTACCCCTTTCAGGGTCCTTTACCCGTCGCACCATGGGGTTGAGGAGATCCTGGCCGAGTTCGGAACCCGGGAAGAGTTCCGGGGCGTGGAGACGGAGTGGACCCGGAAGAACGGATCGCCGGTGAGAGTCCGCCTCTTTGGTCGTCGAATCGAAACGAGCAAAGGCGAGGCGGCCTGGGAGATCGTGGTTGAGGACATCAGCGAGCTCCTGAACCTCCAGGAGCAGTACCTCCAGTCCCAGAAGATGGAAGCCCTGGGGCGCCTGGCCGGAGGCATCGCCCACGATTTCAACAATCTCCTCACCGTGGTCCAGGGGCAGGCGGCCCTCTTGATGGAGGAACCCGGCCTGGAGGAGGACCTGCGTCTCCAGCTGGAGGAGATCCTCAAGGCCGCCGAACGAGGAGCGGAGCTGAACCGCCAACTCCTGGCCTTCGGGCGTCGCACCACCACCTCGAAGGACACCGTGGATCTCAACACTATCATCCGGGGCATCCAGGTCATGCTTCAGCGCGCGGCGGGGGAGGAAGCCCAGCTCCAGCTCCGACTGGACCCGGAGCTGGAGGGGATCTACGCCGACCGGAGCCAGATGGAACAGATCGTCATGAACCTGGTGGTGAACGCCAGAGACGCCATGCCCCGGGGAGGCACCATCCTCCTGGAGACCTACAACGCAGTGGTCACGCCGGAGAACGTTCAGCACTACCCTGAATCCCAGCCCGGGCCCCACGCGGTGTTGGCGGTGAGCGACACCGGCAGCGGGATGGATCCGGAGACCGTCCGGCACATCTTCGAGCCCTTCTTCTCCACGAAACCCGAGACCCGAGGCACGGGCCTGGGTCTGGCCACGGTCTACGGCATCGTCATGGATGCCGGCGGC
>Ga0207797_1000562_pt1 | contig 28666 bp, 27 predicted proteins | sample PRCRCaboRojoPR_6_FD_187275 | JGI IMG/M metagenome (GOLD analysis project Ga0207797, IMG submission 187275) | Marine sediment microbial community from Cabo Rojo, Puerto Rico - PR CR 10% Liquid 1 (SPAdes) | ecosystem: Environmental > Aquatic > Marine > Coastal > Sediment | place: Cabo Rojo, Puerto... | reverse complement strand
CGAATTTGAACCGGAGGAAGACTCGCTCCCAACCGGTCGCTCGTCTTCCAGGGCTCAAATCCGCCAGACCGCGCGACAGCCGTCGCTCGAGAGCGCGCGACGGCAGAATATGGGTCGGGGCGGATTTGAACTTCTGTCACTCCGCTCCTTACAGTCGCTTCGTTCCAACGTTCAAATCCGCCGGACCCAGTACAGCACCGCTATCACACGTCTCGCGACACCTACGGGTCGCTCGACGGTGTGAGTAAGATAGTATGGGTCGGGGCGGATTTGAACCGCCGGCCTCCTCCATGTCAAGGAGGTGTCATAGCCTGACTAGACCACCGACCCGGTCAGGTGGGCGCACCAGGGTGTATCCGGTCGGGATAATTGAAGGTTTCGAAACGACGGGTCAGGCATTGCCGTTCGCGTAAGGGTTAAGTAGTGTACAACCTTGTCCAATATACAACGAAAGAGTACATTGGTGAACGACAATGGAACACTACATCGAACGTGTCACCGACGGCGAAGACCTCAGCGTCGCCGAGGCTCGCGAGGCCGCGACGGCGATCTTCGAATCGGCGACCGAGGCCCAGATCGGAGCGCTGCTCGTCGCCCTCCGGGCCAAAGGCGAGACCGAGGCCGAGATCGCGGGGTTCGCCCAGGGGATGCGCGACGCCGCTCGGACCATCGATCCCGACCGCAGCCCGCTCGTCGACACCTGTGGCACCGGCGGTGACGACTACGACACGATCAACGTCTCGACGACTAGCGCGATCGTCGCCAGCGGAGCGGGCGTCCCGATCGCGAAACACGGCAACTACTCGGTCTCCTCCTCGTCCGGGAGCGCGGACGTGCTCGAAGAGGCCGGCGTGAAGGTCGACGCCGAGCCCCCATCGGTCGAGCAGGCGATCGAAGACGACGGGATCGGCTTCATGCTCGCCCCTGTTTTCCACCCGGCGATGAAGGCGGTCATCGGCCCCCGCAAGGAACTGGGTCTGCGCACAATATTCAATGTGCTCGGCCCGCTCACGAACCCGGCCGGCGCGGACGCCCAGGTCATCGGCGTCTACGATCCCGACCTCGTGGGCGTGATCGCTCGTGCCCTCGCCCACATGCCAGTGGATCACGCGCTGGTCGTCCACGGGTCCGGCCTCGACGAAATCGCGGTCCACGACGAGACGCGTGTGGCGGAGGTCCGGGGCAAGTCGATCGAGGAGTATACGCTGACCCCCTCTGATCTGGGCGTCGGCAATCACGACATAGCGGCCGTGGGCGGCGGGAGTCCGGCCGAGAACGCGGCCCATCTCCGCGGCATCGTGAAGGGTGTGTCCAACGGGGCGATGCGCGATATCGTCCTCGCCAACGCGGGCGCGGCGATCTACGTCGCCGGCGAGGCGACCGACCTCGAGGACGGGGCCGAGGCCGCCGAGCAGGCGATCGAATCCGGCGCAGCGGGCGAGAAACTCGAAGACCTGCGACGCGTCGTCGCCACCTGATATGCCCCGGGTGAAGGTCTGTGGGCACACTCGCGAGGAGGACGTGGCCGGTTCGATAGATGCGGGGGTCGATGCTATCGGCGTCATCGCGGACGTGCCCGTGGACACGCCCCGGGAGGTCGCTCCGCGACGGGCCCGTGAGCTGCTCGCGGCCGTCCCGCCGTTCATCTCGTGCGTGCTCGTGACGATGCCCGAGCGACCGGAGGCGGCCCTCGAACTCGTCGACCGGGTCGAGCCCGACGCCCTCCAGATTCACGGTGGGCTGGGGGTCGCCGAGCTCGATCGCTTGTCGGCGCAACTCGACATCGATCTGGTCGTCGGGACCGACATCGAGGACGCTGCCCTGGACGCAATCGCCGAGATCGCCGACGCCATCCTGCTCGACTCCCGCGACGAGGACGGCTCGGGCGGAACTGGCCGGACACACGATTGGGCCCGTTCGAGCGCGATCGTCGAGCGACTCGAGACGCCGGTGGTGCTGGCCGGGGGCCTGACTCCCGGGAACGTCGCGGAGGCGGTTCGACAGGTAAAGCCCTTCGCGGTGGACGTCGCAACCGGCGTCGAATCCAGCGGGGGGCGCAAAGACACCGAGTCCGTGGAGCGATTCGTCTCGGCTGCCAGACGTCCGGAGGCGGTCGAGGCATGACCGATCTCTCCATCACGCAGTCGGCGTTCCGGGATCTGGTCGCGGGCTCGGAGCCGGTCGTCGCCCGCGTGTCGGCAGTCCTGGAGGTCTCGACCGACCCGCTCACCGCATATGGGGCCTTGACCGCGGACGGCGACTACGGCTTCCTGCTCGAGAGCGCCGAGAAGACGGCGGCGAGCGATCCTGACGGCGCATTCGAGCCGGCGACTGCCAGCGAGGACCGGCACGCCCGCTACTCGTTCATCGGCTACGACCCGGACGCGGTGATCGCGATCGGTCCGGACGGCGAAGACGTGACTGTCTGCCGCGAGGGCGAGGACGCGGCAGCTGCGGCCCGGATCGAAGACGCGGCTGCCGACGGTGACGTCCTCGACCGCCTTCGCAGCCACCTTCCGGACCTCGAGCGTCGGGGATTCCCCGCGACCGACCGCCAGTTGCTCGACGGTGGTCTCGTCGGGTTCCTGGCATATGACGCCGTGTATGACCTCTGGCTGGAGGAGGTAGGCCTCGACCGGCCAGAGACCACGGTGCCGGACGCCGAGTTCGTCCTCACGTCGCGGACCCTCGTCTTCGACCATCGCGACGGGGTCGTCGAGTTGGTATTCACGCCAGTGGTCGAGCCCGATCGTGATCCGGACACTATCTACGCCTCGCTCCAGGCGGAAGCCGAGCGAGTCGGGCAGACTCTCTCCTCGAAGACGCAACCGGACCGGGGGACTGTGCGCCTCGAATCCACCCACACAGGCTCTCGGGCCGAGTACGAAGCAGCCGTCGAGCGGGCCAAGCAGGCGATCGTCGACGGCGAGATCTACCAGGCGGTCATCTCGCGGATGCGGGAACTCGCGGGCACCGCCGACCCGATGGCGCTTTACGCCGCGCTCAGGGAGGCAAATCCCTCGCCGTACATGTATCTCCTGGCCCACGACGACTACTCGATCGTGGGCTCGAGCCCGGAGACGCTCTGTTCGGTCTCCGACCGGACAGTTCTCAACAATCCCATCGCTGGCACCTGTCCGCGCGGCTCCAGTCCGGTCGAGGACCGGCGACTCGCCGGAGAGATGCTGGCTGACGAGAAGGAGCGGGCCGAGCACACGATGTTGGTGGACCTCGCGCGCAACGACGTCCGGCGGGTATCCGAGCCAGGGAGCGTGGGGGTGCCCGAGTTCATGAACGTCCTGAAGTACAGTCACGTCCAGCACATCGAATCCACGGTCACCGGGCGACTCCGTACGGACCGAGACGCCTTCGACGCGGTCCGGTCCTCGTTCCCGGCCGGTACGCTCTCGGGGGCCCCGAAGGTGCGGGCGATGGAGTACATCGACGCCCTCGAGGAGACGCCTCGGGAGGTCTACGGGGGCGGCGTGGGCTACGTTTCCTGGACCGGCGACGCGGAGTTCGCGATCGTGATCCGCACCGCGACCATCCGCCACGGGGACGTCGACCGGGTCCGGGTACGGGCGGGGGCCGGCGTCGTCGCTGATTCGGATCCGGCCGCCGAGTACGACGAGACCGAGGCCAAGATGGACGGTGTCCTCGCGGCCCTCGAGGCGGCCGGCCCTGGAGCCGAGTCAGCAGTCCGCGAGGTGACCAAATGAAGGTCGTCTTCGTGGACAACTTCGACTCCTTTACGTACAATCTCGTCGAGTACGTCTCGGAGACCCGACTCCCGGACGGCCGGCGACCAGAGACGACGGTGCTGAAGAACACGGCGTCATTGTCAACGATCGAGGCCGAATCCCCGGACGCGATCGTCGTGAGTCCAGGGCCGGGGCATCCGGCAAATGAGCGGGACGTCGGGGTCTCGAATGCGGTGTTCCGCGAGACCGCTCGCCGGGTCCCGACCCTCGGGGTGTGTCTCGGTCTCGAGGCAGCCGTACACGTCTACGGGGGCGAGGTGGGACCGGCGCCGGAGCCGGTTCACGGCAAGGCCTATCCGATCGACCATGACGGCGTGGGGGTATTCAGCGACCTCGACCAGGGCTTTCCGGCCGGTCGGTATCACTCACTGTCCGCGGTCGAGGTCCCCACGTCCTTCGAGGTATCGGCGTGGACGACCCACGACGGGGTTCGCATACCGATGGGTGTTCGGCACGAAGAGTATCCGATCGTCGGGGTCCAGTTCCATCCCGAAAGCGTACTCACTGCGAGCGGCCACGACCTCATCGAAACGTTTCTGCAACTGGCCGCGACGCGAGGATGGGAGAGTCAACTGGGACATATCCACCCCGACTAAAATACTCGCGGGGAACCGTGTGACTGCGCGGCCCCGACCTTCACTTTCACCCTGCATTGGATATGCTTATAGCACCAGGATTAGAACGAATGGACTGGTCAACACGCGCCGCCGACGCCACGGGATTGGACCGGCAGGGGACGGGTCCGCGGCCCCGGGGAGGACGGCGTGGATTCGAGAGACCGGACACGAAATAACATATGCTTGGGCAGACTGCCGCTTTCCACGACAGCGCGATGGGGGATCGACCATGAGTGCAGACGACACCTCGCGGGTCACCCTTCCGATCAAACGTGTAACAGGTGACACGCTCCGCGAGCGGCTCACGGCGAACGCGTACGAGAACATCCTCCCGGCTCGCTATCTCAAGAAGGACGCCGAGGGGAACCTGGTCGAGACCCAGGAGCAGCTCTTCGAACGCGTCGCGAAGAACATCGCTCTGGCGGAGGCAGTCTACGAGGCCCGGTCCCGCGAGGTCTCCGTGATGGTCACGCCCGCCCAACTCAAGCCGGACCATCCCCGCAAGGACGAACTCGCCGCGGCGGTCTTCGGCGAGGGGACGACGGCCGAGGACGACGTCGAGACCGAACTCACCGAGGAGAACGTCAACAAGTTCGCGTACGAGACGGTGGTTCCGGAACTCCCGGCCGAGATCCGCGAGGCCGTCGAGTCCCGGGCAGCGGCGTTCCAGGACCTGATGGAGCATCTGTCCTTCATGCCGAACTCCCCGACGTTGATGAACGCGGGGGACGAACTCCAGCAGCTCTCGGCCTGCTTCGTGAACTCGCCGGAGGACGACCTCGCCGACATCCACGAGACCGCCAAAGAAGCCGCGTTGACCTTCCAGAGCGGCGGCGGGATGGGCTATGCCTTCTGGCGCTTGCGTCCGTACGGCGACCCGGTCGGCTCCACGGGCGGCATCGCCTCCGGGCCGATCACCTTCATGCGGACCTTCGACCAGATGACCGAGACCATCGCCCAGGGCGGCACCCGGCGCGGCGCCCAGATGGCGGTGATGCGGGTGTCCCACCCCGACGTGATCGAGTTTATCCATTCGAAGAACAAAGACGTCTCACTCGCTCACGCGTTGCGGCTGAACGACCCCGACGATCCCACCTATACGGACTTCTCCGAGGCCCTCGAGGAGGCTCGCGAGCTCATCGACGACGAAGGGCGGGTCCCGAAACACCTCCGGAACGCCGTGGAGGGCCACCTCTCGAACTTCAATATCTCGGTCGGCATCACCGATGGGTTCATGGAAGCACTCTACGCGGGCGAGGAGTACACGCTCACCAATCCACGGACGGGAGAGGCCCACATCGCGACCCGCGAGACGAAGGAGATGTACTCGCGGTACGACCTCGGCGAGCACGTCGAGGTCGGCGAGGAGCTGTCCATCCCCGCCGAGCTGCTCTGGGAGCGCATCGTCGAAGGCGCCCACGAGAACGGCGAACCCGGGGTCATCTACCTCGAACGCGCCAACAAGGAACACTCCTTCGACGTCGAGAAGCATCCCGACCACCAGATGCTCGCGACGAATCCCTGCGGGGAGCAGCCACTCGAGGAGTACGAGGCCTGTAACCTCGGGCACATCAACCTCTCCACGATCGCGTCGACGAACGGGCACGACTGGCGCGCGTGGTACGCCGAGCACGGCGACGAGTACGAGACGATCGACGCGGCGATCGGGGACTTCCTGGCGGAAGCGATCGACTGGGCGGAGTTCGACCGCCGCATCCGGCTAGGTACCCGGTTCCTCGAGGACGTCGTCACGATGTCGGACTTCCCGGTCGAGGAGATCACGGAGAAGGTCCGGTCGATGCGGAAGATCGGGCTGGGCATCATGGGCCTCGCCCAGCTGTTCATCCAGCTGGGGATGCGCTACGGCGAGGAGCCCGCAAACGAGGTGGCCCGACAGCTCATGGTCCACATCAACCACGAGTCCAAGCGGACCTCCCACGAACTCGCCGAGGAGCGGGGCTCATTTGCCGAATGGGGCGATTCGAAGTACGCCGATCCGCGCTCGTATCCGGAGTGGTTCGCCCACCACACCGGCGAGGACCCCGACGAGTGGGCGGAGGGCTATCCCATCCGGAATCACAACACGACGACCATCGCCCCCACGGGCACGACCTCGATGGTCGGCAACACCACCGGCGGTTGCGAGCCCATCTACAACGTCGCGTACTACAAGAACGTCTCCGATGACGTCCAGGGCGACGAGATGCTGGTTGAGTTCGACGACTACTTCCTGCGGACCCTGGAGGCAAACGACGTCGACGTCGAGGCGGTCAAGCAGGAGGCCCAGGAGCAGATGGCCGAGAACACCTTCGATGGCGTCGACGGGCTCTCGACCGTGCCGGATTCCATCGGGGAACTCTTCGTGACGACCTCGGCGCTTACCGGCCGGCAACACGCGTCGGTGCAGTGCGCACTGCAGGACGGGGTCGACTCCTCGATCTCGAAGACGGTCAACTTCCCCCGGGAGGCGACGGTCGAGGAGATGGAGTCGGTGTTCCGCTACATCTACGACCATGGCGGCAAGGGCGTGACGGTCTACCGGGACGGGACTCGCTCGAAGCAGGTGCTCACGACCCGGGCCCAGAACGCCGAGTTCGCGGACATGGACGAGGCGGAAGCGGCCGAAACGATCGTCGACCGCATCGAGGAGATCTTCGGCGGCATCGAGGAGTTCCTCGAGCGCGAGGACGTCCACGAGATGCTCGGCGAGGACTTCCTGGAGGCCGTCCAGGCGCCGGAGTACGCGGAGAAGCGGGCCAGGCCCGACGCGCTCCAGGGTGTCAGTCAGCGCGTCGACACCGGTTACGGGAAGATCTACGTGACCATCAACGAGGACCCGGAGACGGGCCGGCCATTCGAACTCTTCGCCAATATCGGCCACTCCGGCGGGTTCACGAACTCCTTCACGGAGGCGCTCGCGAAGGTGATCTCGACGGCGCTCCGGTCCGGCGTCGATCCGGAGGAGATCGTCGACGAGCTCAAGGGCACCCGCAGCCCCAAGGTCGCCTGGGACAAGGGCGAACAGATCAATTCCATCCCGGATGCGATCGGGACCGCGATGCGGCGCTACCTCGACGACGAGGTGGACAAGCCCTATCCGCGCCAGGAGACCCTCGACGAGATCGAGGGCGACGAACAGGGTCGGGAGCCCGAGCGAGACTCGACCGACGAGTCCTCGGCCGAGAGTACGGATGCCAGCACCGAGGAGGCACCACGCGAGACGGACGGTGGGTCCGCGACGGCCGACACGGGTCCGGAGGCCGACTCGACCCAATCACTCATCGAGGCCGGCGAGAGCCCGGAGTGTCCGGAGTGCGGGTCGATGGACCTCTACTACGCCGAGGGCTGCAAGACCTGCCAATCGTGTGGCTGGAGCGAGTGTAGCTAAGCCGAGCGCAGCCCCGACCGACTGGTCGATAGCGAATCCCTCCAGACCGCCAGGGCGTCCGATATTCTGGGAAGTTGCTCAGGAGTCGTCGTCCGTCGTCGCTGTATCGTCGTCGGATTCCGCCTCTTCGTCGTCCTCGTCACTGTCTTCGTCCGCGTCGTCGTCATCGTCATCCTCATCGTCGCTGTCGTCCTCATCCGCGTCCCCGGCCACTGACTCGTCCGCCGGCTCCTCCTCGCTTCCGTCCACGTCCGCCGAGTCACCGCCGGAATCGTTCTCCTCTCCGTCCTCTTCTTCGGCCGACTCCTCATCGTCACCTTCGGTCCCGGCGTCGTCTTCGGATTCGCGGTCGTCGTCCGCGTCGACCTTGTCACCGTCGCCTTCGTGGGAAGACTCTGTCAGAACCAGCGAGCCGGTTTCGATCTCGTACTTGAGTTCGGCCTCGTAGGCGCCTTTCACCACTTCGAGTTCGAGTTCCGAGTCGGTCCCGATATCGAAGGCCAGCTTTCCGTCGGCGTCAGTCCGGCCGACCATCCGGTCGTTCACCCAGACACTGACGTTCTCGACCGAGTCGTTGTCGAACTCGATGGTTACGGTGACTGTCCCGTTCGAGAGACTGGCTTCCGTTTCCAGGCGCTCGTAGACCTGGGCGTCCTCCCACTCGCTGTCGTCGAATTCCAGTGAGAGGGTCGCCTCTCCCGCCTCGATTTCTGTCGAGTGCTCCGGCACGGTGACACGGAGGGTGCCGTTTGGCCCGGTGGAGCCGACGACTACGTCCTCGACCTCGACGGACACGTTCGGGGTTGGCATGCCGTCAGCCAGGACCTGCAGTGTGACCGTTGCCCCAGGGCTGAGCCGGCCCTCTGCAACGAGGAGTGCAAATTCGGCGTCATCGCCGGCATCTCCCTCGTCACTCTCTTCGGAATCGGACCGCCGGTCGTCCTCGTCCCCATGATCGTCGTCGCGGTCGTCGTCAACGTCCGTTTCGTCCCCTTCATCCTCGTCGCGGTCGTCGTCTGTGTCCATGTCCTCTCCTTCATTTTCGTCGCGGTCGTCCTCAGCGTCCGTCTCATCTCGTTCGCCATCGCCCGACCCGTCTCGATCGTCCGCGTCTCGGTCTTCCGACTCAGCACCGTCGTCGTCCCTCTCGTCCTCCTGCTCGATCTCTTCTTCGAGGGCCAGGATCGAGCCCGAGGAGCCGTCCACTGTCACCTCCGCAGCGCCGCTGCTATTCCTCGTCGACAGATCGAACTCGAAATCGTAGGTCCCCTCGGATACATCGATATCGGCCCCGACCAGGTGCCAGGTGCCGTTTTCGACCTCACTCAGGGCGTTCCGGGCGGTCTCGAGGGCGACCGTTTGGGCGATCGAGAGGGTACGGTTCCCGTCGTCTGCTCGCTCGAACTCCCGGGCGAACTCGCCCTCGTCGTCTGCCGTGATCGATAGCCCGTCAGTCGCGTCGAGGACCACTTCGACGTCGCGCGCTCCCGTGAACCGGTCGCGGATGGCGGCCAGGCCGGATCCACTGAGCGACCGGACCGAGTCCAGTGCCGCCTCGAGACTCGTCGGGTCATAGCCCGCTGCTCGCAACTCGAGGGCCGACACGTTCTGGGCCGCCTGTCTGAGTTCGCGGCCACCATCGATGATCGCCATCGCGCGGGCATGGAACGTCGCGAGGCGCTGGGCGTAGGTGTCCGTCGAAAGCTCACCGTTCCGGTAGGCAGCGGTGGCGTTATCGAACTCGTCGCGCAAGGCCGAGGCCGTGGATTCGAGGGTGGCAGCGCGGCGGGCGACCAGTGTCGCCCGCTCTGATTCGTTTGCGTTCTCGAACTGCCGGTCGAAGAGGTGCGTGGAGATCGACGAACCCGTCGTCACGCCGGTGGTGCTGATCACGGTCGAAAGCTGCTGACCGACACCGGCGGAGACGTTCTCGCCGCTCCCCGCGGTCTGCAGGGACGATTGATCTCCGGCCACCGCGGAAAGGGGGACGGCCCCCACGGTGGTGCCCACGCCGGACAGAACGAGGGCCAGGGACAGGAGCACCGCGAGGCTCGTGGAACGGGTCATCATGCCTGATCGGATGGCCGTCAGCTTCGAGCATAAACCCACCAGACCGTCCCATGGGTTTGTAGCGTCTGGGGCTCGTTTGCACCGAATTGCACCGGGTTGTAACCGTTCTCCGGCGCAAGCGAGGCCATGGTTTATGACCGATCGCAAGGTACCTCGTGTCGATGCGAGTCGCGCTGTGTTCCGGCGTCCTTTCGGTCCTCCTCGTGTTCGGTCTGGTCGTCGGGCCAGGGGTCGCCCAGACGGCAGGTCCCAATGCCGACCGGACGGTCACCTCGATCGCGGTCGAAGCCGATGGCGACGCGGTCTGGAGTGTCGAGGTCTGGACGCGATTGTCGAGCGAGACGGAGGTCAGCCGGTTCCGTTCGTTCCAGCAATCCTTCCGGAATAATTCCTCGCGTTACGTCGATCCCTTTGAAACGCGGATTCGCGGGGTCGTCGAGCGAGCGGGAAACGTGACCGGCCGGGAGATGGCCGCGACGAACTTCACGGCCGCGACTCGCGTACAGGAAGTTCCTCGTCGCTGGGGAATCGTTGAGTACCGATTCCACTGGTCGAATTTCGCCCGTGTGAACGACACCACGCTCCTGATCGGGGACGTCTTCGAGGGTGGATACTACCTGACCGCCAGTGACACGCTGCGCATCGAACAGCCCCCCGAGTTCGAAAGGACGACGGTCGAGCCGACACCAGATGCGGCGGCCCCCCTCGCGGTGGAGTGGTCGGGGGAACTAGACTTCGCCGACGCGCGGCCGCGGGTGGTACTGACCGGCGGCGAGTCCACGACCACGAGTCAGGGCACCGATACGGCAACGACTCCCGGGACGAGCAGGCCGGCCGGGAGCCAGGCAGGCCCGATCGACGGGCTCGTCGTTCCGCTGGCGCTGGTCCTGGTCCTTGGTCTGGTCCTAGTCGGTGGCTACGCGGTCAGGTCGAGGAGGCGGGGTACCACCGACCCGGCGGTGCGCACGGACGCCGAGGCGGTCGAGGCACTTCTGAGCGAGCGCGGCCGGACGAAGCAGTCCGAGATCGCCGGGGAGCTGGATTGGACGCCGTCGAAGACGTCGCGGGTGCTCTCGAACATGGAGGCCGAGGGCACCGTGACACGCACGCGGATCGGCCGCGAGAACCTGGTCGATCTGGACGAGGAGTAAGACAGCCAGTCTGGTGGTCACTAACGCTGCCGGCAAGATCGGAGAGGTGGTCAGGCTGTCGCAGTATGCCGGCGGTAGGCCCGATATGCGGGACCGGCCAAGAGAACGAGGGCAGCGACCAGGCCAGAAGCCGCGAGCCGCCAGTCGATCCCGATACGAGCCAGCGAGTACGCCGAGAGCGAATGTCCGACGGTGACGGCGGCGATTGTCCAGGGCAACTCGCCGACGAGGGTCCCGGCGACGAAGGCAGGCACCGGAACGCCACCCACGCCGGCGGCCGCTGACACTGGTTCCGCAGGGGTCGGAGCGAGACGGGCGGCGATGACGCCACGCAGGTCTCCTGCCGTGTGGAAGTAGCGTCGACTCCCGCCGACGAATCGGCCCAGGACGGGCCCGTCGAGATCGAAACGGCGGCCGGCCGCATACGGAATCAGACTGGTGCCGACCACCCCCGTCAGGGCGATCGGGAGTCCCAGGACGACGCCGTAGCGGAACCCGACCAGCGTGGAGAGGACGGTTATCGGCCACCCGAGAAATGGCCGTACCGCATAGAGGCCCACCAACACGACGGGGAACCACTCGCTGAAGAGCAGGCCCCGAAGCTCACGGATTACCAGCGTCGGTCTGAGGACGGTGGCCAGTATCAACAGGCTCCCGAGAGCCGCCCCGATCGCGAGCCGCCGTCGCGTGACCGGCATAGAGCGCGGTAGGCGTCCGGGGGTCTTGAGCCGTGCGACTCCGGGACAGACTCCGGTATCGGGAGCGAGTCGGCGGCCAGGCCCCGCGGCGGGGAAGGATTATTGGCCGGCCGGTCGATGGCTCCGACGTGCCAGACCGGGACCGACTCGCACTCGGCGTGGAACTCCTCGCAAAACTCGAGGACCCCGAACTCTCGGTGGCCGAGGCCATCGACCGGCTCGAGACGATCACGACAGACCCGCGGACCACCCGGGCCATCCTCGAACGAGCGGCCGAGGAGGGGGTCATCGAACGCGAGGGGGGCACCGTTCGTCCCGCGGGCGGGGACTACGTCAGCTTCGAGAGCGAGGTCGTGAGCAAGGAGGGGGAGTTTTCCTGTCGCCGCTGTGGCGCGACGTTGTCGACAGGCTACTTCATCCAGTTCGAGTCGGGAGAACACGGCCCCTTCGGGTCGTCCTGTATCCGGAAGGTCACTGGTCGGGAATGAGTTCCCGGATGGCCTGTATGTGCTCGCGCTGGCGTTCCAGCTCGCGGGCCTGTTCCTCGAGTCCCGCTTCCAGCGCCTCGAGTTCGGCTTCGAGCGCCTCTCGATCGAGCGTCGCCTCGACCGTGTCAGCCGCCGAGGTGAACCCGCTTTCCTCCAGGGCCTGGGCCGCCTGCTCCTCGACCGAACTCCCGGGACTTCCGGGTTGGCCGCTGGTATCGATCGGATCGACCGATTCCTCGAAGGAGACATCTCCCGAATGGGTCTCGACGGTGTCCCCTTCGGGCTCCTCGGCGGCCATCAGCTCCCGGAAGGCCTCGATGGAGTCGACGTCGTAGTATGCGAACAACGCCTCCCGTACGGACTCCTCGACCTCGCGGAAGCCCTCGCTGGGTGCCTTGATCCGCTCGGTGTGATCGTGGGTAGTCAAGACGAGTTGCGAGGAGACGTTCCCCTCCTCGACGACGAGGTCGGTCACCGCCTCGAAGGGTACTTCCTCGTACTCGTGGTCCCAGACCGCCGACCCGATGTGTTTGACCACCCGGTCGCTGGTGACAACGATGGTGAGTTCGTTGAACCGGTAGGTGCGTTTCACCGTCTCCCCGGGTTGGGTCACGCCTGCCGCGTTCAGGACGCCCGCGAGGACGGGATGGAGCGCTTCGTCGAGACGGGCGCCGGGCACGCTGAAGGAGTCCTCGCCCCGCGTCCCGTAGTCGAGCGAGATGGTTGCGTTCCGGCGCCCCGCGTCCACGGCCACCCGTTCGGCGTCGTGTGGATACGCCGAGACCGATTCGTCGCTCAGGATCCCCTCCGACCGGTAGACCAGCGACCGCGACGGAGTGACGTACAGGGCGTCCTCCCCCTTGAGCGGGACGTGAGCGGCCACGGTCTCGTCCCCCAGGGCGTCGGCTACGACCGTCGGAACGTCCATATGGCTGTGCTACCGCCCCGCAGTCATAAACCCGGTGGGTCGCCCCGGCCAACGGCCCGTAACGGGGCGGAACGCGAATGAGTCGTGTGATGCGATGATCCCGGACGGGCCTGGAACGGAACTGGGCGAGTCCTCCACAGGGCAGACCTCCTGGGTCGGGGAATCGTGGGCCTGGAAGGTGCCGTTCGAGTGGCAGCACCGCCTGGCAGGCCGCTTCCGCCGACGGAATTACAAAGGTTCAAGGGTACCAGTATCAAACGCGCAAACGAGCCCGGGTGGCTTAGCTGGTCATAGCGCCGCACTCATAGGGTTTCGAGCTTCGGTGCGGCCGCCATTCGGTGGCCCGCGTGTCCGTGCGAGCCTTGAACCTGGGACATGCGGAGGTCGAGGGTTCGAACCCCTCCCCGGGCATTTTCCGCCCCCGACCGCGGAGCGGCAGCTCCGCGTGTCGGGCCGAAAGTACCGTACGGGGTGAGAACCCGTAGGGTCCCGGCGAGGGCCGAGCCGGGAGTACGGAAGAGCTGTGCTCTTCCGGTAGTTCAACCCCTCCCCGGGCATTTTCCGCCCCCGACCGCGGAGCGGTAGCTCCGCGTGTCGGGCCTGCCACGGCTGGCGACCCGACGATCAGACTGCCGGCTCCCGCTCGGTCTGTCCCCAGGCGACACAGGTCATGAAGGAAACCCAGCCGAGGAACCCGCAGGCGACGACGAAGGCGAAACTCCAGACCCCGCCGTTCCACGCCGTCAGCCACAGCAGCCCGAAGACCGCGCCAACGATGCTGATGAGCACCCCGATGCCGCCCAGGCACTCGTCGGGCGAGGGAATGGGGAGACTGTCGAACGGTTCCATCACGTATTATATATTGGGTCGGGAATACGATGAAGCTACCTCACACGGGACCCCGCGAGCGGCGTCGATCGGGGCCAGGCCGAACCGATGCCGACTCTGCTACAGGTCACAATCAAAACTCCAGAATGCCTCCTCGAGCCGCTGGAACCGGACGTCGCCGATTCCCCGCACGTCGCGGAGTTCGGCCATGTCGCAGTAGGGCCGGTTGTGCTGGATGCGCTCGAAACGGGTCCGGCCGAATCCGGGTAGCCCGGTCACCAGACGGGTGGAACGAGATTGCTCTCGCGCCGTAACTCTTCGTACGTCGGATCGCCGGCACAGCGCCGATCGTCCTCGGGGGCCTTCTCGTGGGCTGTTTCGACGCTCAGGCCCGCCGCTCGGTATTCGATCTCGGCGAGTTCGTGGGACAGGATGTACTGCTCGAACGGCCGGAGTTTCTCCGAGAGCCAGACTTCGCCGAGGGGCACGCCCTCCCGGCCAGCCGCTGGCGGGGCGATCTCCTGGCCCTCGTACTCGACGCGATAGAAGGTGTTGAATTTCGCCCTCTCCGCGTGCGGTTAGTACACGACGTCCCAGCCGCGGGCCTCCATCTCGGCTCGCGGATCCGGGCCCGCGGACTCCCCTGGATCCGGTGGGGGCGACTGACCCGGGCGCATGGAGGACCCTTCGAACTCGTGGGCTTGGTTCTGTCCCCGGTTCGGGGACTTCTCACATGGGTGGGTCACCCTGGCCAGTGTCGGATCCAGGTGTCAGTCGAGGGACGGCGAAGGGGGAAGTGCTCGGGACAGCTCCCCGGTGCTATGTAGCCCACTCCAAGCGTTCACCGCAGACCCCACGCGACCCGACGGTAGGCGGTCCCTAACGGCGCAGCGACCTCGATAAAACGTATGCGGTCCGCAGCGCGCCGCGTGAAATCGGCTGAAACGCGGGGGAGAATCCGGACACCGCGGTGAAAACAATCCAACGTTCGACCCCTTATTTGGTCCCCACCTGCGTATGCAACTATCGAGGTGTCATTGATGTCAAGCCCCTCCACGACCGCCCACGACGGCAGCCCACTCGAGCGCCGTGGCGGGGTCGGAACCATTCTCCGCCCCGTCGAGACCCTCGGGTTCTGGGCTGCCGTCGGCCTCCCGTTCGTCTACATGCCGATGCTGTTGACCGGCGTCGAAACGTCCGCCGAACAACTCGCCGTTGCCGTCCTGCTTTCCGCCCACGTGCTGGCCCTGTATCTGGGCCGCCGTCACAACGCCGAGTAACCCCCTGCCGCCCGCCCCCTGTTCCTCGTTCATTGCCCCGTTCTCCGACGCTGTCCCGCTCTTCGAGCTTTGCCCTGCTTTTCGCTCCCCGGCCCGCTTTCCCGGGCCCTGCCCGGCCGCTTTCTCGGCCGGCCCGAAATCGCCATTCTAGAAGGCACCTGGACCGACGAAGAGCCGTCTCCGCGGGCGGGGATCAGTCACGGTACTCGTAGATGGCCTCCTCGTACTGCTCGCCGGCGATCGCGGTCGTCTCGCTCCCGACCTGTGCCATCCCCTGGTTCTCGAAGAAGGCCGTGGCGGTCTCGTTCGCGGCGAGGGCCATGGCACGGAGTTGCTCCACGCCGCGATCCCGCAGGGCCGATGAGATGGCCTCGAAGAGCTGGGTGCCGAGGCCCTTGCCACGGTGCTCCGGGTGGACGTACAGTCGCATGATGATGCCAGCGTCTCCGGCCCAGTGCCCGTGGACGAACCCGACGAGCCCCGCCGTCTCGGTCTCGGCGACCAGCAGTTCTGTCCGGGGGCTCTGGAGCTCCATGCGGATGACTGGCTCGGAGTACCAGTGCTCGACGCCCTCGTGGATCGTCTCGCGACTCAGCACATCGGGGTAGTCCGTTTCCCAGGAGGCGGTCGCCACCTGCCTGATCCCCTCGATGTCGTCCTCGGTGGCGGGTCTGATGGCCATGTCGACCCGTCCGACCGGCACGGTATTAGGTATCGGGGCCCACGACGGGGGTCTGGAAACCGACGACCGCTACCCCGCAAGTCGTTCGCGGATGCGCCCCAGCTCGGCGGTGAGGGCTTCGCGCTTCATGAGCCAGAAGCCGGCGAAGATGATCGCGAAGCCGCCCACGGTCGCTGGCGAGATGACCTCGCCGAGGACCAGCCAGCCCGTGACCGCCGCCCAGACCGGGGCCACGTAGGAGACGAGATTGATCTCGACGGGTCCGAGCCGGTCGAGCAGGTCGAAATAGATGAGAAAGCCCGCCGCGCTGGCCACGACCGACAGGTAACCGAGAGCGAGAAGTCCCTCTGTCGTCCAGGCGACCGCACTGGCCTGCTCACCGATCCCGAGACTGATCCCGTGCATGAGCGCCGCGCCGATGACCATCGACCAGGCTTCCATCGTCTCGATAGGCAGGGAGGCATCCATCGCCTTCGCGACCACGCTGCCCAGGGCGAAGCTCAGCGCGGCCATGAACACCAGGAACTCTCCCACCGCGTTCCCACCGAGGAGGTTTCCGGGATCGGGTTGTGCCAGGACGACAACTCCGACGAGGCCCAGGACGAGCCCGACCATCCCCAATCCGGTCAGCTGGTCGCCGGGCAGCCAGGCACGCGCGAAGCCCGTGGTCAGGACCGGGCTCAGGCTCACGATGACCGCGGCGGCTGCACTCGTGGTCTGGAGTTCGCCCACGAAGAGGAAGGCGTGGTAGCCGGCGATCATGAGCGCCCCGCCGACGCCGACCAGGAGCCACTCCTCGCGAGTCTGGGGCAGCCACTGGTCCACCACGACGATTGCATACCCGAGCATCAGGAGTCCCGCGATGTCATAGCGGACGGCGGCGAAGAACACGGGCGCCGGGCCGAAGGGGTCGAGCCCGGCCTTGATGGCCATGAAGGCGGTCCCCCAGACAGCCGAGAGGAGCAGCCACAGCCCGAGGTTCCTGTACGCGGACACGACCGTCGGGTGGCCCCAGCTCCGCTTTACGCTTTCGACTCCCGCTCGCGACGCAACGCCTGGAGGACGTCCTGGCGAGTGATGATCCCCTCGACGAATCCGTCCCGGACCACCGGCACCCGGTTGATGTCGGGGTCCTCGGCGGCGAGGATGTCGAGGATCCGGTCGAGGTCCGCGTCGGGGTCGACAGTGACGACGTCCTCGGACATCACCGAACTCACCGGATCGGAGGCGTGCCGTGCGAGGTCGATCTCGAGGTCCAGGTCGGCCCAGGAGGCGTCCAGGGCGTAATCGACCGGCTCGAGGAAGGGCGGGAAGCCGATCGGGATCCAGAGGGTGCGCTCGCTGGGTTCGAAGATGTCCACGAGGTCCCGCTGGGTTACGATCCCGACGAGCGTGCCGTCGTCGGCCACCACCGGGAAGCCGTTAAACGCGCGCCGGGCCATCTTCTGGAGGACCGCCGCGATGGTCTCGTCGTGCTGGACCGTCTCGACCTCGCTCGTCATGAGATCGGATGCCAACATACCTCACTGTACGGCTGTGGACGTGGTAGGCGTTGTGGGCGGCGAGGAGTTTATACGCGAAGCCGTAAAAGTGAGTGTATGGCCGTTCCCGGCCGGCCCAGACTGCGCGAGCTCTTCGACGAGGCACCGACGCCCCATATCGCACATCCGCCACACACCCACCGTCGGGACTATTACGTGGCCACCGACGGGTCCTTCACGGCGGACCGCTCGGGCCTCGGCGTCATCATGGAGACGCGGGACGGGCAACGTGTCGCCCGCCTCGCCGTCCCGGACCAGGCGCCGGACAACAACATCGCGGAATATCGGGCGCTGCATCTCGGTCTGGATGCGCTGGCGGCACGGGTCCCGCCGTCCTCCTCGGTGGGCATCTTGCTCGATCACGACGACCTCGCCGGGAACGTGAACGCGGCCGTGCTCGCGGGCCGAAGCGGCGACTTCCGCTATCTCGCGGACGTGTCCCTGCCGCCGGGAGTCGCGAACCACTGGCGGGGCATCCGTGCGCGCATCGCCGGCTTCGAGGAGGTCCGGGCCGCGAAGCTCGAGAGCGGACGGAATCCTGCGCATCCGCTCGCGAACGCTCCCGAGGAATTCGCCCACGTGAACCGCGACGCCGACCGCTGCCTCGTGCCGGGGCTCGAAGAACAGGACCGGGCGGCCCGCGTCCCGCCGCCATCCCGGGCCGATCGGCACGCGAGCGACTGAGTTGGCAGTAAACATCGCCTGTCCCGGCGCCGTCCTCGGGCGAGGGGTCAGGCCAGTCCCAGCCCCTTGGCCATGAGTCGAAGCCCGATGACCGTGAGCAGCAGGAAGACGGCGGCTCGCTGGCGTTGGGCGGCCACGACGCGGCGGAGCCTGGCTCCGACTTCGACTCCGCCCAGCCCCACCAGGGCCGCCCCGGCCGAGAGGGCGAGGAGTGGCCCGGTACCGTAAAGCCCCAGCGTGAACGCGAGTCCCACGCGGATGGCCGAGATGCCGACGAGTATGAGCGCCAGCACCCCGATGAACACGTCCCGGTCGAGGTCCAAGGCGTCGAGATAGGCGACGACCTGCACGCCGACGTTCGTCGCCCCGAAGATGAACCCGGAGACGGCGCCGACCCCGACCTTGAAGGCGGTCCGTTCGACGAAGCACCACCGGGTGAACCGGTCGAGGCCAGGGATCTCGAATCGGTTCTGCGACGTCGCGACGTAGACGAGGGTGAACAGACCGATCCCCAGCGCCAGCCACCTCGCCGGGACCCGATCGAGCAGCGCCATCCCGATGACCGTTCCCGCGACCGCCGCGAGGACGTACGGCCAGAAACGTGCGACGCAGGCCCCGAGTTCGTCACGGTCCAGCTCCCTGGCGAGCGAGACGTTGGATGCCAGAAGCGGGAGGATCATGATCGTCACCGCGTCGGCCGGAGAAAGGACCGTTGCCAGGGTCGCGGTGCTCACCACCGCGTACCCGAAGCCTGCAAGGCCCATCACGACGCCCCCGAGCAGCACGATTCCGCCCACGAGCAGTACGTCGACGGGGGCCAGGCCTGCAACCATGTGACACCGGGCGCGGCCAGGGGCTATGAAACTGTGGCTATCGGAGACGGGGACGTGTAACCCCGCCACTAGAGCGGGTTCGCGAAGGAGGGCGGACGGGGGTCGCCCTCGCGCCCATTCTAGAATGGGTCGATCAGACCGGTCCGCGGACTCGGCCGACCCGTCGGATTTCGAGATTCTGGGCTGGTCACTCGGCCGTGGCGCTTTCCGGTGGTCAGTCGGGCTTCGACGCTGCTGGCCAGCCAGTCGGGCTCCAATAGGTCAGTCCGGCAGACGGGCTTCGAGAGCGGCGGCCGCTCATACGGGCTTCAACGGCGCCATCGGGTGAGTCCGGCTCCATCGGCGTCGGTCGGGCAGTTGGGGTTCGAGCGTGCCGGCCAGTCAGTCAGGCTCCAACAGCGCCGGCCGGTCGATCGAAGATCGATAGCCGCTGGCGCTCAGAGTTCACCGGCCTCCTGGGCGTCCACGACGGCGACGGCGGCCAGGTTCACGATGTCCTTCACGGAGTCGCCCCGCTGGAGCACGTGGACCGGTTTGTCCATGCCGACGAGCATGGGGCCGATTGCGTCGGCCTCGCCGAGTCGCTGCAGGAGCTTGTACCCGATGTTGCCCGCCTCGAGGTTCGGGAAGATGAGCACGTTCGCGGGCCCTTCGAGCGTGGCGAAGTCGTAGGTGCCATCGAGGATGTCCTCGACCAGGGCGGTGTCGGCCTGCATCTCGCCGTCCACCGGGAAATCGATGTCGGGCCGGTCCCGTAGCGCTTTGGCCGCCTTGCGCGGTTTCCGCGTCCCGTCGTTGTCGACACTCCCGAAGTTGGAGTACGAGAGCAGCGCCACCCGCGGCGAGACGTTGAAGTCCTCGGCGAGGCGCGCGGTGTGTTCGGCAATCTCTTCGAGACACTCCGCCGATGGGTCCTGGTTCACCGTGGCGTCGGCGACGAACACCACGCGGTTCTGAAATGTCATCATGTACACGCCGGCGGCGAAGTTGGCGTTCGGTGCGGTCCCGATGACCTGGAGGGGCGGCCGCAGGGCGGATGGATAATGGTAGGTGAGCCCGCTCAGCATCGCGTCGGCCTGGCCGCTGTCGACCATCACCGAGGCGAGATAGTTCGGGTCGCGTTCGACGAGTTCGAGGGCCTCGCTGTGGGTAATCCCCTTGCGCTTGCGCAGGCGATGGAGGTGATCGCCCAGCCCGGTCGTGTCCTCCCGCGTCGGGTCGAAGATGTCGGGGTCGTAGTCCAGACCCAGCTCTTCGATCCGATCGGCGATGGTGAACGTATCGCCGATGAGGACGGGTTCCGCGATGCCCTCCTCTTCCATCTGGTTGGCGGCCCGGATCATCTTGGGGTCGTCCCCCTCGGCGAGGGCGATGCGTTTCGGGGCCGCCTTGGCCTTATTATACATGATGCGCATCATCTCGCGGGCCTTGCCCAGGCGGGCCTCCAGGCTTTCCCGGTAGGCGTCGAGGTCGTCGATCTGCTTTCTGGCCACGCCGGTTTCCATGGCAGCCTTCGCGACTGCCGGCGCTTCCCAGAGCAGGACCCGCGGGTCGAGGGGTTTCGGGATGACGTAGTCCGGGCCGAACTGGAGGGGCTGGTCGTCGTAAGCCTGGACGACCTCGTCGGGGACGTCCTCTTTGGCGAGGTCCGCGAGCGCTTGCGCCGCGGCCACCTTCATCTCCTCGTTGATGTCGCGGGCCCGGACGTCGAGGGCGCCGCGGAAGATGAAGGGGAATCCGAGGACGTTGTTGACCTGGTTGGGGTAGTCCGACCGGCCCGTGGCCGCGATGACGGTATCGTCGCGGGCCTCTTTTGCCTCCCAGTACGCGATCTCTGGATCGGGATTCGCCATCGCGAAGACCATCGGGTTCTCTGCCATCGAGGCGACCATCTCCTGGGAGACGATGCCCCCGACGGAGAGTCCGACGAACACGTCGGCCCCCTCCATGGCGTCCGCAAGGTCGCCCGCCGGAACGTCGCGGGCGAACTGGGCCTTGAACTCGTTGACCTCGCCGGCCTCGGCCCGCTCTCGGGTGATAATCCCGGAGGAGTCACACATCGTGATGTTGTCCTTGCGCACGCCGAGGGAGTTGTAGAACCGCGCCGTTGCGATGGCGCTGGCGCCGGCGCCGGAGAACACGACCTCCAGGTCCTTGCAGTCCTTCTCGAGGATCTCACAGCCGTTGAGGAGGGCGGCCCCGCTGATGATGGCGGTACCGTGCTGGTCGTCGTGGAAGACGGGGATGTCCATCTCCTCGCGCAGCCGGCGCTCGATCTCGAAGCACTCCGGAGCCTTGATGTCCTCGAGATTGATGCCGCCGAAGGTCGGCTCCATGGCCGCGATCGACTGGATCATGTCCTCGGGCTCCGCGAAGTCGAGTTCGATGTCGAAGACGTCGATGTCGGCGAAGCGCTTGAAAAGCACACCCTTCCCTTCCATGACCGGCTTGGCCGCGGCGGCTCCGATGTCCCCGAGGCCGAGTACGGCGGTTCCGTTGGACACCACGCCGACGAGATTGCCTTTGGCGGTGTACTTGTAAGCGTCCCGTGGAGTCGCGTGGATCTCCTCGCAGGGCGCGGCCACCCCCGGCGAGTACGCGAGGCTCAGGTCTCGCTGCGTATTGGTCGGTTTGGTGGTGGATATCTCTATCTTGCCGGGCGGCTCCTGCTCGTGATAGTCAAGAGAATCCTCCTCGAGTCCCATGTCCTAGACCTCCTGCTGGGGCGAGCAAAAAGGTACCCGTTGGGCCTTTTTCATATACTGTCGATATTTGGGTTCGACACAAGTGTTTCCGCATCGGCCCACGGGACGGGAAGGGATACAAGCAATTTCGCTGACAACTACAATGCCACGAAACCCGTCCCGGGTGCTTTGTGGGAGGAGGGGTTCGAACGCCGCTCCTCAGAAGAACTCGTCGAGCCCCGACTGGGTGTCCTCATCTTCCGCCTCCGCTGTCTCGTCCGTATCCGTCGTGTCGCCCTGGGCGTCCGGGTCTGCGTCGGACCCACTTTCGGCAGCTGTGCTCTCGTCTCCGGAGGTAATCGTCTCCTGGCCCGTGGCCGACTCATCGACACTCTCGTCACTGTCACCGACTTCCTCTTTCGCTCCCTCGACGTCCGCTAACTGGCCCTGGCTCGCGTGACTGCCTTCGAAGGCGCCCTCGGAATGTTCGACGGCCGCCGCCTCGACGAGCGCCTCGGCGTCATCGACGATCGACTGGACCTTGTTCGTGTCCTCGCCGCTCCCGGTCACAAAGGAGACGTGTTTCGGACCGAGGTCGTAGGCGGCGGTCATCGCGACGGTGAGTTCTCGATTCTTGCAGTGGTGGGTCATCGCCGCCAGAAACGGGATGATCTCGCGGCGGGCGGTTCCCATGCTCACGCCGCTCGTCTCGGCGATTTTGCGAGCGACGTAGTCCCGCGTGTCGCGCCGACCTCGCGAGCGCCCGAGCTTCGACCAGTAACTGGGTGGGCCGTATCGGGTCCAGCCACCCTTCTCGCCCGCTCGCGCGGCCGGCACCCCGGCGGCGACGTTGTCGGTGACGTACCGCCAGTAGGAGTACTCCTGCGTGGCGCGGACCCGGCCCAGCCATCGGTCGCCGTTCGCAAGGTAGCGGTAGGCGGCGGCCAGTTCCGCGCCGTCGTAGTCCTTCGGGAGATTGTCCTCGACCCAGTGGATGAGGTCGTCCGGGGTCTCGTCGACGTCATAGGCGGTCTTGAGCGCGCCTTCGGCGTCTTCCTCCTTGAACACGGCGTCGAGGAACGGGAAGATCCCCTCCGTGGAGTCCCGCTGGCCCGTGACCACGTCGGCTTCGGTGAGCGTCTCGGTCGTCTCGGCCAGGGCCTGGAGGTCGTTGATGGCCGAGCGCAGGTCGCCGCTGTTCTTCGCGGCGAGGGCATCGAGGGCGGCGTCCTCGTACTCGATCCCCTCCCGGCGACAGATGTCCCGCAGGACCGGGAGGATCGAGCGCTTGGAGACGTCCCGGAACTCGATCTCCTGGCACGCGTTCCGCAACGAGCGGGACATGTCGTAGAACTCGTTGGCGATCAGGACCACCGGCTGGGTGGCCCCTTTGACGAGCTGCGTGATGGCCTTCGTGCCGCCGCGGTCGACCGTCCCGTGGACGTTGTCGGCCTCGTCCATAACAATCAGCTTGCGACCGGCCGAGCCGCTCGCGAGGGTCCCGCTCTTGGCAGCCTCGCCGGCCACCCGGTCGATGACGTCGCCGGTGCGCTGGTCGCTCGCGTTGAGTTCGATGACCTCCCAGCCGCGGTCTGCGGCCAGCGCGTGGGCCGCGGAGGTCTTCCCCACGCCCGGCGCGCCGTGGAGGATCACCGCCTCCCGGTGGTCCTCCCAGGTGTCTGCCCACTCCTCGAGGGCATCCCTCGCTTTGTCGTTGCCGCGGACTTCGGCGAGAGTCGACGGGCGGTACGTCTCCGTCCAGTCCGGCATCGTGCTGGGGTTGGCGGGAGTCGCGTTTAGTGGTTGCGGGTCGGGGTGGGAACGGACCAGCGACGGTCGGGTGCCATCGTTGGAGTCCGTCCGGACTGGTGCCCCGAGGGTTTATCAGTCAGTACCGGACCAACCCGACCCGTGACGTAGAGCGTCGCTGTCCGGGGTTCCGCGGTAGTGCGACCAGCCCCCGGACAGGTCGTCGGTCGCCTGTTCGCCCTGTACGCGAGCCAGCAGCGACGGGTCTGATAGCACACCCACCAAGCGAGCCGATGAACTGCCGGTAAGCGGACGCTACCTCTTCTCCGCCGCGGCCACAAGGCTTTCACGCGTCCTGGCACTCCCACCCCCCATGGACCGCTCTGACATCCCGTTGCTCCGCGGGGCGATCGGTGGCCTCGTCGCCTACGCCCTCGGCTACCTCGTCACCTATCTGTGGCAAGGGCCTTCCGTGCGGGACTCGCTGTCGGGGATCAACACCCTCATCGATCTGGTCGGCGGGCAGACAATCCCGATCTGGCAGGCCGTCGGCTGGCTGTTCTACAACGCTCACGCCGTCGAACTCCAGGTGCCCTCGCTCGGGGCTGGAAGCGCAACGCGCTCACTCATCGGGAACGGGGGCGCTCCGTCCCTGTTGCTAGTTGTCCCGCCCGTCATCTTACTCCTCGCCGGGGCAGCGGTCGGGTGGTGGAGCGACGCTGAGGACCTGCAGGCGGGCGCCATCGCTGGCGCCACCACTGTCCTGGGCTATCTGGTTCTCGTCCTCGTCGGGACCGTCGCGTTCAGATACAGTATCCAGGACGCGGTCATCGGTCCGCTGTTCGTCCGGGGATTGCTTCTTGCCGGCATCGTCTATCCCGTCGTGTTCGGCGCGATCGGCGGGGGGTTGGCGGGCGAGGTTGGATAGACCCGTCCGGTTGGGCCGCTACAACTCCCGGGACTGCATCTCGCCCCAGTAGGTGAACCCGTAGCGTTCGTAGAACGCTTGTGCCCGACGGTTCGCCCGGTCGACATCGAGGACCATTCTATCGAGGGGGAGCTTTTGATCTCGCGCCACCGAGATTGCTGCCTCCATCAGCTCGTCGCCGACCCCGGTGCCGCGGTAGTCGGGATGGACAAAAATCTCGTTCAGTACCGCCGCGTCCCAGATGTAGGCGAGTGTTTCCGGGAGCACGAACACGTACCCGATGACGTTCCCGTCCCGTACCGCGACCTGGATCGACCGTGGCTGTTCTGCAACGCAGCGATCGACCCATTCTAGATAGTCCGCACGATACGCCTCGTCCAGCTTGTCCCGATACTGCTCGGCCTTCGCCTCGCTCCCGGTCTCCTCGCCCAGCCCGAGCTCGAAGCCCTGCTTGAGTTCCCACAGCGCTTCGGCGTCGGCCGAGCGATACGCTCTGCTCATACCTCGGATACGACGGGCCAGGCTGTTAGCGCTTCCTTTGCGCCCGGCGGATCGGCGCCTGCAGGCGGTAGCCGATCAGTGCGTGGTCTGGTACAGTCGACCCGCGACCAGGATGCCGCTCAAGCCGACCAGGAGTAGCTCCATCCCCGAGGAGAGCACCGGGAAGACCCGTTCGACGTTCTCGGGCTCGGCGCCCGGGCTGGGGTCGACGCCGGTCGAATAGTGGACGCTCTGGGTCGAGCCGACGACCGCCCCACCACCGTCAGCCTTCGAAAGATCGACGAACGTCTGGACCACCCCGCGCTGGTTCGAGAGGAAGAGTTCCCCGGAGACCTTGACGAAGCTGTCCTGGAGCGGATACAGTAGATTCACGCCGTTGGTCACCAGATCGGGGCCGATTCCGCCGAACACCAGCGCGAGGATCCCGACGCCGAAGACGCGACTGGCGGCCGGCCCGAACCGCTCGGCGAGACGACTCGGGGCGACACGCCTGTCCGCGATGTAGAGCACTGACAGCCCTACCGGCAGGAGCAGCGTATGGAAGAGCGAGCGGTGCGCACCCGGGAGAACCAGTCCGACGAACGTATCCAGATCGGGGAGGGCCGCGAAGACGAGGACGACCCCGAGGGACCACCAGCCGAACTCCTCGCGCAGGAGGGCCACCGCGACCAGCCCGCCGATGGCGACGTGCACCAGCGTCGATGGCATAGCCGGAGTGATGGTGGCCGCGGCAATGCCGCTTTCGTTCGGCAGGTGTCGAAAATCGTGCGGTAGCCTTTTCGGTGGTGGGGGCGAAGGCCGCGACATGGACGACCCCAGGGCGGGGCTGGCGGAGCGGATCGCGGGCGAGGTCACCCTCAGCGCCGACCCAGGTGCCACCCTGCGGAAGTGGCGGACGGACTTCGAGGTGTCCCAGACCGACCTCGCCGACGAGTTGGGCGTCTCCTCGTCGGTCATCTCGGATTACGAGAGCGGCCGGCGGGAGAGCCCCGGGATCGCGCTGGTGAGCCGGCTCGTGAACGCGCTGCTCGACATCGACGAGCGTCGAGGCGGGGACCACATCCGGCAGTTCGCCCGAGTGCTCTCGGCGGGCTTCGCGAGCGACGTCGTTCTCGACCTGCGCGAGTACCCGACGACGGTGCCACTCGCCGACATCTACGACACCATCGAGGCGACGGAACTGGTCGAGGGCGACCGCGACGCGGTCAGCGGGCACACGATCCTCGACAGCATCCAGGCCATCACCAAACTCTCCTCGGACGAGTTCTACCGATTGTACGGCCAGTCCACCAACCGGGTGCTCGGTTTCACGAACGTGACCCGCGGCGAATCGCCGCTGGTGGCCTTGCGGGTCGTGAACCCCAAACCGAACGCCGTGCTGCTCCACGGGATGGGCCCCGAGGACCTCTGGGAACACGCACCGGCGTTGGCCCGTCGGGACGGCTTCTCGCTCGCGCTGACCGAGATGGACCTGGAGGAGATGCTGGGGCGGTTGCGGGAGTTTCCCTGACTTCGGTCACTCCACGCCGCCGGCCGGGCGACGACCCTCCTGGTCGGGTTCCTCGCGATAGAACAGGTACAGCGCCGCGAAGACCGCGATGCCGGTCATCAGGCCCACGAAGATACCGACGAACATCGACGGCCAGACCACGTCTTTCAGGAGTTCCGTCAACGCCACGCCCACGACGAACGCCGCGATCAGCCCGCCCAGGAGGCTGCCACCGAGAGTACGCGTATCCATGGGGGTACGTGTGACCCGTGAGACAAAAGAGCCTTCGGCCGATTCCAATTCGCCGGTGACCCCGAAGGGTCGCCAGCGGACGGGGGCGACCGAAGCCCACTCCGCCAGCGGACGGGGGCGACCGAAGCCTACTCCACGAACGCGTACTTGCGCTCGTTCATCGGGCCCCAGCCGTCGAAGACGAACTCGCCCTCGGGCTGGGTGAACGGCTCGAGGTCGCTTGCCTTCTCGAGGTTGTGCTGGTCGTGGACCAGTTCGTACTCCGAGAAGCTGATCTCGTGGCGAGCGTCGAGCCGGTCGTAGATGTCGCTCTGGGCAATCTCGTCCTCCCAGCCCTCGACGATGGTCTCCTCGTGGATCTCGGCCTGTGCGCCGCTGCCGTAGGAACCCACGAGCATCTTCTCGCCGGCCAGGTCGATGCCTTCCTCAAGCGCGTAGGTCAGCGCACTCATCCGCGCGATGTGCACGGAACTCGTGTACCAGTTGCCGACCCGGCTCGAGATGCCCAGCGTGGGTTCGATGACGCGGTCGTACCACTCGCGGTACTTCCCCGTTCCCGAGAGCTCGTCCATGTACTCGCGGATGTCCTCCTCGTAGGCCTCGCGGTCCTCGTATTCCTCCTCGCGGGGCTGGCGTCCGATTTCCTCGGCCAGTTCGTCCTCGATCGGCGTGTCCCGGATCATGTGCCGGTAGCCGAGGACGGCGGCCTTCCGGACCATGTTCGGGAACGGCGTGTGGAACGGGATAAAGCGGTAATCGTCGGGATGCGTGCGACCCGCCACGCTCTCGAAGTCCTCCAGGGCCTCCCGCATCCGCGAGAGGTACACCTGCATCGAACGCTTGCCGTCCACGCTCGGGAACTGCTGGTTGGGCTTGAGGAAGTCGGTCTCGTCGACCGAGCCAAAGCCCTGGTCGTGGGAGAGCTCGATGAGGTTCGGGTCTTCTGTTACGTACATTGCGACCGCGCCCGCGCCCTGGGTCGCTTCTCCCGGGTCACCGCGCTCGTAGAGGGCGGTGTCGGTGGTGATGACGATGGCACCCTTGCCGCGGTGTCGGTCCGCCGCGATCCAGTTCATCGCGTCGTTCAGCGCCTGCGTGCCCGAGATGCACGCGAACTTCCGCTCGCCCTTGTTGGCATGGACGAAGGAGCCGTCGAAGACCTGCTCCAGCGCCCCCGCGACGTAGGTCGAGACGGGTTTCGATTTGTCGAAGGCGCTCTCGGTGGCCACGTCGATGCGGCCGATTTCCTCCGGGACCAGGTCCTTGCGCACCATCAGTCGATACGCGGCGTTGGCCGCCATCGTGACGATGTCCTCGTAGGCGTCCGGGAACGAGCTCGAGAACAGGCCCAGCCCTTTGGTGTACTTCTCCGGGTCGTCGCCTTTCTGGGGGGCGAACTCCTCGGCCAGGTCGAGGCTGAGCTTGCCCGTCCACAGCTCGATGCCGTCGATACCCACTGCTGTCATGATTGGGATGCTGTAGGGTACCCACAGCGGCTATATGGGCCTGTCGATGCCGAGTTCGGCGGACGTCGAAAGCTTCCTACGATCGGTCCAATCAGCCTCAGGGCTGACTTCTTGCGGTACCCTCAGAACCCAGACTCAAACTGATTTTGTGATGCTGTCTGTAGCTCCGTCATCATCGGTCACGACTAAGGTTATCTGACTGTACGGTTTTGGATTGAAGCCAGGGACCGTCTCACCGGTTGCGTCCGGTGGCCCAGTGGTATCTGCCCCTTTATACCACTCGAAATTCTCAATGGTTCCATCCGGATCATTCGAGGGGCCTGCGTTCAAGTCGTATTTATTCGGATTGGTCTGCGTGTAAGAGAAGTTCGCGATCGGTGATTGGTTGGCTCCAGCTCCTCCCAAACCAATCACTTTGAGGATAACACTATCACTTGATTCCATGGACGAGGCGAGTAGAGAGGCTTTCCCATTCTGGGAGACAGTTATGGCCGCTTTTCCCTGCCCGTCGGAACCAGTTTGAATCGTAGTGTTCCCGAAATTGCTCACCACGCTCGAATTATTCGTCGAGAAATCAACCGATACGAACGACTGTGCTGGAGTCGTATTGACCCATCCGTCGAAGCTGGTGTCCGAATCTGCAGACAC
>Ga0207797_1000560_pt1 | contig 28732 bp, 31 predicted proteins | sample PRCRCaboRojoPR_6_FD_187275 | JGI IMG/M metagenome (GOLD analysis project Ga0207797, IMG submission 187275) | Marine sediment microbial community from Cabo Rojo, Puerto Rico - PR CR 10% Liquid 1 (SPAdes) | ecosystem: Environmental > Aquatic > Marine > Coastal > Sediment | place: Cabo Rojo, Puerto... | reverse complement strand
GCGCCCCGGCCGAAACGTGATTTTTTCATGCTTGGTTGTGCTTACCCAGGCATGATGGTTGTATGAAAAAAAGCTCCAAGCTGTTGATTTTTTGAACGTTTCGGCCGGGCCGCCTCGCGTGGTTCCCGAAGCCGTTCAAAGCCAAGGCTTTACAAAGGGCCTGCCTCGTGGCTAATTTAGCCAATGAAAGGGCACTGGCTCCTGCTGCAGCCGGTAGGGGGCCATGCTCCTTGAGCGGCGAGCCTGTCTGGGCTCAGGGAAAAGCATTTTGCCGCACTTGTCAACTCGGTCGGGCCTTGAAGTTGAGCGGAAAACCAAATGGGAGACGATCATGGCTGATGTAGTGGCTATATACGGCAGCCCCAGGCGCGAGGGCAATACGGCCCGGCTGACCAAGGAGGCTGTTCAGGGCGCACGGCAGGCCGGAGCCGAGGTCGAGGAGTTCATCTTGCGGGACCTGAGCATCCAGCCGTGCCTGGAGATCTACCACTGCCGGAAAAACGGGGAGTGCAGCATCAAAGACGACTTTCAGAAGGTCCGCGACTCGCTCCTTGAGGCCAAGGGGCTCATCCTGGCCTCGCCGATCTTTTTCTACAGCGTCACGGCCCATACCAAGGCCTTCATGGACCGATTTCAATCCCTTTGGGTCAAGAAGTACTGGATCGATCAGGTGCCTTTCGGGCAATGGGTGCCCACCCGCAAGGGGATGTTCATCTCGGTCGGGGCCACTAAGGGCAAAAGGCTTTTCGAGGGGACCCTGCTGACGGTCAAGTACTTCTTTGACGTTCTGGATATGGAGCTCTGGAAGACGCTGCTCTATCGGGGCCTGGACGGCCCACGCGACGTGCTGGAGCAGCCTGAGCTCCTCGAAGAGGCCAGGGTCAGCGGCCGGGAGCTGGCGGAAAGCCTCAATGGCTAGCTCCGGCGGTGTCCAGCCCAAGGTGGCCGTGATCGGCGGCGGCCTGGCCGGCTGCGAAGCGGGCTGGCAGCTGGCCAAGTCCGGCATTCGGACGACCATCTTTGAGATGAAGCCGGAGCGGTACTCTCCGGCCCACTCAGACGAACGCCTGGCCGAGCTGGTCTGCTCCAACTCCTTTCGCTCCGACGATCCCCTGAGCGCTGTGGGACTGCTCAAGGAGGAGATGCGCCGGGCGGACAGCCTGATCATGGAGGCGGCTGAGCGGACCAGGGTTCCGGCTGGCAGAGCCCTGGCCGTGGACCGCGCCCTGTTTGCCGAGTGGGTCACTGACCGGATTGTTCAGACCTCCGGCATAGACCTTGAACGACGGGAGATCACCGGGCTTGACGATCCCGCTCTGACCGGGTACGAGCGCCTCATCCTGGCCGCCGGCCCTCTGGCCAGCGATCCCCTGACCAGGAGCCTCCTGGAGCGCATCGGCCAGGAGGACCTCTATTTCTATGACGCCATCGCCCCGATCGTCAGGGCAGACTCCCTCAACTGGGACCGGGTCTTCTGGGGGTCCCGCTACGAGCCGGAGAGCCGGGACTATGTGAACTGCCCCCTGAATGAAGGGGAGTATCACGCCTTTCGTCAGGCCCTTCTGGAGGCTGACACGGTCCAGACCAGGAGCTTCGAGTCGCTGGTCCACTTCGAGGGCTGTCTGCCCATCGAGACCATGGCCGAGCGGGGCGAGATGACCCTGGCCTTTGGTCCGATGAAGCCCGTGGGCCTGATCGATCCGCGAACCGGGCGGCGCCCCTTTGCCGCGGTTCAGCTTCGGGCCGAGAACGCGGCCAAGACCATGTTCAATCTGGTCGGCTTCCAGACCAAGCTGACCCATCCTGAGCAGAAGCGGGTCCTGCGGATGATTCCAGGGCTGGAGGAGGCCGAGTTCGAGCGTCTGGGGAGCATCCATCGCAACACCTTTGTCAACGCCCCCCGGGTCCTGACTCCGGAGCTGGCCCTCATGGCCGCGCCGGAGATCTTTCTGGCCGGGCAGATTACCGGGGTGGAGGGCTATGTCGAGTCGGCGGCCTGCGGGCTCTGGCTCGGACTGGCCCAGGCGGCGGATCTGCAGGGACGGAGCCTGGGGCTGCCCCCCAGGGAGACGGCTCTGGGCGGGCTTCTGGCCTATCTGCAGGGCCGGGGCGAAGACTTTCAGCCCATGAACGTGACCTTCGGGCTCCTGCCGCCGCTCCAGGTCAAGGTCAAGAAGGCCAGGCGCAAGGAGCTCTATCTCAAGCGGGCCAGGGAGGCCTGGGAAGCCTGGTGGGGCGGATGAGCTCAGGACGATCGGACGGCGGCCAGAATCTTCAAAGCCGTGGCTGCGGCGCCGAAGCCATTGTCGATGTTGACCACGGACATTCCAGGGGCGCAGCTGCTGAGCATGCCGAGCAAGGCGCTCATGCCTCCGAGGGCCGCTCCGTAGCCCACCGAGGTGGGCACGCCGATGATGGGCTTGTCCAGAAGCCCGGACAGGACGCTTGGCAGAGCCCCTTCCATGCCGGCGGCTACAATGAGAACCTTGGCCTGTTGCAGGGCCTGCAAATGGGGGGTCAGCCGATGCAGCCCGGCAACGCCGACGTCGCAGATCAGCCCGGCGGAGGCCTCGTAGAAAAGCGCGGTGCCAAGGGCTTCGAGGCCTGCGGCCTGGTCCGAGGCTCCGGCAGTGACCACCAGGATGTCGCCGCTCTGGGACCAGGGAGGGCTCAGATCCAGGTGCTTGCCCTGGATGAACAACCCGGCCTCGGGCCAGAAGGTCCCCTGGGGGAAGCGCTCCTCAAGGTTGGCGCCCTGCTCCCGGTCGGCCTTGGTGACCAGGACGGGCTGTCCGTTTTCGGCCAGGGCTTGCACGGCTTCCAGGAGGTGCTGCCGGCTTTTCCCCCGAGCAAACACGGCCTCGCGCTGCCCGGTGCGCAGATCGCGGTGCAGATCCAGGTTGAGCCCGCAGATCAGCTGCCTGTAAGGTTGAAAGCGCAAGCTCTCCAAGGCTTCGTCGGGGCTGGTCCGGCCTTCGGCTACGGCCTGGAGGAGGGAGAGGATATCGTTGGTCATAGGTCATCCAGGGCTTGGTTTCCGCTCTGTATCCGGTCGGCCCGCCGGGGTCAGCGCATCCACGGCGGCTCGTTCCAAGCGAGTCTAGCGGAAAATTGAGGGGATGCCAAATATCAGGAGTCAGAGGTCAGAAATCAGGCAACAGAGGACCGGAGACAGAGCTCAGAGGACAGAGGATAGAGGACAGAAGGAGCAGTCTGCTTCTGCAGGCGAAGTGAGCACAGGAAGTTCATGCAATCCCAGTCCATACTTTTCATAGCCCGACCGGCCCTGGTGCACGAGGTCTTCCCCCGGCTGAAGGAGGCCGGGGTCCAGGCCTCCCTGGCCGAGAGCCTTGAAGGGGCCGTCAAGGAGCTCTCCAAGAGCTCCCCGGAGCTTGTGGTCACCGAGCCTCGGCTGCCGGAGTTCTCGGCCGAGGACTTGCTGTCCCGCTTGGGGTCCGAACCTGGCCAGCCGCCGGTGATCATCCTCTCCGAGCAGGGTACGGCCGAGGAGGCCAAACGCCTCATGGAGCTGGGAGCCAAGGACTATTGGCTGGCGCCTCTGACCTGGGAGAAGCTCTCCACGCAGCTCGAAGCCCGGCCGGCAGCATCGGGCGCCGGCCCAAGAGCCGCACCTTCGGCCGGCCGTGAGATTATCGGCGATCATCCGGCTTTGCGGCGGGTGTTGAACCTGGCCAGGCAGGTCGCTCCGTCAACGGCCACGGTGCTTATCTCCGGGGTTTCTGGGACGGGCAAGGAGCTTTTCGCCCGCTACATCCACCGGCACAGCCGCAGGAGCGCCAAGCCGTTCGTGGCTGTCAACTGCGCTGCTCTGCCCGAGCACCTCCTGGAGAGCGAGCTCTTCGGACACGAGAAGGGGGCCTTCACCGGCGCAGTCCAGAGGAAGCCGGGCAAGTTCGAGCTGGCCAGCAACGGCACCCTGTTCCTGGACGAGATCTCGGAAATGGATCTCTCTTTGCAAGCCAAGCTGCTGCGGGCCATTCAGGAGGGGGAGATCGACAGGGTGGGCGGAACTGAGAGCATCACCGTGGATGTCCGCATCATTTGCACCACCAACCGCGACATCCAGTCCTTCGTCGAGCAGGGCAGGTTCCGTCAGGATCTTTACTACCGCCTCAACGTCATCCCCCTGAAGCTGCCTGCCCTGCGGGACCGCCCCGAGGACATCCCGGTCCTGGCCGAGCACTTCATCGAGACCTTTTGCCGGCAGTACGGCGTGCCCAAGCTCGAGCTGACCCCCCAGGCCAAAGCTTGGCTGCAGGAGCACGACTGGCCGGGGAATGTCCGCGAGCTGCAGAACCTCATGGAGCGGGCCGTCCTGTTGGCCGGTCAGGGACCCATCGAGATGGCCCATTTTCTCCTGGACTCGGACAATCCGGATTGGGAGGGCCTGGAGGCTGCAGAGCCGGCCGGACAGGAGCCTTCGACACCTGTCGGGAGTGAGGGCGGCCTGCCGGAGGCGCCGTTGTCGACGCTGGCCGAGATGGAGAAGCGGCTGATCAAGCAGAGCCTGGAGAATACCTCAGGCAACCGGACCCAGGCGGCCAAGCTCCTGGGCATATCCGTGCGGACTTTGCGCAACAAGCTGAACGAGTACCGCAAGCAGGGCGAGGTCATATGAACAGACGAGGAAACAGGAGTACCTATGCGATTGCTCTCGAATCAGATCACCGACTACTTGGAGAAGAGCTCCTGGATCAGGAGGATGTTCGAAGCTGGGACCGAGCTGAAGAAGCGCTACGGCGAGGACCGGGTTTTCGACTTCAGCCTGGGCAACCCGGACTTGCCCCCGCCCAAGTCCGTGGCCGGAGCCTTGCACGCAATCGCTGACCAGAGTGAGCGGCCTTATGCCTTCGGGTATATGCCCAACTCCGGGTATCCGGCCGTCAGGGAGAAGGTGGCCGAGGCCCTGGCCATGGAGCACGGGCTTGAGGTCGCCCCCGGGGATGTACTGATGACCTGCGGAGCCGCCGGGGGCTTGAACGCTTTGCTTCGAGCCGTTCTGGAGCCCGGGGAGGAGGTTGTCTGCCCGGCGCCCTTTTTCGTGGAGTACGGCTTCTATGCGGCCAATCACGGTGGGGTTCTGCGGCCTGTGCCGGCCGTTCCTCCGGACTTCAGGCTGGATTTGGAGCGGATGGCCGAGGCCGTGACCGAGAAGACCCGAGTGGTCATGATCAACTCGCCGAACAACCCCACCGGCCAGATCTACTCGGAGCAGGAGCTGCGCTCCTTGGCCGAGATCCTCAGGGACAGATCCTCCGGGCGGGAGCGCCCCATCCTGTTGGTTTCCGACGAGCCCTACCGCTTTTTGACCTACGACGGGTCCGAGGTGCCCTCGATCCTGAAGCTCTATGAGCAGAGCGTGGTGGTCAGCTCCTACTCCAAGAGCCTGTCCCTGGCCGGCGAGCGGGTGGGCTACCTGCTGGTGAATCCCGGGATGGAGGGAAAGCAGGAGCTCATGGATGGGCTCGTTTTGACCAACCGGATCCTGGGCTTTGTCAATGCCCCGGCCATCGGCCAGCAAGTCCTGGAGCGGGCCCTGGGCTCCCAGGTGGATCTGTCCATCTATGAGCGCAGGCGGCGGCTCATGTGCTCGGTGCTGGAACAGGCCGGGTACGAGTTCAGCCCGCCCAAGGGCGGCTTCTATATCTTCCCCAAGGCGCCCGGCGGCGACGATGTCGCCTTTGTCGGCCGGCTGCAGGAGGAGCGCGTACTGGCTGTGCCAGGCTCGGGCTTCGGCTTTGCCGGCCACTTCCGGGTGTCCTTCTGCGTGGATGACCGGATCATTGAAAACAGCGCCGAGAGCTTCTCCAGGGCTGTTCGGGGACAAAACTGTTGACGGCGCAGGCAAAAAGGGGTACATGACCTCTTTTCTTTTTTCCGAGCCAAGCGACAACCGGAGGCCGCCCAGAACCGGCCTCCTTCAGCTGGTGTCCGACTGAGGAGGCCAGAACCCTGGATCGCCCGGTCGGCCTGAAATCAGACCGCAAAGGACGCACGACCCGGAGCCCCGGCGTTTCCGGATGGGATGGCTATGTTCGAAAGCCTGTCCGACAGACTCGATTCCGTTTTCAAGAAGATCAAAGGGCAGGGCCGCCTGAATGAGAAGAACATCCAGGACGGCTTGCGCGAGGTGCGTCTGGCCCTTCTGGAAGCGGACGTCAACTACCGTGTGGTCAAGGACTTCGTGGAGCGCGTCCGGGAGAGGGCGCTCGGCCAGGAGGTCCTTTCCAGCCTGACGCCTGGGCAGCAGGTGGTCAAGATTGTTCACGAGGAGCTGGTCGGGCTCCTGGGCGGCACCTATGAGCCGCTGTCCCTGAAGGGCCGCAAGCCGGCCGTGATCATGCTCGTGGGCCTTCAGGGCTCGGGAAAGACGACCACTGCGGCCAAGCTGGCCCTGCATCTCAGACAGAACGGCCACGAGCCCTACCTGGTCCCTGCCGACGTCTACAGGCCGGCAGCCATCGATCAGCTGCACAAGCTGGCCTCGGATCTGGATGTCCCGGCCTACCCTTCCACCTCGCAGATGAACCCGGTGGCCATTACCGAGACGGCCCTGGATGAGGCCGGCAAGGCCGGCGCCGATGTGGTTCTCCTGGACACCGCCGGGAGGCTGCACATCGACGAAACCCTCATGCAGGAGCTGGAGCGGATCAAAGCCCAGTGTCAGCCTCAGGAGATCCTCCTGGTGGCCGACGCCATGACCGGCCAGGACGCGGTAACCGTCGCCGAAAAGTTCAATGACCTCCTGGACATTAGCGGCGTCGTCCTGACCAAGCTTGAAGGCGACGCCAGGGGCGGCGCCGCACTGTCCATCCGCTCGATCATCCACAAGCCGGTCAAGTTCGTCGGCATAGGTGAAAAGCTCAAGGATTTAGAGGCCTTCCATCCAGATCGCGTCGCCTCCCGCATCCTGGGCATGGGCGATATGATGACCCTCATCGAAAAAGCCCAACAGGAGTTCGACGAAAGCGAGTCCGAGGCGCTCGAGGCCAAGCTGAAGAAGGCGGAGTTCGACCTGGACGACTTCCGCAGCCAAATGCGCAAGATAAAGAAGCTGGGCTCCATGGAGAGCATCTTCAAGCTCATCCCAGGAATGGGCAAGATCAAGGATCAGCTTAAGGATGCGCAGCTGCCGGACAAGGAGTTGGGCAAGATCGAGGCCATGATCAACTCCATGACGCCGCAGGAGCGGCATAGTCCCAAGGTGATCAACGCCAGCCGCAAGGAGCGCATCGCCAAAGGGAGCGGAACCAGCGTTCAGGATGTCAATCAGCTCTTGAAAAACTTCGCTCAGATGCAAAAGATGCTCAAGAAGATGAGTACGCAGCAGCCCAAGGGTGGCGGAGCAGGCCTGCCGGGCATGGAGGGCATGCCAGGCATGCCCGGGTTGGAGGGTGCCGGCCTGCCGGCTGCGGCTGGCGGCGGCTCCTCGTCTCAAGCGCACAGGAAGAAAAGGGACAAGAAAAAGAGAAAGTTGCAGAAAAAAAGCAAAAAGAAAAAGAAGAAGTAGTTGAATATTTTTATTGAAAGGGTAATGTCTTTCTAGTAACCTATACATACTGAGGCGAGTGCCCTTAAGAAGCGGACCATTTGAAACCAACGGGGGAGAAGACGAGAATGGCTTTGAGACTACGATTAACGCGATTGGGATCGAAGAAAAGGCCTTTTTACCGAGTGGTCGCCATGGACAGTCAGGCCCGGCGCAATGGCAGGGCCTTGGAATATTTGGGTCACTACAATCCTATGGTCGAACCAAAAGAGGTCTCCATCGACCACGAGAGGGTCAAAGCCTGGATGGAGAAAGGGGCCAAGCCGACCGAGACCGTGCAGTCTCTGCTCAAGCAAACCGGATACTTTCAAAAGCAATAAGCTGAGCCCACGCATTCCATCGGTGCTCCATAGTCAAACCCAGCCGGTCTAGTGGAGGTGCTTATGTTCCGGGAACTCATCGAATACATCGCCAAAGCATTGGTAGACAATCCGGATGCGGTGGACGTGGCCGAGATCGAAGGAGAGCAAACCTCCGTGATTGAGCTGCGCGTCGCCAAAGAGGATCTGGGAAAGGTTATCGGCAGGCAGGGCCGGACTGCCCGGGCCATGCGCACGATTCTCGGCGCGGTCTCCACAAAGGCCCAGAAACGGGTGGTTTTGGAAATTTTGGAGTGATTCTACAGGATTCAATCCGGCTATGGCCACTACCGGCTTTGTGGTTGCCGGCAAGGTAGTCAGGGCGCATGGACTGCGGGGGGAGCTCGGTGTAATCAGTTACGCTGACTCCCCTCAGCTTTTTCAAAGGCTGCAACGGATCTATCTGAAGCCTGAGAAGGCCCGGCCAAAGAGGTATCTCCTTGAAGCGGCCCGCGAGTATGGAGAGCTCGTATTAGTGACCCTGCACGGCATTGCCTCGCGGCAGCAGGCCCAGGGGCTGATCGAGGCGGAGGTCTGGGTTCGCAAGCGCGATCTGCCGAGGGAGTGCGATGATCTGCTCATGGCCGATCTGATCGGCTGGGAGGTGGTTCTTCCCGATGGAAGCCGTCTGGGCCGCATCACACGGGTCCAGTCACCGGGCGGTCAGGAGCTCTGGAGCATCGAGGACGAGCAGGCAGGGGAGATCCTGTTTCCCGCTGCTGAAGAGCTGATCATCGAGGCCGATCAGGCTGCCGGCAAGGTGGTCATCGATCCACCGCCAGGGCTTCTGGAGCTCTACCGAAACCATTCAGGCTGATCAGCGCCGTCAATCCGGCTGCTTCCATTGCTCTTTTGTGAGGCCTCCTGCTGCATGCATGTCAACATCCTGACCCTTTTTCCGGAGTACTTCCGGTCCCCGCTGGCCTGCGGCCTCATGGCCAAGGCCATGGACAACCGAGTCATCAGCCTTCGGCTGGTCAATCCCCGTGACTTCGCCACGGACAGGCATCGCAGCGTCGACGACAAGCCCTACGGCGGCGGCCCGGGCATGGTCATGGCGGTCGAGCCCATGCTTAAAGCCTTGAAGTCCGTGGACAATCCCGGACGGGTGCTCCTCCTCTCGCCTCGGGGCCGGCCATTCGATCAACCCTTTGCCGAGGAGCTGGCCCGGGAGGAAGACCTGACCCTGATCTGCGGCCGGTACGAAGGGGTCGATGCCCGATTCGAGGATCTCAGCCGAGCCGAGCCCGTATCCGTGGGCGATTTCGTGCTCGGCGGAGGCGAGAGCGGAGCCCTGTGCATTCTGGAGGCTGTCTCCCGCCTGCTGCCACAGTTCATGGGCTCCAGTGAGTCGGCCACTGAGGAGAGCTTCAGCGACGGGCTCCTGGAGTATCCTCACTATACCAGACCCGAGGTTTACCAGGGGCTTTGCGTTCCGGAGGTGCTCCTGTCAGGGGACCATGCGGCCATCCACAGATGGCGTCGAGAGCAGGCCCTGGTGGAGACACTGAAACAGCGGCCCGATCTTCTGGATCGAGCCTCCCTGAGCCGGGATGATCTGATTCGGTTGCGGACCTTCAAGCGCAAGCGGCTTGGCCCGCATCTCTACGTGGCCCTTTTGCATTCACCGGTCAGAAATAAAAAGGGGCAAGTGACCACGGTCTCTTTGACAAATCTCGACATTCACGATATAGCACGCGTTTGTTGTTCATACGGTCTTGGTGGCTACTATCTGGTCACTCCGATCGAGGACCAGCAAAGACTGGCCCGGAGGCTGGTCGATCATTGGGATCGCGGAGCCGGCGGCCGTTCCAATCCGGATCGGGCCAAGGCCGTGCGGACCGTGCGGGTGACCGCCGATCTCGAGGAGGCCCTGGAGGAGATCGAAAGGATAGCGGGGCAGCGGCCCTATGTTCTGGCTACCAGCGCCAGGGACTGCGGGGAGATGACCCCGCCTGCTGTGGCCAGAAAGCTGGAGAGTGTTCCGGTCCTTGTGGTTTTCGGCACGGGATCCGGGCTGGCCGAGAGCGTGCTGGGCTCGGCCGACGGTCTGCTCCGGCCCCTGCGCTGCCTTGACGAGTACAACCATCTCTCCGTTCGCTCGGCCGTCAGCATCACCGTGGACAGGATTCTCGGTGACGCCGGCTAGACCGGGCTCATGGGAGAACAAGAAAGAGGCTTCAATCGAAGGAGTTCGGAAATGGACGTGCTGAGAAAGATCGAGCAGGAGCATATGCGCTACGATGTGCCGCATTTCAGCGCAGGGGATACCGTCAATGTCCACATCAGGATCATCGAAGGGGAGAAGGAGCGCATCCAGGTCTTCAAGGGAACGGTCATCCGGGTACGCAAAGGGACCACCAACGCGACCTTTACTGTTCGCAAGGTCTCCGGAGGCATCGGTGTTGAGCGGGTTTTCCCCTTGCACTCGCCTTCGATCGACAGGATCGAGGTCGTCGGCCGCGGGAAAGTCCGCCAGAGCCGCATCTACTACCTGCGCAACCTCAAAGGCAAGGCCGCCCGAATTAAGCCCAGGGACAGAAAGGCGTGAAGGCGGCCCCCTTGCCTTTCGGCAGCCTGATCAACTGGGCCGGGCTTTCTGCAGTGGTCCCCTTCGGGCATAATGCTCGGCATTGGCTGCTCTCAGGAATCCGAGCCGGATGAGGAACAGGGGAATACAGTGCCGCCCCGGATGGAGCAACATGCTGCGCCTGTGGCCGGCGTCGACGAGGCCGGCCGGGGGTGTCTGGCCGGTCCGGTGGTTGCAGCCGCGGTAGTCCTGCCGGAGGGTGCTCAGCTGCCGGGTCTGAACGACTCGAAACGCCTTTCTCCCGCCACTCGAACCTTTCTGGCCGAGCGCATCAAGGCTGAGGCCCTGGCCTGGTCCCTCGGCCTGTCCTGGCCTCGAGAAATTGAACGCATCAATATCCTGCAGGCGACGCACAGGGCTATGCTCAAAGCGGTGCGCCTTCTCCGAGTCAGGCCAGCCTTCGTGGTCGTCGACGGCAACAGCGCTCCTGACTTCGCTGTTTCGCAGTCCTGCATCCCTGGAGGTGATGGCTGTGTTCCGAGCATCTCGGCCGCTTCGATTGTGGCCAAGACATTTCGCGACGCCTTGATGGAGAAGTTGGACAGCAAGTATCCGGGCTACGGGCTGAAAAAACATAAAGGGTACGGAACGAAGGCCCATATTGAATCCTTGCGCCGGCTGGGGCCGAGCCCTTTGCACCGGCGAACCTTTGGCCCGGTCAGCCAATGCCTCGAGGAGGGCCAGCTGTGGCTGCCAGGCATCTGAGGCACGGAGCGGCCGGAGAGGCAATGGCCAGGGCCTTTCTGACCTGTCAGGGATTCGAGGTTATCGAGACCAACTGGCGGAGCCGCTTTGGGGAGCTGGATATCATCTGCCGGGATGGCCCGGATGTTGTCTTTGTGGAGGTCAAGACTCGCCGCGAAACCGATCGCGGTCTGCCAGGAGAGGCCTTGACCGGGGTCAAGCAGAAGCGGCTGGTTCGTGCCGCCAGCCGATACTTGACCAAGAACAGTCTCTGGGACAGGCCCTGCCGATTCGACCTGGTGGCAGTGTATTTGCATAAGGACTCCTGTGTCATCGAGCATCAAGCCCATGTCTTCGATCTTTCCGAGGCTCTGGGTGGTGGCTACGCCTATTGGCAACCGTGGTGATGTCTCGCAGCGCAGCCGGGACGTCCTGGGAACGGTGGAAGTCATTCTGGCTGAAGATACCCGGCAAGCCGGCCGGCTCTGTCAGGAGCTCGGCCTGGAAGGGAAGCGCTTCCTCAGCCTTTTTGAGCATAACGAGCAGGCCAGGATCGAGCAGGTCCTCGGTCTCCTTGAGCAAGGCCACAGCTTGGCCCTGATTTCCGGAGCCGGCTCCCCGGTCATCTCCGATCCGGGCTACCAGCTGGTTCGGGCCTGCCGGCAGGCAGGGTATCGCGTCTCGCCAGTGCCTGGCCCGAGTGCCCCGATTGCCGCGCTCATGGTTTGCGGGCTGCCGCCGATTCCCTTCACCTTCCTGGGGTTTCTCCCCCGCAAGGACGGGGAGAAGAGGAAGCTTTTGGCCGGTTTCCGCGGTCTGGCCTCGACACTGGTCTTCTTCGAGCGCAAGTCGCGGCTCGATGAGACCCTGAAGCTGGCCCATGACGAGCTCGGCCCAAGGGAGGTCTGCCTGGCCAGGGAGCTGACCAAGCGGCACGAGGAGCTCATTCATTTCCACCTCGGCCAATGGGAGCGCCTTCCGGAGACCCCTCGAGGCGAGTTCACCGTGGTCATCGCTCCTGCAGACAAGGTGCACCGGGCGGCCACTCCGGAGTCAGATGTCAGGCGGCTCCTTGAAGAAGGCTTTCAGCGGGGCGGCTCGCCGCGATCGACTGTCCGCGAGGTGCAATCCCTGACAGAGGGCTGGACTGGCAAGGAGCTCTACGAGCTCTCCCTTCGGATCAAGGAGTCGGGAGATAGGTCCGGGAGAGGCTCCGGGCCCGGAGGGTCTGATGAAACCTGAGCTGAGAACACTCCTGCGCTGTTTTCTGCGCACCTATTTTATCGGAGCGGCCTTCAATACCAGGGGGCTGCAGAACATCGGCCTGGCTTACGCCATGGACCCCGGTCTCCAAGCCTTCTATAGAGATCCCAAAAGCTTGAAGCAGGCCAGGAAGCGTCATTTGACGGTCTATAACACGCATCCCTACTGGACGCCCCTCTTGGTCGGCTACTTCCTCTTCCTGGAAGCCAAAACGTCCCGGGGGCTGTTGGCTCCAAGCGCCCTGAACAAGGTCAAGACCACGGCGGCCTACACGCTTTCGGCCATCGGAGACTCCTTTTTCGGGGGCTCCTTGCTGGTATTCTGGTCGCTCATGACCATCATGCTCAGCCTGACCGTATCGGCTTGGGCTGGTCTGCTCTGGCTGGGCGTGTCCCTCATAGCTCTGCAGGTCTTCAAGCTCGGCACCTTCTGGTTTGGCTGGAGGCAGGGCTTGACCTTTTTCGAGAAGATTCGGCGGTTGAATCTGATCAACTGGAGCAAGCGAATCAAGCTGGTCAATGCCTGCCTGGTTCTGGCGATCTGGCTGATCGTGTATCCTTTGGAGCATCAGATTTTCCCGTTCTTTGTGAGCAGCGCTGTCCTCGGGGGTGCCTGTCTGGCAGTGCGACAGTCCCTGCTGCCCCGGGAGGCTCTTTTGGCGGCGGCCGCTGCCGGGGTGATCGTCTGGACGGCCGTTTTTGGAGGCGCCGGGTTTCCAGGGTAGGCCGCAAGCCCTTGGTGCGGTTGGTTTATGCTTTGCAACGTACCGCTGAGTATGGTACAGAAAGTGAATTATTTTGACGAGACAATGACTGAAACTGGCACTGCCTCTTCCCAGGTGTACATCCGCAATGAGCTCGGGCTTCACGCTCGCCCTGCGGCAATTCTGGCCAAGGAGGCCGGAAAGTTCGACTCGACTATCCAGCTGATCCTGGAGGACTCGGCGGTGGATGCCAAGAGTGTCCTGGATATCCTGAGCCTGGCTGCGGTTCAGGGAAAAACCATTACCATCCAGGCCGCCGGACCGGATGCACAAACGGCCGTAAGCCATCTGGAGCGCTTTTTTCTGGAGGGCTTCGGAGAAGGCTGAGCTGGTCCGTTGGCGTTTTGAGATTTGAGATGCCTATGTCCAGAAAGGTGCTCACCGGAATACCCGTCTCGGCCGGCGTGTCCATTGGCCGGGCCTACTTGCTCAACAGGGGCCACTTTTGCCTGGCTCCCATCCAGTCCGTGTCCGAGGAGCTCATCCCCCAGGAGGTTGAGCGCCTGAAGGATGCTTTTGACAAAGCCCTTGAGGGCTTGCGGGACATTCGCAGCAAGGTGCCGGACGAGCATACCGAGCATGCAGCCATCATCGACACCCATATCATGATCCTCAAGGATCCCAAGCTGCGGCGGGCCACCGAGCGCTATATCCGTGACATGCACCTCAATGCCGAATGGGCTCTGGAAAAGGGCGTGGCCGAGATCGAAGACTCCTTCCTGGCTGTCGAAGACGAGTACTTCCGCTCTCGGGTGGCCGAGGTGCGCATGCTGGCCCAGCGGGTCATGAACCACCTCCTCGGGCACCAGGACTTCATCAAGCCCATCACCTCGAGGGTCATTCTGGTGGCACACGACCTGACTCCGGCCGATACCGTGGAGCTCGATGTCAGCAAGATCATGGCCTTCATTACAGCTCAGGGAGGCAAGACCTCCCATGTGGCCATTGTGGCCAGGACCCTGGGCATTCCGGCTGTCGTCGGAGTCGAGGAGCTCGAGGAGACCATCACTGACGATCAGTTCATCATTGTGGACGGCCTGCGCGGCGTCATCGTCGTCGACCCCGATGAGAACGAGCTGGGCGCCTACTCGGACCTCAAGTACCAGTTCGAGGCTTACCAGAAAGAGGTTATGCACAACCGGCACCTGCCGGCCGAGACCGTAGACGGCTTTCGGGTTCAGCTCATGGCCAACATCGAGCTATTCGAGGAGGTCAGCTCGGTCATCGACTACGCTGGAGACGGCGTCGGCCTCTACCGGACGGAGTACAGCTACCTGCACCGCCAGAAGCTGCCCAGCGAGCAGGAGCTCATGGAGGAATACCGGGATCTGGCCTCCATCCTTTCACCCAAGCGGGTGATCATTCGGACGCTGGACGCAGGCGGGGACAAGATCGGCAAGGGCTTCGAGGTCCTGGAAGAGGCCAACCCGGTTCTCGGCCTGCGGGCGGTCCGCTTCTGCCTTCGGCACCGGCAGATGTTCAAGACGCAGCTGCGGGCCATCCTTCGCGCCAGCCAGCTCGGGAACATTGCCCTCATGTTCCCCATGATCTCCGGGTATGGCGAGCTCAAGGAGGTCAAGCAGCTCCTGGAGGAGGCCAAGGAGGAGCTCCGAAACGAAGGGTACCCCTTTGATGAGGAGATCCCGGTGGGAATTATGGTTGAGCTGCCCTCGGCCGTCATGATCGCCGACATCCTGGCCGATGAGGTCGACTTCTTCAGCATCGGCACGAACGATCTGATTCAGTACTCCCTGGGCATCGACCGGACCAACAAGTATGTGGCCAATCTCTACCAGCCCCTGCACCCGGCCCTGCTCAGAAGCATCAAGCATGTCGTCGACTCCGGACATCGGGCCGGCATCGAGGTGAGCATGTGCGGGGAGATGGCCTCGGATCCATACTGCCTGCCCATCCTTCTGGGCATGCAGGTGGACAGCCTGAGCCTCAACCCGCAGTCCATACCGGGCATCAAGAGCGTTCTGCGCAAGCTGACCCTGGACGAGTGCAGCGAGCTGCTCAAGCGGGTTATGGAGAGCAACTCCGTGGCCGTGAGCAATCGGCTGGTCCGGGACAGCATCTTCAAGCGGTTCCCCGAGGAGCTGATGTTCTACTCCTCCTTGCTCGAGGAGGAGGAGGAGTGAGCCGGCCCGCCGAATGGGACGGGGCCCGCTCGGATTTCTTGGGTAGATCCGCCGGGGGGCTTTCTCCTGGCGTGCCGCCGGCTCTCAGGACAGATAAACGAAACGGCTCTCAAAGCTGACAGCCTATGAACGCAAAGCCGGCCATCAAGAGCATAGCCCTGAACAGGAAGGTCAGGCGCCTGTTCGACATCCTGGAGAGACACGAGGCGGGCATGGTGCTGACCGGATCGGAGATCAAGTCTCTGCGGGCCGGCCGGGTGAGCTTCAAGGACAGCCACGTCGTCTTCAGGGATGGTGAGGCCTTTCTGGTCGGGCTGCACATCGCCCGCTACGAGCAGGCCGGATACCTGGGCCACGAGCCGGACCGAGAGCGCAAGCTCCTTTTGCACAAGCGGGAGATCGATGCGCTCAGGGGGAAGAGCGAGCAGAAGGGGCTGACCGTGATCCCGCTGGAGATCTATCTCAAGGATGCTGTGGCCAAGGTCGAGATCGCCTTGGCCCGGGGCCGGAAGGTGCACGACCAGAGGGAGGAGCTCAAGCGCCGAGCCCAGGAGCGTGACACCGCACGGGAGATGGCTCGGAGGAAATGACTCCTTTGAAGCCACAAGGATCCCGCAATCTGCCTCAGCAGACCAGGTCCGGCCGGTTCTGAACCTTTCGAGGTGAACTATGATCAGTTTCATGGCCAAAAAGATATTCGGCTCCAAGAACGAGCGCTATCTCAAGTCTCTCCAGCCCCTGGTGGAGCAAGTCAACTCCCTGGAGCCGGACATGCAGAAGCTCTCCGAGGGGGAGTTTCCCCAGAAGATAGCGGCCTGGAAGGATGAGGTGGCCGACGGGCGGGACCCGGAAGAGCTGCTGCCCGAGGTCTTCGCCCTGGTGCGCGAGGCTTCCAGGCGGACCTTGGGTTTGCGTCCCTTCGACGTCCAGATCCTCGGGGCCATTGTCCTCCATCAGGGGCGAATCGCCGAGATGAAGACCGGCGAGGGAAAAACCCTGGTGGCCACCATGCCCATCGCCCTGAACGCCCTGACCGGCAAGGGCGTGCACCTGGTTACGGTCAACGACTACCTGGCCGCCCGGGATGCGGAGTGGATGGGCTCGATCTACCGCTATCTCGGACTCGAGGTCGGCTCCATCGAGCACGGCATGACCGATGAGGAGCGCAAGGCGGTCTACGCCAAGGATATCGTCTATGGCACGAACAACGAGTTCGGCTTCGATTACCTGCGCGACCACATGAAGTTCTACCAGGAGCAGCTGGTGCAGCGCGAGCTGCATTACGCCATCGTCGACGAGGTGGACTCCGTGCTGATCGACGAGGCCCGGACCCCGTTGATCATCTCCGGGCCGGCGGACATGTCCACGGCTCTGTACAAGAAGGTCGACGCGATCATTCCCCGGCTGAAAAAGGACCGGGATTACACCGTGGACGAGAAAGCCAAGACCGTGATGCTCACCGAGGAGGGCGTCCCCAGGATCGAGGAGATTCTGGGTCTGGACAACCTCTACGACCCCAAGAACATGAGCTACCAGCATCACGTCCTGCAGGCCCTCAAAGCCCACAGCCTGTTTCGAAAGGATGACGACTACATCGTCAAGGACGGCCAAGTCATCATCGTCGACGAGTTCACCGGCCGGATCATGCCTGGCCGGCGTTACAGCGACGGCCTCCATCAGGCCCTGGAGGCCAAGGAGGGGGTCAAGGTCGAGGCCGAGAACCAGACCCTGGCCACGATCACCTTTCAGAACTTCTTCAGGCTCTACGACAAGCTGGCCGGGATGACCGGCACGGCCGATACAGAAGCAGTCGAGTTCAAGGAGATCTACGGCCTGGACGTCTCGGTCATCCCGACGCACATGCCCATGATCCGACAGGACTTCGCCGACGTCATCTACATGACCCAGCAGGAGAAGTTCGAGGCCATCGTCCAGGAGATCAGGCAGCTCCATGAAAAGGGCCAGCCGGTCCTGGTGGGCACGACCTCCATCGACAAGTCCGAGTACATTGCCAAGAGGCTCAAGAAGCTGAACGTGCCCCATGAGGTGCTCAACGCCAAGCACCATGAGAAAGAGGCCCAGATCGTGGCCGGAGCCGGCGAGCGGGGCCGGGTGACCATTGCCACGAACATGGCCGGGCGGGGCACGGACATCGTCCTTGGCGAGGGGGTCCGTGAGCTCGGCGGCCTGCATATCCTGGGCACGGAGCGCCACGAGAGCCGGAGGATAGACAATCAGCTCCGTGGCCGCTCCGGCCGGCAGGGCGATCCCGGCAGCTCCAGGTTCTATCTGGCCCTGGACGACGACCTGCTTCGACTCTTCGGCTCGGAACGGATCTCCTCCCTCATGGACAAGATCGGTGTCGAGGAGGGGCAGGCCATCGAGAACAACCTCATCTCCCGGGCCATCGAGAACGCCCAAAGACGGGTGGAGGAGCACAACTTCGACATCCGCAAGCAGCTCCTGGAGTTCGACGATGTCATGAATCAGCAGCGCGAGGTTATCTACACCAAGCGCCGGGAGATCATGAAGGCCGATGATCTCCAGCCGATGGTCCATGACGCCCTGGAGGACCTCCTGGAGGAGCACTTCATGCCCCTTGAGGAGGCCGGCAAGGAGGGGCCGGACGAGGAGTCGGTAGAGATCGTCCGCGCCAAGCTGGACGAGATCTTCGCCTTGAGCCGGGTCTATGACCTCAAGGGGGAGGTTCCTGACCGGGACAAGGCCAGGCAGGGGGTCCAGAGCATTCTGGATGAGCTCAAGTCAGGAGCAGCCGAGCACTACCAGGAGATCCTCCGCTACTTTCTGCTGGAGAATCTGGACCGCTACTGGAAGGAGCACCTCCTGAACATGGACCACCTCAAGGAGGGCATCGGTCTGCGCGGCTACGGGCAGAAGGATCCCAAGCAGGAGTATAAGCGGGAGGGCTTCGAGCTGTTCCAGGAGCTCCTCTATCTGATCAAGGAAGGCACCATCAAGGCCCTCTGCCATATCCGCCTCCAGGAGGTTGCTCAGGAGGAGCTGCAGCACGAGGACCAGACCGAGGACCTGCAGTTCTCCGGTGCCCAGGAGGGGGGGCAGGCGGCCAAACAGCCATACAAGCGGGAGCAGCCGAAGGTGGGCCGCAACGAGCCTTGCCCCTGCGGCAGCGGCCGGAAGTACAAGAAATGCTGCGGCCGCTAGGGCCGGCGCCTCTTTGCGCCCTGGGCAGAGTGGTGCAAGATCAAGAACGGAGATTGCATTTTTGTATGAATAAAAAAATGATCCAAGCTGTTGATTTTTCGCCAAGTGGGCGGGGCGCCTCGCGTGGTTCCATATGGTCCGAGGCCTTGAAGCCACAGGTGCCCTTCCTGTCATCCGAGGCCAAGATACTTCACGGATCGAATACTGAGCCGTTGCCTGTCTCTATGGCCTGTGTCGTGATGGAACCAGCGCTCGGCGTCCCGTCCACTTGGCGCTTTTTTCATGCTTGGTTGTGCCTGCGCCGCAGGCATGCGGGTTCTAACCAAGGCAGGGCGGGGAGCCTTTTCCCCGACCATTGACCAGGATTCGGAGAGGGGTTGACAGGCATGCTGGAGATTCCCGAAGGGTACACCTTCGTTGCGCTTCAGGCGGGCTTCAAGTACACCGACCGGCTTGACCTGGGCCTGATACTGAGCGATCGTCCGGCAGCGGTCGCTGGCGTGTTCACCACGAACCGCTTTCAGGCCGCACCGGTCGTTGTGGCCCGGGAGCTCCTGGCCGCAGGACAGACGGCACGGGCCATTGCCGTGAACGCCGGCCAGGCCAATGCCTGCACCGGGATCAAGGGGATCGAGGTTTGCCGGCGGAGCCTCGAGCTGATGGCCGAGGGCCTCGGCCTGCCGTCTGAATCCGTGCTGCCGGCATCAACCGGGGTCATCGGGGCATCCATGGATCTGGGCAAATGGGAGCAGGCGGCCGCAAGGCTCTGCGCTCATCTTGAGGGAGGCTCACCCGTGGATGTGGCCAAGGCCATGACCACCACGGACACCTTCCCCAAGCTGGCCGGGCGCCGAGTGAATCTTTCCGGCGGTGCGGCCCGCATCCTGGGCATGGCCAAGGGAGCCGGCATGATCTGCCCGAATATGGCTACCATGCTCTGCTTCCTGGTGACGGATATCCAGGTGGGAACGCCCCTCTGGCGAAGGATGCTCGCGGAATCGACCGGGTTGAGCTTCAACCGCATCAGCATCGACGGGGATACGAGCACCAACGACTGCGTGCTGGGGCTGGCCAACGGAGCCAGCGGCGTCCAGCTAAAAGCCGCAGACGAACAAGTCTTTCAGGAGGCTCTCACGGCGCTTTGCCGAGAGCTGGCCTACTTGGTCGTTCAGGATGCCGAAGGCGGAACCAAGGTGATCCGCATTCGAATCCGCGGAGCCGCGGATGATCGGCAGGCCGAAGCTGCGGCCAGGACCGTGGCCCATTCGCCGCTCGTCAAGACGGCCCTGTTCGGCCAGGACCCGAACTGGGGACGGATCGTGGCCGCCCTGGGCCGAAGCGGAGCGGAGTTCGACCCCCACGAGGTGGCTGTGTCCTTGTCCGGCCAGCTGATCTTCACCGGCGGCGAGCCGGTCGATGAAGATTTGGACGCCTTGCTGGCGCCCTACATGGAGCGGCAGGAGATTCTGCTCGAGGTGGACCTGGGAAATGCCGGCGCTGAGTACGAGATGCTCACCTCGGACCTGAGCACCGAGTATGTCCGCATCAACGCCGACTATAGATCATAGCCGGCTGAACAGTATCGAATGTCGCCTTCCTTCAATCCGCATGTGTCCGTATTTATTGAAAAGAGCACTAGGTCACGATATGGGCTCGAACAAGAGCGGGAAGCATCCGGTGATGGAAACCGAGGTCCAGGCTGACTGGAAGCGGCTGGCCGACTTCCTCTTCGAAGTGGGCATGCTCCGCAAGACGCCCCGGACGGGCTACCAGTTTCTCGGCTCCGGCGGGGAGAGCGTGGCTGAGCACTCCTATCGAACAACGGTCATCGGTTATCTGTTGGCCCGGCTGAGCGGAGCCGACTGGACCAGGGTGGTGCTCATGTGCCTGTTTCACGACCTCCACGAGGCCAGGACCGGCGACTTCAATTACGTCAACCGGATGTACAACACCTCGGCCGCAGAGACGGCTCTGGGCGACGCCGTTCAAGGAACCGGGCTGGAGGATGCTGTCCAGGCCGCGTGCCGCGAGCTTGAGGGCGTAGACTCCCTGGAGGCCGGATTGGCTCAGGATGCCGATCAGCTGGACCTGATTCTCAGCCTCAAGGAGGAGCAGGATCTGGGCAACCCCTATGCACCCAAATGGTTGAAGTACGCTGTCAAGCGTTTACGGACCGATGTCGGCAGGCGCCTGGCCGAAGCCGTACTCGTGGCTGATCATACGGACTGGTGGTTTCGATCCGCCGATACGAGCTGGTGGGCGCGGGGAAACGGCCGCGAGGACTGAAGCGGAGCCGTCTATGGCCCCTGGGTTTCAAGCACGGAGAGGACCAGGCAGTGTGGGGCTCCTTCTGGCGGCTGGGCTCATCTCCTTTATGCTGCACGGCGCCTTGGGAACCCTCTGTCTCCTCGGGGCCAAGCCAGCAGAAGAGGACAAAACGTCGCTCTTCATCCAGCTGATTTCCCATCGCGTTCTGACCGCTCAGACAGAAGAGCCGGAGCGGCCGAGCACTCGGAAGTCAGCCAGGCAGGATGCCCCGAGCGCTGCGCCTGGGCAGGAGCAGGCAGTCGGCAGGGAAGCGGGCTCCAGAGTGGATATCAAGAGCAAGCCCGCAGCCACGCCCCTCTCTGAGCCAGTGCAGGATGAGGCAACCAGGAACGCCTTGAAAAGAATTCAGAAAAAGATTATTCCCCATTGGAACACGGCCGACCCCCCTGGCATCGGCTTGGTGGAAATACGCATGGAGCTGGACGGCCGTGGGGCCATTCGATCTCTATGGATCACCAGCCTGCAAGGGCCGCCCGAGCTCGGCGACTTCATTGCCGGGCTGATTAAGCGCTCGAGCCCATTCCCGGAAGCGGTCAGGCATGTTCCGGGCCAGACACTGGTTCTGGATTGCGCCTTCAATGTGACCGGGAGCACCATGCGAGCCACGGCCGCTCGATCAGAGGGCGGGTAATGCCGCGGCAAGAGCGAAGCATTGCCAGGGTAAGGGGATCTCGATCTGCGAACAGACCGTCAAGGAGCCAGTGTGCGCATAGCTGTCCTTTCGGATACGCATCTCGCTTCGCCGAACCATGTGCTGGTTTCAGAGTTCGAGCAGGTTCTCCAGCCGGCTGATGCCCTTTTGCATCTCGGCGATATCACTTCGGAGTCCGTTCTGGATTACCTGGCCAGTCATCGGGCCTTCTATGCCGTAGCCGGGAATATGGACTCCGGCCGTTGGGCCGCGGAGCTCCCGGCCAAACGGGTCGTCGAGCTGAACGGCCTGCGTGTCGGCATGCTCCATGGCGCCGGGTTGGGGTTTGGCAATCTGGAGGCAGCCCTCCCGGACAGGTTTGCTCAGGAGAATGTTCAGCTTATCTGCTTCGGGCACACCCACAGGCGGCTTTGGCAGGAGTCCGGCGGGGTAAGGCTCCTTAACCCGGGCAGCTTCACCTTCCCCAAGCAGGGACGCCCCGGCTATGCTCTGGTCCAGGTCACGAGCCAGGGCGATTTGGAGGTGGAGTGGAGGCTCCTCGAGGAGAGGATTTAAGCTTTGCGCTGCAAGGGAGCAAGCGGGCTTTTTCAACAGCCGGACAGGCAGGAGTGTCTGGGCTCGACCCGGAAGGAATCTGTAAATGGAGATGATGAGGTATGGCCAAAGAAGAGTCCATAGAAGTCATGGGTGAGGTCAAGGAAGCCCTGCCAAACGCCATGTTCCGTGTGGAGCTGGAGAACGGGCATGAAGTTTTGGGGCATATTTCCGGAAAGATGCGCAAGCACTATATCCGAATTCTTCCCGGCGACAAGGTCAAGGTGGAGCTGTCCCCCTACGATCTGAGCCGTGGCCGTATCGTTTTCCGCTACAAATAGGGCGCCCGCAGGATTGCGCGGCCTTTGTCTTCGAGAGGCTCGGGCCTCTCTCCCCGCCATTCAATCAGCCCTTTGCTTCCCTGCCATCAGTCCCGCTGGTCCGTTGGCCATCAGAACCTGGTCAGGGCGGACTCGCTGGCGAAGAAGATGTCGCTGGAGCCTTGCTGTGACGGCTTGATGTCTTCCGGTCGGAGGCTCTGGTCTGCTGAGAGCATCAAGCGATAACCAAAAGTGATGAAGACCGGACCGGTGCCGGCCATGACCTGCGGCTCCAGGAGGAAATCGAAGCTGAACCCCGCCTCGAAGTCGAGGGCTTGAGGCGGCAGGACCGCGATCTTCTTGGCCACAACCTGACCCGTTTCCTTGCACAGATAGGTTGCCAGCCAGATGTCGTGGGCCCAGGAGGCCCATTGAGGGATAGCCGACTGCCTGGGGTAGGCCGTGCCTGAGATGCGAATGCCTTCGTCAGTCAGGCCGGTCTGATAATCGAAGGTCAGGTAGTTCATGGGCAGGCTGCGTTTGGCTCCCACGGTCCAGGGCTGCTGCTCGAGGTGGCGAACGCTTTGATAGCTGCAGGCCGTCAGCGAAACCAGGAGAACAAGGCAGGCTGTGGACAGGCCTCTGCGAAGTGATCTGTTCCCTGCAGGGGTCATGCTCTCTCCTTTAGCCACGACCGAGATCAGGCGGGCCCTGGTCGATCATTTCGGCCAGGGTCAGATTGACTCGAGGGAAACGCCGCTTGCTCCCCCCGAGGAACTCCCGTTCAAGCTCGGCCAGCTCGATGTAGAAAGGGGTCCGGTCAAGAGCAACACAGTGCTCCGTGCGGCTGACAAGCTCCTGGCAGGTGGAGCAGCCAGGAAACTCTCGAGTGTTCCCGTCCGGCATGTGCACGCGGTTTGGTACGCCGTGCAGCCGGCAGATCATCATTCGGTAAGGGTAGAGCCCGCACCAGCCGTTTTCGTTTAGGGGACACATTAATCGGGGCCTTTGCCCGGCTGCCAGTGCCGCTCGGCTTGCCTGGACGTACTCTTCAGCCCGTTTGAGGAAGTCGTCCCGGCGGGCCGGATCGCAGGCCTCGAGCCCACGCCAGAGATAAGCCCATTCGATATAGGTGTGGTGCTGAAAGTAGCTTCGGCAGCAGTTGTCCAGGCAAGCTTCGCAGGATAAGCCCAAATGCTCGGCCGTTTCCCGGTAGGCTTTCTCCATGCGTTCATACAGCCTGGAAAGTCGAGCCAAGGGGCCGTTACGCGCAGGTCCGCTGTGTGCTCCTGGCATGGATCCATTCCTTGAGCTCGATCAGGCAGTCATTCAGGCCCTGGCAGTCGGTCCGCAGGGTGAAGTCTGCCTGGCTTTCGTACATGGGCGTCCGCAGACGGTAGATGTCCGCAATGGTCTGGCCCGGAGCCATGACGAGACCGCGTTCCGGGTTTTCGGCCACCCGGGCCTCGATGGTTCGGAGATCGGCTTGCAAATAAACGATCTCTCCTATATCCTTGAGCCGCTTCATGGCCGAGGGGAGGTACACCACGCTTCCGCCGGTGGCCACAACGCAGCGGGAGATATTCAGGGTAACCAGCGTCCGCTCTTCGGCCAGGAGGAATCCTTCCTGGCCCAGACGATTGCGGATCTCCTCCAAGGTGAGGCCGTACCAGGCCTCCAGCAGATGGTCCGTATCCACGAAGCCCCAATCAAGGGCCGCTGCCAAGGCTCTTCCTAAGGTCGTTTTGCCTGATCCCGGCATGCCGATCAGGGAGATGCAGCTGTGAGCGGGTTCCGCTGCTGCGCTGCCCAGGGCTGTGAATATTTGCGTTGAGCTGTGGCGCACTGTGTCACTCCGTGCCTATGCGACCTCAATAAGCGTCCTCGTGACGGCATGGTGCCTCGAATCATCCCGGAAAGCCCCTTGTAGCATAGCCCGACACTGAAGACAATCACGTGCCGCAGCTGCAGTGGCGTTTCGATCCTCTGGCCGCTGCAGCTCGCAAAGCCGCTGCTCGACAGGCCTTATCGGCACGCCTCAAAGGGTCAACGGGTCAGAGTCCGGGAAATGCGGCACAGCTATTGCTCCAGTGCTGGAGCATCTCCTTTCATGGGCTTAGCCCCAGACCGGAAGAGGAGCGCATGACGGAACAGGCTGTTTCCATTATTACCGAGTACGCAGAGCGCGGGGCCAAGCTCCGTTCGGAGTTCTTCGCCTCCCACGGACAGACGGTCATGGAGGTGGCCAGGGTCATGGCCGTGGCCATGGTCCATGGCGGCAAGGTCATGTTCTGCGGCAACGGGGGGAGCGCGGCAGATGCCCAGCATCTGGCTGCAGAGTTCGTCTCCAGGTTCCAAATGGAACGCCCGCCATTGCCGGCCTTGGCCTTGACAACCGATACCTCCATACTTACTGCCATAACCAACGATTACGGGCCAGACGAGGTTTTCAGCAAGCAGGTCAAGGCCCTGGGCAAGGAGAACGACGTCCTGGTGGGCATATCTACGTCGGGTCAGAGCCAGAATGTCAGTGAGGCCCTGAAGACGGCCAGGGAGAAGAACATTGTCACCGTCTGCCTGGTGGGCAAGGATGGCGGTCAGATGCTTGCCGCCTGCGATTACTCCCTGCACGTGGTCGATGACACCACGGCCCTGGTACAGGAGGTGCACATCGCCGTCGGACATCTGCTCTGCCGGCTCGTGGACTACTATCTGTTCGAAGCCGTGGACAAGCTGCAGGCCTATATCTGACCAGAGCCGAGCCAGGCCATGGCTCGGCTCTGGTATTTTGAAATGGTTCATTGAGAGCAGGCCGGCCGCGAGGCCCGTTCACAGCCTGCTCAAAAGGTTCAGTGCAATGCCTATCTATGAGTATAAGTGCCCTCTATGCGCAAGAGAGTTCGAGGAGCTGGTCCTGAAGCAGGGTGAGCCGGTTCGTTGTCCGGACTGCGGCTCCGAGGACGCCCAGAAGCTCATGTCCAGGTGCAGGGCCCAGGTGGCAGGATCTGCGGACCTTGGAACCGCCGGTAGCTCAGGAGGGGGGTGCTCCTCCTGCAGCGGCGGGAGCTGCGCAACCTGCGGCTAGAGCCGAACACCCGCTGATCAGCTCGGGCGGAAGCTGAAGAAGGAGCCTATGCGCAGCACGGTGACCATCGCCACGCGGGGGAGCAAGCTGGCCCTGTGGCAGGCGGAGCATATCAAGGGACTGCTTCAGGATCATTATCCCGGCCTGGAGGTCCGCCTCACGATCATCAAGACATCCGGAGACAAGATCCAGGACGTTCCCTTGGCCAAGGTCGGCGGCAAAGGGCTCTTCGTCAAGGAGATCGAGGAGGCTCTGCTGGCCGGGCAGGCCGATTTAGCCGTGCACAGCATGAAGGACGTACCGGCTGGCTTGCCCGAGGGGTTAACCATGGGCGTCATGCCTGTACGGGATGATCCGGCCGATTGCTTGCTCAGCAAGGTGGCCGGGGATTTGGAATCACTTCCGAGGGGATGTCGGGTGGGTACGAGCAGCCTGCGGCGACGCACGCAAGTTCTCGCGACCAGACCCGATGTCTTGATCGAGCCGCTTCGAGGCAACTTGGACACCCGGGTGCGCAAGCTCGAGGAGGGCCGCTTTGAGGCTATAATCGTGGCCTCGGTGGGGCTGAAAAGACTGGGCCTTGGTGGGAAGTATGCCTCCAGGCTCGAGCCGTCCAAGTTCATGCCTGCAGTGGGGCAGGGCGCCTTGGGCATCGAGCACCGCAGCGACGATCAGGAGCTGGCCTCGGTGTTGAATTTTCTGAATCACCAGGAGTCGGCTACGGCCATTACGGCCGAAAGGAGCTACCTGCACAGGCTTGAAGGCGGTTGTCAGGTACCCATCGGCGGGCACGCCACGGTGGAGGGTGGTCGGGTTGATTTGCGAGGTTTCGTGGCCGATACTGAAGGAAAGCGTTTGATCGTCCGGAATGGTCGAGATACGGCGGCCAAGGCTGCTGAGCTTGGCCGGAGGCTGGCCGAGGACATCCTCGAGGCCGGCGGCCGGGAGATCCTCCAGGAGGTCTACTCCGCTGAGCTGAACTCGCCAGGCGCGAGATCCTAAGACTCCGCTCCGGATAGGCGCCCCCGCACTCCCTGGGAGCGCGCTGAGCCGCAGCGGTGTTGAAGTCTGGCCAAATCTTCCGCAGTGTTGACGTTCACAAAGGACTCCAGCTCAGGGTCCACCTGCCGCAGCTCTGCTTCCTCAAGGGTCCGCAGACGTATACGCTCAAAGAGATTGCTTATTTTCGGCCGATTGGCCTGCAGGAGCTCGTCCGCATACTCAAGGCAGCTTTTGGCGTAGAGGGCGCAGAGCGGCTCGAAAAGCGTTCCGCATCGAGGAACCACTGCGTCCACACCACTTTCGGCCTTGGCTATGAGCAGGCTGAGCAGATCCCGTTTGACCAGGGGGACGTCGCAAGGCAGAACAAGGCTCCATTGGTTGCTTGCCCGGGTCAGGCCGGCATGAATGCCGGTCAGCGAGCTTCTGAGGCTGTAAATGTCCTCGACAGGGCGGAATCCGGTTTTTCGGTAGAGTGCAGGGTGCCGAGTCACCAATAGGGCCTCGGAAACCAAGGGCCGCGCCGTGCGATAAATTCTGTCTAAAAAGGTCTCCTCGCCCAGGCGGAGCATTCCCTTGTTCAGCCCGTGCATGCGGGAGTTGCGTCCGCCGCTTAAAACGACGAGCGAGATCCGCTGAGCCATTGTTCTTTCCTGCCTAGAGCGATTCGGTTCAGTCGTGTCCTCGGGGCCCCGCCCCCAAGCCTCGAAACATGGCGTTGAAGTGAATGCCCTGGCCACCAGAGGAAGCGATCTTCTCTACCAAATGGCGGGTATCGAGATTATCGTCATGGTAAAATGTATAGAAGAGTACCTCAGCTGAGGTACTCCAGTGTCTGTATAACCGGTGTTTCGATGATGCAGGAAACGAGGCTCGGAGAGTACCGGGCTCGATGGCTGCCGAGCATTCAGGCTGTGGACAGGGCTGCCTGGAACACCCTGTCTGGAGCGGAGGTCTTCCCTTTTCTGGAGTGGGAATGGCTCTATCATCTGGAGGCCTCGGGCAGCGTCACTCCGGAAGCTGGTTGGACCCCCAACCATCTTACCCTGTGGTCCGGCCACGAGCTCGTGGCCGCAGCCCCTATGTACCTGAAATGGCACAGCGACGGGGAGTTCATCTTCGATCAGATTTGGTTGGAGCTGGCCTATCGCCTCGGTCAGGCCTACTATCCCAAGCTGGTCGGCATGTGCCCTTTCACTCCAGCTGTCGGCTATCGTTTCCTGATATCCGGCCGAGTCTCGGAAAGGCTGGCGACGGAGGCCATGATACGGGCCATTGAGCTTTTCTGCAGGGAAAACGGTGTCCCGGCATGCCACTTCCACTATGTCGATTCCAAATGGGCCGGATCCCTTTACCGTTACGGCTTCCTGGCCTGGACGCACCAGAGCTTCCTGTGGAAGAATCAGGGCTATGCCAGCTTCGAGGACTATCTGAACAACCTGAAGTCCAATGCCAGGCGGAACATCAAGAAGGAGCTGCATTGCCTCCAGGACTCGGGGATCGAGGTCAGGCCCTACTCCGGGGAGTCCATACCGAGGGAGTACCTGGCCACGATGTATGCTTTCTACACCTCGACCAACGCGCAGTACGGGCCCTGGGGATGCCACTATCTCAATCGGGATTTTTTCGAGGCCGTCTTCAGGGATTACCGGCGTCGCCTGCTGCTCATGGCCGCCTTCCGTGAAGGGAGCGGAGACATCCCGGTGGGCATGTCCCTTCTGGTGCACAAAGGGGGGCATCTTTTTGGTCGCTACTGGGGGTGCCGCGAGCAGATCCGCCACCTCCACTTTCAGGTGTGCTACTACAGCCCCATTCAGTGGGCTATTCAAAACGGCCTGCAGTTCTTCGAGCCGGGCATCGGCGGGGCGCACAAGCTTTTCCGCGGCTTTCAGCTCACGCCGTGCCTCAGTCTGCACCGCTTCTTTAACTCCCAAATGCATTGGGTAGTGAACAGCTATACGGAGCAGATCAACGGCCTGACCAATGATCAGATCAGCAGGCTCAACCGGAAGTCGCCCCTGAAGCGCTCCTGGTAAGGGGTGTCCTCAGACCTCCTTGCTCGGAGGTTTGCGTTGGAGCAACCGGGGCGGACCGCTTAACGATCAGGCGAAAAGGTCGTAGTTGTTGCTCACCCGCTTGACCAGCTCCTTGTAGTCATGGGCCCCCTTTGAGCCGGGGGCGTACTCGAAGATGGTCTTGCCGTACAGGGGCGATTGAGAAAGGGTGTTATTGTATCGGATGGCCGGGCATATATACGGCTT
>Ga0207797_1000559_pt1 | contig 28740 bp, 15 predicted proteins | sample PRCRCaboRojoPR_6_FD_187275 | JGI IMG/M metagenome (GOLD analysis project Ga0207797, IMG submission 187275) | Marine sediment microbial community from Cabo Rojo, Puerto Rico - PR CR 10% Liquid 1 (SPAdes) | ecosystem: Environmental > Aquatic > Marine > Coastal > Sediment | place: Cabo Rojo, Puerto... | reverse complement strand
TCTATCTCCACCCTAAGTGCGGCACGGGGTTCATGACCTTTACCATAATCCAGATGATGCACCTCCATGGACTCAGCCGGGAACCTGGAAAGAATGGCTTCCCCATATGCACCCCCGTCATAATCCATGGCTTTACCAAAGAAAGGCGTCAATCCTGTGCGTTTTGCCATTTCAAGTGCCAGGTCCATCTGATTTACCCGGCCGGTTCTGAAATCCACTTCCTGCAGGGCAACCAGGTCGGGGTCAACCTTACGGATGACTGCAGCAATGGTATCCAGGTTGAAATCACCCTTAACCGTAGCGCCATGAAGGATATTATAGGTCATGATCTTCAGGGTAACGGGTTGTCCGTCATTCTGGGCTAAAGAAGGCACATAACCTGCAGCAAGGAACAACAAACACAGAACAGTTAATTGAAAGGGATGCTTGAACGATAAAAATCTTTTCATAACCGAAACTTTAAACTTAACCAACCATCAAAGATACAAATCCATCGGGGAGAAAGAAATCCACTATCTCTCAAAATCAAACATGAATTTCTCCACAACAGGCTTTTCACGGGCCTCCTTCATAAGCAGAAGCATCTCTTTGCTTATTTCCGGGTATTGCTCAGCTACATTTTCCGTTTCTCCGATGTCTTTGGAAAGATCATACAGTTCCAAGGGTTTATCCGGGTTTTCGGCCATGTCGTAACGAACAGCTTTCCATTTGCCTTTTCTTGCAGCCTGTCGGCCGCCCCGTATATTGATTTCCCAGTACAGGTGCTCGTGTTCCTTCTGATCCTGGCCAAGAAGTTCCGGCAAATAGGAAATGCCATCAATACCTGCGGGGATTTCGGCTCCGGAAACATCGCATGCCGTGGGCAGAAAATCCCAGAATGCGGAAATGTGATCAGAAGTGCTTCCGGCTTTAATTTTACCGGGCCACCAGGCAATGAAAGGCACCCGTATGCCACCTTCATAGAGATCCCTTTTGTAGCCCCTCAGGGGTCCCCAACTATTAAAAAATGCGGGATCGGCACCGCCTTCTTTATGGGGACCGTTATCGCTGGTAAAAATAACCAGGGTATTCTCATCAATGCCCAGTTCTTCCAATTTGCCCAGCAATTCCCCGATATCTCTGTCCATATAACTGATCATTGAAGCATGAGCCCGCTGTGTTCTGGGCCAGTCAGTGGTATCGTAGCCCATCATTTCGGGAGTTTCCATGCCAATGCTGTCAAAATATCCGGCTTCATTGTTGGCATGAGGTATGGTTAAAGCCAGATACAAGAAGAAGCTGGTATCGCGGTTGGCTTTGATAAAGCTTGTGGCTTCACGCATAAAAACATCATGGGAATGGGTGTTCTTTTTTGTCGCCACTCCACCCAGTCCTTTTGCATAGGTTTCCGGGATAATTTTTACCTCATTGTTCAGCCGCATGGTATCCCTGTCCTTCCAAAGCCAGGCCGGGTAAGAATTGTGGGCCCTTATCTGGTTCAGATATCCTACAAAAGAATCAAAACCCTGGTTCATGGGATGGCCGGAAGTATTCTTTTCTCCAAGGCCCCACTTACCAATCAAACCCGTTTTGTAACCTGAATCCTTAAGCAATTCCGCAACGGTTACCCTCTCCCTGGGAAGTGGAGGTGCACCATTGCCCCTGATATAAGCATGACCCATATGGCGGCCTGTCATCAATGCACATCTTGAAGGCGCACATACGGTACTACCGGCATAATGGTCGGTGAACCGCATGCCTTCCTCAGCCATTTGATCCAGAAATGGAGTTTTAATATTCTCCTGGCCGTAACATCCAAGATCTCCATAGCCCAAATCATCTGCAAGAATGTAAATGATGTTGGGTTTGGAAATTTCCTTGTCTGGTTGTTCTTTTCTTCCGCCACAGGCAGAAGTTACACAAATGAGTGCAAAGTAAAAGATGGTATCGGTTTTCATATCATTATATTTGATGAGATGTATTTTTACCCGTAGATTTGAAGCAAATAATTAAAAACTTTAGTTTTTTCCCTATATGAATCTTTTGGGTTCATGAATACATTTTGTTCATTTCAAATGTAATGAAAATTTATATATCCTGTCATTGAAATCTTACTTTTTTTGGATAATGGGTTGCAAAAGAAAGGGATTTTAATGGCACCAGAGTGAATTATAAATTATTTACCCCGTAAATTTAATGGGGGTATTTTTAAACTAAAAGCATTTTACACTGTTAAACCATTTCATACTAAACGGTTCCGCCATGGCAACAATAGACAATCAAATACTGGTTATATTCGGGGCTTCCGGGGATTTGACCAAACGCAAATTGATACCGGCATTATACAACCTGTATAAAGACAATTTCCTTCCTGAGCGTTATGCCATACTGGGCACAGGAAGGAAGCCATTCAGTGATGATTCATTCCGTGAGCACCTGAGGCAGGAATCAAACATCACAGACGATTCCTTCCTTAAACAAATATTTTATGTTTCCATTGATACAAAAAATATTGAATCCTACTCCGCCCTAAGGGATCGTTTACAGGAACTGAACAGTATGATCGAGGTCTGGGGCAATTACATTTTTTACCTGGCTACCCCCCCAAATTTGTATCCAATTATCACGCGGGCTTTGCATCATCACAGGCTTTGCTGCGGAAACCAGGAGCATCCCGGCTGGAAAAGGCTGATTGTTGAAAAGCCCTTTGGCTATGATTTGCATAGTGCCAAGGAATTGAACAAAGAATTGCTTGAAAATTTCAATGAGAATCAGATATATAGAATAGATCACTATTTGGGTAAGGAAACCGTTCAAAACATAATGGTTACGCGGTTCTCAAACAGTATTTTCGAACCCCTATGGAACAGGAATTACATTGATCACGTTCAGATTACCGCGGCAGAGGATTTTGGCATAGAACGCCGTGCAGGTTATTACGACAGGATTGGAGCCTTAAGAGATATGGTTCAAAACCACCTGCTTAATCTCGTCGGTATGTTGGCCATGGAACCACCAGCCTTACCTACTACTGCTGCCATCCGCAATGAAACGATGAAAGTGTTTCAATCCCTGAGACCTTTAAAAGAAGAAGACATCAGACAAAATGTGATCAAAGGACAATATGCAGGCAGCAAGTTAAACGGGGAATACGTGCCGGGTTATCTTGAAGAAGATGGCGTCCCTGAAGATTCCAGTACGGAAACTTCTGTAGCCCTCAAGCTGAACATTGACAACTGGCGCTGGAGAGATGTTCCCTTTTTTGTCAGGACAGGCAAGCGGATGCCCAGGCAGGTGACCGAAATCGTCATTCAATTCCGGCCCACGCCCCATCATATTTTTTGTGATAACGGGCAACCGCAAGCATCACCTAACCAGTTGGTGATAAGGATACAACCAGACGAGGGTCTGCTTCTAAAATTTGGGATGAAGATCCCGGGAGCCGGATTTAAAGTACAGGATGTCAATATGGATTTTCATTATTCTGATATCGCCAGGAAACAACTTCCAACAGCTTATGAACGGCTGCTTCTAGACTGCATGCACGGGGATCTGACTCTCTATTCCCGTGGTGATGCAGTAGAGATCACATGGGAATTCATCCACCCCATACTGGAGTTATGGAATTCCGAACCAGGACTGAATTTACATCCCTATGCCGTGAATTCCTGGGGACCACCTGAGTTTAAAAACCTGATCAAGTCCAATACAGGATTCGACTGGAGGGAGCCGTGTAAAAATCTTTCTGCCTCCCTGGATTGCAATGAACCTAAATAAGGAAGCCCGATGAAATCAAATATACATATCTTTAATTCGGTAGATGAAACCGTACACCAGTTGGCCGATAAAATTTACCAGGCATCTTTGAATACAGAGAAAACATATTTCCATATGGCCATATCAGGGGGAAGCACACCACTGAAGCTTTTCAAATACCTCGGGGAAGCTTATGCATCCCGTATGCCCTGGCACAAATTTAAACTATTCTGGATCGATGAGCGTTGTGTCCCGCCTGACCATGAGGAGAGCAATTTTGGAAATGCATCTCAAAACCTGCTTAGTCATGCAAACATTCCTGAAAACCAGGTATACCGAATAAAAGGAGAAAACAGGCCGGAGGATGAAAGCAAGCGCTATGGCAAGGTTCTGGGAGACAATTTACCTTTTTTTGAGGAATACCCCAGACTGGATTTTATTATCCTGGGTATGGGAAGTGATGGACACACGGCATCCATTTTCCCTGACCAAATGCATCTCCTTGAATCGGAAAAATTCTGTGATGTTGCCGAACATCCTGAAACCGGTCAAAAACGAATCACTTTAACCGGCCGTGTGATCAATAATGCAGCATATATTGCTTTTCTGGTCACGGGAAAAAATAAAGCAAACACTTTATCACAGATAATGAATGAAAACAACCGAAATCTGCCAGCCACATTGATTCAGCCAGGTCATGGCGTTGTGGAATGGTACATCGATGATCAGGCAGCAAGCAAATTGTAATGCCAGGAAATGATGTAAATCAAAATTTCTAATGGAGCAGGCTGTTGTCATTTTTTGACACCAGCCTTTTTTTGTACCCATTTTCATAGAGAATCATTCCCGGTTTTGTATTTTAGCCATAAATATCCATTGAAAAATACATGAACCATGAGACATCTTTTATTGACACTTCTGCTAGGAATATTCCTTAGTAATCCGGGATTATCCCAAAACGATGAAAGTTCATCTGAAGCCAGCAGCTTTTCAAACAAGCCCGAACGTGAAGAATGGCTAAAAGATAACGGATTTGGTATGTTCATACATTTCGGCATTGACTCACAGCTTGGGATGGTCATCAGCCATTCGCTGGTTGGTGCATCGGATGAGTATGTAAATCGTTATTTCAGCGAACTGCCCAAATCATTCAACCCATCCGATTTTAACGCGAAAAGAATCGCTAAGCTTGCCAAAACAGCCGGTATGAAATATATGGTATTTACCACCAAACACCATTCGGGGTTTTGTATGTGGGATACGGAAACCACTGAATTCAATATCATGAATACCCCCTATGGTCAGGATATGGTTAAACAATATGTGGAAGCGGCAAGAAAACAGGGTCTTGATGTGGGTTTTTATTATTCACCTGAAGACTTTCATTTTCTGCATGAACATGGCATTACCATCAGCAGGAGCCAGTTTAAGGAAGCCATCACCCCTTCGCTCAAACAGGAATATCATCAGTTTATACGTGACCAGATCAGTGAATTGTTCACCAATTATGGAAAAATTGACCTACTCTTTCTGGATGGGGATTATGAAGAACCTGCCAAAAATACGGCCTGGAAATTGCAGCCCGATGTACTGGTCACAAGGGGAGCACTGGAAACGCCGGAACAAACCATTCCCGGGAACCCCATGGAAGAGGCATGGGAAACGTGTATGACCCTGGGCACCCAGTGGCAGTTTAAGCCCACCAATGAAAAATACAAGGATGGTACCCGGATGATTGAGATCCTTTCGGAAATCCGGTCCAAAGGCGGCTCATTGCTACTGAATGTAGGACCGGATCCCCATGGTGTCATTCCCGACGGACAGGAAAATGTGCTTCGTGAGATGGGTGCATGGAACTTCATCAATCGGGAGGCCATGTTTGATGTAAGGCCCTGGATCGTACCCAATGAAAGAAACATCATTTTTACAAAAAGTAAAGATGCCAACACGGTATACGGAATCATTACCAATGAAGAAGACTGGGAGCATGGAGCGAGAAAACAATTCACCATACGTTCCATTAAAAGCACAGAAAACACCAAAGTTACTTTGCTTGGTCAGAATGACCGGGTTCTGGAGTACAACCCGGAAGTGGTCCCCGAAACCCGCTTCGAGCAAAAAGGCAACAGCCTGGTTGTTTCCTGTGTAAGGGCCCAGCGAATCTACAACAACAGAAAATGGCCCAACCCGGTTGTGCTTAAATTCACCAATGTGCGGCCTGCCTTAGATCCTCCCAGGATCAATACGGAAGAAATCAACGAAGAAAATCGATATATCAAAATCAGCGTAAAAGAAATGGGCGATCAGGAAAAGCTCCAACTCTCCTATGAGTATCGCCCTTATGCTGGTTTTGTTGAGGAATTGTACCACGATGACTGGAAAACGAGCAGCAACACCATTACAATTGACAGCCCGGGAGAATATACCATCAACATCACTGAAAAGATGCAGAAAACACATCAGATACGGGCAGTGGCTCTGCATCCAAAGGTGAATATCTATGGCAGCATCCTGAGGGGACAAATGGACTGAACCTACACTTTATAAACAGAATATAACAATTACACGGTCTTTTGTTTTTGCTAATCACTGGATCTGGTCAATACTGGTTGACAATTGTTTTGCAATGGCAGCTAAAACAACTGTCTGTTTCAGCAAAATAGTCATTAAGAATCGCATACAAACCCGGATCATATGCTTTCAACTCGGAACGCACGTTAACAAAATTGTGCTTACCGTCGGGCTTTTGCACTTCCGCGTTTACATTAAACCAGGTTTGAACTCCCTCAGCCCAGTATTCGTAAATGTTTGTGGCAGCATAGGTATTATCCCATTTCCCTTGTGATTTGGCTTCCTCAAAGGTTTTTTTGAGACGCTTATTAAAAATGGTATCAACCGGCAAAATTCCTACGCTATGTATCGTATGCGCAAACTCATGGATCAGGATATCTTCAGCATGATACTTGTCAATCTGATAACAAAGCAGGTTTTCTTCAGCACAGGTATTCAAAGGCTGCCTGAGTGTACCTCCCAGCCCCCGGGCACGAACGTCCCAGTTTAAAGAAGTATCGTTTTCCAGGTGGGCATGTTCCGGTATATCCGTTGTTCCTTCATACCGGGCCATAATTCCAATACGGGCATCATTTTTCAGCAATTCCTGATGAATTCGCCTTGAAAGGGCCCCGGTAACGCCTTTGATGGTCTTCCTGGCAGCCCAAAAGGCACTGTCGGGAACTTTTTCCGATCCAACGACGGGAATTCCATTGGCATCCACAAACTTCTTATAAAACGGATCCAGATCGAGATTTTGCGGAGGATCCGTAACCTCTACCCTGTCCGCTCCGGTGAGTGCATAACCTGTATGCCTGACATTTGTAGTCTTTCGATCTTGACAATAGACCAAAAGAAAACCCAATGCAGCAATAATCAGGAATATTCTTTTCATAGAGTTGAATTATATCGGTTTAATCATTGCTAAATCATCCAAAAAATAAGCAGCATAAATGCAATTGAAAAATATAAATTTTTTTGACATTTTTGTCAATCTAACAATTAATATGCTATATGATTTATTTCTGGGTTGTTATCGGGTATCTTGCCATCTTACTTACCATTTCATTCACGAAAAGTTTCCTGGTAAAAGGACAGGAAGATTTCATGGTTGCCGGGCGCAAGGTATCCAGTACAAGGCTCGTTGGCACCTTGCTATGCACCTGGATCGGTTCCGGAAGCTTGCTGGCCGGTGCCGGACTGGCTACAAGAGTAGGATTTAGTGCTTTGTGGCTGGCCGCAGGAGCCTGGGTTGCCATCGCCATCATCATCTTCCTGGCAGCAAAAGTCCGCAAGATTGCCAAATACACGATACCCGACATCCTGGAGCTTCGCTATAACAAATGGGCCCGCATCCTGGGTACCGTAGTTATTGTAATTGCTTATACCACCATTGCTGGTTATCAATTCCGGGCCGGTGGCTTTGTTCTGGATCTTATCGCCGGTATACCCGAATGGCAGGGTGTATTGCTCACTGCCGGGTTCATGGTTCTTTTTACTGCATTTGCAGGAATGATGTCCATTGTGGCTGTAGACATCATCAACGGTGCCCTGATTACCCTTGCGGTGATCATTGCTGTTCCTGTAGTGTATACTCATGTAGGAGGAGCAGAACACCTGACAGCTACCTTTGATCCCTCCTACTTCCAGGTTTTTGGTAAAAACAACTTCTTCTGGGCCATGGGGATCTTCCTTCCTCCTTTCTTCCTGTTGCTTGGTGATTCCAATATCTATTCACGGTTCTTTTCCGCCAAAAACAAAAAGGCGGCTAAAAACGCTGTATTCGGATGGGTTGTTGGCACCATCATCGTGGAAACTGCGCTGGCATCCTTAGCAATATTTGCTTTCAGTCATTTCAATACACTTCCGGAAAGCTCCGAATTGTTCCTGTCAGAAGGAAATTCCGAGCGGGTCATTTTGCATACTGCCCGCTATAGTGTGGAAGTGGGTCTGCCCTTAATCGGAGGGCTTCTGCTTATCGGTGCTTCCATAGCGATTATCGTCTCCACAGGAAACAGCTTCCTGTTAACGCCCTCGAGCAATATCACCCGGGATATTTATCAACGTTTTATCAACCCGAATGCCAGTACGAAGTACCTGGTAACCTTCCAGCGGATCATCATACTATTGCTGGGGCTCCTGGCATATTTGCTGTTGACACAGTTCGAGACCATCCTGGCCATGGCGCTTACTGCCTACACCATGATTGGCGCCGGGCTGACACCTGCCCTGCTTGCTACTTTCCTTTGGAAGCGTGTAACCGTAAAAGGCGGAGTGTCTTCTATCGCCACGGGCATGGGTGTAACGCTGCTTATCACAATTGCCAACTCCATCCTTAATTCGGTAACCGGCAACCCGCTGATGAGTGAAGAATATATCATCCTGCCGGCAGCAGTTTGTTCTATTGTGGTGCTGATCGCAGTTTCATTGTCCACACCCCCCGATCCCAGGAAGAAATGGGAGCAGTTTTACGAAAAAGATACCTCACTTGAAAAGGCACTGGGAGAAACAGACCGGTCCGGTGAAGAATAGAATGAGTTGGTTCAGCGATTCGGGCAGGAAAAAAACTGATCGGCGACTAATCTGAAACATATTCCGTCATCTCGGAACAAACTAAAAACAATAGAAGATCTTTTCATTAGATTTTTATTCTATCCTCACCTCATAGATCTTTCCCTTATATTCCTCTTTCATCTGAACAGGAATTCCGTCGGTATGCATAAGTTCTTCTCCGGTGGCTCTCAGAACAACTTTGCCGGATGGGGCCTGTCTGACCGTATAAATTTCGTATGGCTTCAGATCTTTCAGATACACAGTTCGGGTATTTTCAGGGGCACCTTGCCGGAAAATGCCAAAAATGCCTCCCTCTCCGGTCTGGAAATTGATCCTCTGCCAGCCGTCCCAGTGACCTTCCCGGGGCTCTCCAAAACCTTCCAGATCTTTTCTGTAGGCCATGTAATTATATTTTCTCTGCATGTCCCTCATCCAGTCAGCCCAGGCATGCAGCATCTCCCGTTTTTCTTCAGGGACTTCCCTGGGATCCCCCAGCATGATGGGCAGGGTACCGATCAGTGATTTCAGACAAAATTCCACATTGGGATCATTCAAGGGAAGATTGCCTATCACCAGCGAACTGGCCGGCAGGGCAGGAGCCCTCCACCAGGCCATTTGTCTAACCCTGAGCGGACCGACTGGAGAATTCGACTCAAAGTTAGAGAGCCAGTTGCCTTCAGCATGTTTGGCAAAGGCATAATCCATCAACTGCAGCTTGCCGGCTGTTTCAAAGGTGCAATCAATAAACAGTTCCGGGGCTTCCCTGTGAAGCTCATCAAATAGCTGGAGCAGCCTTTCGTAATGCACGATGAAAGATTCATGATGATCCCTGTAAAGCGGATGATCAGTGGCATAGGAGCCGGAGATGCTGTCGTTGTTTACATAGGCACTTGCCACCACGGCAAAATCCAGTTTGACATAACGAAGACCATATTCGTTCACAAGGTTAAGAATTTTGCCTTTGATGTAGTCATACCAGCCGGTTCCAAAAGAAGCGGTATAAAACCCCTCACTTCCGCTGTGAAGATTCCCGTACTTACCATCCGGTCCCTTGACAAACCATTCCGGATGCTCCTGGAAAACCCTGGAATCTTCAGTAGCAGAGGCAACGGACATCCACAGACCAGGTTTCATACCCAGCGACTTGATGTAGTCAAATGTAGGCTTCAATCCACCGGAAAATTTGTTGGTGTCCACCAGCCAGTCGCCATAATTGCTGCCCCAGCCTTTTTCGGAGGATTTTCTGTGGGCATTCACCTGCCAGCCATCATCAATGATGAACTCTTCAACACCGCACTCAGCCGCTGCTTTGGCTACATCCCTGATGAGTGTATCATTCACAAAAGTGCGGAAAGGATTCCAGGTGTTGTAAACAAAAACCGGCTTGGTTTTTTTCTCAATGACCTGCGGTCTCATATGTTTCACGATGAACGCATTCACCTCCTCATCCACCACTTCATAGCTGTCATCCCTGTTGGAGTATAAACAGATAAAAGATTTGGGGCTCTGCCAGGATTCACCTGGCTTCAGCCACTTTCTGAAAGGAAAGTGCTGACCTTCCCGTGTAAGGCCAATTTCAATATTATTGCCTTCCGTATGGTAAGCCGTTCGCTTCAGTACGCCGACCGTTTCATTGCCCAACGCCATTCCCCTTCTGCCGGGGATATGGTGAACCACCACAACCGGATCATGCCATTCACCAACGAACCTCCCCAGGTGCTTCATCCTGGCATAATTGTGGCGCACTACCGAATGCACATGGCTCAGGTTGGTGTTGAGCGCTTCCATGGTCATGGCTTCCAGGTTGATATCTTCGGAACTGATGTTTTTAACCTCAATCCATTTCCTGATCAATGGCAAATCCGGGTAAAGCATATAACTCAGCTCCACCTGCACCTTTGGATTATCTCCAACTTGACGAAGGCTAACACTTACACCGCTGCCGCCCGTTGTATCTTCTATTGCCCGGGTATCTATAAGTTCCCAGCCGCTGTAGCCATTGAGCTCCTTTCCGTTGATCAAAAAGGAAAAATCTTTGCTTTTCCCGATGAATCCGGTATTGTCCTTCTTTAAAATAAAGTTTGAAGAATAGAGACTGTCGTGGCTGTATGTTATCTCTCGTTGAATTACTCCGTTATCAAGAATTACCTGACCCTGATCTTTGATAAGATAATCCTGGGAAAACGCCTGGTTGATGGTAAGCATTAAGAATAAAACGATAAACTTATTCATAGAAAGGAATTTATTGATGATTGCTTCACTTACATTATTCTAACTTCAAAAATAATGAAATTTTAAATTCTCCCTGACTGAGAAAAATTTCCTTTAAAAATTAAAAGGCTGTTAAGAATGCTATAAACCAGAAAATATATCAAGAGATAACCTGGTATTTTTTTAAAACACCTGGTGAACTTAGTGGTTAATAGAAATACATTAAACCACTAAGCTCACCAGGAAATGTCCAAAGAACACCAAGCCTTAACGAAGGTCACTGTTTTAATAATTAGCAGCTTTCAATACTTAATCACCCGCATCGTGGATACCCCAACATTACTAAATGTCCTGATCAAATAGACGCCCCCGGGATAGGATGAAAGATCGAGGAAGAAAATGTTATCATTGACTCTTCTGCTAATTATTTCTGTTCCGTTTATGTTCATGACTTTCAACGTCTCAACCTGGCTGTTTTCATTCAGTTCAATCTTAAGCAAGCCATTGGTCGGGTTGGGGTATACATTCAATTCGTTTTGTATGCCCGAGGAAATGTTATCCGGCACATCTTCCGGTTTTTCAGTTTCATAAGCCCCTATATCTACCGTATCATTCTTAATTCGGGGTTCACCGTCAAGATCGACGGCTACCGTCACCGAATCGTTCAAGCCTGCATTGATACAAGGAGACGTTTCCTCAATGCGGAAATCACCTTCCAGCGTAGGAGCGTCTTCCGGGCTGATTGCTGTTATAAAGAGCGGGTCTTCATCCAGAATCTCATGATAAACGATGGAATTGCTGCCTCCCCGACCGAAAGCTTCAGCTCCGCCCTGTATATCACAATGTGTAAAAGTAGGAGTTGCATCATGAAGATGCACCTCATTGCCTGAATTTCTTGCCAGGTTATTCCAAAGAATAGAGTTAACAAATACCGGTCCCATGTTTGTCATTCTTACTGCCCCTCCCCATTCTGCTGAGTTACCACTGAAAGTACAATTTTTCAGGACGGTGTTTTCCTCGGTCTGTGCATTGCTTGTTGACGTAAAAAAGTCAATTCCACCGCCGGAGTATTCTGCTGCGTTGCCACTGATGAGACAATTGATTAAAACAGGGCAGCTTTTGCCCTCGCTTGCAATGTAAAGACCACCTCCATCAATTGCTTTATTACCTAGTATTTTGCAATTTACCAACTCAGGCTTATTAACACTCAAATAACAGGACCAGATGCATAAGCCAGCTCCCATATAAGCTTTATTATTTTTAATGATACAATGATGAATTTTCGGGTTACAAACAGAATTCCATTCGGTCGTCTCTATAAAAATCCCGGCTCCAAAAAGATCGGGGTTTTGGTCAGGCCATTCCGTTCCCGTTTGCCCGTCTTCCCTCTCGCTATTCCCGTGAATGATAATGAATCCATCCAGCACTGTCTGATTCCCTGTATTGATGAACCTCACCACATGGCGGGAATTGTCCGAATGATCTTTCTCCTCGCCAATGTTACCGGTGAGGAAGGTCTCATTTTCTTTCCAGTCGCGTTGTTCCAGGGAGGTCTCTGTACCGGTAAATCCTCCGTAAAGTTTCACCCCGTCCGGGATGACAAAGCTGGCATTCCTGTCGTCTTTATCAACGTGGGCTCCCCTGTCCGGGTAATAATAGCTTGCAGCCACCCATATGGAATCTCCGAAATCAGCTATATGAAGGGCATCCTGTAGATTGTTAAAAGCATCTTCCCAGGATGTACCATCGTTGTAGCCTGAAGCATTCTGATCCACATAAATGATACCCTGAGAGACAGGCCTCTCATAGGCGCCCATATCGACCGTTCCATTCTGTATCCGGTCGTTGCCATCCAGATCGATGTTTACGGTTACCGAATCATTTAGTCCGGCATCGATGCAGGGCGAACCGATAAGCAGGTGCAGATCTCCCCCGTTCGTCGGGGCTTCTTCAGAATCCACACCGGATACGAACAGCGGATCACTTTCCAGATTGTTTTGGTAGGTAATATTGCTCGCGATGGTTTCAATTCCATCCAATCCATCCTTAATATTGCAATAGATCATTACAGGTGAAGAAAAATTGAAGTATCCTTCATCGCCTTTTTCCCTGGCTCGATTATTCCATAAAATGCAGTTAACCAAAATGGGATCCATGTGGCTGACTGCCACCCCTCCACCATACATTCCTGTATAATTGCCACTAAAAGTACAGTTTTTCAGGATGGGTTGCTGAATTTCTGTGAAATCTCCGTTAAAACATAATCCGCCGCCATACCAAATTGTTCGGTTACCACTAATGAGACAGTTGGTCATGATGGGTTCGCATATGCCATGTTCAAGAATTCTGAAATAGATGCCTCCTCCCCTTTTATCTGAAACATTTCCACGTATGATGCAGTTGGTAAGTACCGGGCTGCTTTCACCCCGGGAATATGCTCGATTATACATTCCTCCTCCAAGATGGGCTTTGTTGTTTTCAATAATGCAATTCACAATATTGGGATTACTGAAATTACCCTCTCCCGAAGATTTATTAAAAATCCCTCCACCACACTCATTTACCCATTCTCCTTCATCGGTATGTTCTGCTGAATTTCCGTATGCAATAGTAAAACCATCCAGTACCGTTTCCTTACCTGTATTGATAAAGCAAACCACGTGATAGGCATTGTCAGATGGATCCCCATTATTACCGATATCTCCGCTTAGTATGGTTTCATTTGTTTTTAGGTCTCGCTCATAAAGTCGGGACTCTGTCCCTTCAAAGCCACCATATAATTTCACAGCGGTGGGTATTAAGAAAGTTGCTTCCCTGGAATCCGGAACATTAATATTATCAAGATCTAATACTTTAGATGGATAATAAATGCCCTCAGCTACCCAGATGGAATCACCCGGCATGGCTTCATCCAGGGCATCCTGGAGGTCGTTGAAGGCATCGGCCCAGGAAGTGCCGTCGTTATTGCCTGAAGCATCCACATCAACAAATATAAGCTCCGGCTGGGGTTCAGGGGAAGTGGTAAAGCTACTTTCCTGAGCAAAGGACGATCCCTCAAAGCAATTGTCCACCGTCTGCACGCTCCAGTAATAGGTTGTATTGGCCTGCAACCCGTATACAGTATAGCTGGTATCCAGTCCGGCGTTCCCCATTTTGGGCATCTGCCTGTAACCGTTCTGAAGTGAGAGGGAGGAGATTATTTCCGAACCACCTGGTGTTGTCCCCATTCTCAGATTGTAAGTCAACCCTTCCTGCGCTGTTTCATGATCAGAACCAGGACACCAGGTGAGCCTGACGCTGTCCATTCCTGCTTCCACAGTCAGATCAGTCGGGGTTTCGGGCCTTGTATTGGTCTGAACCCGATTATTCCGGTAAATGTTGGATACAGGTCCCTCTTCTCCCCATCCGGTAAGAAGCAGATCAAGATCCCCGTCATTGTCATAATCCGCCCAGGCTGCGGCGCTCCGGCCAAGATCAGGAAAACCTGCCTTATCAGGCCAAAAAGATCCTTCATGATTCTCGTAGAGCACCGTATGGGCTTCCAGTCCGCTTTTGGTTCCTGAAACGATCAGATCCGGATCCCCGTCGTTGTCATAATCACCCCAGGCAACAGAGCCGCTCTTGATATCCTGAATTGTTGATTTCAGACTATAAGCCCATGTATCCGGGTCTTCATGGCTAACCGTTTCAAATATACAGGTATAGGCTGTATCTTCATTACCGCCTGCCATAACAATATCCAAATCCCCATCCATGTCGAAATCGCCTATATCTGCAGTTCGCCCCTGAACGCTGTTCAAAACTGAATGCACCTTAAAAAAGCCGGTTAAATCATTCCTGTATTGTGACCTGTCACCTCCCAACCCGGTGGATAGTACATCCAGGTCGCCATCCCCGTCAAAATCGCCCCAGTTGGCAGCAGAGCTCCAAACCGGTTCAAAACCGTAATTGTTGTATTCGAAGGCACCCGATACATTGGTTTTGTTTATATAGATCCCGGCATAGTCAGAACCTGAACCTTTACCGTTTATCAGCAGGTCGTAATCCCCGTCCTGGTCATAATCACCCCAATCTAGGGAGCCACTCGTCACAGCATGCAGATCAAACCCGGTCTCCACAAAGGTGCCCTCAACCTGTTTATAAAGCATGGTATAATATTCATCGGGCAGTCCGTCTTTGGCCCCTGTTATGATGAAATCGAGCTGACCGTCGTTGTTGAAGTCGGTCCAGGCACACGATTTATCCGAGCCTGCCATCACCCCCTGGAGATTCATCTCTGTATCTTCCAGATTGCCTTCGTTGTTTCGATAGATTTTTGTGATGTATTCCGAATCACTGCCCGTCCAGCCGGTCATCAGCAAATCCAGGTCTCCGTCAGCATCATAATCTCCCCATGCAACCGAAGCATGGGAAATGCTGTCCAGGTTTATGTCGGTAAGCTCGAATCCTTCTTCTACAGGAGATACAGTAATATAAACCGATGCGGTATCATAATTCCCATGGCCATCCCTAATGCCGTAGCTTATGGTGTCTTTTCCGACAAAATCGGGATTCGGCGTGTACCGCAGGGTTACATAGCCTGCCAGCACTCCTGAAGAACCATTACTTCCGTCAGTCACATGCGTGATTTTAAGTGTATCGTTGTCCGGATCAAAATCATTCTTCAGGACTTCCATATCTACATAAGTATTTATTTCAGTACTATCCTGATCATCCACAGCCACAGGCACGTCCTGCACGTTGGTTACGGTAAGCCTGAACGTATCGCTGACTGCCTCTTCGGCAGGATCCGTCGCAGTGACTATGATCTCAGCCATACCAAAGAAATTGGTATCCGGTTTAACCTTTAAAACCGTATCGATGACAAATGCTTTCACTGATGAGGTATCGGATTCAACCATATAATCCAGGTCATCTCCTGAGTTGGGATCAGTGAATACCGTATCCAAACGGGCAATGGCTGTGGTATCGCTGTCTTCATCAATGGTCAAATCAGTGATTGGATTTTCCAGTTCCGGGGGAAGATTGCCGAAAGCCCCATATTCATCTGCCCCCATATCCGGAGATGAAGCATCCCGGATGGCTCCGTCAATATCGGTTGTAACAACAGGAATGGGTGTAGCCAGCTCCGTCACTGCAGTGGAGTTTAGATGCAGATCGGTATCCGATACAAAACCAGGATCCACGGAAACCGAGTTTTGGTCCATGCCGCTGGCTGACTGCAGTTCACCAAGATCGGAACAAACGGTAGATCCCCATATCGCCAGGTTGTTTCCGGCAGTATAATAGTCGTTGTAATCCATCGAATCAATGGCAGAGGGCCTTTCATACTTTGCAGCATAACCCCCACCAACATTGCTAAAAATGTTATTCAATATTACATTGCCTGTACCGCTTGTGGTATGGATTGCCCTGGCACCCCCATCATCACTGGTTACATGAACACTGTTGTAAACAATGTCATAATGTTCGCTGCCCAGCATGTTGATCCCCTGGGTGTCATAACTGCCCGGAATGGTAATGAAGTTGTTGGCCACCAGGCCCCGCGATGTATCTAACGCTTTGCAGACGGTCATTCCAATTCCCCAGTCATTTCCTGCGGAAATCCGATTGCCCGTGATGGTTGTATTGTTGATGCAATTGGACAGGTATATCCCTATTGTCTCGGAATCAATCACATTGTTCTTAATGGTTGGGCCGTTGTGGTTTTGAAAATGAAACCCTTTGCGTCCGACATGGGACAATTCGTTGTTTACAATATGGGCCTTCACTGATTTTTTTTGTTGCAGTTGCCCGTAGCTCTGAAAATAGATGCCCACGGCACAACTGTCCAGCTCGTTATTGGCGATCACCAGGCTGTCGTAATAGTGCACTTTATCGTTGGTAAAAAAGATTGCATAATGTTCCCTGCCGGGATCATAAACGCTTTTCAAATGGTTGCCGGTAAAAGTCAGGTTTTCCGTACCCCCGAAAAATTTGAATACGCGTGCGTAACGGGAATAGGGCCCTTCCAACCGATCCGCTTTGAACGACAGGTTCCGCACCGTCATAAAATCGGTTCCGTGGCAGTTGATCACATACCCGTTTTCATCGGTGCTTTGTTCTTCATATTTAATCAACACGTCTTCAGGATTGCCGGACCCGGATTGCAGCACAAGGTTTTTATCGGGACCGGTACCCGGGATGGCAGGTATTGAAACATGGGCAATATGGGTACCGTTCATAAAATTCAGGCGCACCTCATCCGATATCCCTTTTAACCGGAGGCTGTCAATGGCCTGATGGAGATTGCTGAAACGCCCACCGCTGCCCACGGAATAATCACCGGCATAAGGTGTGGTAACATGGGAAGGGGGTGTAAATTCAGCGGCACCGATATCCGGGTGGACAAGGTCTCTGGGCTCTCCATCAATATCCTTATTCATCCCCGGCAAAGGCAATCCTTTATCATTAACCCAGGCCGTAAGGGGATACACGCTGGTATCAGGCGAAAAGACCGGATAAGCGGTGAAAGAATGCTGGTCCTGCCCGAATTGGTTTCTCACATCTTCCAGGTTGAACAACCATTTTCCATGATCCCTGCCCAGAAATTTACCGGCTGTGTAGTAACAATTATAATCCAGGGTATCCAGGGGACACAACTGGTAATCGTTATTGAAGGGGACTCCTTCATGATAACATGCCAGGATATTGTTGATCACATTCACTGCGTCATTCGTGGCAAAATTGTTGATATATAGCGCATAATCATCGAGCCCTCCGTCCCCAAGTATCACTGTATTGTGGTATATATTCACCGGACTGTTCCCACCGATGGATAAGCCCCTGCAATGACCCCCGTCATCCGTAATAAATATGTAGTTGTTGGCAATCAGCCCGGGTTCGGGAAGATACTGGACCGATGTATAGAGGATCCCCGTTTGTTTGCAGATGATGCGGTTGTTTGTGATGACCGCATTGCTGTAAGATGTGCCGCTGCGGATGGCAGAATAACACCCGGTTATTTCGTTATGATCAATGGTTCCTCTACCGATCCGGGAAAAGAAGATGGCCTGGTAGCCGATATCCCGGAAAGTGTTGTTAACGATCTCCACTTCATTGATCACATTGCTGTTGGCACTGTTCAGATAGATGGCTATGGTTAGCGAATCGAACAAATTGTTGTAGAAATAGAGCGAATCGGGCAATTGATCCGTAGAAAAAACAGCCGCATATTCAGTCCTGTTGTTGGTATTATAGTAACCTTTGAAGCGGCAGTGGGTAAATGTAATGTTGTTGGAAACACCCTGGAGGATTATTCCTCTCCCATAGTCTGTACCTGTAGCATGAAGCGTTATGCTTTTAAAAGTCACATAAGACGTATTAAAAAATTTGACTACATAGTTGGCATCGTAATCGGTGGCCTCATACATGAGCACCACATCGGTGGAATCGCCTGTCGCTGACTGAAAGGTAACGGTATTCTCTGAACCGGTACCGGCAATCATATTAATTTCTACCTGTTCATCATACGTTCCAGCGTCAACCAGTATATTAACCGGTCCGTTCACGCCTTGTGATTCGAGTGAATCTACCGCCTCCTGGAAGGAGTCGAAATCATCGCCGGCATCCGCACCTATATGGTAGGTGCCGGACATCTGGGCAAATAAAACAGAATGCATTAAAAAGGCAGCAACTGATAAAAAAAGTACCGGGAAAAATCGGGTAGAAGTTTTCATGGCTGATCAAATTATTAGTTGTGTTGATAATTATACTTTGATTCCTACTTCATAAATATCATCTTTTGGGTATCTTTATATGCGCCTGCTTCGATACGAAAGAAATACACCCCGGGCGACAGCGATTCCGGACGGAATTCCACCTCGTGATAACCCGGTGCCATCCTTTTGTTGATTAACGTCTTGATTTTATGGCCCAAAAGATCATAGATCTCAATCTTAACATGGACAGGATCGGGCAGATCAAAGCCAATTTGGGTGGATCCTCTGAACGGATTGGGATAGTTGGTTGCTCCTTTCGAAAAAGCCAGTGAATCCGGTTGCGTTATCCCGATAACCTCCTTCTGTATGGCTGGTCCGCCTATATCTTTGATTGCGCCATTTTCAGCCAGGTCTTCATCTCCCCTTGCTCCATCCACAAAGTGGAGGATGATGCGGTCTTGTTTTATTTCTGCACCGGTTTCCCCATCATATAGAAATTCGTACCAGTGGGGATCAGGATTATCCTGGGTTGTGGCGTATTTATAGTATGTCTCCGGTGCCATGTCATCGGGTATATGTAAAGTAACAGCCGCTGAGCCGGCAGTATCTGTTCCGGTAAGAGTAAAGTCAAAAAAGCCAATGGGGAATTCGAAATCCTCCGGCTGATCTTCCGGACTGGGATTATCTTCAGCAGACACATCCTGGAATTTTATGCCGGCAGGCGTTTCAATAGTGACATACTCAGTGCCATCATAGGTATGGAATGAAGTCACATTACTTTGCTGGCTGTCGGGCAGTCCGTCATTGTTGCCGTCATAATTACCATCCTGACCCTCCGGTCCTGATTCTTCTGTGTCATCAACCCCATCATAGTCCATATCCGTGACAATACCACTGCAAAACGTTCTACTCGCCGCAGCAGCATCGCTGGTGCTCACCGAGGCATTTCTGAAACCATTAGCATCAAGATAAATATAATCGTCCACTATATCGCTTAATGTGCCGGTACCGGGAGATGGGGAAGCGGAACCTGATTCCAGGAAATCCGAGGAACATCCCTCCAACCTGCCATCCGGACTCAACCGGCAGATCCATCCATCGGTGCCCTGGTCGCCGTTTTCATAATACCCGACAATAAGCACCGACCCGGCAGCATCCACGGTCAGCGCCATACCCTCCTGCAGGTAGGGTGTGACAAAGTCTTTCTGCCAGATGATATCTCCCGTTTTCGTGAGTTTCATTACGCGGGTAACCCGGTGGCCCGGTTCATCCTGCTCCGGGTGTTGCACAGAACAAAGCAGGAAAATGTTGCCAGCTTCCGACACAGCAACATCATACAAAAATTCAGGCTCGTTTGATTGGGAATATTCCTTTTGCCAGAGTATTTCACTATCAAATGTGACATGGGTAAGCCAGAAATTCTGCGAGCTGTGGATTTTAATTTGCTTTTCCCATAGTACATCACCATCGGACGCAACTTTGCACACACCTCCCTGTCCGCCGCCATACAAAAAACCTCCATCCGGATGAGCTTTTACGGTGGCATTGGGTATAAATTCATAATAATTGCCACTAATAGATTTGTTGGTATCAGCGCCGGCAATAATATAATCTCCTGAGCCAGTTTCCATAATCGAAAGACAGCCCCTTGCTAAATCTCCTGGCTTACTAAAATCATGCGAAATGCTTTTTTCCCATTGATTTGTGCCTGTGTCATCGAATTTTCCTATCCATATCATTCCAAAAACATGATCAGGCCACCATTCACCAACTGCAACAAAATGATGATCAGAGGTGATCAGGATATCATTTATCGCCTCAAATTGATCGGGGTGTGAATCATCGGGAGTAAAGCTGTGTTTTTGCCAGAGGATGTTCCCGTTAGAATCCAGACGAGCCAACCACATGACTCCGTTACCGTATGAAGGATTTTGATCTGCAAATATTCTGCCACCCACTATAAACCCACCATCCCAGGTTTCCCGGATAGCAAAGATCGCATCATTATCAAGTCCGTTATCAAACACCTTTTGCCAGGCAATATCTCCTTGTCCGGTTATTTTAGCAAGCCAACCGTCTCCTCCGGTCTGACCTCCTACCAAGAATCCACCTCCGGAAATGGCTTCCACGGCAAACAATTTATCCTGTTTTTCTGTGCCCAACCCCATAGCAAGAGTCTGACGTTCTCCCCCGGTACCCTGAAGGGTCAAAGTAGACTCCGGCCGATCCGGATCATTGGACGAGATGGTGAGGACTGCTGTTTTGGGACCCTCGGACGTCGGATGAAAGGTGATGTCCACAGGACAGGATCCTTCTGGTGATATCACCCCACAGGTATTCGATGCGTGGAACAAGGACGCGTTCGTCCCGCTTATGGTGAGAGCGGAAATGTTTAGCTGGCGCTCTCCGCTATTTTCCAGGATAATCTGTTCGGTTACCAGGTTACCGACAGGCACCGTTCCGAAATCCAGTACCTCCGCCTGGATTTCAATATGGGCGGCAGGGGTCCGGCCATCGAGAGACACTGTCAACTCGGGATTATCCGGATCATTGGAGTAAATGTCAAGGGTGGCTGATTTGGTTCCCGGGGATTCCGGGACAAAGATCACCTCAATTTCACAGGAGTCATCCGGAGATATTGTTCCACATGCCGATTGGTAATCAAATTCCCCGGAATTCTCGCCGGATAATTTGAGTGAATGAATTTCCAGATCCCGATCGCCTGCGTTTTTTATAGTCAGACCAAGGGAATCCGTCCCTCCGACCTCTGTGAGATCGAACACCAGATCACCGGGATCAACCTGGATCACCGGTGCAGGGGTTCGACCGGTAATCACTGCCTCCGCCACCGGAGTATCCGGATCGTCTGATGTGATTTTCAGGGTGATCTGTTTGTAACCCATTGAATCCGGGGCAAAGGTGACCTGTACCTTACAGGAATCACCCGGGGCTATAGTGCTACAGGAATGCTCTATTGAAAATTCGGCCGAATCTCCACCCGTTAATTGAATGTCCTGGATATGCAGGTCCAGCACCCCGTAATTTTTAATACAAACCGAGTCGATGGCAACCTGGCCGGTGTCAATGGTACCAAAAGACAGGTTTTCTGGTGAGAGAGCGATCTGTGGTGCCGGCACTTCCACATGGTTGGTGACATACCAGATATTTTCCGGATTTTGCTGGTAACAGATATGGGCATACCCTTCAGCATCAATAGCGATATCAAGCGATCCTTCGGTACTCTCACAGGTATCCAGGATTTCATGGGCCCATGATCCGGTGGCATTCATTGCGTAGCGGAGTTCATCCGACTTCAGGTGATAATAGGCCATGTGGCTGTTCCCGCTTGAGTCAACAGCAATGGCATGTCCACCACTGAACCAGTCACCGCTATCCACATGTTCTGTGATCCAACCGGCGCCTGCTTTTGTTGCATACCGATGATTCTCTAACGGCTCACCATCATCTGATCCCACGTAGCTGATATGGGGGATGCCTTCGGAATCTACGGCAATATCAATCACCATGCGCTCCATCTGTCCTCCGCTCCAGTTGTCCTGAACGGAAATCACATCGGACCACACCCCGTCCGGAGCATTGGTCTGATAGGCCGGACCTCCCGGCATATTGTAAAATGCAAAATGGGCATAACCGGCATCATCAACCGCCATGGAAGCATCACTGTAGGCATATTCTTCATAGAGACCAGAAACAACTTCTTCCTGCCATGTTCCTGAGCTGTTATGGAGATATATTAAAGGTCCCGCTGATCCTATGTTGTTTGTATGAATATATCCCAGATGCAGATATCCATCCACATCCACACCCAGGGAAACAGCAGTAATCCCCCATTCAGTTGAAGTAACGGTTTCTGGTGTTGACCACCCGGTGCCTCCATTGAACATATACTTCAAAGTGAATGCATTGATATTCCAGTCTGCTTCAACATAAGCTACATGTAGTATGTTGTCTTTATCCACAACAGCTTCACATTGGGTTACGATACCTGAGCGAACAAGGGTATCCTTTATCCATTGATCTTCCTGCCGGAATGCATATACCAAATCGCCATCATAGGGTTCTGAAAGAAAAAACAGATGGATGTTCCCTGTCGTATCAGGCGCTACAGAGCCGCGGGCCCCAAATCCAACCAGCTCTTTCTCCCATTGACTGAAAAGGTGGGTCGGGATATTTATTCCCATAAAAAGAAGACAAATGAACAAAATCCAATTTAAGTAATTGTATTTCATCCGTTTAACAGTTTATAACAAATTATAATTTCAGATTCAATTACATGCCCAATTCACTAATTTTGTTATTATGCTAATGGAACCCGCATACCAGACACATCCTTGTTTTAAAGGTCACTGAATGCGGGTTTCATATTGAATGTTTTTAGTGGATAGTTAATCAAATATCACATCTTCACAAACTCCACCCGACGGTTGGTGGCTTTGCCTTCAGGTGTATCATTGGGAGCAACCGGTATTGTTTCGCCAAAGCCTTTGGTGGCCAGCCGGGCAGGATCAACGCCCATCTCCACCAGCCTGTTGCGTACGGTCTCTGCCCTTTCTTCGGAAAGTGTCTGGTTGAGATCAACCTCTCCGTCACTATCGGTATGACCTTCCACACTGAACTTTAGTTCGGGATGCTCATTCATAAGAGTGTATATCTCATTGATCACACCCATTGATTCGGGTCTCAGGGAGGCTTTGTTGACATCAAATCGGATGCCGTTGGAGACGATCTTGCCGTCGCTCAGAATGCGATCATATAATTCCACAGCCCCTTCCGCCAGGCGAATATTCTTTATGAAGCGTGTTTCTGCGTCTGCGGGAGCAAACCGGTCGCATCCTATGGTAATACCGGCGGGATCTACCCCCAGGTTGGGAATGTTTACCAGCCGGGCATCATCCAGGTACACTTTGAGGGAACGCTGGTTGAATGAAAGCGAAACATGACGCCATATGCTCTGTTCTCCGTTTTTGCCATTCTTTACACCAGGATAAACGACATAGCTCCTTTGCGCATCAATGGCATTCATGTGGATGTCAATGGGGTCCAGGGAAAGCCGCTTCTGGTTTTTATCGTCGTAGAGCCAGATGTAGTAAGTGGCATATTTGTCTTTTTCAAACCACGCGTCAAATTCTAGTGTGAACTTTCCTGGAAGGTAGTCTTCATCGGAATTCTTTAGATACGGGATGATCCGGGTTAACGCCGACCTGAAATAGATCACCCTGTGACCATCCCACTCGGCATTTTCTGCTGCTCCCGTGACAAGATCCCAGCGCGAGGGGAATTCACCGTTTTCTTCGTTTTCATGCGCATCCTCAAAGATGATGCGTTCACCCGGTACAAAGTCATAGCGCGACCATTTCAAAACGGGGGAATCTTTTGATGCAGCTGCACCTTGTTCCATCAGGGCTTCATTACCAATTTGCTTTTCAGCTTTTTCATCACCTGGTTGTTCCTCTTTCTTCTTCTTTTTAAAAAGCCCCTCAAACTTGTTAAAAGCTTTATCAATGCTTTTGTCGATCTTTTCATCCGTTTTTTCTTCAGCTTTCTTTTTTACCTTCTTTTTAACCGGTTTCTGGGAAAAAACCGCCGACCCTGCAAAAATGAGGGACACTAAACACAAAACCTGTATTGTTGTTTTCATGGCAATATAACATTATAATAAACAGTATTTTTGGCAAGATAAGGGAATTCACATTGAGATGATAGTAAAAAATGGCCAAAATGGGAGTACAATTAAATATTTTATATCCACATCATTGTTGTAGAACTCGCCAGGTTTATAAATGCTTTGCATTTGATTGCTTTTAATTCCATAATTTTTTTGACCGAGTGTACAAAAAATTTTATCAGATCCTTGACAACCACCAATTTTTCCAGTAACTTATCCCGGTTTAATTTATGGATTTTATGAGGCTGGAATATTACATACCCGCCATGCCGTTAAGGCCATTCATTAAGTTATATGCCTTTTACAGCATTGAAAAGGAAAGGAAGATCCGCCCGATCAAATTCATCCCCATGGGGATGCCCTATGTTGTTTTTAACCTGGAGGACGGGTTTTCCATTGACAAATCAAATCTGGATAAAATTATCCCTGCGGATGGAAGTATCATTACAGGCCAGCAGGTAAACTATTATTTTCTTGTACCTCGGGGAAATCTAACCAGTTTGAGTGTGATTTTCCAGCCTGCCGGACTTTATCGCCTGTTGCACGTGCCGGTTCATGAAATGATCGATTATGGATATCCAGCAGAAGCTATCGTAAAAGACAAGTTAAAAATCCTTTACGAAAATTTGCTGGCCAATAAAAAGGACGTTTCTAAACTAATCAGTTTATTGAATACATTTTTTCTTTCACAGCTTAAATTAATGAACAACCGCTATGGATACATTGAGTATGCATTGAATTGTATCTGTAAAACACATGGATTGGTTTCCATCTCCCGATTACGGGATCAGATAAACACAAGCGACCGCACTTTCAGGCGCAGATTTCTCGAGATGGTGGGTATCTCTTGCAAAAAGTATATCGGCCTGGTTCGCCTCAATCATATTATGAATGCCGTTAAAAACCAACAGCCCCTTAATATCAACTGGTGCCAAATAGCATGCAGTTCAGGATACTATGATCAAATGCATTTTATCAAGTGTTTTAAATGCTTTTGTGGCGAAAATCCCACAAGTTTTATTGAAAGATACCATGATCCAAAGCATGCACCCGAAAAATATTTTTTATTGGCAAGCGAATAATTCTCCATCTATACTGTGAGATTTATCCTGAGAAAAAGGATCAAAGAAACAATCCCAATCAATAAAACTAAATAAATATAGGTTCTTTTTATTTTTTGGTCTTCCTATATCTAAATACGTCAACCTTTCCTGTAAACAAATACGGTAAGGATAATCAGTAGCAATGTGGCAAAAAAGAGCGATGAGCCATCGGTGGTTGTCCAGAACCAGTCCATGGTATATTCATTCCACACAATGTTCCATAAGGAAGTGGTAACAAGCAGACCATATCCGGCCGCCAGCATCATGATCAGATCGATTACCAGTGCTGGCAGCGTCATGGCAGCTGCCATGGAAATAACTATGGTAATCAAAAGAACCTTCAGAATGGCAAAAAGAAAACCCGTGAGCGAGATGTACTGAAAGCTTTCTGTGGTTATCTTGCTCGTAACAAAACCAAGAATTAGCAGAATCAATGAAACGAAAAACAATACGTTGGTATATTTTTTCATAGCCTTAAAGTTTAATATGAAAATAACAAAAGAACTCTTAGGAAAAAACGATTATTTGGTCCAGTTTACATGCACCAGAGAATTATTTTATATTGGCTTCTGAATGATTCTTCATCCTTTAGAAAGGCAAATTTATGCTTTTAAGAATAAAATTAAATAAACTTAAACAGTGTTATTCACCTTCTTCAATCTAAAGACCCCATAATGGCCTAATGATCTTTCATATTTATTCCTCAATATACTTATTATTCCTCCACTTACCCGAGAGCACCTTACCATAGGAATAGGTAAAGGTTCCCTGGCCGTGAAATTTATTTTCTTTAAATTCTCCTTCGTATTTACTTCCATTTGAAAGATATAATTTGCCCCGCCCATGTTTCATATTATCTTCCCATTGTCCTTCGTACTTCCTGCCATCGGCATAATAAAATATTCCATAACCTTCCATTTGATTGTCTTCCCATTCTCCAATATATTTACTTCCCTTATATTTACCCGAAGCGTAGATAAAAGTGCCCTTACCATTGCATTTGTTGTTTTTCCACTCACCTTTATACTTATTTCCATTCGAATAGATATAGGTTCCTGTACCATGCATTTCATTGTTTTTCCATTCACCCTTGTAAACATCACCGCCAGCGAAATGAAAGGTCCCGTATCCGGAAATTTTATTGTCCTTAAATTCCCCTTCGTATCTGCCACCTTCCCACTTCCCAGAATTATAGATAAATGTTCCTTCTCCGTGCATTTTGTTATTTTGGAATTCACCAATGTATTTGTTGCCATTTATCAGGATAAGGGTTCCTTTACCATCCCTGCAGTTTCCTTTAATGCACCTGCAGGATGTCAAAGAATAGCTTTGTATTAAAATCAATACCCCAAATAATATCGAACTTTTGAATGCCGAAAATTTCATAAACATTATATTTATTGCGTGTGATCTCTGCTAATAATGTTATCGTATATTTCAATGCTCCCCGGAAACAAAAGGAACATAGCGGCGATAAACTGCCTTTCATTTTTTTTCCTTTTTTTCGCTCCAATTAGAAAATCTACATTTAATGCATTCTGCAGTTTGGAGCGCAACATTTCTTTTTTAAGTTCAAAATCGATTTCATCCATGCCCCGGGCTTCTTTAATGATCTGCTCAACGTCTCTGAGCATTTGTTTTTTATATTTTCTTTTTATCCAATGTTTTCTTAGTATTTGCTTGGGTATATCTTCGTGTACATCATAAATTACCTTTATTTTATTAATTTTTAACAGTAAACCTATTGGCATCAATTCTGGGTCATGAAAGTGGCAGATAACAGGCTTAAGTTTTTTTACTTTTTTATACATTTTTAAAGTTGTCCTAACCATTCTAAGATATCTATTCCTATCCCTCTTTCCTATATCAATTATTGATACATTGCTATTTACCTCATTCCCATATCCGTCAGCGACAATTAAATAGACTGTATATTCTAATTTAGTTAATGAAACACATTCTTTTAAGAATATCCTTGCATCATATCGATTATGAACTGATGTAATGTGGGCTATCTTTTTTACTTTTTTTCCCATGTTTATAATATAGACTGAAAATAAAAAATAATATTTTTACTTATTTTAAGAATTTGATACACTTCGGTATTCATCTAAATCTTATATCTGCTCTTGATGCAACCCATCCTGTCCTTGAACATAGCCTTGCCCGCAGGCAGAACAATCCAAGCCATCTCCGAGCTTTTCTCCGCAGGCACACATCCAGCCAACCTGACGCCCAGGGTTGCCAAAAACAAGGGCATAGTCCGGCACACTCTTGGTTACTACAGCTCCGGCACCGATAAAAGCGTATTTGCCGATCGTATGCCCGCAAATCACTGTGGAGTTAGCCCCCAGGGTCGCTCCGCGTCGGACCAGAGTCGGCCTGACCTCTTCCAAGCGTCTGATATGGGACCTCGGGTTGAAAACGTTGGTGAAGACCACGGACGGTCCGCAAAAGACCTCTTCCTCCAGGGTGACTCCTTTAAAGATTGAGACGTTGTTCTGGATCTTGGAGCGGGCGCCGATGCGGACATCCGGTCCGACAACCACGTTTTGGCCCAGGCTGCACCCCTCGCCGATCAGAGAGCCTGACATGATGTGGCAGAAATGCCAAACCTTGGTCCCCGGACCGATCCAGACGTTCTCGTCAACGTATGACGATTCGTGTACGTAAAAGTCCATAGTCGACCTCAATGGTTGCAGAATCAGCTGTTCGCCAGATCAATTCCGGACCTGTTTGCGCACAAAGTCGAGTCGTAGCTTTCTCTCTGCCATGCCTTTTCCAGTCAGGCCAATCCCAGAGAGAACAAAACGCGTCTGGTCTTTGACAATCATGGAGACGCTCCATAAGCTCAGCTGTTCGTCAAAACCGAGCTCGTGACTTCTCCCAAGATGTCACCAGGTTTGGCAGGTGTCCGCAATCTGACGATTGCCTATCTCCCTGGCACTATGCATAATTAATGCCTCAACCTTGCGCAGGTGCTCTGTGTGTGGCATGAGAAGGATTCCAGTGAAGAAGACATCGGCTCTCGATGCTTTATTGCTTGGTGAAAAACGGAATATGCCTTTGAGTCAAGTAACGTCCATGAAAAAAACGTGAAAACAGTGGGACGTCATTCATATGCCCCGTATAACCCTGTCTGCCAAAGCCTCGAACCCCAATGCACGGCGGCTCAACACCACCTGGCTGGGCTGGTGTCTGT
>Ga0207797_1000558_pt1 | contig 28763 bp, 29 predicted proteins | sample PRCRCaboRojoPR_6_FD_187275 | JGI IMG/M metagenome (GOLD analysis project Ga0207797, IMG submission 187275) | Marine sediment microbial community from Cabo Rojo, Puerto Rico - PR CR 10% Liquid 1 (SPAdes) | ecosystem: Environmental > Aquatic > Marine > Coastal > Sediment | place: Cabo Rojo, Puerto... | reverse complement strand
CCGAGACTATGGTTGACTTTTCGGTTCATGTCATTATCCTGTTTGGGTACATTGGCACGGATTTTGACCGTGTGGGCGCCTCGATAATCGGCTGTAGATATCGAGAAAAAGGAAAGAGGTTTATGGAACAACACAAGCCTATCAATGTTGCCATAGTCGGCGGGGGGCCTGGATGTAAGGCCATCACGGACATGATCTTTGCGGAGCGGCTCAGTCAGCTCCGTATGAGGTTGATTGCCGTGGCCTGCAGGAATCCGGAGGCCGTAGGATACCGGTATGCCCAAGAGCGGGGGGTTTATACCACGAAGGATTATCGTGACCTCTTTAAGCTCAAAGACCTCAACATGATTATTGAACTCACCGGCCGGGAACAAGTGGCCAATGAGATTCTGGAGAGCAAACCGGAACATATCCGCCTGATCGACCACGTGGCCGCTCGATTGTTCTGGGACGTGTTTCAAATTGAAGAAGAAATGATCACGGAACGGAAACGGGCGGAGAAGGCGCTCACAGAGGCCCGTGACGAACTCGAAGAGCGGGTCAAGGAACGAACCGCGAAACTGGCCAAGATGACGGAACAACTCCGGCTTGAATTACGGGAGCGGAAAAAGGCGGAAGGGGCCTTGCGGAAAAGCGAGGAAGCCCTGAGAACGATCAACGTCGAGCTGGCCCAAGGACTGTCTGAGGTGTTCGGCGCCTTGAATGAAATATCCCTTGGAAATCCGGAGGTTAGAATTGACGAAGCATCAAAGATCGATCTCATTGCCAAACTGAAGCAGATCGTCAATCTGACCGCTCGAGACCTCGGGGAGATCGTGGATTTGTCTCACGAATTCGCCATGGGTCTGGCGGAACACTTTGACGTGTTGCATCGGGTCACCGGAGGGGACCTGACAGCCCGGGTAATGGGGCCGTCGCAGATCGAACTCCTCGAATCCCTGAAGAAAATGACCAACGGGATGATCGAATCCGTTTCCAACGAGATTACGGAACGGAAGCGCGTCGAGGTGATGCTGGAGCAGATGTTTCAGTCTGTAAAGAAAGGGCACGACGATCTCTTGTCGATCTTGAATATGTTGCGTCTCGGCATTGCTACGGTCGATCGGGACGGTCGCATTTCTTTTTTGAACCAGACGGCCCAGCAATTGATGGAAAAGAGCCGAATGGAGGTTCTCGGAAAGCACTGGAAGGAGATCTTTTCCTTCAATGAACGCGACATGGCCCGAATGGAGGATATGTTGCGGAATCCTTCCAAAAAGCGGCCCAAATTGCAGGCTCAGGTCAATTTTCGGGAGAGTCATAACTACTGGATGGACATCGAGGTAAGGGAGGATCCGCGCAACCCGCAAAAGGAAATCCTTTTCCTGTATGACATGTCCGAGATATATGACCTGCGCCGAATGCTGGAAGACAAGGTGCGGTTTCATGATTTGGTCGGCAAGACAAAGGCGATGCAGGACATCTATGAACAGATTCGGGAGGCATCCAAAGTCGACTGGACGGTCCTCATCGAGGGGCAAACGGGAACCGGAAAAGAACTGGTGGCCCGGGCCATACACTTTTCGAGTCACCGGAAAGACAAACCGTTCATTGCCGTTAACTGTGCGGGATTGAATGATTCTCTTCTGACAAGCGAATTGTTCGGCCACAAGCGAGGGGCCTTTACCGGGGCCGTAGAGGACCATAAGGGTTTCTTCGAGATGGCCAATGGGGGTACGCTTCTATTGGACGAAATCGGAGATATTTCCCGGAACATGCAGACGAGTTTGCTGCGGGTACTGGAAGAAAAAAAGATTACCCGATTGGGGGAATCGGAACCACGAAAAATCGACGTGAGGGTGTTGGCCTCTACGCATCGAGACCTGACAGAGGAGGCGGAGGCCGGGCGGTTTCGCCCCGACCTGCTTTACCGAATTCGGGTTGCCCGGATAAAACTGCCTCCGTTGCGGGAGCGCCGGGAAGACATTCCTTTGCTCGTCGAATCCTTTCTCAGCCAGAGCCGTGCCGCCACCGGGAAAGCGGTGAAACACGTGAGCAGCGAGGCCATGCGGATTTTGTTGGGATACAACTGGCCGGGAAACGTGCGTGAACTCAAGAGCGCCATCGATTTTGCCACCCTTCATTGTAAGCCGTCGGTAATCGGCGCGGAGGACCTGCCTCCCGAAATCCTTCACGCCACCCAGCCGCAACCCGGGACCGCCTCTCATCGGAGTGAAAAGCAGAGAATTGTCGAGGCCTTAGAGGCGGCGCAAGGAAATCGAACAGTAGCCGCCCGGGAGCTCGGCATGAGCCGTGCTACGCTGTATCGCCGATTGGCCCACCTGGACATCAACACCTGATTACCTGCGTTTTTGTTTCATCCGACAGGCAGGTGAGACACGTGAAACACACATTGAGACAACTTTTGTCTCAAGTTTGTTTCACCCTTTTTAGTTCCTTGTCGATAATCAAGAGCATTCCTTGCGAAACGGCAGACTTAGCCGATCCCTCAATCTTGGCATCCATTTTGCTCAAATAGAGAAACACCCGGAGATGGTTTCTCTAGAGACTGCAGGGAAGGCGAGCGTGTCGACCTCCCTTTACCCATAAACAAGAAGCAATGAGAGCGGACGGTGTAAGCGGAACTCCCGTAGGTCAACCGTCCTCGCGTGGAAACATGGCATCGATAGATATAGATATGGATAGAACCATGGAAGATAAACGCGTACTGATTGTAGAAAACTCGGCCGCCATGCGGGGGTATTTGAGTGAGATGGTAAAAACCCTCGGGTTGGAGCCGGATTCGGTAGACGGAAAGGGTAGTCTCTGTTCCTACTTGGACCGGCAGGAACCGGACCTTCTTTTGTGCGGATCGAGCATTGCGGAACGAGAGATGGGAGTGCTTGCGGAAATTGCCAACAGAGGGGATCGGAATTTGCCCATCGTCTTTATTCGAAAAAAACAAGGAAGTCGACCCGAGGCGGAATTGCCGGACACGGTGTGTGCTTTACTGCATAATTTTCAGCCCCCTGAATTGCGGCAAGCGATCGAGAGCCTAATCGTGCGGATTCGGAGTCCCCGCCTGAAGGCGTTGGACGAGGATATCGTGGGACGGACGCCACCGGTCATTCGGATGAAGCACCATATCTTACGCCTGGCCGGTTCCGATTTAACGGTTTTGATTACCGGGGAGAGCGGGACCGGCAAGGAATTGGTCGCTCGGGCCATTCATCGGTTTTCTCCACGGGAGAAGTCTCCCTTCGTAAAGGTAAACAGTGCCTGCGTGCCGAACCATCTCTTCGAAAGTGAGCTTTTCGGATTTGAAAAAGGGGCCTTTACCGGGGCCTTAAAGAACAAACCGGGCAAGTTTGAACTGGCGCGGCGGGGAACCTTTTTTCTCGATGAGATCGGAGAGATTCCTTTGCCGATGCAAGCCAAGTTGCTGCAAGTGCTGGAGGATCACGAAGTGTCTCCTCTGGGCAGCACGACGACCAAAAAGATCGATGCCCGGGTGGTGGCGGCCACCAACGCTGATTTGAATCAACTGATTTCCCGTCAGAAATTCAGATCCGATCTCTATTACCGGTTGAGTGTGGCAACGATAACCGTTCCGCCCCTTCGAGATCGCAAGGAAGACATTCCGGCCCTGTGTGATTATTTCTTGAGAAAATATACCACCCATTATGGAAAGGAGCTGTGCGAGCTTTCCAAAGAGACCCTTCAGGGATTCGGCCGGTATGACTGGCCCGGCAATATCCGGGAACTCGAAAACGCCGTGCGGTACATGGTTGCCGTGGGGAAAGAAACGTTGCCGCCGACGATCCAACAGCGGCAAGGATTCCAGACCACCGACCGGTCGCTCAAGGAGGCCTCCCGCAAGGCGGTCCGGCAAGCGGAAAAGGATGCGATCACCGAGGCCCTCTTTTTTACCAGTTGGAATCGGAAAAAGGCGGCGGCTTTGTTGCGAACCAGCTACAGGACGATTTTGAACAAGATGAAGGAATACGACATTCGAGAAAGGACGGCGGATACGGCCCCGTGTTAGGAGCTTGTTGGAGAACTCCATTTTCGCTTTCGAAGAAAAGTTTTGGAAAAGGCTCGAAGTCTCTTCCATGGAACTTCTCCGACAGATTCCCAAGCCCGAGAAATAATAACGCAAAGAGAATGTAATTGGTGGTGGAGGAGATGGAGAAGACACTTTTTTCTACTACAGAGATGGCCGCATGGCTGGGGGTATTCCATACCACGGCCAGAAGATGGATTGAACAAGGCAAGATCAAAGGAATTCGGGTGGGACGAAACTACAAGATCCCCATTGAGGAGGCCATCCGGGTTTTGAACCACTATGAGATCCCTCTGCCGGAAGCCCTGAAAAGATATGAGGCCGATCGGGGAAGAACCGTGGATCCCTCATGGATAGAGCGGGGCTTGAATTCTTCCATCCTGAAGAAGTTATTGGTTGTGGAGGAGATCGAAGACCCGGCGCTGGCGTGTACGCAGAGAGCGGTTTTAGGCGCCAATCAGGCATTGTGTGACTTTCTGGGGTACAACCAACTGGGCCTTATCGGTGTGGACGTAGGGAGGGTGATGGACAAAGCGGGCGTAGACCAGCTGAGCGGTCTGGTGGATACCAGACAGGTGAACCCCGCCCACGGACCCACCGACTATGAAGCCAATCTGATCGGGCAGGACGGTGCCATGAAGCGAAGCCGGATCACCGTCGGTGCCCTGGATCATGTCAAAGGGGTTTACCTCTTGGTCGTTCGACCGATTAACGGCCACCGGGCCTGATTTCAGGCTCTTCGTTCAGATCTCGCCGAGAATCGCCTCCAAAAGGGAGAAGTGTTTTATCCTTCTCCCTTTTTATGATATGCGGTGATCTACAGAGTTTTCGTCCGTGTTTCTGACGGCCGAAGGGGCACCGATCCGGCCTGCGTTTGCGGTGAGCTTGAGCATTCTGGATAACCGCATTATGATGTATCCTTACCATCGTCTGCATGCACCGGTGACCCGTTTTCAGGATCTTGATGTCAAAAGGCGACGTTGCGCCATTGCGAGCGATTACCCCCAACGGTAAGTGGAACGCATTGAACCCGTCCAACCATTCCATGTCCGACAACCTGGATCGCTACGATCGATCCATTCGATATTTGCGGGTGTCCGTAACGGACCGCTGCAATCTCCGGTGCCTCTATTGCCGCACGGTACAGACCTTCACGCCGCTGGGGCACAAGGAAATCTTAAGCTACGAAGAAATCCTGTCGGTGATTGCTGCGGGCATTCAAGTAGGGATTCAAAAGGTTCGGTTAACCGGGGGGGAACCTCTTCTTCGGCGGGGCTTTGCCGAGTTTGTGGCCGCGGTGTGCAATGATTTGGATCTCAAAGACGTCGGGATGACCACCAATGGCGTATTCTTAAAAAGGATGGCCCCCCCGTTATACCGTTCCGGGTTACGGCGGATCAATGTCAGCCTGGACACCTTGCAACGGGATCGATATATTGCCATTACCGGACGGGACCATTTAGAGGACGTTTGGGAAGGACTGCAAGAGGCCGAAGCGGTCGGGTTTGCGCCTGTCAAAATAAACGTGGTCGTCATGAAGGGGATCAACGACGACGAGGTGATTTCCTTTGGGAAAATCACTCGGGAAAAACCGTACCATGTTCGGTTCATCGAGTATATGCCGTTTGGGAAAGAAAAACCGGGCGTGGACGAGAAGTATGTCTCTTCGGATCGGATCCGGTCTCTCCTGGAAACCCGCGGACCTTTGCGGAAAGTGGAGCGGTGGGACCTCGACGGTCCGGCGGAGAGATTTCGCTACGAAGGGGCCAAGGGAGAAATCGGTTTGATCCGTCCCATGAGTCGCCACATGTGCCCGTCGTGTAACCGACTGCGGCTGACGGCCGACGGCCGGCTGCGCCCATGTCTCTTTTCCAACATCGAATTCGACATCAAGACACCCGTCAGAAGCGGGGCCACTCCGAGAGAACTCCAGGGTGTTTTTCTTGAGGCCATTCGGGCCAAGCCCAAGCAACACTGCATAGGGGTTGATGGATGGTTTGAATCGGGAAGACCCATGTCAGCGATAGGAGGATAGTCTGCCTTATGGAATGTCCCACGTGTCACCACGAATTGCCGTTTCGGGAGTGCCCGGAATGCGGGGAAGAAACCCCTGACTTCGGAAAGTACTGTTGCCACTGCGGCGTCAGATTGGCGGAGGAACCGTCGACGATCGAATCGGACGAAGCTCCGGACGATTTCTCAAACCGAGTCCTGTGCAGCGACGGGTCTTGTATCGGCGTTATCAACAAACACGGGTTTTGTAATGAGTGCGGAAAGCCTTATGGGGAACCCGGGGAATCGGAGTAAGGGGAGTGGGGATGAACGATGTTTGAGCTGAAGATCATAACCGATTTTTCCGCCGCCCACCAATTGCGGGAATTCAAGGGCAATTGTGAGCGCCTGCACGGTCACAACTGGAAAATCGAGGTCTACGTGACGGGCCGGGACTTGGACGACACAGGCCTCCTGATAGATTTTAAGATATTGAAAAATCAGGTCAAAGAAATCCTCGACCAGCTCGACCACCGGTTTTTGAACGATTTACCGCCCTTCCGCGACCAAAACCCTTCTTCGGAGAACATTGCCAGATATATCGCCGGTGAGCTCGATACAAGACTAGAGGACTCGGGCGTATCGGTCAGCCGGGTGACCGCCTGGGAATCGGACAATGCCTGTGCCACCTACTATCCGCAATATGCGGGCTGAGAGCCCTGACACCTGATGCCGTTTGCGCCCGGTTCCAATCGCACTGAAACAGGACGAAGGTTCTTACCTCAACTTTAACTTTCCCCGGTCTTTGAAGATCTCCCAGCGAATCACCATGTCTGCCATGGCCTTATGGATGTCCTTTGCCCGGGGGTCGGCACAGCCCAGGGCGGAGATGGTTGACTCCGCCCGTTCCCTGAGGGCCTGAACCCTATCCTCGGTTTTCCGGATGTCGTCCTCCCTTTGACCTTGTCTCTCCGACATTTGTTCGGATAGATTGCGGGCGTCGGCAAGTTCCCGGAGCAGCTCGTTTACATCTTCTTCTGAAAACGGTTTTTCCGTCACATTCGGTTTCCTTTCGTCTTTGTCCGATGTAGAGAGACTTCCCCCAGGATCTGCTGGGTTTCCCGGGCCATCGACAGGTGAGCCATCTCCTCACGCGTCACCCATCGGGCATCGGCGGCATCGTCTCCCGGAGTCAGGCGTCCTTTTCGATATTCAGCCAGGACGTCTACAATGACGTAGTGAAACACCACCGCTCCGGCCGGGTCGCGTTCGATAAGGTCGAAAGAATAGACTGGGAGTCCCGCTTGAATCACGATTCCGGTTTCTTCGAAAACCTCCCGTTCCGCCGCCTCCTGAAGCGTTTCTCCAAGACGGATGCGTCCTCCCGGAATGGCCCATAATCCTTTTCCTGGAGGCCGGTTGCGTTGCACCAGAAGGATCCGGCCCGCACACCAAACGATAGCGCCTACTGCCGGGACAGGATACGTTGGTAGATCCCCCATAGTTGACATATTCCGAAGGACTTTTTGAGAACCGGTTTCCAAACCGGGAAGCGAAGCCGTGATAGAAACAGACCCGGTGCGGAGGATCAAAGGAATTGACCTGACGGCTTCGAACAAGGTATTGTTGTTCCTGCTCGGTGGCCGTATCGAAGCGAATTCGACCTCCGTACATCCGAGCTAATGATACCCGAAACGATCCCCTTTTCAAGGAAGATCTGCAGGACGGTCGTTGCCGGGGGACGATACGGAACAAAGGACAAACGGAGTAGAGATCAATGGATGCCACTGCGTTGAAACGGCTCTTGGAATCGGTTGCTGCCGGTGAAGTACCCGTGGAGGAGGCGGTCGGTTTGCTGAAACGGCTTCCTTACGAAAACCTGAGCTATGCCCATGTGGATCATCACCGGCCGCTCAGAAAGGGATTCCCGGAAGTGATTTTCGGGGAGGGCAAGACCGTGGACCACATCATAGGCATCACCAAGGTGATGATCGCTCAAGGGGATACCGTAATGGTGACGCGGCTTTCTCCCGAAAAGGCGGATCGTTTGAAGGCTGTATACCCGAATGCGGTATATCACGAAACGGCGCGCATACTGGTCCATGAAAAGGAACCCACCCGGCGGGAGGAAAAAGGTATGATCCTGGTCATTGCCGCCGGCACTTCCGACATGCCGGTGGCGGAAGAGGCGGTGGTTACATCGAGGACCATGGGCCACCGCGTCGAAACCCTATACGATGTCGGGGTGGCGGGAATCCATCGGCTCCTGGATTATGAGGCTCTTTTGGCAAAAGCCCTGGTCTTTGTGGTGGTGGCCGGCATGGAAGGGACCTTGCCCAGCGTGGTGGGAGGGCTGGTGGACAAGCCGGTGATCGCCGTTCCCACCAGTGTCGGGTACGGGGCGAGCTTCGGCGGCGTTACGGCGTTGCTGGCCATGCTGAACAGTTGCGCATCGAATGTGTCGGTCGTCAATATAGACAATGGCTTCGGTGCCGGTTATGTGGCCGCTTTGATCAACGGGTTGGCTTGCCGATAGGGGGCGAGGCTTTACCTGCGCCCGAGCAGCCATTCCACCGCGGCGGCGAGGTCTTCTGCGACGTAGTCCGGTTCCAATCCCGCTGCTCGACAACGGCCTTCCGTTTCTCTCCCGTGTCCGGTGCGAACCAGAATGCGGGTGCCGCAACCTGCGTTCCGGGCGCATTGCAGATCTTTCAGACTGTCTCCGATCACACACGCATCGGGCAAACGGAGTTCGAAGTCGGCCTCGGCCCGTAAGATCAGTCCCGGCTCGGGCTTTCGACACGTACAGCCTTCATCGGGACGGTGAGGACAATAGTACACGGCGGTTATGTCTCCCCCCTCCCGTCTCACCATGTCCGTCAGCTTTCGGTGAATCTTCTCGATCTCCGCCCGGGTCGTCAGCCCGCGATTCATTACGGACTGATTGGTGATCACGATGACGGCGTATTGGTGTTCCGTCAACCGCTTCAGGGCGTGCAAGCTCCCCGATATGGGGCGGAATTCAGCCCAATTCTTGACGTAGTCCGCCCGGTCCTCATTGATTACCCCGTCTCTGTCCACAAATACGGCTTTCAACGGGCCACCACGATGGCATGGGGAAAGCCGTCTCGTTCCAGCATGCGTTCGTATCGTCGGGCTTCCGCAAGGGTTCGGCACCGGGCGACGCGAACCCGGTAGAATGTACCTTCTATACCGTCATAAACGGCGATATAGGCATCCTTGTATTTGGCGGCCAATCTCTCCTTGAGGGCTTGGGCATTTTCCTTTTCTTTGAAAGCCCCTACCTGCACGACAAAATCGCCGACGTAGTACTGGGCGGGTACGAAGGTGCGCTTCGGTGCGCCTTTGCTGATGGTTTCCCGGGGGATTCCCAAAGCAACCAGGCTGACCGGAGCGGTCCCCGGTCCGACCAGATCGATTTCCTTGGCGGCGGTGTAAGACAGATCGACGATTCGGCCATCCACAAAAGGGCCCCGATCGTTGATCCGCACGACCACTTCCTTGCCGTTTCTCAAGTTGCGAACCCGAACATAGGTCCCCAAGGGCAAGGTCTTGTGAGCGCCCGTCATGGCATACATGTTGTAGATCTCTCCGTTGGAGGTCTTGCGGCCATGGAATTTCTTTCCGTACCAGGAGGCGATGCCCTGTTGGCGAAACCCGTCGGCATGCTTCATGGGTCGATACCATTTGTTGCCGATCCGGTACGGTGGAGGATGACCGGGAAGGGTAGCCGGTCTCGGTTCGGGGCCGGCACAACCGATGAGAAAACAGAGCGGGCCACAGAACAGGGCCAAAGCGGCGAAAGCGGCTGAAATTCTTAGCACTGAATTATCTCAAACCGAAGTGGTTTATCTTCATGCGTCGGCGGCAACGGGTACGTTTTTCCGAATGAACCGAACCGTTTCGCTGGTCGGTGTGCCGGGACCGAATATGGCCTTGATTCCGGCCTTTTTCAACATGGGAATATCGGCCTGAGGAATAATCCCCCCGCCGATTACCAGGATATCCATCGCCTCGGCTTCTTTCAACAAATCCATGATCCGCGGAAACAGGTGGTCATGAGCCCCGGAGAGAACACTCAAAGCAATCACGTCCACATCCTCTTGCAGCGCGGCATGGACAATCTGTTCGGGTGTTTGGCGCAACCCCGTGTAAATCACCTCCATGCCCGCATCGCGCAAGGCATGACAGATGACTTTGATGCCTCGGTCATGTCCGTCCAAGCCCGGTTTGGCCGCCAGTACACGAATCTTTCTTCCAGTCATGGCTTGACCCATCCTTGTCGACGCAGGTTACCGGCTCCGCCGGATTGGGTAAGGGATCCTTTGCATAACCTCGTTTCCCTCTTTTCCGGCTATAACAGGGAAGCCGCCTTGTATTCACCGAAAACTTCTCTCAGTGTATCACAGATCTCGCCCAAGGTGGCGTATACTTGAACCGCTTTTATAATCGGCGGCATAAGATTCTCTGTGCCTTGTGCACACGACTTGAGGTCGGTGAGGGCGTCCGTAACGGCAGTGCCGTCTCTTTCTTCCTTCAGGGTCCGCAAACTTTTCGACTGAGCCTCCCGCACCTCGGGATCCACGCGCAATAAATCGGTCGGGGGAGCCTCTTCCTGTTGAAATTTATTGAGTCCGACCACGATCTGGTCCCCGGTTTCCACGGATCGCTGATAGTCGTAGGCGCTTTCCTGGATCTCTTTCTGGATGAAGCCCCGCTCGATGGCAGCCACGGCCCCACCGTCTGCATCGATACGTTCCAGGTACGCAACGGCACGACGTTCAATCTCGTCGGTGAGATGCTCCAGGAAATAGGATCCGCCCAGGGGATCGACCGTGTCGGCCACGCCCGACTCATAGGCAATCACCTGTTGCGTTCTGAGTGCCGTCTGCACGGCACTTTCCGAGGGGAGTGAAAAGGCCTCGTCCATGGAATTGGTGTGCAGGGACTGGGTGCCGCCGAGGACGGCGGACAAGGCCTGTAAGGTCACCCGCATCACGTTGTTCTGTGGTTGCTGCGCGGTCAATGTACAGCCTGCGGTTTGGGTGTGAAAACGCAACATGAGCGACTTGGGGGACTTTGCCCCGAACCGATCTTTCATGATCCGTGCCCAGAGTCTTCGGGCCGCCCGAAACTTTGCCACCTCTTCAAAGAAGTCCATGTGGGCATTGAAAAAGAAGGAGAGGCGAGGGGCAAAGGCATCGACTTCCAATCCCGCGTTTATGGCGGCTTCCACATAAGCAATACCGTTGGCGAGGGTGAAGGCCACTTCCTGAACGGCGGTGGATCCGGCTTCACGGATATGATAACCACTGATGCTGATCGTATTCCATGAAGGCACGTGCTGAGAACAAAAAGCGAAGATATCGGTGATAATTCGCATGGAGGGTGCAGGAGGAAATATATACGTCCCTCGAGCGGTGTATTCCTTCAGAATATCGTTTTGGATGGTTCCCCGTAGCTTGTCCGCCGTCAAGGCCTGCTTGGAAGCGGTTTCTATATACATGGCCAGAACGATCGCCGCCGGTGCGTTGATGGTCATGGATGTGCTGACCTTGTCCAGAGGAATTCCCTCAAAGAGCGTTTCCATGTCCTGCAGAGAGTCAATCGGAACGCCCACCTTGCCTACCTCTCCCTGGGCCAGGGGATGATCCGAGTCGTAACCGATTTGAGTGGGAAGGTCAAAGGCGACACTGAGTCCGGTCTGACCCTGTTCCAGGAGATATTTGTACCGGCGGTTGGATTCGGCCGCGCTGGCGAATCCGGCATATTGCCGCATCGTCCACAAGCGGCCGCGATACATGGTAGGTTGCACTCCCCGGGTGTACGGGTAACCTCCGGGAAATCCGAGATCCGTCAGGTAATCTCGATCGGATCCGTCAGCCGGGGTGTATACCCGATCCAGCGGTATCTTGGAAAGACTCTCAAACCGGGTCTTCCGTTCCGGACGCTTGGCAACCAATTCCGCCGTTCGTTCCGACCAGGCGGCACGGGCCTGTTCCAGCTTCTCCATCTCTTTGGGATCACCCATGGCAAAATGTCCTATTACAGCGGCAGGTTGTCGTGCTTTTTTTTCGGCATCCGGTCCTTCTTGTTCTTGAGAGATTCCAGCGCCTTGATCAACTTCGGCCGGGTCTCCTCAGGGAGAATGATCTCGTCGATGAACCCCCGTTCCGCCGCACGATAGGGGCTTGCAAAGGTCTTGCGATACTCTTCGATCATCTCCGCTTCCTTTTGGGCCGGATCCTCAGCGGCCTTGATTTCTTTTTTGAATACGACGTTCACGGCACCTTCGGGGCCCATGACGGCGATCTCGGCTGAGGGATACGCAAAGTTGAGATCTCCCCACAAGTGTTTACTCGACATGACGATATAGGCGCCGCCGTAGGCCTTGCGGGTGATGACCGTAATCTTGGGTACCACCGCCTCGCAGTATGCATAGATGAGCTTTGCGCCGTGTTTAATGATGCCGCCGTACTCCTGGGCGGTACCGGGCAGGAAACCGGGGACATCACAAAACGTAATCAGCGGAATATTGAATGCATCGCAGAAGCGGACGAAACGGGCACCCTTGATGGATGCGTTGATGTCCAGACACCCGGCGTAAAAGGCGGGCTGGTTGGCGACGATTCCGACGGTTTTTCCGTTGAGCCTGCCGAAACCGATGAGAATATTCGGTGCATATCGTCCCTGGACTTCAAAGAAATATCCGTTGTCCAAAACCGAATCGACGATTTTGCGCATGTCGTAGGGCTGTCTGGGGCTTTCCGGAATGACGTCTCGCAATGCGATATCCGTCCGGTACGGGTCATCGGTCGGTTCCACTTCCGGCGGCATTTCCTGACAATTCTGGGGCAAGAACGTCAATAACTCCCGGATCATGGAAAGCACCTGTTGGTCATCGGCTCCCGAAAAGTGGGCTACCCCACTGGTGGCATTGTGGGTAACGGCTCCGCCCAGTTTTTCCGGAGTCACCTCTTCGTGGGTGACCGCCTTGATGACCTGCGGTCCGGTAATGAACATGTAACTTGTGTTTTCCACCATGAAAATAAAGTCCGTCAGGGCCGGAGAGTATACGGCTCCTCCGGCACAGGGCCCCATGATCACGGAAATCTGCGGAATGAGGCCGCTGGAAAGGACATTCCGCATGAATATGTTCCCATATCCGGCAAGGCTGGAAACCCCTTCTTGGATGCGGGCGCCTCCCGAGTCGTTGATGCCGATGAACGGGGCCCCGCTTTTTCGGGCCATATCCATGACCTTGCAGATTTTATCGCTCACTGCAAGGCTCAGAGACCCGCCCAGGATGGTGAAATCCTGGGCATACACATATACGAGCCGTCCATTGATCCGGCCATAACCGGTGACCACTCCATCACCGGGAAAGCGCTTTTTGTCCAGCCCGAAGTCGGTGGCCTGGTGAAGGACGAACTTGTCCAGTTCCTCAAAACTGCCCTCATCCAGCAAACCGTCTATCCGTTCGCGGGCCGTCCATTTGCCCTTCTGGTGTTGGGTATCGATTCTGTCCCGGCCTCCGCCCAATTCGGCCTCGACGTTTTTGTCGATCAACGCTTGGATTTTTTCTTCATTTGACATGGTCGCATCTCTCCGGCTAAACGGTGCAGGTTAGAAACACTTGAGAAAGCAGTGGTTCGGACATTCGTTCCTTCGGTCTTTGAATCGGTCTCGAAAAGTGGGGGTCATCCCTCATCCAGGGTGAGCAGGACATCGTCTGTGGCGACGGTATCTCCCTTCTTGACTCGAATTTCATTCACCTCTCCATCGGACGGCGCGGGAATGACATTCTCCATCTTCATGGCCTCGATCTTGACGATCGGCATTCCTGCGGTTACACGATCGCCTACGGAAACCATTATATCAAGCACCAGGCCCGGCATGGGCGCAATCACCCGGCCTCCCACGGGAACCGCCGCCGTGGGGGCCACCGGAGCCTCCGGAGCGGATGGAGAAGGAGTCGGCGCGGCCGCCGGAGGAGGCGTCGGGGATGCCTGGGGTCGGGGAACCCCGGCAGGTGTGGAGGGCTTGACGTCGACTGCGTAAGACTGCCCGTTTACTTTCACGGCGGCCCGTCGACCGTCAAATCGGTCGATATCCACTTTATACTCTTTTCCACCCACCTTCAATTCGTACGTTTTCATCTCGTTGCAGACTCCTCGTGCCTTCCGTATTTACAAAAAAGGGTACCCGCGCGGGAATACCCTTAGAGTGCTCTCATTATCACAGAAGCCGGTTTTTTCAAGACCAAAATGGAGAGCCGGGCCCAAACAGAACAAACTCCGGAAACTATGAGGTCTTTGCGGTCCATGTTTGCAGTGCCTCTTCAAAGGCACGGAGCGCCTTTGTGCCGAAGAGCACGAAACGGACCCGTTCAAGTTGGTTCCGTTCTCTCAGGAAATCAACAACGGTGCCCAATGCGGTCTCCGCCGCTTCATCCAGAGGGTATCCGTACGCTCCGGTGCTGATGGACGGGAAAGATATAGAGCGAATCCCTTTTTTCACCGCCAACGATAAGGAGTTCCGATAGGCATTTTCCAAGAGGTTTCTCACAGAGGGGCCTCCCCTGCCGTAAACGGGTCCTACCGTGTGGATGACATATCGGGCCTTCAGGTTATAGCCGTTGGTGATGACCGCCTCACCGGTTTCACAACCCCCCAGGGTGCGGCATTCGGCCAGCAATTCCGGTCCCGCCGCCCGATGAATGGCTCCGTCCACGCCGCCGCCGCCCAACAGCGTCTTGTTGGCCGCGTTGACAATGGCGTCCGTGTCCTGCTGGGTAATGTCCCCCTGGATCAACTCCAGCTTTGCCGAACCGAAAGTCGCTTCCATGGGATTGCCTCCTTCCTTCCCGGATATGCTCCCGGGTCTTTCTTATTCCTTGTCCGTGGAATCCTCGGCCGCACGATCCAAGCGCCGCTGCTTGAACGAACGGCGCTTGGGCTTCTTGCCCTCCACTTTGTCCACAAATCTTCGGATCATCTGAAAATAGAACTCTCCTCCTTCCAGCAGCAGGGTATTGTGGTCGGCTCCGGGAATCATGTGAAACTCCTTGCTTCGGGCACCGGCGTGGACCTGCAAGAGCTCGGCGCTCCAAATCGGGATGATCTGATCCCGTTGACCGTGGAGGATCAGCGTGGGCTTGGTATACTGTGCGATTTTATCCAGGTTGCAAAACCCCTCTTCCTCGCAGATACCGAGCCAGCCGGTATCGATGCCCAAGCATTCGAGAAGCGGTACGGTTTCGGCAAACCCGCTTTCAATGATGAGTCCGGATATGTCATCACCGTACGCGGCGACCAGTTCTAGGGCACACGCGCTTCCCAGAGACCGGCCCATGACGATCAAGGCACCGGTTCGTTGCTCGCTCTTCAGCCAGTTCTTGACGTCTTCAAATACGGCATGGGCATCCGGAAAGAGGCTACTCGTTTTGGGCGTCCCGTCGCTGCGGCCATATCCCCGGTAATCGACGGCCAAAAAACTCAGACCATACGAGTTGTAGACGGGCCCCACCAAATCATAGTCCTCCACGATCTCCCCGTTGCCATGGAAAAAGAGGATGTTGGCCGCGTCCGGGTCGGCCAGATAAAACCGAGCCCCCACGGTGACGCCCGGTTCCACGGCGATGTCATAGTTGATGGCATTCTCCGGTGGAGGCACGCCTCGTTCCTTCCGGGGATGGAAAAGCATTTGGAGGACTTCGGGCTTGTCCAGTGCCTCACAGTCAAAGCCTGACATGATAAGAACTCCTTTCGAAATAAGGCCGGTGGATTCCGGTTCGCCGGGCGAGGCCGTAATCCATTGTCTTGGAACGGAGAAACCTCACCGGCCAGCCTCGGCAAAACGCGGCATTCAGGGGTGTAAAACCTCTTGAAAAATCGACAAAAAGACTATATAGAAAGAGCGAATTACGCAACCCAAAAGTGAATGTCTAAACGATAGGGAGGCGCACGCTTCCATTGGCCACGGCGCCTCTATTCCCGCGGAGTGGTTCGCCGGGATGGGTATCGAAACGTAGGGATAAGCACAATGATCTGTTTTCAAAAAATCGCCGAACAGCGGATACGGGAAGCCATTGAGCGAGGGGACCTGGACGATCTGCCGGGAAAAGGAAAACCCCTCGAGTTCGAAGATGATTCGCACATTCCCGAAGACCTCCGCATGGCATACAAGATTCTAAAGAATGCAGGCGTAACTCCTCCGGAGATCGGCCTGAGAAAGGAAATCGCCAAGGCGGAGGAACTCTTGGCCGGAACAACGGATACCCGAGAAAAGTACCGCCAAATGAAGAAACTCAATTTCCTGATCATGAAGCTGAATATGGGCCGGAAAATACCGGTCAACCTGGAGATGGATCAGTATTACGAGCAAAAAATCCTGAAGCGCTTTCGATGATGACCCGAATTTGCGGCCGTCCTGGAGAGGCCCTCACCGATATCGACCGCCTGTGAACAGAAAAGACCTTCTCCTCGACCTATATGCTCGACTGTACGGTGCCTTCGGCCCACGGCACTGGTGGCCCGGTGAGTCCCCCTTCGAGGTCGTCGTCGGGGCCATTCTAACGCAAAACACGACATGGCGAAACGTGGAAAAGGCCATTGCCAATCTGAAGGCGAGCCGTCTGCTTTCGCCCGATACCCTGCATCGACTGACCGTAGAAGACCTGGCGGCGTATATCAAGCCGGCGGGGTATTATAATATCAAAGCAAAACGCTTGAAACACTTCCTGGACTTTCTTTTCCGACAAGGGGGAGGAAATCTCGCCTATTTATCAAGTGGAGAGTTGGACAGCGTCCGAAGCGAATTGCTCCAGATCAACGGCATCGGCCCAGAGACCGCCGACAGCATTCTTCTCTATGCGGCAGGACGGCCCACCTTTGTTGTGGATGCGTATACAAAGCGGATCTTGTACAGGCACAAGCTGGTGCCGGAAGATGTCCCATACGACGAGGTCCGGGACTTTTTCATGGACGTGTTGGATCCCGAAGTTGGGACCTTTAATGAATTTCATGCACTTTTGGTTCAATTGGGCAAGACGTACTGTAAAAAGCGCAATCCGAGGTGTGACACCTGTCCGGCGAAGGATTGGAATGGGACGTAGAGAATCCGTGAAGCGCGGTACTTGTCGGATCCTGACTTGATCGAGTTGCCGCCGTCCAAAGGCGGCCGAAACGGCTCAGACAGTTTCCCGGCTTACGCTCGATTCCCATCCGGCCTTTTTCTGGTCTGATTTTGCGGATTTGGATAACCGGAGTGTCTATGTTGGACACCAGTGGTGTACGACAGTAAGGACGACGAATCGACAGCGGGAGATGGATAAAAAATGGCAAAACTGAACGTGGCGCTGCTGTCCGGCGGCATTTCATCTGAAAGAGACGTTTCAATCAAAGGAGGAGAACAGGTTTTTGCGGCTTTGGACAAAGACAAGTACCTGGTCAGCCGCTACGATCCGGCCACGGATTTGAAACAACTATTCGCGGATGCGGAAAAGATCGACGTGGCGTTTATCGTGCTTCATGGGCCGTATGGCGAAGACGGTACCATTCAAGGCCTGCTTGACCTGTTACGGATCCCATACCAGGGATCGGGCGTACTGGGCAGTGCCGCAGCCATGGACAAGCTGTTGTCCAAGCACCTTTACCATGAAGCGGGACTGCGGGTGGCTCCGTTCAAACTCGTTGAACGGGGACAGGCCGTTGACCCGGAACAATTTAGCAGGACACCCGGCTATCCGTTGGTGGTTAAACCGCGCCATGGCGGGTCCAGTGTGGGTACCAACATCGTTCTCGAACCGAATCAGCTGCCGGAAGCGGTGGAACAAGCCTTGGAGTTCGATCCATCCGCGATCGTGGAGGCCTATCTGGAAGGCAAAGAGATTACCGGTGCGGTTTTAGGTAACCAGGTACTGGAGCGGCTTCCGATCGTGGAAATTGTACCGAATTCCAGCCACCCTTTTTTCGATTACGCCGCCAAATATACGGAGGGGGCGACCAGCGAGATTTGTCCGGCCCGGATCAGCGAAGGCCATTTCCGCCAGGCCCAAGTGATCGCGGAACAGGCTCACAAGGCCTTGTGCTGCAAGGGCTACAGCCGAACAGACATGATTCTTCAAGGCAATGACATCTTTGTGCTGGAGACCAATACCATTCCGGGAATGACCCCGGTCAGTCTGTTTCCTCTGGCGGCTCGGCAGGCTGGGTTCTCTTTCGAGGCGCTTCTCGACCGTCTAATCGAACTCGCCCTGGAAGGAAAGGGGACGGAGGTACGCCCGTGATTCTGCGAACCAATCGTGAATTAAAAAAGCACTATCATGACCTGAAGGCAGGAGACTGTTTCGTCGGTACGCTGGGCTTCAAGCATCTGAGACAGACGATGCTGGTCGACCTGCTGGTGCGAGGGGTGCGCATTGTCCCGTCACCCCTGTGTCAGGTGTTGAATAATTCGAAGACCTCACAAGCCCAGGTGCTCGGCCCATGGATGCTTCCCCACACGTACGTCATAAACCGACGAACGGATCTCATGCATGCCATATGTGACTACAACCGATTCCGGATCGACACCGTGGTGACCAAGGAAGACCGCCTCGATTGTGGGTATGGGATCCATCGCTGGGACCATGTCGAGGCGGTTTACAATCACGCATCGTCCAATCCGCAGATGTATCCGTTCGTGCTTCAGCCATTCCTCGATGCCTATACGGACATTCGGGTCGTCATTGCCGGCGACCATTGCGAGGCATACAGTCGAAAGAACCCGAACAACTTCAGGATGAATCTCACTGCAGGTGGAAGGAGCACGCCCCATACGTTGGGAAACGACCAGCTCGCCTTTTGCCGGGAGATCATGTCTCGGGGGAATTTTCCCTATGCGCACATCGATCTTCTGTTGGAAAAAGACGGAGGCATGTATTTGTCGGAAATCGCCCTGAACGGGGGACTGAAAGGGGCCAGCATCGATCGCGATGCGTTGGATGCCATAAAGGGCGAGATTCTGGAAAATCTCCTTCCCGCCCCAGAGCGGCCTTGACTCGCGGGGATCTTAGTTCGGCATGACGAACAAAAGCCTTCCAACTTGGATGGAAGAAGGTCCCATGTGTTATCGCAAGTTGCTGTCTTTCGGGAACCACGGTCAATTATATTCCGTAAGGTCGATGGGAAGAACCGGCTCAGAACTCATGATTTTCCCTTGACAAAATGGCCTTGGCAGGATATGGGGACATAATCATTTTTCAGACAAGGCCTCCATATCTTGGTTGATTTTTTCACTTTCCAAAACCTACTTGTTGGGAGTTCCCATGAGCACAAACGAAAAAGATCAGGTCACGGCCGGGGGTGAACAGGAAAGGGTAAGCAACTGGCGGTTCCTTATTCCTGTCGTCGCTTTTGGGGTTAGTTTTGTAGTTTTTCTGATCGTCGGCTGGGTGATTTATCCCAAGCTGCTGTACTCGGAAAAGGAACAGCCCTTTGATTTCAATCATCTCATCCACACGCAAGAGATGGGCAGTTGTGAAGCATGTCACTATTTTCGCCAAGATGGCAGCTACGCTGGGATTCCCACCATCGAAAATTGTGCACAATGCCACGAGTACCCCATGACCGAGAGCGAAGCGGAAATGAGATTGATTGACGAGTACATCACCCCACGCAAGGAAATCCCATGGTTGGTCTATTCTCGCCAACCGGACTGTGTGTTTTTCTCTCACGCCGCCCACGTAAAGCTGGCGGGTCTTGATTGTATGACCTGCCACGGACCGATCGGTGAATCCGAGCATACAAAGGTCTACCAAGAAAACCGGCTTACCGGATACAGTCGCGACATTTGGGGACCGAGTATCGCAGGGTTCGAAAAAAATCCCTGGGACAGCATGAAAATGGACGATTGTGCCGAGTGTCACGAAGAAAACGGTGTCAGCCAGGGATGCTTTGTATGTCATAAGTAGTACCGTGGAATCGGTTGGGTTTTTGGACTTGATATAAGGGGAAAATCTATGAAATTGGACCGAAGAACCTTTATAGGGATTGTGGTTGGTGCCGGTTTAGGTGCCGGAGCAGGGGTAAACTTATCTCCATTACCCTGGAAACTGACGGACGACATCTCCATATGGACACAGAACTGGCCATGGGTCCCGGTGCCCGAAGAAGGCAGGGTTTCTCATGCGGATACGATCTGCCAGGTTTGTCCCGGGCACTGTGGTATCACCGTCCGAAAAGTAAAGGATCGGGCCGTCAAGATTGAGGGAAAAGAGGGCTACCCGATTAATGATGGCGGGATTTGTCCGCTGGGAGCTGCGGGCCTTCAATTGCTCTATGGTCCGTGGCGGGCACCGGGCCCCATGCGTCGCTTGGGCAAGCGGGGTGAAGGCAAGTGGGAGCAGATTTCCTGGGACGAGGCCATTAACGAAGTCGTTTCCAGACTGAGCGATTTGCGTAATCAAAATAAGCCGGAGACGGTCGCCTGTATCACGTCGGATGACAGGGGAACCGTTCCCCAGTTATTCGCGCGATTCATGAAGGCCTACGGATCTCCGAACTTTGTGGCGGGAACTTCCGCGGATGCCACGAGTAGCATTGCCATGGAACTGGCGCAGGGGAAACGGGCCTCCGTGGGCTTTGATCTGGAAGAAGCCGACTACGTAGTGAGTTTCGGAAGCGGTATCATTGAAGGCTGGGGCTCCCCGGTACGAAGCATTCAGGCGTACAGCAAATGGCGATCCAAAAAAGGATCCGGCGCACCCACCCTGGTACAGATTGAACCGAGGCTTTCCAACACCGCAGCCAAGGCCGACCGCTGGTACCCGGTGAAACCGGGGACGGAGGCTACGCTGGCCCTTGGTTTGGCTCACGTGATGATGAAGGAGTCCTTATTTGATATCGGTTTCGTCGAGGGCTCCACATCGAATTTCAACGATTGGAAAGAGATGGTCCTGAACCGGTACGGTCTCGAAGACGTGTCACGATCCACAGGGCTTTCCACCGAAGACATCACCGAGTTGGCCCGGAACTTTGCCAAGGCCAAGCGGCCTCTGGCTGTTTGGGGACGGGGCAAGGGGACGGCACCGGGAAGCCTGTATGAATGCATGGCAATCCTTTCGCTAAACGCCTTGGTCGGAAATATGAATCGACGGGGCGGAATGTGGGCGAATCTTTGTGACACAGATATGGGATGGCCGGATATCCCCCAAGATGCCGTCGCAGAAAATGGCTTGGACACACCGCGGCTGGACGAGGCGGGCACCGACGAATATCCCCTGGCCAAATATCGGCCCGACGCGCTTCCGCAAGCGATGAACGAAAACCCGGATGCGGTGCAGGCATTGCTGGTATATGAAGCCGATCCCTACTACACCTACCTGGACAGTACCCAGGTGGCAAAGGCGTTCAGCCGAATTCCTTATATTGTCAGCTTCTCTTCCTATTTCGACGACACGGCTGCTCATGCGGATTTGATTCTTCCCAACCACAACTACCTGGAAAGATGGGAAGATGTTCCGAGCCCACCGGAACTGCCGAAACCGATCGTGGGGCTTTCCAAACCTGCCATATCCCCTCAGTTGGATACGCGTTATGCCGCAGACACACTCATGACCATTGCGAAGAAACTGGGCGGAACGGTTTCCAATGCATTCCCGTGGAAGGACTATGAGTCGGTACTGAAACAAACGCTGGGAGAGGATTGGGGTGTGCTGTCGAAAAAAGGGTACATGGAGAAACGCTTTGAAACCGAGAATCAATTTGCCTTCTACACCGAATACCAGGAGCCGATTAGAGCAGAGGGGAGTTCTTATCGATATCCCTTGACCTTAATTCCGGTGGAGTTGATCCGGTTGGCGGACAGACGGATCGGTAACCCGCCGTTCTGCACGAAAAGCCTGGAAACAACGGAGCTAGAAGGCCAGGATCTCTTTGTGGATGTCAACCCCAAGACCTGTTTTGACTTCGGTTTGGCAGATGGGAAACATGCCCTTTTGGAGACCCCTCAAGGAAAAGCGAAGGTTCTCGTTCACGCGTCAGAAGGGATCATGCCTGGGGTGGTGGGCATACCCAAAGGGCTTGGACATACCGGCTATGACGAGTACCTGGCCGGGAAAGGCGTAAACGCCAACACGTTTCTCGGCGTCGTCGATGACCCCATCTCAGGTCTCTGTGCAACCTGGGGGATCCGAGCGCGGCTTACGAGTGTATAAGAGAACGGGGTTTTTTCGAAATACGATTATGCTTTGGAAGGGACAACCATGAAAGAGGAAGATCTCGGACACAGAGAAACTCAACATCACGGAGAATCGGAACACGTCGCAAAATACAAGTTCGGAATGGTGATTGACCTGGACAAATGTACGGGATGCGGCGCTTGCATGGTGGCCTGTATGGCCGAAAACAACATCCCGTTTCGAGCGGAAGACATCAACGACAGGTTGGTACACAACTACTGGATGCGCGTGTACAAGATGAGCAACGGTCTGCCTTTTCCCGACAACGAGGTCTGTTATATTCCCCGGCCGTGCCAGCACTGCGAAGGCAGTGGTCATCATCACCACACGCCCTGTATATCCGTGTGTCCCGCGACGGTCACCGACTATGACCCGGAAACGGGTATTGTCAGCCAGATTTACACGCGATGTTTTGGATGCCGGTATTGTATGGCGGCCTGTCCCTATCACGTGCGTGTGTTCAACTGGTGGGACCCGAAGTGGCCCAAGGGGATGGAGCAATATCTGAGTCCCGATGTGTCTCCTCGTATGCGGGGGGTGGTGGAAAAGTGTAGCTTTTGCTACCACCGGTTCCAACGGGCGAAGGACAAGGCGTATGTGGAAGGCCGGACGGAAATCACCGACGAGCACGAATACCAGACGGCATGTGCACAGGCCTGTCCGGCGAACGCGATCACGTTTGGAGATCTTCAGAACCCGAACCACGCGGTCTATAAACTGAAGAAGTCTCCCAACGCCTTTCGCCTCCTGGAACATCTCGGCACCAATCCAAAGATCTATTATACATCGTCCAGGCCATGGGTGCAGGAGGCAGCGGATGTCTACATGGGCGCTGAAGGGATAGACATAACCCATCCGTAAAGGATAAGAGTGGATTTGCCTTAATAAGGAGTAACTATCATGTTCGATTCTGCATTGATTCCAGAGGGTGTAAACCGGTGCTCGTTTCGGAAGTTCATTATATGGATTCTTATCCTCCAAATTCCGATTCTGATCGGCGTTGTGGCGGCGTTCCTGTGCTGGGGCCTGGCTCTGAATCAGACCCATCTGAACAATAACTTCCCCTTCGGCCTTTGGATCGCTGCGGACTTGGGAGTGATCGCCCTCGGAGGCGGTGCGTTTTTCACTGGGTTCCTGCGGTATATTATCAATATTAAGGAACTGAAGAATATCGTGAATTACGCCGTGGTCATCGGAGTGATTTGCTATGCCTCCGCTTTGGGTATTTTGGCGATCGATATCGGTCAGCCATTGAGAGGTTGGTTTATTTTCTGGCACGCCAATGTTCACTCCATGCTTACGGAAGTGGCGTTTTGCATTAGCTGTTATTTTATGGTGTTGTGTATAGAATACTTGCCGCTGGTCCTGGAAAATCGACAGATTTACAAATATTCCATCCCCCATTCCTTTGCGCACCATCTTCACGAAGCGATGCCCACCGTTGCAGCGGTTGGTGTGTTCCTTTCTTCTTTCCACCAGGGCTCTCTGGGCGGTGTGCCCGGTGTCCTTTATGCCCGACCCTTTGCGTACCGAGAGGGGTTTCTGGTATGGCCGTGGACGTTTTTCCTCTTCATCCTTTCCGCCATCGCGTGTGGACCGTGCTTCACGATTCTGGTTACGAAGATCACCGAGTTTTTCGGGAAGAAACGCCTCGTCAAACAACGTGTCGTGAATACGCTAGCCAAGATTGCCGGCGGCTTGACGGCGCTCTATGTGGTTCTCAAAATAATCGATACCCTGGTGTGGTTTGACCTTGCCAAGGATCTCGGGGCTCCGGTGAAAAGCTTTTACGCCAATCAGCCATACGGTTGGTGGGTCTTAATCACAGAGGTGATTATTCTTGGAGCTATACCCGCCCTGCTGCTCGTATTTAGGAAGACCCGGGAATACGAACCCACTCTGATCCTGGCTTCATTACTCAATTGTGCGGGGATTTTGCTAAACCGTTGGGTTCTCACGGTGCAAACGCTGGCGATTCCGGTCATGCCCTTTGACAAATTCGTGAATTATATCCCCAACTGGGTGGAGTGGGCGACTACGCTCCTGCCGATATGGATCGGCATTGTTGTGATTATGCTCTCGTACCGGTACTTGCCGATTTTTCCGCAGGAAAGAGAGCTTAACCCTTACTAGGGCTTTGGGAAAGGACTGTCTGTCATGCTACCAATCGTATTTGAATGGGTTAACGATGCCAGTCACTTTGTGTTTATGGGTGGCCTTTATGCCGTCCTAGGCATCCTTTTCGTTATTGTAAATTACTGCCTGATTCGAGCCATTTTTGATTGGCTCTGCAAGTGTGACCAGGGCGAAGAGCATTAAATGGCGAACCCCAACAGCGCAGGAACGGGAAAAGAAACGAAAATAGATAGGGGAAAGTAGATATGGATATTGCCAGATTTTTGGGAATACTGATTGTTTTCGGAGTGCCTGGAATTTGGTTTGGGGGCTTGGTGTACGCTTGGTTCCATAGCTGGGTTGCCGTTTGGATATGGGAAATCGTTATGGTCATCATCGCAGTAAACCTTGCTCTGAAGGTAACGCGACGTACGGCACCCGAAGCCGAGGGCCATTAGAGATCTTGGTAGTGTTGGAGAGCCAGGCGTTATTGCCCGGTACGGTTTAGCTGCGGAAAAAGATACGACGCCGGTCAGACAAATACGCAGTAAGTCCGGTCTTTCCTGAACAAGGACAACCGGGTTCATTATGCCATCGACAGTGTCGTCGGTGGCTTTTTCATGCCCGCCTCCCCCATCCCCTCCCAGGGGCTGTGCCTTAATCATGATAACAGGACAATCAACAAAACCCGTCATAGGTCCCGAACAAAAGACATTAGGTAATTGAGCCAGGTAAACCCCCGGCTTTGCCGGCGGCCCGCAGGCCTTGACGATTCCGGGAGATGTTTCCCCTCCTCCAGCCCCTCCCCCCAGAGGCTGTATTGTAATCATGACAGTAGGATAATCAACCAAACTCCTCATTCCGGGCCCCGTATCGAGTACAGGATAAACTATAGCCGGACACGTAGTGAAGCGTAGCGCTTATCTGTGGGAGTATCGGCACGTTGGTTTTTCCGGATGCGGGATCGGGTCCGGCATGACGTAATGGAAAAAGAACATATTCATAATTGCGACACAGCCTTCCCCCAGGGAGACACTCGTGAGGCTACGTCCACTAGGGAGGAAAAGTTGGCCCATCTATTGAGTGAAAAACCCGATTGGCAAAGCAGAATCGCTCTGGCAGTTTGTCTTTTAGATGACAAGCAGATTGTTTATATTAGGCCCCTTGTGGGGAGCTTTCAGGTTCTGAACTTACCGGCTTTGCCGGCGGTCAGGACTGCGACGGAGCCGGGGGAAGGAAGTTACGGGCTTCGTAGGGCGGGCCACTGTAGCGCCCCTGTTTTCTGTGGGGTGGTTGACTACGGGAAGTCCCCACCGACATTGCTTTCGTACAAATAAACAAGGCCGATCACCTTTCCGGTGACCGGCCTTGTTGCGTGTTATCTCAGGAACAGAGAGCCTATGCTTGCTGCTGATCTTCCTTCACGGTGATGGCCACCTTGTAGAGGGCACTCATGATGAAGAAACCGGTTGCCCAGATGGCCAGGGTGATCAGAATTTCCGGTACGGTGGCCGTATACTCGGTGATGTGGTGCAACGGGTTCGGTACAAAGCCGCCGAGAACCAGGCCGACACCCTTGTCGATCCATGTGGCGATAAAGACGAAGATGCACGCAACGACCAACGTATCGTCCTTCCTTCGGGTGGCGGGTACCAACAACATGATCAGGGACGCTGCGGCAAAGAAGGTGGCCGTCCACATCCACGGCACCAGAGCATTGTGCCCGTGCAACCCGGCGAAGAGATACTGGATGGTGTGCATGTGGCCGGGAATATTGCTGTAGAAGCCGGTAAAGACCTCGAGAAGGAAGAAAAAGACGTTCAGACACATGGCGTATGTAACGATTCCTGCCAGGGTCCGGATCGGTTTCTCGCCAGGATCGAAGCGGGTGGTCTTCCGGACGATTAGGCAGAAGATAATGAGCAGTGCCGGGCCGGCGGCAAAGGCGGATGCCAGAAAGCGGGCGGCCATGATGGCGGTCAACCAGAAGTGCCTCCCCGGGAGACCAGCATACAGAAACGCCGTTACCGTGTGGATACTGATTGCCCAGGGAATCGAGAGATAAATAAACGGCTTTATCCACTTGGGCGGAGCCATGCCTTTACGCTCTGCGGTGAGTACGTTCCACCCGATAAAGATATTCAAGAAAAGATAACCGTTCAGGACGATCATATCCCAGAACAGAATGGAGTTGGGTGTGGGGTGGAGTATCACGTTCAGTGCCCGAACCGGATTCCCCAGGTCGGCGAGAATGAACAGGAGACACATGGTGACCGCGGCCACTCCCAAAAACTCCGCCAAGATGGTAATTCGGCCGAACACTTTGTAGTGGTGAATGTAGTAAGGCGTTACGACCATGACTGCGGCTGCGGCTACACCGACCAAAAACGTAAAATTGGCGATATAGACACCCCACGATACGTCCCGGCTCATCCCGGTGATCCCAAGGCCTTCACTCAACTGCCACAGCCACATGATGAAGCCCACACCCATGATTACCAAGAGGCTTATCATCCATATCCAGTATTTCCGTCCGCCAACGAGTGCTTTCTCAAGCATAGCCACCTACCTCACACAATGTAATAAACGTTAGGGTTCGTTCCCAGCGCCGGTTTGCGACGAAGTGAATACCGGGATCGCAAGAGGTTTCGAACTTCCGAATCGGGATCGTCCAGATCACCGAAGACCAGGGCCGGCTCCCGGCCCTTTTCTTTAGAGAGTTCCTGCGCCACTTCCACACAACGAGGAATCTGTCCTTCCGCCAGCCGTTCCGCACAAAAGTTGCACTTCTCTACGACTCCCGGCATTCGGGTTGGGTATTCCATGTTTTGCTCGTCTTCCGGCAGATACTTTCTGGGATCGACCCAGTTGAAGCTCCTCGCCCCGAAGGGGCAAGCAGCCATGCAAAACCGGCATCCGATGCAACGATGCATATCCATAATGACGATGCCGTCGGTCTCTCTCTTGAACGTTGCCCGGGTCGGACATACGCGGACGCATGGGGGTTCATAACAGTGGTTGCACAGCACCAGGAAGGGCAGGTCTTTGATCTTTTCGTCGACGAATTCATGTTCCTGGTTGGGCAGTGCGTTATGGTATTCCTCTTCCCAGATCCACTTGATCTCGTGCTTCGGATTCTCAATGTGGGGCACGTTGTGAACCTTGTGGCACGCCTCGCGACAGGCCTCGGCGATTTCATGATCCAATGATCTGACGTTTACCACCATCGCCCAGCGGGTGGCAGTCAAGGCCTCTCCGGGAAGAAAGCCCTCGGGTTTTGCAAAAAAATGGAGAAGCTTTTCGCTGACGGTGAAGTCCAGGTCCTCTTTCGCGAGCACCTTCGCGGCCGGCGCGGCGGCCGTTCCCAAGGCGGTTATTCCGGCAAGCTTTAAGAATTTTCTTCGGTCTACGCCCATTACATCGTCTCCTTAGGTTCCTTAGGTGGAAGGTGGCAGTCCCAGCAGTACGGGTCTACCCCTGTGTAGGTGTGACATTGATCGCAAAACTCGGTCTTCCTGGCGTGACAATTGTCACTCATACACGTGTTTTGCAGACTCATCTCGAACCTTCTACCGTTTTCATTGATGTAAACCCGGTTGGCAGTCCGTACAACAGAATCTCTCCACAGGTCCAGTACCTGCATGTGGTTCGGCCGCATGTTGGGTTCAACGCACTTTTTCTCCTTTTTGGGGAGCTTGATGTCCAGCTTCTTTTCTTCCGCCCCAAGGTTCCACCACAAAGGAAATGCCAACAAGACAATGCCGATGACCAGGCCGGTGATTACTTTGCCTCCATCATACATTATTCACTTTCCTCCTTGCCCGGAAGGGGTTCGCCGCGCAGATTAACGGTCTTTTCCTTTTCGCCTTCCAACACCATGGCGTTTGCCACCAGTTCGTGAATACCCGTGATATCGACCTCCGGAACGTAATAAGTCATTAGATCCGGCAGGACCGCTCTATCGATGGCACAGATACAGGCCATCATGTTGACGCCGTATTTTTCGTGGGCATATCGTACCGCATTCGCCCGGGGAAGCCCGCCCCGCATCCGCAGCTCCATGTCCTCACCGGCGTTCAAGCCCGATCCGGCCCCGCAGCAGAAGGTCTGTTCGCGAATCGTGGTTTCCGGCATTTCGTAGAAGTTATTACACACATTCTTGATGACATAGCGGGGTTCCTCGAAGAGCCCCATGCCGCGCGCCGGATTGCACGAGTCATGCATGGTCACGGTGAGATGATCGTTTCGACTGGGATCGAGTTTCAGTTTATTGTGTTTGATCAAATCCGAGGTAAACTCCGTGATATGGACCATCTTTGTCGACTTGGCATTTTCAAACTTGGTGCCCGTCAGGGGAGAGACCGGTTCCTC
>Ga0207797_1000557_pt1 | contig 28801 bp, 20 predicted proteins | sample PRCRCaboRojoPR_6_FD_187275 | JGI IMG/M metagenome (GOLD analysis project Ga0207797, IMG submission 187275) | Marine sediment microbial community from Cabo Rojo, Puerto Rico - PR CR 10% Liquid 1 (SPAdes) | ecosystem: Environmental > Aquatic > Marine > Coastal > Sediment | place: Cabo Rojo, Puerto... | reverse complement strand
CCCGGGAGTGGGCGCCGGCCACGGCAGGCCATCGCCGGCCCCAAGGTCATGCTCATCAACCACCGCTCCGCGTCGGACTCGGAGGTCACCCCCATGGGCTTCCGGGACCTGGGGCTGGGCCGCATCGTGGGCAATCCCACCATGGGGGCCGTCATCGCCACCGGGAGCTACCGTCTCATCAACGGGGGCTCCATCCGGACTCCGGGGTCCCTGGTGGTCACCTACGATCCCACGAAACCGAACAACTACGGGATCAACCTGGAGAACTACGGCGTGGCCCCGGACGTATGGGTGGAAAACACTCCTGAGGACGAGCTCCGTAACTACGACCGGGAGCTGAAGGCCGCGGTGGACGAAGCCTTGAGGATGCTGGAGGAGGGTCGCTGGCAGTACGAAATGGGTGGGTAGCTCCGGAACCTGGAGTGGATGGAGGGGGAGCGGTGATGAGCCCAGGGCTCATTTCTCCTGGACCCGCATCTCCTCCAGAACCCGACGGTGGGTCTCCAGGGCCTGCTGGTCGTAGAGGACGAACCGGATCCGCCTCACGCTCTCCAGAGCCGGCATCTCCTCCAGGACGGTCTTCAGGGCCACCCGAGCCGCCTCCTCCATGGGGTAGCCGAAGGCCCCGGTGGAGAGGGCCGGAAGGGCCACGGCCCCCAGGCCTTCCTCTTCCGCCCGGGTCAGTGCCTCCCGGTAACAAGAAGCCAGGAGCTCGTCGGCGGGCTCGTCCCGGCCATAGACCGGCCCCAGGCAGTGGATCACGTAAGGGTTGGGAAGGTCGTGCCCCGAGGTGATCACGGCCTGCCCTGGCCGGATGGGGGCCAGGGGTCGGGTCTCCTCCTCCAGTGCCGGTCCGGCGGCGCTGTGGATGGCCCCGGCCACCCCCCCGCCCATGCGCAGCTGGGCGTTGGCCGCATTCACCACGGCGTCGAACTCGTCCTGCTCCACGATGTTGCCTGTCGTCAACTCCAGGGTGACGCCGTCCCTCTCCAGCTCGGCCATGGCTCCTCCCTATGGTTTCGCTTCCCGTTCCAACTCTGGCCTTCTGTACGACGGAGCCGGGACAAGGGATCCCTCAAAGATCGGGCTCTGCCACGCCGAACCGCTCCAGCACGGGCATGTCCTTCTCGTAGTCGTGATAGGTGAGCTCCTGGAGACTCAGGATGGCCCGGCGCCAGGCCAGGTAGGTATCCAGGAAGTTCTCCGCCGTGTCCGCCTCCCTCCGGAGGCTCTGGATGAGGTCCAGGACCGAGATCTCCCCCTGAGCATAACGATCCAGACTCGACTCCGAGATCTCCCGGGCCAGGTCCAGGTTGTCCCGCATGGCGAAGGTCCGCCGCTCGTACTCCTCCACATTCCGGACCTCGTTCCGGACACTGGACATGATGCCATTCTGGGCCTCTTCGATCCGGACGTCGGTCTGCTGGATGCCGATCTTCCTGGACTCGACTCTCAGGTCCCGTTCCCCCCAGTCCCACAGGGGGATGTAGGCATTCACATTCACCGTATAGCTGTTCTCCGGATCCTCCCAGAGGAGCTCGAACTCGGGCTGGTACATCTCCCGGCCGTAGCTCAGGGATACGTCCATCCGGAAGGAGTTCCGGCCTTTCGTCTCGTCCAGGGAAATCTCCCCTTCCCTCCGGGACAGGTCCAGCTGGCGGAGGCGGGGACTCCGCTCCACGGCGTAGGAGGTGGCCTGCTCCGGATCCACGTTCACCGGCTCAAGGGTAGGGGTGGGATCCACCGTGATGGTGTCCTGCTCCGACAGGCCCAGGCGGATCTTGATGGAGGACGCCCGCAGTCGGAACGCGCTCTCGGCTCCCTGGACCTGTTCCCGGGCGTTGGCAAGCTCCACCTGGATCTGGCTTTCCTCGATGGCCCGGGTGGAGTCCTCCCTGGCCCGGGCCGAGGCGATGGTCAGGGCCCGCTCCAGGGTCTCCACCAACCGCTCGTTGATGACCCGGGTATAGGCGTCCTCGAAGAGATCATAGTAGTCCCCGGAGAGATCCCCCACGATCCGCACCACGTCTTCCCGGAAGTTCAGCTCCGCGTCTTCCAGGTCCAGCTCCGCCTCCTCCAGGTCGTTCTTGAGACGGTTCGGTTGAAAGAGGGGCTGGACGTAACGGATGTAGTACCGGTTGTAGTAGTCCACTTCCCGGGAGCCGTCCGGCTGGGACTGGCCCAGACGGTACATCCGGTTGTTGAAGGAGAAGTAGCCGTTGGTGGGGAAACCGAAGAGGATCAGGGGCTGGCGAACGGAGAGCTCTCCTTCCCAGAGCTGGGACTTGGTGTCCACGATCTCGTCCCGCTGGAGCGTGGAGTTCCACTTGGGCTCCGACGTGGCGTTGAAGGCCGGCACCGTGAGCTCCAGACCGACCCGGGACTTCAGCCGGGCCTGCTCGGCCCGGAGACGGTGCCGGGTCCGGTCGATGGAGAGGTTCAACTGCCTGACCCGGTAGCTGGAGCTCAGGGCCAGCTCCACCATCCGCTCCAGGGTCAGGTCGATGACCAGGGGCCCTTCCGGATCCCGGGCCCCCGGGGACTCGCCTGCAGTTTGGGGGTCGGGGGGACCTTCCTGGGCCCCGACGGAGGCGGCCGTGAGGAGAAGCGCCCCGGAGAGAAGAAGGGGGAGAAGGGGAAGCCACCGGTGCCGGATCTGGCCGGGGAAGGTAGGGACAGCGTTTCGTTGTATCGTGATCTCGCTGGGCATGGTCAGTCAACGTCACTCAAGAAAGAGGAACGAGGAAACGGAAGCGAGGAGACGTAGCTCCGTCAACGCCCCAGGTTCAGGGCCCGGCCCACCTGCAGATCCACGGTGAAGTCCACGGATGGCCCGTTGGCCACCAGGTCCTCGGCGAAGCTGGCCTCCCAGAGCCATCCCCTTCCGAACTCCCCGGCGGCCCCGAGAACCAGGTTCAAGGGCACGCTGTCCAGCTCCGTATCGCCGAATCCGTCCACGTAGGGGCTCGTACCCAGGAGCTGGGCCAGGGCCGAGATCCTGGAGAAGAGACGGTATTCCCCGGCAAGGGACCAGGTCAGGGCCCCGTAGTTGGTGAAGATCTCCAGGGATTCAGGGCCGTTGAGGGTCACGACACCGATGGAGCCGTGCAGATGCGCCCTCTGCCAGGACCGGCGGCCCAGCAGCTCCAGGCCCGCATTCCACCGCCCCGTGCCCAGGGCGGAGGACCCGGTGGGAAGCTTCGCGGTGCTCCGGATGCTGACCCTTTCCGCTCCACCGGCTTCGCCGAAGATGGCCCAGGTGGCGGAGACCACCGGGTCTTCCAGCCGGGTTCCGGCGGGAACGTCCAGCTTCCTCTCCCCATCGTGCTCCAGCACGAGCCCGAAGATCCCGTTCTCCACCCTGTCCCGATTCCCGTTCTTCAGGCCCAGGAAGCCGTGGTACTCCCGGATGAACCCGTCCAGGAAGCCTCCCCAGTTCGTCTGGGCCGCCAGGTGCAGTCCCAGCTCGAATCCCGGAGCCAGCCCATACTCCAGGGTGAGGGTGGAGGTGAGGCGCTCCAGGTCGAAGTACTGGACATGTCCCGGAGATGTGCTGGTTTCGAAGATGTTGGAGTAGGAGCCGGAGGTCCGGATCTCCAGACGGCCCTGGGGTTGCGGATCGGCCGCCGCTCCTCGGGGAGTGAGGAAGAGGCGATAGAGGGGATTGCGTTCCGTGATCCGGAGGGGGCCGAGGGAAGGAGGCGGATCGCTCTGGGCCCGGCCCGGGCCCGGCAGGAGTCCTGTTCCCAGGAGCAGCAGAAGGCCGGCGGTAAGGTATCGTGGCGTCATTCGGGCTCGGTTCGGCGGATCCCGGTCGGGGCCAGGGGGACAAAACCCCTCGAACCTCGAGCGTTCCCCCGGCGTTGGTCAAGACCCGGGCGCACGGTTTCTCCCCTGCCCCCCTCTCCGGGATGTCGTCAGGTCCCGGATGCCCCCGTGGCCTCGGCCCCAACCAGGGCGGTAGTGTCCGGCTTCACAGTGTCGGGAGGGACCGTGTCCTTCTTGAGGGAGTCCGGAAGGAGTGAATCCGCAGGGAGGGAATCCGACAGGATGGAATCCGAAGGGACCGAGTCGGGATGCGTCACCGCCGTGTCTCCCCGGCGCAGGAGCCCCCGGAGGAAGCCGGTAGCCCGCTCCTGGAGCTCCTCCTTCTGTTCCTCGATCTTCCGTTGCACCTGGGCTTTCTGGGAATCCACGGCCTCCTCCACCTGCTCCTGCACTTCTTCCTGCACCGCCTCCCGGAGGGTCACGGCCGTGGCCCGGGGATCGGCCTGGATGGAGGGGTCCAGAACGGAGCCCACGATGTGGAGAACGGCCTGCACCACCTCCGGCCTCCGGGCCACGTCGGCGGCAATCTCCCCGGCCACTCCCAACCGCTCCAGCGCCGAGGACTCCAGGCGTTCAGGAGGGAGCTGGAAGACCGTCTCCAGGTCCAGGTCCCCGTTCAGACCCACCCGGCCCCCGACCCGGGGGGAACCGGGAGCGCCCCGGACCGTGGACTGATCCAGGAGGAGCTGGCCGTCTTCCAGCACGAAGCCCGCCGCCCACCTCTGGACCGCCGGCTCCCGGAGGCTCTCCAGACCCAGGAAGTCCGCCAACGTCCGGGTCAGGGGAATGGAAGTCAGCCCGCCTTCCTGGAGGGTGAAGCTCCCGGACCCCACCAGCGTTGGGCGATCCGGCAGGAGGAACCCGTCCAGGGTCCCAACCACATCGAGTCCCAGGGAGATCCGCCCCCGGACCACCCGGCCCAGGGGCGTGGTTTCGGACAGAAACGTCCCGGCATCCAACTCCCGAACCTGGAGATTGAACGAGAAGGGCGCGGCGGTGTCCGCCGAGAGGGTGAGGTTCCCGGTGGTCTCCAGCGTACCCCCGTATCGCCGTAGAGTGGCTTCCGAGAGGCGAAGAAAGTCGGGGCCGAATTCCACCCGGCCCTCAACGTTCTGCCAGCGGCCCCGGGCGTCCCTGACCGTGTCCAGCCGGACCCGGAGGCTCCCGGCCACAGGAAGAGCCCCGGGACGCCGAAGGCCCAGCTCTCGTGCGGCTTCCTGCACGGTGCGTCCTCCCACCGGCCGGTCCCCCACCTTGGCGAAGGCCACCTTCCCATAGGAGAGAGCCGTGTCCGGACGGGGAGCGGAGGTGAGGCGTGTCAGATCCAGTCGACCTCCCCGAATGGAGCCTTCCAGCCGGGGCGTCTCCTCGGCGTCCAGAAAAGCGGTCACATCGGGGATCTCGGCGGAAAGAGAGAGCTCATCGCCTCCCAGGGACACCGGGAGGTCCTGGACGGATGCCCGGGTTTCGGACAGCCTCACCGTTCCATCTCCGAAGGCCACGGGAGAGGCGAGGGCCGGATGGGTCACCGTGACCCTGCGAGGCCGGATCTCCCCATGGAGACGGAGACCCCGGCGAACCGTGGAGAGACCGCCCACCGGCCCCCTCACTCGAAGCTGGACCGCCACCTCTCCCGTGGTCCGGCTCTCCTCAGGCAACTGCAGGAAAGGGGTCAAGCCTCTCAGATTCGGGGTCGTCCGGACCTCCAGGTCCATCCCCACATGGTCCGCCATGCCGATCCGGCCTTCCAGCTCGAAGGGACCGTCCAGAACCGAAGCCCGTACACGGGCCTCCATCGTCCGCTCCGGCACCAGGTCAAGGTCCACGGTGAGCTCCCGGGCCAGGGGCTCCCCGTTCAGCGCCAGGTGACCCCGGGACAGCACCATCCCTCCGGTGACCGAGGGCATCCGCTCCGGGCCCATTTCTCCCTCTACGGTCAGATCCACAGTCATGGCGCCTCGGGCCTCCAGGGGAAGGGCCTGACGAAGGGAGTCGGGAAGGACGTCCACGAGATCGGCCAAAGAAAGATCATCGCCTTTGAGCGCCAGATGCAGGACTCGAACCGGGTCCTGCAGGTGCTCCACCTCTCCCGTGAGCTCCAGGTCCAACCCCGGCAACCGGAGCTCACCGGTTCGGATGCGGAGTCCCTGAAAGCTACCGTCCGCCTCCACGGCGAAGTCCAGCTCCAGGGGCAGGTCCTGGACCAGAGGCCCGGTGCCACCCTGCTGGGCCGTGAGATCCGTCCGGGATGATCCCTGGAACGACCAGCTTCCCTGGTCGTCCTGTCGCGCCCGGGCCTGGATCTGCAAGTCCTCGGCTCTGGCCGCGAGGGAATCGGACGAGCTGCTGTAGCTGAGGGTAGCGCCTTCGAGGCGGATGCTCCGGAGATCCAGGGTGAAGGGGGCCTGGGGAGCCTCCTCCCCTTCCCGGGTCTCTTCCATGCCCCGGCTGGAGAGGTCCCCGAAGTTCGAGGCGCCCTCCGGACCCACCCGGAGGTTGGCCTGGAGCCCATGGAGGTCCAGGCGACTCACGCTCACTTCCCGCCGAAAGAGGGGCAGGATGGCCACCCGGAGCTCCAGGGACCCGAGATGGGCCAGATTCGGGGCCAGACCCGTGGGATCGGCCACCGTGAGATCCTGTAGCCGGACTCCCAGGGGCAGGAATCCCACCTCCACCCGTCCCACGTCCACGTCCCGGCTCAGGGCCTGTTCCAGACGTGGCTCCATCCAGGTGGCCAGTTCCTCAGGGTCCAGGAAACGGGAGAGGACGAAGGCCGTCCCCAGGTAGAGGAGGACCAGGGCGGCGGCAGCGACGAAGCCCCGCCGAATCCAGCGCCGAGGCGTGGATGATGACGAGGTGGGGCCGGTTGGGGATGCATCGGGCATGGGATCCCTCGAATCGGGTAGGGGCGGGTCCGGCTCGTCAGACCGCCCGGGCGCGGGGACAGACCCGGGGGAAGCCGAAGATCCGGGCCAAGCCGGCGGCGGTGACCCCGAAGAGCACGCCGGGCTTCCCGGCTTGCTCCCTGGCCTGCCAGATGGAGTCGAAGGTCCCGTTCACGAAGGTGGTCCCCGTGACCAGCACCCCGTAGGACCAGGCGATGAGATCACGGTACCGGGTGCTCCCGTCCCAGACCGGCACGCCGAACCGCTCCCGGCCCACGTTGTCCGGATCCAGGTCCGTGATGCGCAGCCCCTGGGGCCCCAGGCGCCGGGCCAATTCGTCGGCCAAGGCCGGATTGAACCCTATGAGCCCTACCCGGGGCCACCGTAGCTCCCGGGTGACCCGCTCCCCGATCTCCACGGCGCAGCTCTCCGGATCGTCGTCCCGACAGTGGACCGTCTCCGAGACGAGTCCGGCGGAACGGAAGACGGCGTTGAGGACGGCGACGTAGGGGCCCCGGGTCCGGGTGGAGTCCAGGGGCAGGGAGAGGAGATCCTTCAACGAGCCCGTGAACTCCGTGGGCGCGTCCGTGAACGCGTGCCCCCGTGAGCCTCCCACGACACCTTCCAGGAGACGCTCCTTCCCCTTGAGAAGGGGGAAGTCCCGTCGCCCGGGTCGGCCGATGGCCTCCTCGGGAGACAAGGTCCGGGCCCGGACCAGGACCTCTTCCTCCAGCAGTCCCTGTTCACGGGCCACCGCTTCCAGGGCCCTCCGGGACCGCTCCAGGTACGATGGGATGGTGGACATGGTGCTCAGCAGGGCTTCTTCGGGGTCGACGTCAGATCCGCACTCCGAAGTAGGCGAGAATGAACTTCGACGCAACGTAGAGGAAGACGGCTCCGAAGAGAAGCTCCAGAGCCCGGGAGGGGAACCGTCGGTTCACGGCTGCGCCCACCGTGGCACCCAGAAAGGCCCCGAGAGCCGCAGGAAGGGCCACGCCGGGATCCACGTACCCCTGTCCCCACTTCAGGGTGGAGCTGATGAGGGCGTTCACGGAGAAGCAGGCCAGGGACGACCCCATGGCCACCTTGATTGGCCACCGGAGGAGAAGGCGGAAGGCCGGCACCAGAACGGAGCCCGCTCCGATTCCCAAGAGGCCCGGCAAGGCACCGGCCGCCACGCCGATGGATACCTTCTGGACCGACCTCTCGCCGGCTCGGGGCGTCTCCTCCCCTCCAACGGCTCGCCCTGCCTCGAACAGGCTTTCTCCTATCATCCGGGTGGCCACCAGGCTGAAGACCACGCCCATGCCCAGGTCGAGCCAGCCGGGACGCCGGGCCAGGGTGGTGAAGAAGAGGGAGAACAGGAGGGCGGCCAGGGCACCGGCCAGCATCACCGGAACCAGAGACCGCCAGGGGATGGTGCGGTGGCGCTGGTGACGGAGAGTGCCACCCAGGGTGGTGAAGAAGACCGCCACCACGGTGGTGCCTGCCGCCATGGCGGGATCGAAGTCCAGGCCGAAGCGAAGGACCGGGACGAGGACGATGCCTCCCCCCAGACCCAGCAAGCCTCCCACGAAGCCCGCGGCCAGGCCGGTGAAGAGGTAGAGGACCACGACGTCCAGGATCATGGTGAGCGATGGGTCCGGCGACTCTTCATGGGAACGACCTTCTTCCGGTCAGACTGTATCCTCGGCTGAGAGTCCTACTGCGGATCCCGGCCCGGCTCGCCTCGCCTCCGGGCCGGTCAAGGGATGAAGCTCCGGGGGGAGCCTACCGTGGTCAAGAGAGGGGAGCGTGGAAGAGATCTCATGGACGGGGGGTGTCTGGGGCTTCCCGGCGGCCTCGCTTCAGGACTCGCTTCCGAAACAGGCCGTGAAACCGATGAGGGCCCCCCCGGGCTTCTCGGTTGGTATTTGGCCGCCGCATACGTACAATGAGACAGGAATGGATGGACTCCGGAGGGACGGATCCGGGTCCTGGCATGCCGTGGTGTTTCCAACCGGGCCGAACCGGCCCATCAAGCAGGAGGATCCAAGTGACCCGTGCGCTCCTCTCCTCCCGGTCCCTGTTGTGTGTCTTGCTTCTGGCCCACGCCTCTCCCCTGGCGACTTCCGCCACCGGGGCTCAGGAAGCCAGGCCCCGGATCGCCGTCCTGGCCTTCCAGAACAACAGCACCTTCTCGTATTGGGGTGAGCACCTGGGGGCCGCCGCCGCCGACGAGCTTACCACCCAGCTCGTTCGCTCCGGGGCCTTCCGGGTCGTGGAGAGGAACCAGGTGGATGCCATCCTGGAGGAGCAGCACTTCGGCTTGAGCGGTGCTGTGGATGCCGCCACCGCTGCCGAGATCGGCAAGATCCTGGGTGTGCAGGCCGTGCTCATGGGGTCCATCACCCAGTTCTCCATCGACCGGAAATCCGGCGGAATGGGAGCCCTGCGGGTGTCCTACACGGAGGCCGAAAGCCGCATGGACGTGCGGCTGGTGAACACCACCACCGCCGAGATCCTCGCCGTGGCCGAGGGGGACGGGAAGAAACGCATGGGAGGCGTAGGGTGGGAGGACTTCGACTTCCAGCGGGATTTCGATGCCGGACTGGCCCAGGAAGCTCTCCGGCCCGCGGTGGAGTCCGCGGTGGAGGAGATCGTGTCCCAGGCCGAGGTGCTGGAGGGGCTGGCTCCGGTGGCTCCACCGGGAGAGGTGGTGGGGTCCCCGGAGGCGGGAGTGGTCTACATCAACAAGGGTGCGGGGGACGGGGTGGAGGTGGGACAGCGTTTCGACGTCTACCGTGTGGTGGACGAGATCCGGGACTCCGAAGGCAACCTCCTGGACCGGGTCACGGACCAGGTAGGAGTGCTGGAGGTGACCCGGGTCCTCTCCAACTCCTCCATCTGTTCCATCGTGGAAGGAGAAGCCCGGGAGGGGGACACGGTCCGCGGCGGCTGAGCCGGTGTGGGACCGGGCCGTTCATCGGGGTCCGGGCCCTTCATCGGGGACCGCCCTGCCCTCCCGATCCGGCTTGTCAGCCACCCTGGCGCCGGGGCATGAGATCCGGATGGGCCCGGGCCATCTCCATGGCCGCGCGCCTGCCCACTTCCCGGGCCGCCGCCGTCTCCGCGGCCAGGGGAGAAGGCCCCAGCTCCCCCGGGGTGTTCCGGGTGCCCACCTGGTACGTGTCGGCCGTCACCAGACGGGCCGTGGAGGTCCGGTAGGCCCGGAGGTCCAGGACGGCCCGCCCGGTGTGGAAGCGGCCGGCGGCGGGAGCCGTTTCGGTCCGGAGGCTTCCCACCACAACCACCTCGGCATCGTAACGCCGGCCCAGCTCGGCAACCGATGCGGCGTCCATCCCCTGGGCCATGGCCACCGCGGCGGCGTCCTGGTGGATTCCCGCCAGCAGACCCGCCTCCACCACGGCCAGGCGGCGCCGGTCCAGCTCTTCCAGAAACGCATTCTCCGCCGAGGTGACGCTCCCCGGATCTCCTCCCTCACTCCACAGGAGCACCAGGGTGGTGGAGCCCCGGAAAGGCATCTCCTCCTCTTCCACAGGGGCCGGGGCGTCCTCTGTGGCAGGCGCAGAGGCCTCTTCGGCAGCCGGCGGAGGGGCCTCCTGGGTGGCGGGCGTCTCCTGGGTGGTTGGTGCAGGAGCCTCCTCCGAGGCGGGCACCTCCCCGGTGGCCGGCGGTGAGGCCTCTTCGGGAGGTGTCGCCGGGGGCTCTTCCGACGCACCGCTCACCCCTTCCTCCGTGGGTAGTATGCTGGTCCCCTCCGGGGCCTCCTCTGCCTCGGCTTTCGGGGCCGGAGAGGATTGGGTCTCGGCCCGGTCCGTGAACCGGAGCACCTCGAAGACAGCCAACACGAGAGCGATCCCCACCAGAAGGCCCAGGGGAATCAGCCTACGGCCTTTTCGCCGGCCAGGAGCATCGCCGGGTTTGCCCTCCGCCCCCCTATCCCCGCCGTCTCCCCCGGTGCCGCTCCCTGCCACCAGCGGGGCGTCCCCTTCAACTTGAAGGGCTTCCAGGGCCTTGCGGAGGTCGGCGATGACCTTCTCAAAGTCCGGATAGCGGGCCTCCCGATCCTTCTCCAGACAGCGGGTGATACAGGCGGTGAGAGCCGGAGGACAGTCGGGCCAGACCTCCCGGACCGCTGGGGGATCCTCGTGGGCGATGGAGTAGAAGAGGGCCGAAATGCTCTCACCCTGGAAGGGACGCTTCCCGAGAATGAGCTCATAGGCCAGAACCCCGAAGGAGAAGATGTCGGAGCGCTGGTCCACGTCCAGCCCCTGCAACTGCTCCGGAGAGAGGTAGCCGGCCGTCCCGATGCTCATCCCGGCCTGGGTGAGGCGCTGGGTCTCTTCCACCAGCCGGGCGATTCCGAAGTCCATGATCCGAACCGTGCCGTCGTCCAGGATGCGGACATTGGCGGGCTTGACGTCCCGGTGTACCACGCCCTCCCGGTGGGCATACTCCAGTCCTTCGGCGACCTGGCGGAGGACCTCCACCTTGGTTTCAAGGGACATCCGGTCCGGATCGCCCACGTACCGATCCAGGTCCTCTCCCGTGAGGTATTCCTGGACCAGGTAGGGCTCTCCCTCTTCCCTCCCGAAGTCGTAGACCGTGGTGATGTTCGGATGCCGGAGCCTGGCGGCGATCTCGGCTTCACGGAAGAAGCGCTCCCTCATCTCCTGCTCGGAAAGGGAGCAGGTCTTGATGGCAACGGGACGTTTGAGATCAGGGTCCAGGCCCTTGAAGACCCGGCCGAAGCCGCCTTCCCCGATGAGCTCCACGACCTGGTACTTCCCGAAGGCATTCGGATGCATGGTCCTCTCCGTGTCCTTCCCGCTCCATCCTACCCGGGGGTGAGCAGGGTTCGGGACATCGCTCCAGCTGTTTCAAAGGTGGGAGGCGTGGGGATGGAGCGCCAGCATCCTCTCGGACCTTTCTGGCGCCCGGAGCCATGACTCTCCGGGTCCCGGCGGGGGGCCCGGAGGCCGGGGGCCGGGAGCCCCTCAGAACACCCTGAGCTGGAAGCGGAAAAGACGTCCCGCCCGGGGGAGGCCGAACTGATCGTAGATGGTCGTGTCCAGGAGGTTCTGCAACGAAACGGAGGTCTCCAGGCGTCGGGCGATTCCGGAGCCCACGGGCAGGTCCCAGACCCTCCGGAGCATTCCGTTCCACCAGACGCCTCCGTTCAGCTCCACGTCCTGGCCCGTATCCGGATGCTGGGCGAACTGGGAGCCCGTGTACTCGGCCTCGGCCACACCGGACAGCCCGGCAACCAGGGGGAAGGAGACCCGGGCCCGCCCCATCTGCTCCGGCATGTTCTCCGGCTCGCTGGACAGGGAGGTTTCCGGATCCATGAGCTCCACTTTCTGAAGGGTCAGGTCCCCCTCCACCTCCACGGCCCCGAAGCTCTGGGAGAAGAGGACTTCCAGACCCGTGCTCCGGATCTCGTCGGAGTTCACCCGCTTCCTCATCCCGTCGGAGCGGGTGATGCGCCGGATGGCGTCGGTGAGCTTGTGGTGGAACCCCACCACCTGGACTTCCCCGCTTCCGATCCGGGAGGTCACCCCGCCCTCGAAGGCCAGGAGGTGCTCGGGATGCAAGTCCGGATTGGGGATGAACCGGCTCAGGGCCTCGGAGTAGGTCTCCCGGAGAGAGGGAAACCGCCCGCGCCGGCTGATGCCCGCGTGCAGGGCCGTGGATCCATCCCGAACCACCGCCGAGAATCCCAGTCGAGCTCCCCAGTCGTCCAGGGTGCCCAGGGACGGCAAGCCTCCGGTCCGGGGGGTGGACCCCCGGTCCCAGGCCCCGCCCACGCTCACCCGGAAGGACTCCAGCCAACCGGTGGGGTCCTCCACCAACCGCCACGCCGTCTCACCGGCCAGACTCAGGAGACGCTGCTGGTAGTCGGAGGACACGCCGTCCACGGTGGCTTCGTGGAAGATGTCCGAATAGGTGAAGGAGCCCCGAAGCTCTCCCCGGTCCGTGAGGGTGTGGTCTCCCAGAAGACGCAAGGTGACCGTGCGGTCATCTCCCTCCTCGGTCTCCACGACGGTTTCGTAGTCCCGGCTGTCGTAGGCCCGGATGGAGCTCGTGCCCAGGTCCAGGCCCACACTGGCTTCCAGGTCTCCCCGGCCCCAGGGGGTTGCCCGGTCCCCGGTGCCACCGGACAGAGCCATGATTGTCCGTTTGATGTCCGGATAACGCCAGAAGCGGGGATCCTGGGCCCCCAGCTCGGCAGCGATGCCCCGCTCCGCCTGGAAGGAGGAGGCGGAGAAGCTGGTCCAGGCTCCCCCGTCCCGGAGATGCCGGAGGGCGAAGAACCCGTTCAGGTTCTGGAAGTCGGTGTTCAACCGCAACCCGTCCTTCGTGGGCACGGGCTCTTCCACGTCCTCGGGAAGAGGAAAGCCCGGTGTGTCCCGGAAGCCGGCTCCGAAGCGAATGATCCCGTCCCCCCCCCGGGTGGAGTAGGGCACCTGGCCGGTGGCCGAGGTGCCGAAACCGCCTTCGTGCCCGAGACCCGCCGCGGCGGACAGAGAGGGCCGGGACGGCAGGTCCAGGCCCCGCCCCACGCTCATCTCCACCACACCGCCCAGGACGTTGGGTCCGTACAGGATGGAGGAGAGTCCCCGGACCATGTTCACGTTGGAAACGGCCCCGGCGGGTAGAACGGATACGTCCGTGCGGGCATCCCAATTCAGGGTCAGGGGAACCCCGTCCACCAGAACAGCCACCTGCCGGGACTCGGACCCCCGGACCGTCACCTCCGCCTGCCCCCGGGAGTTGGTCCTGACGTGAAGGGTGGGGATATCCCGGAACAGCTCCTCCGTGGTAGGGGCGGAGGGCAGAGCCAGGGAGTCCAACGTGAGCTGAATGGCGCTGGCCCCTCCCGGAGTGGCCACGACCCTCTCCGCCTCCACCACGATACCCTCGACCCGGTAGACGGTGGTGTCCGTCCGGGTCGTGTCGGCCTGCCCCAGGACCAGGGATGGGCAGGCAATGAAGGCGACCAGGATAGACACGGTGGAGCAGAGACGGTGGCGGGAACCGATCATGGGGTCAGGGTCCTTCCTCTCCTTTGAGTCACGACAGTCGACTCGGGGGCGGCCGGCGTCCGACGAACGGAGCCCATGCCGCCATTCATTAAAATATCATGAATCGAGGGAGGGAAAAGGGGCCGGTGGGCCCCCCTGTCCTTCAGATCGGCCCTGTCCTGTCTCCAGGATTCCTCTCCTGGAGCCGGGGCTCAGCCGGGGACCGTGGGTCCGTGCCACCCGCCGTCGAACCCTTCGTGGGCAGGGCGAGGATGAACTCCGTGGACCCGGGACGGGAGTGGGCCAGCTCCAGACTGCCTCCGTGCATCTCGGCGATGCGCCGGGCGATGGCCAGGCCCAGGCCTGCGCCCCCGGTGGAGCCGGCGCCATCCCTCGATCGTGAAGGGTCTACCCGGAAGAAGCGCTGGAAGATCCGGTCCTTGGCGTCGGGAGGGATCCCCGGTCCCTGGTCCGAAACCCGGACCTCCACGGCCTCCTCCGAGCTCGCCATAGCCACCCGAACGGTGCCGCCCCGGGGAGAGTGCTCTACGGCGTTGTCCAGGAGATTCAGCAGGAGCCGGCCCAGGAGGTCCGGGTCTCCCCGCAGGGACTCCTCCACCGTGCCGGAGAAGCTCAGCTCCAGCCCCTTCCCTTCCGCCAGGGGTCGCACGGCCCGGACGGTGTCCCGGATCACTTCGTCCAGGTACAGGGGCACGGGCTGCATCACCGGGTGTCCGGCGTCGGATCGGGCCAGGAGAAACAGGTCATCCACGACTCTGGTCAGGCGACGGGCCCCGTCCTTGATCACCGTGAGGGATTCCCGGTATTCCTCTTCGGAACGGTGTTCCCGGGACAGGGTCACGTCCGTCTCGCTCCGGAGAATCGCCGTGGGGGAGCGAAGCTCGTGGGACGCGTCGGCCATGAACCGCTTCTGCTGCTGAAAACTCTCCTGCAGGCGATCCAGGAGATCGTTGAAGACCCGGGCCAGGGCTCCCAGCTCGTCGTCGCTGGCCACCGGGAGGCGCTCATGGAGGGTGGTCGCGCTGATCTCCGTGGCCCGCTCGGCCATCTCCGAGACCGGCCGGAAGCTCCTTCGGGCCAGGAACCAGCCTCCGGTCCCGGCCAGGAGAATGAGGAGGGGAATCATGACGACGTAGAGGCGGCGGATCCCTTCCAGGGTCTCCTCCACCTCCGCCAGGGGATAGATGCCGGCGATCCGGAACCGCCCCTCCCCCACCACGACGGGCCGGACCTGGACCCGGTAACCGCTCCCGGGCCCGGAGAGCGTGGCTCGCCACGAGGCTTCATCGCCCCGCTGCTCCCTCTCCTCCATGGCTTCGTTGATTCCGAATAGGGACGGTGTCGTGTGGCCGGATCCCCTGGATCCCATTTCCGGGGCGGCGGTGCTGCTGGCCACCACCTGGCCTCCATCGTCCAGGACCACGATGGCCAGATCCCGAAACCGGACCTCCCGGACCGTCGTGCGGATGGCCTCTTCGGCGGCGGGAAGCTGACGACGCTCCACCAGGAGCTCGTTCTGAAACACGGTGAGGGCGTCGTCCAGGAACCCGTCCGTCCGCCGGATGAGAGACGTGGAGAAGATCAGGTAGGAGATCACGGCGAAACCGACCAGGGGCAGAGCCACCATGACCGAGTACCAGATGGTGAGGCGGGCCCGGACGGACTTCGGCAGACGCCACACGGCTCACCCGGTACCGGAAGAAGAGCCGGGCTCCGGTTCGGACGGAGCCGTCTGGCCTGGATCGTCGATCATGAAGCCCACACCTCGGACCGTCTTGACCAGGGCCCTGGCCTCACCCTGGTCGATCTTGCGCCGAAGACGGCTGGCGTAGACGTCCATGACGTTGGACCGGATGGGGCCAGCATCCTCCCATACCTTCGCCAGGAGCTCCGAGCGGCTTACCACCCGTCCGGCGTTCCGGACCAGACAGAGAAGGAAGTCGTACTCACGGGCCGTCAGCTCGATGGGCCGCTCACCCCTTCGGACCTGACGACGCCGCGTGTCCACATGGAGGTCCCCGATCTGGATCTCCGGGGCCAGCTCACGCTCATGGCGCCGGGTGAGGGCCCGGAGCCGGGCCAGAAGCTCCCCGAAGTCGAAGGGCTTGCCCAGGTAGTCGTCGGCCCCGGCGTTCAACCCGGTGATGCGCTGCTCCACGGCGTCCAGGGCCGTGAGGATGAGGATGGGGACCCAGTCGTTCCGGGCCCGGATCTTCCTGCACACCTCCACGCCGTCCAACCCCGGAAGGAGGATATCCAGGATGATGGCGTCGTAGCTCTCCGCCTCCGCCATGGCCAGCCCCTCGTCGCCGGTGCTGGCCTCGTCCACCCGGAAGGAGGCTTCCCGGAGCCCCCGGGCCACGGAGACCCGGAGGGGACGATCGTCTTCCACCAGGAGCACGTGCATAACAGAAACCTAGGGCGCAGGGGGTTCGGGTTCCACTGACCCGGAGACCAGCGTCAGGAAGAATCCGTTCCCGAGGATGCAAGGTCCAGTGGGACGATTTCCACGAACCAAGCCCCCAGGGATCCTCTCCATGAACCAGTCGCCCCCGGGGAATTCCAGGAGCGGACCGAGCCAGCGGCCCGTCTTGTCGAAAGCGAGGACGACGGCCGTTCGACGCGTCAATCCCATTCTCTCCTGGGACCAACTGGCCAGGTGGAGGGTCCGGCCATCCGCCAGGCGGCCGAAGGGGGCGGGTCGATGGTACTGGATGCGCCCCGTCATCTCGGCAGGCGGCGGCTCCAGGTTCCAGGTTCCTGCTCGGTCACCGGCCGAGTCGTAGAGGGTTACACGGGGATGGGCCTCGTCGAAGACCAGCAGGGAGTCGGCGGGGAGCCGAAGCAAGGTGCTCGGATGAACGAACTCCCCGGGTCCCTCGCCCGATCGTCCCACACTTCGGACGCGCCGTCCCGCGGCATCGAACCACCGAAGCTCGTTCAGCCCCTCGTCCAGGACCACTGTGGCCCCCGAGCTCAGGTGAACGGCACGCAGGGGGCCGGAGAAGAGATAGGGCTCCTCCCCCATGGCCGTCCCGATACGCAAGGCGGATCGGGTGTCCAGCTCGAGGCCCTCCTCCCCTTCCCAACCGGGGGAGTCACTCAGGATGATCTCGATGCCGGCGCTGTCTCGTCGCTCCACCTGCGCTCCGGGGCCGGGTTGCCCCTCACACGCCAGAGACACCAGGAGGCCGAGGGAGACAAGAAGGTGGAGAGGAGCGAAGGGGACCGGAAACGGGCCGGGACGGGTCATGACAACCCCTCTCTCAAGGGCGGCTGAACAAGGGGGCGAGCCGCGTTCCCAGGGCCACGGCTCCCGATTCCAGGGGGAGGGCACCGATCCCCCTTCCGTATTCAGTGTACGTCGGAGCAGGTCCGGGGCAAGCGCACCGGTTCGGACTCCGGGACGGGAGCCCGGCAGGCGGGATCGTCCTGGGCTTCCGGGAGCCCAGCCGGGGATTCCGGGAGAAGGCTTTCGTCAAGAAGGGTCGGAGATATGAAACGCACCGTGATGGCCGTGGCGGCCCTGCTCCTGATGGGCCTCTGGGTCTATTTCTCCATGGGCCGGGAGCAAGACATGGAAACCCGGCCCGGGGTGCCGGTCCAGGAGGCTTTCGACACGAAGATCGTCTACACCACGGACATGGAGGCGGACACGGCCCTCCTGGCCGCCGACTGCCGGGATCGGGGCGGCGTGTTCAACGAGTGCGGTTCCATCTGCGCACCGGAGGAGAGCATTTGCGCCGAGGTCTGCGCCTATACCTGTGAAGACATCCCCCGGGGCGAGACCGGAGAGACCCCTTCCGACCAGCCCCCTGCCGGAGAGATGGCCCCGGAGGTGGACACCCGGGGCTGGAGCAACCGGGCCCTGGAGGGCTACGGGGTCACCCACATCTCCGTCCATCCCAAAGGGATCCCCACGGAGGGTCTTTTCGGGAGGACCCGGCCGCTGGATTTCCGCCCTCCCTTCCCCATCTCCGACGAATCGACGGTCTACGTCCTGGAGACCGGCGAGCCCTTCGCCGCCATGATGAAGCCAGCCAGCCAAATGCGACTCAGAATCCGGGATCTGGAGAGTCGATGCATGCGGGACGGACGGGAGGTGGGACCCAGGGAGTGCGATCCTCTGACCCGGGATGACCGGATTCTCAGGACCGGCTCCGTGGACCGGGAGGCCTGGCGCACGGAGAAGGCCATCCTGGGGACGGTTCGCCTGGATTCGGTAGGGGACGGAAAGGGGAGCCGGAGTACATGATGCGTGGAACGTTGATCCTCCGTAGGGCCAACCCCTCCGGCCTTCCGGAGAATGAGAGGGCCCTGGAAACTCGGATCCGTTTCGCCGAGAACGAAGGAGGGCCCGGAGCATGACCCTGTCCAGGAGACTCACCATGGTGACAAGAGAGATGGTCCGGCGACGGCTTGTTCTGACCTTCCTTCTCCCGGTATTCCTGCTGGTGCCCACGGTCCCGGCCCGGGCCCAGCCTGTGCCGACGTTCACAGTGGAACTGGAGGCCGGGCCGGTCTGGCAGAGCCGCAATGAGGCGCAGATCCCCAATGACGAGGCCGGTACGCGTTTCTCTCTGCTGGACGTCTCCGGGAACGGCCCCTGGGCCTCCGCCCGTCTCTATCTGACCTGGACCATCGCCGGGAGACACGACCTCCGGCTTCTCCTGGCTCCCCTCTCCATCACCGAAACCGGGGTCCTGCCCCAGCCGGTGGAGTTCGCCGGGGAGTCGTTCGCCCCCGGGGATCCGGTGGAAGCCACCTACCGCTTCAATTCATGGCGCCTGGGGTACCGCTACCGGATTCTGCGGGAAGAAGAGACGTCTCTGTGGGTGGGATTCACCGGGAAGATCCGGGACGCGAAGATCGAGCTGCGCCAGGGCCAGGTCTCCGGGAAGGACACGGATCTCGGCTTCGTCCCTCTCCTGTACCTGGCTGCCCATCAAAGGCTCGGCGGGGGCTGGCACCTGGACTTCGACTTCAACGGCCTGGCCGGCGGACCCGGCCGCGCCTTTGATACCGCCCTCAAGCTGGGATACGATCTCGACAACCGCTGGAGCATCGGACTGGGGTACCGGACGCTGGAGGGGGGTGCGGACGTGGAGTCCGTCTACAACTTCGCCTGGTTGCACTATGGGGTGATCTCGGCACGGCTCCGTTGGTGACGGCCCCTGGCGAGACCAGACGGATCCTCCCATCCTCCCTCCCGGAGCGATGCCCGCACGGCATCACGAGCGTCCGAGCCCACGGGAGGCCCCATGTCCACTGCGTTTCCCACCACCCTCCTTTCCTCCTGGATCCGGATCCTGACGCCGGGACTCCTCCTGGTTCCTGCTCTGGCCTGCGGCGGCCAGGCCTCCGATTCCCCGGGAGAGACGGGGGCCGATGAGGTGGTCTTCCCGGACCAGAACCGGCCCGACGTCCGGGGCACTCGGGGTGCCGTTTCCGCCGGCCATCCCCTGGCCGCTGCGGCGGGCTACGACATCCTTCGCCAGGGGGGCAACGCCGTGGACGCCGCCGTGGCCATGGCCGGCGTCCTGGCCGTGGTCCGACCCCACATGAACGGTGTGGGTGGGGACGCCTTCGCCCTGATCTACCAGGGAGATACGGGTGAGGTGGCGGCATTGAACGGAAGCGGCCGGGCAGGAGCCCTGGCCACCCCGGAGTTCTTCCAGGAGAACCACCAGGGGGAGATCCCCGGCAAAGGGCCGGGCTCGGTGTCCGTCCCCGGGGCCGTGGCGGCGTGGGCCGACGCCCTGGAGCGATTCGGCACCATGGACCTGGCCCGGGTGCTTGAACCCGCCATCCGCTACGCCGGTGAGGGCTTCCCCGTCTCCGCCCGCCTGGCCCGGGACTTCCAGGCTCAGGGCGACGACCTGAACCAGGCCGGCCGGGAGCTCTACCTCCCCGGGGGCTCTCCTCCTGCCGTGGGCAGCCTCTTCCGGAACCCGGCCCTGGCCGGAACCCTGGAGCGAATCGCCCGGGAGGGTAAGGCCGGGTTCTACCGGGGCCCGGTGGCGGAGAGCCTGGCCGCCTTCCTGCAGGCCCGGGGGGGCTACCTCCGAGCACCGGATTTCGCCGACCACACCTCCACCTGGGTGGAGCCCCTCTCGGCCAGTTATCACGGCTACCGGCTCCTGGTCATGCCCCCCAACACCCAGGGCATGGCCCAACTCATGTTGACAGAGATGGCTAAACACCACCCATTAAAGGATATGGGACACAACACCTCAAGCTATCTCCACACCCTCGTCGAGCTGAAGAAGCTGGCCTTTGCCGACCGGGATCGGTGGGTGGCAGATCCGGAGCAGGCGGACCTGCCCCTGGACCGACTCCTGGACCCGGAGCGCCTGGCCCGGCGAGCCCAGGAGGTGGATCCTCAGCAGGCCGCAGAGCAGGTGGAGCCGGGTGTCGGGGGGGACGATGTCGTGGCCGGGCTCCCCTCCCATGAAGGGGCGATGGGAGCCCCTGGGGCAGCTTCTCGATCTCCCGCTCCGGGGACGGTCCCTGCACCGGGACAGGGCGCCGACGACTTCGGCGACACGGTCTATCTCACGGCCGTGGACCGTTGGGGCAACGCGGTGAGCTGGATCCAGAGCGTCTTCTCCGGCTTCGGATCGGGCCTCCTGGAGCCGGAGACCGGCGTGCTGCTCCAGAACCGGGGCGCCCTGTTCACCCTGGAGGAGAGTCACCCCAACCGGGTGGCTCCCGGGAAGCGTCCCTACCACACCCTCACCCCCCTCATGGCTCTCAGGGAGGACGGATCTCTGGGCTTCACCCTGGGCACCCCGGGAGGGGACAGCCAGACCCAGAGCCTGCTTCAGATCATGAACAACATGATGATCTTCGGAATGTCCCCCCAGGAGGCGGTGGAGGCGCCCCGTTTCCGGAGCTATGAGGGCCTGCGGGTGGCCATGGAAGACCGGGTCCCCTTGCGGGTGCGAGAAGAGTTGGAGGAGCGGGGACACGAGATCCGGGTGGTGCACGGCTGGACGGCCACCTTCGGCGGAGCCCAGATGATCTTCCTGGACCCGGAGTTCGGTACCCTCACCGTGGCCTCCGGTCCCCGGCGAGAGGCCTACGGCCTGGCGTACTGAGGGACCGGGGGTCGGCCCTCGACGCTGGGATCAGGAGGGGGATCGTCGGGCCCGTGTCCCGGACGCCGGGAAGGCAGGCCTCAGGCCGTGAAGAACAGAACCCCGGCCAGGGCCCAGATCACGCCCACGATGCCCAGGAGGAGGATCTCCACGGCACTCACCCGCTGCTTGCCTTTCAGGCCGTGGAACCAGGCGATGATGCCCGCAGCTCCCACACCGCAGATGGCGGTGAACCAGGCGAAGGGGTAGGCACGGGAAGGCAAGAACCCCAGATCCGCCCAGTTGCCCACCACTTCCGAGAGGGCGTACCCGGCCCCGGCCGTCACCACCACGACCTGGGGTAGCTTCCGCCGCAGAATGGACTCCAGGAGCCCCGACGGTTCCTGAGTCCGGCCGGCCCCTCCCTTGGAAAGCTGGGTGGAGGGCTTCAGAGCCCTGGCCACGGAGGCGGCGGATGGGCGCTTGCCCGGGTCCTTGGCCAGGCAGCGCTGGAGGAGCTGCCCCAGTTCCGACGAGAGATCCGGGCGAAGGGTGGAGAGGGAGCGGGGAGACGACCGCAGGTGGGCCATGGCCGTTTCCCGCTGCGTGCGGACCTGGTAGGGCCCTTCTCCGGTGAGGATCTCGTATCCCAGGATTCCCAGGGCGTAGATGTCCGTCCCCTCCGTGAGATCCCGGCCCTCCAGGAGCTCGGGACTGGCATACCGGAAGTCGGAGAGAACCTCCCCGGCTCGGGTGATCCGCTCGTCGGAGCTCCGGGCGTGGGGGAGGATCCCCGCCAGGCCGAAGTCCGATACCAGCACCCGGTCCTCCTCCTCGTGGCAGAGGACGTTTCCGGGTCGGAGATCCCGGTGCACGAACCCCTTCCGGTGGGCCGCTGCCAGGGCGTCGGCGATGCTGGCGAGAATCCTCCGGGCCTCCTCTTCCGGGAGGGGCCCTTCGGCAGAGAGGTGGTCTTCCAGCGTTCGGCCCTTCACATACTGCATGACCTGAAAGGGAACGTGGTTGGACAGGATCCCCGAGCGGTAAACGGTGACCGCGTTCGGGTGCTCCAGGGAAGCGGCAGCCTTGGCCTCCCGTTCGAACCGGGTCATGGCCACCGGGTCGTCCGACAGGTCCCGGGAAAGAACCTTCACCGCCACCAGCCGGTCGAGTCGGTTCTCACGGGCCAGGTAGACCGTGGCCACGGACCCCTCCCCCAGGACCCCGAGGAACTCCAGGTCGGAGCCCAGCTCCCGGCTCAACGTCGTCAGATCGGCCTGGCCGGCATCCACCGACTCGCCTTCTTCATCCATAGGCCTGCGTCCCTGTCATACGGGATCCGGGGGAGCTGGAACGTGGAGGTCGATCCGTACCCAAAGTACACGCGCCCAGGGGGCCCGGACCAGAGATTCACCCACCTGCCGACCCCCGGCGAGAAGCTTGTCCTCCCCTTTGCCGTCCGCCATCCTGTTCGGAGTACTCGCCGAGACCCGAGCCACGAAGGACCCCTGCAACACCCCAGGGATGCCACAGGGACTCATGGACGGTCCCCGGTGGACCGATCCTCAGAACAGGGGCACGGCGCCCCGCGGGAACATCCAGGGAGGAGGCGACTCTCCGTTGATCCGCCAGAAGACCACCCATCGTCCCAAGCCTGACTACAGCCGTCCTCGGTTCGAGCTGACACGGGACCAGCGAGAGACCGTGCTCCGGCGCCTCGCCTTCCTGTACGGCCAGGAGGTCGCCCAGGACTACCTGCCGGAGCTGGAGCGGATCCTGGCGGTCTATCACGGCCACAAGCCCCCGGAAGCCCTGGAGGATGATGCCCGGTTCGATCCCGCGGAGCGCTTCACCCAGGAGGACGTGATCCTCATCACCTACGGAGACCTCCTTCGGGGTGAGGAACCGTCGCCCCTGGCCACCCTGGCCCGGTTCTGCGACACCTACCTGGAGGGCAGGATCAACACCCTGCACATTCTTCCCTTCTTCCCCTATTCCTCGGACCGGGGCTTCGCCGTCATGGATTTCGAACAGGTGGATCCGGACCTGGGCACCTGGGATGACATCCACGCCCTGGAGAGCCGGTACAACCTCATGTTCGACGGCGTCATCAACCACGTTTCGTCCCAGGGACGCTGGTTCCAGGAGTTCCTGAACGGGAACCCCTATTACAAGGACTTCTTCATAGCCTTCGACTCTCCCGACGAGCTCAGCCCGGAGGAGCGGGCCCTGATCTTCCGGCCCCGAACCTCGGACGTGCTGGCCCGATTCGACACCATCAACGGACCTGCCCACGTATGGGCCACCTTCTCTGAGGATCAGTTGGACCTGAACTTCAAGAACCCCAATGTCCTCATGCGGGTAGTGGAGGTCCTTCTCCTCTACATCCGGCGGGGCGCCGACATCATCCGTCTGGACGCCGTCACCTACCTGTGGTCCGAGCGGGGCACCCAGTGCATCCATTTGCCCCAGACCCACGAGATCGTGAAGCTGCTCAGGGACGTCCTGGACGCCGTGGCCCCGGAGGTGGCCCTCATCACCGAGACGAACGTTCCCCACGCCGAGAACATCTCCTACTTCGGAGACGGGACGGACGAGGCGCAGATGGTGTACAACTTCGCCCTCCCTCCCCTGGTACTTCACGCCTTCTACCGGAGGGATGCCACGACTCTCTCCCGCTGGGCGTCGGAGCTGGTGACCCCCTCCGACACCACGACCTTCTTCAACTTCCTGGACTCCCACGACGGCATCGGCGTCCTGGGGGCCCAGGGCATCCTGCCCAGGGACGAGATCCGCTTCGTCGTGGAGCGGGCCCGGGAACACGGCGCCCTGGTCTCCTACAAGACCACCCGTGACGGGACGGAGGAGCCCTACGAGCTGAACACCACCTGGTTCAGCGCCCTGAACCGGGAAGACGCCGGAGAAGACCTGGCCTTCCAGGTCAAGCGATTCGTGGCGTCCCGGGCCGTGGCCCTGGTCCTGCCCGGGGTCCCCGGGATCTATCTGCACGCTCTCATGGGCACCGAGAACGACCTGGAAGCGGTTCTGGCCAGCGACTCCAAGCGGGACATCAACCGGTCCGTCATCGACGTCGGAGCCATGGAACGGGAGCTGGAGGCTCCCCTCTCGAGAATCGCCCGCATGAGCCGGGAGCTGGGCCGCCTCATCGCCCTCAGGACCCGGAAGCGGGCCTTCCACCCCAACGGGGCCCAGAAGATCCTCCACCTGTCCCCCCGGGTCTTTTCCATCCTGCGCCTGTCTCCGGAAGGGGACGCCTTCCTCCTGGCCCTCATCAATGTCACCGAGGAGGTCCGTCGCCTGGAGATCCCCCTGGAAGAGTTGGAGGTGGCGGGACACCGGATCGACGAGACCCACTGGTACGACGTGGTGGGAGGAATGGAGTGGTTGGTGGACGACGGACGTCTCCACGTAACCCTGAATCCCTACGACGTGGTCTGGCTGGAGAAGTTCGACGAGACCGGGTCCCCCGCCGCCGAAAGCGGGGCGGGAAGCCCCTGACTCGGGGGAGAGCCTCAGCCGTGGAGAGCGGCGAAGAAGGAGTCCACCTCGTCCCGGACGCCTTCCCCCCGGCGCCGTAGCTCCTCCCGGGCGCCCGGGCCCAGCTCCAGGAGCTCCAGGTCCCCGGGACGCAGGGGGTTCGGATCCGGATTGCCCTCCTCTCCCAGGCGGAGCTCCTGGGCCAGGACGTTGGCCACCCGGAGGAGCGCCACGTCCCGGGCCTCCACCCCTTCCGGCGTCTCCGGTTCGTGGTGAGCCCTGATGGGCCCGACGATCCGCTCCGGGAAGCGCCACCGGCCCAGGAGCATGGACGCCACCTCGCAGTGATCCGTGCCCAGGACCTCCCGCTCCGTCTCATGCAGCTTGTTCCGCTTCTCCTCGGTACGGGAGCGGAGCACGGCCCGAAACGAGTCTTCGAAGAAGTGGGCCAGGACGATCTTGCCCACGTCGTGGACCAGGCCCATGACGAACCGATGCTCCCCGGAGCCCGCCTCCGGGAGGCCCCGGCCCAGCTCCTCCAGGATGAGGGCCACGCCGAGGGAGTGCTTCCAGAGCCCCTGGGCGGAGAAGTAGGGCCGGAGGTCCTCGGCCGGAAGAGAGCTCATGACCCCGATGGAGACGGCCAGGGAGCGGGTCATGTTGAGGCCCAGAAGAGGAACGGCCTGCCTCAGGGTGTCCACCTGTCTGGAGAAACCGTAGTAGGTGGAGTTGGCCACCTTGAGCATCTTGGCGGCCAGAGCCGGGTCTCCGGAGATCAGCTCGGCCAGGGAGGCGGCGTTGACGCCCGGGTCCTCAACCACCCGGAGGATCCGGGGAACCACCAGGGACAGGGTGGGAAGCTCGTCGATCCGGGAATAGATCGCCGATCGCAGGTCGTCGGGTTCCACCTTGGCCTCCCGTCTCCTCAGGGGCTGGGTTGACGCTGGCTCACCGAGGGATGATCCGAACCGGGGCTCGCGAGAGACGGAACGCCTCCAGAAGCCGGGGACTACCGGGGGCCCGGCCTCTTCTCCCACACGGTGTTCAGCCAGTTTTCCTCACCCGGATCGATGATCAGCGCCGTCCGGTACTCCTCCATGGCCTCCTCCCTCATGTCCAGGAAGAGGAGGATATCGCCCCGGAGGCTGTGCTGCGTGGCTTCGAACCTCCTCTGGACCCGTTCCCGGACGGCAGCCACCTCCTCCTGGGAATCCCCCATGTTCGTGAGGAGGGGCAACACGCTCTCCCGTCGTTCCAGGTAGGTCTCCAGGCTCCGGAGCCGGTAGAAGTCCGAGACGAAATAGGCCATGGCCGGCGTGAACTCCAGGTAGGGATGGTTGTCCGTGTTCAAGCGGGCGCCGGCGGCGTACTCGGCCAGGCTCTCCTCCCCCATGAGGAACCAGCCCAGGATATCGTAGGGCTGGGAGATGTAGAGCTCCCCCAGGTCCTCCTGGACCGCCTCCCGCTGGAGCTTCCGACTCAGGGACTGGAAGTCGATCCTCGTCTCCGACATCTGACCCACGAGGATGACGTGCTGCCTCATGGGGGTGAACCACAGGGTGGAGTGAGGGAAGACCGCCAGGAAGGTCTGAGTGATCATCCTCACCTCCCGGCCCGACAGGAGGTGGAAGGGGATCCACTGCACGAGGATCCCCTCCTCACTGAGGTTGTCCCGCAGGAGCTGGTAGAACTCCAGGGAATAGAGGCTCCCGTTGCCGGCCATCTTCGGCGAGGTGGCATCGATGGAGATGATGTCGTAGGTCTCCTCCGTCACCAGGGCGTAGTTCCGGCCGTCCCCCATCATGAGGTTGAAGCCCGGCTCGTCCAGGACACCGTGGTTGATTTCCGGAAACCACCCGGCGGCATCGATGACCGCCGGCACAAGCTCCACGCAATCCACCTGTTCCACGTCGTACTGCATCATCCCCCAGGACGTCCCTCCGGCGCCGAAGCCGACGATGTTGACCTTCGGCCTGTCCACTTTGCTCAGGAGGAGGGGCAGGTGGGCCAGGGGCTTCTGTGCGTCCTGGGCCGATCGGGCGGTGCCGGCCACCGGAAACCCGTTCACACTCAGTGTTTTCTCGTCGTAGATGTCCCGGTAGACCTTCACCGTGGCTCCGATGCCCTCCTGGTAGGAGAGGATCTCCGGGCCCTCCACCGCCTCATAGTAGGAGACCAGCACCATGGCGTCGCTGGCCAGGTAGTAGGTCCCCAGGCCTCCGAAGGCCAGGACGGACAGGGCTACCGAGATCCCCCGGGCCCGGAACGAGAGGGATGGCGCCTTGAGGAACAGAACGAGTCCCACGAGAACGTTGATGGTGGAGACGAGGATGATGCTGTTGTGCACGCCTATGAGGGGAATGGCAGCGAAGCCGGCCAGGACGGATCCCAGGACCCCCCCGATGGTGTTCAGCCCGTAGACGTTTCCCAGGGCGGTGCCCACCTTGCCCACGCCCCGGGCGTAGATCTTGGCTGCCACGGGGAACGCCATCCCCATGAGGACCGTGGGAACCAGCATCACGGCCAGGCTGTCCAGGAACCTCATCCCCATCCACTTCCAGTGAAGGAGGGAATCCACCTCCACATCGGCCATGGTCTGAAAGACCGGAGGCGTATGGTTCAGAATGGGAATGGCCAGGATGGCAAAGACGCCGATGAGCACCTGGATGGCACCCAGCCACACCAGGAGATGCTTCCGGGTGTCGATGAACCGGGAGATGATGATGCTCCCCAGGCCGATCCCCAGGAGGAAGGCCGTGAGGATGGTGGTGAAGGCGTGGGTGGAGTTGTCCAGGAAGAAGACCAGAGCCCGGGTCCAGAGCACTTCCAGGGCCAGGGCGCAGAAGCCCGAGATGCCGATGGCCCAGAGGGCGAGACGAGCCTCTCGGGACGACAGGGCCCCGGCCCCGGATGGCGCCGCCTCCCCTTCCACAGCTTCCCCCCTGCCCTCCGCGGGGTCTTCCGTGGGGTCCCCTCCCGGCTTCTCCACCACGGCCGAGGGGGCTGGCAGGTACCGGTTCAAACCGAAAACCGCCAGGGCGATGAGGAGGTTCACGGTCCCGGCCAGGTACATGGCTTCCCGAACCCCCAGGAGAAGGATCAGGAAGAAACCCGCCCCGAGAGTCCCAACCACGGCCCCGAAGGTGTTGATGGAATAGAGCTGGCCAATGTGCCAGCCCAGCCGCTCCCGACGACGGGCGAAGAACTTCACGATCACCGGGAGGGTCCCCCCCATGAAGGTGGCCGGAACCAACAGGATCAGGAAGGAGAAGACGAACCGGACCAGACTGATGCCGAAGAACCCGACGGGGAAGGTCCGGGCGATCCACACGTAGATCTCGCTCAGGCCGGCGAAGAGGAGGGGCATGAGGAAGGCGAAGGCCCCGATCCCCACCTCCAGGAAGGCGTAGACGATGAGGGGGTTCCGGCCCCGATCGATGAGCCGCCCGAAGACCACCCCCCCGAGGGCCAAGCCCGTGAAAAAGGACGCCAGAATGGTGCTGGTAGCGAAGGCCGTGGCCCCGAAGACCAGGGTGAGCATCCGCATCCAGACGACCTCGTATACCAGGCCGCAGGCCCCCGAAAGAAAGAACAGGGCCAGGAGGGTCAGGCGGAGCCAGCCATCGTCGGCGAGACGAGGACTCGTCTCCTGGGATTGCACGTCGGATGTCGTCATCAAAACCGCGTCCGTGTTGCTTTTTCGGCCTCTCCACCTTTCCCCCCTGGGCATCCTCCGGCCAGTTCCGAACGGCCGGGAATCAAGACAGGGGAGCCGCACGACAGAAGCCCATCTCCAGATCCCAGGAGGCCTTCCTTTCCGGAGGGTGGATCATGAAACATGGGCACGGCGGGGGCAAGGCATCGGAGGTGGGAAAGCTGAAGGCGGGGATTCCTCCAAAGAGCCGAGTCGCCCGGAGACCGGTCCAGGTCAGTGGCTCGGGGTCAGTGGCTCGGGGTCAGTGGCTCCGGGCTTTCTTCAACGTTCAACTGCCCGCACTTTCGTGGGGATTTCACTGCTTCGCCCTCTCAAGCCTTTCGGTCCAAGGAAGCCCGCTGGGTCGCGTATCCCTCGTGCAGGCGTAGTGATTGAAGGGTTTCCGGCGGTCGGACAGACCAGCGGAAAGACTTCATGGATCCGAGCCAGAAGACCGGCCCACCTGTAGATGCCCTTGCCGAACCTCGACCACCGCTGAGGAGGCTTGAAACCCCGGACAGGGTCTCCGGGGGGGGTGCTCCGGCGAAGGAAGGTGGTCGATGGAGACGAAAGGCCCGGTAGGGACGCCGGGCCCTTCTTCTTGGGCTCTCCCCTCTTACCCCATTTCCTTCAGGCAGCCAGCCATTTCCTTCAGGCATCCGGATCAGCCTCTCACCCCTCCCCCATGGCCTCCACGGCGGGGAAGAGGACGTCTGCCGGGATGTCCTCCTCCCGTTCCCACCGGGACCCGGCGGTCCAGCCGTCGGG